>Ga0115566_10000004_pt1 | contig 358636 bp, 316 predicted proteins | sample COGITO_mtgs_1204_3_FD_87173 | JGI IMG/M metagenome (GOLD analysis project Ga0115566, IMG submission 87173) | Pelagic marine microbial communities from North Sea - COGITO_mtgs_120405 | ecosystem: Environmental > Aquatic > Marine > Epipelagic | place: Germany:Helgoland, sampling site...
GTTAAGCCCTGTAGCGCCGATGGTACTGCCGAAAGGTGGAAGAGTAGGTCGTTGCCAAGATCTTTTTTTTTAGAAAGGGTCCTGATTCATTTGAATCAGGACCCTTTTTCTTGGTTATAACAATTCTGTAAAATCGATTGTGGAAGCGAGTCGTAAAGGTGTCTGCACCAGTAGATCGAATGTTTGTATTTTCAAATCGTGATAGGCACTTTTACGAGCCGAATCTTTACTAAGAATCGGTTCTTAAATGCTTACTTTCCTGATTCAGTTGAACTTCAAAACGCACCCCAATAGGCAAAATGTCTACCACCCTGTTGAACGAGCCTGAGATAACTATTGAGCTTGCCCGTGAACACGGTCTTACAGATGAAGAGTACGGCTGGATACTAGACAAATTGGGTCGCACCCCGACTTTTGTAGAACTAGGTATCTACTCAGTAATGTGGAGTGAACATTGCTCCTACAAGAACTCAATTGTTGAGTTAAAGAAATTGCCACGCGATGGCGATGTTATGCTGGTTGGTGCGGGCGAAGAAAATGCAGGTCTAGTAGATATCGGCGACGGTATGGCCGTTGCGTTTAAAATAGAATCTCATAATCATCCCTCAGCCGTGGAGCCATACCAGGGTGCTGCCACCGGCGTAGGGGGGATTCAGCGGGACATCTTTACCATGGGTGCCCGCCCAATTTGCTCTCTAAACTCATTGCGGTTTGGATCGCTAGAGAATCCAAGAGTCAGGTACCTGTTTGATGGTGTGGTAAGAGGTATTGGTGACTACGGTAATTCATTTGGTGTCCCTACGGTAGGTGGTGAAGTCTATTTCGATCCCTCGTATGAAGGGAATCCGCTCGTTAACGCTATGAGCGTAGGAATTATGGAGGCAGATCAAATGGCTTCTGCCATCGCGATCGGAGTCGGAAATCCTGTTTATATAGTGGGCTCCGCGACGGGTAGAGATGGTATACATGGAGCAACCTTTGCGTCTGAAGAGATTTCTGAAGCGAGTGAAGCAAAACGGCCTAGCGTTCAGGTTGGCGACCCATTCACTGAAAAGCTTCTACTGGAAGCCAGTCTCGAAGTGATTAATAGTGGTGTGGTCGTCGGTATCCAGGATATGGGAGCTGCCGGGATTACTTGTTCGTCTTGTGAGATGAGTGAGAAGGGAGAATCCGGAATGATCTTGCACATTGATAAGGTCCCTATTCGGGAAGAAGGCATGACTCCGTACGAAATCATGCTTTCTGAGAGTCAAGAACGTATGCTCATCGTCTGTCAAAAAGGGAAAGAGGCTGAACTAGAAGCCATCTTTGACAAGTGGGATTTGCATGCAGTTGAAATTGGGCATGTTACGGACGACGGGCAAGTCAAAGTTCTATGGCATGGTGAGCTGGTGGCTGACGTTCCTGCTGAGCATCTCGCTCTGGGAGGTGGAGCACCCGTTTATATCCGCGAGACGAAGCGTCCAGCCTATTTGGATGAAACACGTGCTTTTGATCCTTCCAGCATTACAGATGTAAATGCGGAAACTGCTTCGGATGTGTTATTGAAGATTCTAGGATCGCCAAATATTGCTAGTAAGCGATGGGTTTTTGAGCAGTACGATACCATGGTTCGTACCAATACAGTTGTAGGACCGGGGTCATCCGATGCGGCTGTAGTTCGATTAAAGGATTCGGAAAAAGGTCTAGCCGTTAAGACAGATTGTAACAGCAAGTACGTTTATCTCAACCCAAGAAAAGGTGCTCAAATCGCGGTAGCAGAAGCGGCGCGTAATGTTGTTTGTGCGGGTGGAAAACCTGTTGCGATTACTAACTGCCTGAATTTTGGTAATCCATATAAGCCTGAACAGTATTGGGTTTTTAAGGAAGCCGTAAGCGGTATGGGAGAAGCCTGCCGGGCATTTAATACACCTGTGACGGGTGGGAATGTCTCGTTTTACAATGAGAACCCCGAAGGAGCGGTTTATCCTACACCAACGATTGGGATGCTGGGTGTAGTTGAGGATGTAAAGCAACATGCTACGACCTTTGAGTTCAAGCAAGAGGGTGACTTGGTACTTGAATTGAGTCCAGAGGCACAGCCACAATTGGGCATCGAAGCCTCTGAGTATCTTACCCGTATTCATGGCGTGACTGCTGGGGACGCTCCTTCATTTACAATGGAGGGCGAAATAGCCGTTCAGGAAGCTTGTTTATCACTGATACGGCTTGGATTGGTGCAAAGCGCTCACGACGTTTCAGATGGTGGGATGGCCGTCAGTCTTGCAGAAATGTGCCTAGCGTCTGATGGTTTGGGTGCAGATATAAACCTTGATGCCTCCAACGATCAACGCCTAGATTCAGCATTATTTAGTGAAGCTCAGTCGCGTATTATCTTGGCGGTTCGCCCAGAAAAATCTGAAAAAATTAGACAGTCTTTAGACGGATTTTCAGTTCAATTGAAGAAGCTGGGAGTTGTAGTAGGAGACGGGTTAACCATTGCAGTCGCAGGTGAGCCGGTCATCTCCGCATCATCTGCCGGAATGCATAAAGTGTACGAGAATGCTATTCCTGATCTTATGTCTAACTCATTGTAAATATTCGATATACGCATCGTGATAAGCCGTGTGATCAAGCTCTTGTAACATCAAGAGCATTCGTGATACCAAAGGCTCAACACGAGATACTTGTTAAAACAACTAATTTTCGGAAAAAGGAAAAATCATGTCACAGGATGCTAAATACGTCACATTGACGGATGCAAATTTTGCAGCGGAAGTACTTCAGTCAGATCTACCCGTTCTGGTTGATTTTTGGGCAACTTGGTGTGGCCCTTGCCGCATTATTGCCCCGACCATTGAACAGCTTGCTGCGGAATACGAAGGCAAAGCAGTGATTGGAAAAGTGGATGTAGATCATAATCCGCAGACCGCTATGAATTTTGGCGTTCGTTCCATTCCTACGCTCCTGTTCTTCAAGAATGGCCAGGTCGTGGATCAGCTTGTTGGAGCGGCACCAAAGAAAATGCTAGCCGGCAAACTTGATGGGTTTATCGCCGATCCTGCATAAGGTCGACGAAAAGAGTCTATCCAGCTTAATTTTTGAATACTATGGAAGCGATCGATTTTTCAAGTGCTGACCACAGAAAAGTGGTAGTTGTTGGTACGGGACCAGCCGGGCTGACCGCCGCAATTTATTCTGCTCGGGCGAACTTGAAGCCTCTGGTGATTCAGGGGCCCGAACCGGGTGGGCAGCTTATTACGACGACGGATGTCGAGAACTATCCAGGGTTTCCCGAGGGAATCATGGGTCCCGATATGATGCAGAAGTTCGAAGCTCAGGCTGAGCGATTCGGAGCTGAATTGCAATGGGGAATGGTGACTTCAGTCGATTTGAGTGAGCGACCGTTCAAGTTAGTTGTCGACGAGGAAATGCCGATTCTTGCCGACACCGTTATTGTTTCCACCGGAGCATCTGCGATGTATCTGGGACTGGAAAATGAAGCTCGCTTGTTGGGACATGGCGTTTCTGCTTGCGCTACCTGTGACGGTGCTTTTTTCCGAGAGCAGGAAGTAGCCATCGTTGGCGGTGGTGATACAGCCATGGAAGAGGCTCTGTTTTTGACTCGTTTCGCTTCTAAAGTGTATGTGATTCACAGAAGAGATGCGTTTAGAGCTTCAAAAATCATGGCCGGTCGAGTTCTCGAAAATGAGAAGATTGAGGTATTGTGGAATACGGTCGTGGAAGATGTCTTGGGAGAGAAAGAGGTGGAGGGAATCATCTTAAAGGATTCGATCACCGGTGAAGGCAGAACGCTACCCGTTCAGGGATTATTCGTAGCGATCGGACACAAGCCCAACACAGAGATTTTTTCTGAGTACTTGGAAAGGGACGAAACCGGCTATTTGATCACGAAACCGGACAGCACGTACACCAACATAGCTGGTGTGTTTGCCTGTGGAGATGCTCAGGACCATGTATATCGTCAGGCTATTACTGCGGCCGGTACGGGATGTATGGCTGCCATCGACGCTGAGCGTTGGTTGGCAGATCAGGAAGAAGGCTGATTTATTCTGACGGAAAGGAGGTGGCCCATTCGTGGATATGAAGGGGTACGGTTCCACCGGTAGCCATTACCGCTTGATATAGCCAGAAGGCTCGCCGGACTCCGTCCGGCGAGCCTTCTTCTTTTAGTAAGTCTGCGAGCGCGACAGCAAGCCCCTCGTAGAAGTGATCTCCGCTACTGCACGTGGACAGTAGGCTTTCCTTGTCCATGGACAGAAAATCAGGGAGAGAGTGTCCAAATTGCTCATTTAGAGCGGTATCCAGCACGTGTCTCACTTCCTCAGGTTTATCGGAATTCCTCTTCAAGAGAACAATTGAAAGCACGTGAACCAGTTGATGAATCTGGCGCATGATGTAGTCGCGCGTAAACATCAGCTAGTCTTATTTTTTAAACATGTTTTTGAGGATAAACCACACGTTTTCCTTTCGCTCACGAAGCCGACGCGAATAGTAGGGCAGCCACATGTCACCAAAGGGTACATAGACTCTGATACCATAACCTTCCTCGGCGATCGCCTTTTGGGTATCGGCTCGTATACCGTAGAGCATTTGAAACTCAAACGTGTCGGGACTCACGTTATTCGTTTTGACGTAGGACCGTGTGGCATCTATCAGAATGTCATCATGCGTCGCAATGGCAGGGAATTTACCTTTGGTAATAAGCGTGTCCATGTGCTCAAGAAATTGCTCTCGAATTGTGGGCATATCCTGATAAGCTAACTTAGCAGGTTCTTTATACGCCCCTTTGCAGAGTCTTACACGTGCTCCCAAAGCGCACACTCTTTCAATATCCTCAGCCGTTCTTTTGAGATAAGCCTGCAAAACGATTCCAACGTTTTCAGGATATTCGGGGTAGACCTTTTCGAGAATGCTGATTGTTGATTCCGTGACGTCTGTGCCTTCCATATCCAGGCGAACGAATGTCCCCGTTTCTTTAGCAACACGTAGCAACTCGTGGACGTTGTCTAGGCAAAAGGACTCGTCGATCTTTTGCCCGAGCATGGAGAGCTTAATAGATATATTCTTGTCTATGGCTCCGTCAGCTTCCTGCAGGTTGCGAACCAACTGGATGTACGAGTTTTTGGCGGCAGTGGCCAGCGTAGGATCGCTGATGTACTCTCCCAATAGGTCAAGTGTCGTTCGCAGTCCTTGACTACGAAGATCAGCTGCAACGGGAAGCGTAGCTTCAAGTGTTTCAGCAGCAACAAACTTGCTGGCTAGAAAAAAGGGGAGTTTCATGCTGATTTAGGAGGCCAAGATGCACAATTCAGGATTTCATTCGTCCCGTAGGTCCATGCTTAGCACATCCTCAGGAGAACTCAAGCTACAACAAGGAGGTGGGTCAATCAAAGGAGGTTTTGCCGTTTAGAACTGGTTTATTCCTTAATTCAAGACGTCAATTAGAGCATGATTTAGATCTGAAATCAAATCCTCTGCATTCTCCAACCCGACTGAGATACGGAGAAGCGTGTCTGGAGTGGGCGAATCAGGGCCCTCGGCAGAAGCTCGGTGTTCAATAAGCGACTCTGTCCCACCCAAACTGGTTGCATTAGCAAACAGGGTAAGGCTTCTAGCTATGGTTACTGCTTGTTCAGCAGTACCATTAATTTCACACGAGAGCATTCCTCCAAACGCGCTCATCTGACGTGCTGCGATGGAGTGACCTGGATCGGACTTTAGGCCAGGGTAGTGAACCGTTCGGACACCTGGATGGGCTTCGAGAAAGAGGGCAACCGCTTGAGCCGATTTTGAATGCCGGTCCATGCGAACGCCCAGTGTTCGGATGCCCCTTAAGGCGAGCCAAGCGGAAAAAGGATCAAGAACAGCCCCCGCCTCGCGTTGGATATCGAGGCAGTACTCAGTGAGCGGGCCATCGTTGGCGAAAACGAGTGCACCTCCTAATACATCCGAATGACCTCCCAGATATTTAGTTACCGAATGTAATACGATATCCGCTCCTAGCTCAATCGGCCGTGTGATCAGAGGAGTGCTCCATGTATTATCAACCACCACTTGTGCCCCAGCTGCATGGGCTTTTTCAGCAATTGCGCGAATGTCTACGATATTCAGTTGTGGATTGGAGGGCGTTTCGATCCAAACTAGCGCGGCAGGTTGGCTTAGGGCCTTTGCGACATCATGTGCAGCCGTCATGTCGATCGTTTCAACAATAAGTCCCCATTTAGCAAACTGTTTACCAGCCAGCTTGCGGACCCCGAAATAAATGTCATGGGGAAAAAGAACACGATCTCCTGGTTCCAGAGCTTGGAGTAACGCATTTGCAGCGGCCATTCCGGAGGCGAAGGCCATGCAACTGGAGCCGCCTTCTAGATCAGCCAAAACATCTTCGAGTTTCGCACGAGTCGGATTCTCTAGTCTGGAATACACAAAGCCGCCCGAATATTCCCCGTCTGCGTCGCGCGCGTAGGTAGATGCTAGATGGATGGGCGTTGCCAGCGCGCGCGTGCCCGAGTCAGGCTCGGTGCCCGCGCGCGCTAATTTGGTTTCAAGGCTTTTTTTCATCGGGAGATCATTTCAGGGTGGGCACTTTGGAGATCGCTAAGGGCACGAATATAGCCATGCGGTTTCATGTACCCCGCATTGTATGGTCAAATTGGAGGATTTCAACGTATAGTACGGCCCAACCGGGGACTCTGTAAAAAAAGCTAATGTTATGCTGTAACTATGGCACTCCCCGTGCCGTAGTGCACAATGCGTCTTCCGATGAGTGGTCTGGGGGGTGCTGGCAATGGGCAGTTCGCTGCTAATCGCCGGCGCCCCCTGACCATTTTATAGAGGTCCGTCTTTCTACTTGTGCCATTAATGACTGCTAATCAGTAGATTGACATCATGAAGCGAACCTCCTCACCTCAAAAGCTTGGAGATGTACTCGGGCAACTGGTACGGTCCATGGGAATCGAAGGCCCACTGGCACGGGGGACCGTCGTAGCTCGTTGGGAATCCATTTTAGGCGACTCTCTTCTCCAACACGTAGACAAGTCGTGGGTAAAGGGAAACAAGTTATTTGTTCGAGTTAAGTCCTCCGTTTGGCGGCAGGAACTTCATCTGCAGCGTGAGGAGTGGAGAACTCGATTGAACAAGGAAATGGGAGCGGAAATCGTTCAGGAAATCGTATTTCGCTAAAGCCTAAACGCGGTGTTATTCATAACGGTGAACCGTATCCGGCGAAAACGCAGGGAGACAAACGGCCACATAGGAAGCTCCTCCTGGAAAGGGCGTTGAATATCTTATCCATTCTCCTGGAGAACAGTGAATAGCTTGGCCTGCTCGCACTTCCATGACGGATTCTTTGGATTCCACTTGAAGACACCCGTCCAATACCAAAGTGTACTCATCAAACGCCGGAGTTTGTCCGGGTTCGGTCCACCCCTGAGGGCTCGTCATTTTTGCAATCGAAAGTTCGCTCGTTCCTGAGTTCACTGCTCCGAAAAATTCCTCAATTCTCTTTGTAGGAGTCCCGGGGGCTTCAATAATTGAAGGGTTTTGAAGATATCTTGGCATGAACTGATTTGAATGTCGAGGAAGGGTAAAACAATGGTTTACAACCAGACAAGGATGTTGATGGTTTCGAGGTGGGATCGGATTCGCCGCATAGTCGTGTTGACCGTAAGTGGATTGATTTTGGGATTGTGGGCCTCAGCTGAAGTTCAGGCTCAAGTCACTCCCCTACTGGCGTCGCAGCAAATGGGTCGAGGCATCAACCTGGGGAATACGCTTGAACCCGAATTGGAGGGTGGTTGGAATAATGGGCCGGCCCAAGAGGTTTATTTTGATCAGATCAAAGAGGCTGGTTTTACCAACGTGCGCATTCCCATTCGCTGGGACAAGCACACTGCGTCCTCCAGTCCTTTTACAGTAGATCTTGCTTGGATGGATCGTGTAGAGGAAGTGGTCGATTGGGCTTTAGAGCGAGATCTTTGGGTTGTCCTCAATGCACACCACGAGAACTGGCTAAAACAAAACTATCAGAGCTCGATTAATCAGGCTAGGTTCGATAGTATCTGGAGTCAGGTATCTGTTCGGTTTAAGGATAAAAGTGAGCGCCTTTTATTCGAAATCATTAACGAACCTCAAGGGATGACTAAGTCCGAAGTTGATGAGTTAAACCAACGGGTCCTAGGCATCATTCGGAAGACCAATACAACACGTATTGTGGTGTACTCGGGTGCGGGCTGGGCTAGCTCTGACGATTTGCTACAGGCAGCAATTCCACCAGACCCTTATATGATGGCATATTATCATTCATACGATCCTTGGAGCTTTGCTGGGCTAGCGGATGGGGTTTGGGGTTCTACGCAAGATCGAGTAGATATGCGAGACCAGATTCAAAGGGTGGCATCTTGGGCCACCTCAAATCAGATTCCTGTAATGGTTAGTGAGTTTGGAGCCGTACGTGCGGCCGACTATAACTCTCGAATGAGATATTACAGTGTGTATGTTGAAGAGCTCGTAGATGCCAAGCTCGTCCATCAGGTCTGGGATGATGGGGGTGACTTTGAAGTGCTACAACGGGAGGCTGGTACTTGGCATGAAACGAAAGATATTTTGATCCATACATGGCCGGATGGGCCTCACGGGTTCGATTTGGAGATTGAGGGGGATTCAGTCGTGGCTCTTACCTGGGAGAATCCAGTCTTGCATGATCGTATTCATATTCAACGCGCCATCGGTTCTCAGCCTATGGAAACGATCGCTACCCTACCAGCCAATTCAATTAAATATCTAGATGCAGCGGGTGCGAACGGAATTCAGTATCGGTATCGCATTATCGCTGAAAATAGCCTGAAAGGGGATCGTATTTCCCATCCTTTAGAGATTCGAATGGAGTCCTCAATTCGGTCTTCATTTCTGGGGAGTCCACATCTCATTCCGGGAGTCATTGAAGCAGAAGATTTTGATATCGGTAGAGAAGGTCTGACCTACCATGACTCAGATGCAGTTAATGAAGCCGGAGCATACCGAACCGATGTGGGCGTGGATATTGAAGCTCGATTGGATGGAGGTTTTCATTTGAGCCACGTGAGTCTGGGGGAATGGGTTGAGTACACTGTTGATGTGACTCAGGCCGGTAGGTATGTGGTTGGTGCTGAAGTAGCGTCCTTGCAAGGGGGTGGAAGACTTCATTTTGGTCTAGGGCAGGCCCAGTCAGGTCGATTGCTCATCCCGGGAACGAACAGTTGGCAGACCACGACTATAGTATCCACGGAGATGGATCTCGAAGCAGGAGAGCAAGTCTTCCGGTTTAGCATCAGAGGTACACCTACGTTCAATGTTGACCGGTTTACCTTTTCTCGAGTAAGCGGTACTACGGTTGAACTTCCTGTGCTACATGAAGTCGTCTCTCTGTATCCGAATCCTGTTCATGGTCTATTGCATATTGATTTTGACCAGCCCCATGATCATGGATTGATTTCTATCGTGGACATGCTAGGAAGGAAAGTACTCACCTATCGGGATCTTGAAGCACGTCTTGAATTGGATATTTCTCACCTTTCACCGGGAGTATACGGTGTTATTTGGGAGGTAGAGAGCAGAGTACTTCATTCTCAAATGATCCTTAAACATTAAAGCGGCTGAAAAGTATCTCATAGTTGATGGGCATTTGTATTGAGCTTCTGTTCCTAATTGATGTTTGCCAATGAATCCATTTTCTTCAAACCAACCCATGCTTGAGATGAGCAATAAGGGGTGGACCGTCGTGTGTTGTATGTTGTTTGGCTGCATAATGATGTCCCTAGTCGGGTGCGACACACAGCCGGAAGAACGACGTATTTCAAAGGCTGAATACCAGGATAAAGTAGCGGCATCTTGGTATGGCCAGCTTATTGGGAATATGTATGGCCTCTCCTACGAGTTCAAGTTTCTTGAAGAGCCGGGACCGGACGATTTTCCATACGGTTATGGCCCCACGCTGGATCAGGTGCGCGATCTGCAAGGGGCGTTTTCAGATGATGACACCGATATCGAGTACATGTCGCTGTTACAGATGGAAAAACATGGCCCAGAACCAACGTATCGAGAGCTCACCGCAGCCTGGAAATACCATATCAGGGATCGAATTTGGGCGGCCAATCGCGTAGCGCTGAATCTCATGAATCATGGCTATTTCCCTCCAGCCACGGGAGATTCTACCATGAATGCTCGCTGGTTTGAAATAGACCCACAATTGGTCAATGAGATTTGGTCCGTTACGGCTCCAGGAATGGTAGACTATGCTGTGCAGAAGACAGATTGGGCATCACGCATAACGAACGATTCGTTTGGTGTGCAACCGGCTATGTTTTACGCGGCCATGTATGCAGAGGCTTTTTTCTCCAGAGATATAGAGCATTTAATTGAAACGGGCCTTTCTGCTTTGGGAGAAGAAGCCCACTTTTCAGTTGTTGTACGCGAAATGATCGACCTCCACCGAACCTATCCGGATCGCTGGCAGGATGCGAGGAAGGAATTGCGGGACCGTTATTATGTCCGACAACCCTATAACAAACACGGTTGGGAGCCCATCGATGCTACTTTGAATGGGGCTGCTGCGATTTTGGCTCTCCTTTATGGGAAAGGAGATATTTGGCGGACACTAGATCTGGCCAGCGCAATGGGGTTTGATGCAGATAACCAGGCGGCCACGATGACGGGATTGCTAGCGCTTTCTCAGGGGTCTGCTGCCTTACCCCAGGAGTTATTATTTCCTCTAGAAGAAGAGTCGTGGACGATGCCGTTCAACGATCGGTATATCAATATCACGCGCTATGATCTTCCGGATGCCAGCATATCGGACATGATTAACCGGCTTGCTCATCAGGGCGAAAAGGTGATTCTGCTCAAGGGAGGTCGAATTGAGCTGCAGGATGAGGAGGAGATCTATGTGATTCCAAGTGGTGCTGCTTTTACGCCCCCTTTCGAAGCCCTGCCGACAGCGCCGGTTTTAGCGGAAGTGGGTCAGGAAGCCTCTCTTCAGCTGTATGCTAGTAGCGGAGCCAGCCTAGAAAGAACCACTTGGGATGTGCTAGGTACGCTTCCCGCTGGTGTGACGTTTAAGCAAGGCGCGTTTTCGGGGCGATTCGAAGCAGCGGGAGATGTCACCGTTGAACTCATTTTTCGATCTGGTCAGGATGCAGATACCGTGTCCGTTAACTTTCTAATTAGATCTCCCAACATGGCCGGTTCGGCATCTTCCATTTTGCATAATGACACTGAGCCTGAAGCCGATCTAGAACGGCTTCGAGATGGAAGATTACAGGACCCTGCTTTTGTCAGCGTATCCCGATCCATTCCTTTCGATCAGTGGTACGGCTATGCCTGGAAGCAACCCGTCTCCATTTCTCGCGTTGGTTTCCATAACGGATTTCCGGACGAAGAATGGGGCTGGTTGAAGAATGTTCAGGTTGAATACTTGACGGCGGCAGGGAGTTGGAACACAGTGGATGATCTGGTCATTGATCCGCCCATGCCTGCAGGAGATTCAAAGTATTTACATCGTTCATTTGTTGGATATGATCTCCGTTTCCAGCCCGTACTTAGTAGAGGAATTCGAATTACCGGGACGGCCGGTGGACATCCGGTTGATGCTCCTCCTAGATACGGATCTATCATTAGCGAAATAACCGTTCATTCGAACTAGCGTCATGGTGCATATGAGATCTTTCTATTGGCTGGTCTGCCTGATGCTTTTATTAGGGAGTGTGGGCCTGGATAAACCAGTTGCTGCTCAAATACCGACGGCGCAGGGTGGGCTATCCGTGGAGTCTGCCACGCTTAGGGCGGACGCTGTTCGCATGAAATTTGACCCCCTTTCTCAGCGTATGCTTCTTTTGTCCATGACCGGAAATATAACCTCTTTTGATGCTCTGGGGGGCAATCAGAGAGTGTCCTCTTTCTATCAGGCGTCAGACCATGGGACTCCGTCGCCCGTTTTGGGAATGGATATAGCCTCTGATGGCACGATCTATCTCGTCGGAAATGATGCTGCTTCTACGCCAGGTCATAATATCGGGGTAGTTCGTCGTGGGGTTCCGGACGGTAATGGATCTCATGTCTGGGAGACTGTTTTTATCACAGAACCTTACCCCAGAAGTGGTACGGCATTCGATCACAATATGAACGCCATTGTCTTGAGTCCCGATGAACAGATGTTGTATGTGAACAGCGGTTCGAGGACGGACCACGGGGAAGTACAAAATGGCAATGGGCAGTTTCCTGATGCACGTGAGGTACCTCTTACATCCATGATTATCCGGGTGCCGGCTGACTCAAAAAACCTGAGCTTACCTAACAATGCAGAGCAGCTGTCTGCGGCAGGATATGCTTTTGCCGATGGTGTTCGGAATTCATTCTCATTGGCTTTTGACGCAAATGGCCATCTTTACGGTACCGAAAATTCGGGTGATCGGGATGATCACGAAGAACTAAATCTTCTCCAGGAAGGGGCGCATTATGGATTTCCTTGGCGAATGGGTTTAACCGATACCCCGATGCAATTCGCTGGCTATGATGCGGCATCGGATTTATTGCTGAACCCGAATGCTCTTGCCGTTCAAGGAGGACATTTTTACACCGATCCATCGTATCCTGCCGTTCCAAGCTCAATCCAATTTACGGACCCCATTCTGAATCTTGGGCCCGATGCCAATTTGTATCGTGACCCGTTGGATGGAATCATTAAGGATGCCTCTTTAACGGGTGAACCCATTGCTTCTTTCACAAGCCACCGTTCTCCGCTCGGATTGGTGTTTGACACCGATGAATCCCTTGCTGATCCATACAAAGGAGATGCCTTTGTTCTGAGTTGGACGGGCCCGGAAAGTGGCCTTCTCGGATCATTTGAAGGAGAAGGGGAGGACTTACTGCACCTCACGTTTGAGTCGGGCGGTTCCGGTAATGCAATGACGGTCCAAAAATTAGTGACCGGGTTTCAGAATCCGATTGATGCTGAATTATTACAAGGTCATTTGTACGTGCTCGAATTTGGGAGTGGCTCGAGGGTTTGGAAAGTTTCTTTTCCCGGCAACGTTGGGTCTGATGTCACGATTCCTGCACAGGCTCTAAGGCTGGATATATTTCCCAATCCCCTTGCTAGACATATAAATCTGACGATTCACAGTCCCATTTCAGCCCGGTACACAGTAGAATTGTTGGATGTGACCGGCAGAAGTGTAGCTAGACTCTTTGAGGGCTTTTTGACTCAAGGTGATCATCACTTAAGTAGATTCCTTGAGAGAACTCCCGCGGGGGTATATCTGTTGTCGGTCCAGTCAGAGTCTGGAGAGCGTTTAGTTAAAAAGATAGTTGCAACACGTAGTCGCTGAGAAAAACCAACAATGAAAACCAATACATTCAAATTGAATAAGTTCTTCTCTTTGGTTCTGCTGTCCATTTTGGTGTTGGCTCCATCTGGATGCGACTCCCAGAAATCTGCCGATGACGAAGATCCCAAAATTGATGCTCCTGACGGATGGGTCTTGGTTTGGAATGATGAATTCTCCGGCCCCAACATTGACCCTGCAAAATGGCGGCACGAAATCAATGCCAACGGAGGGGGGAATAATGAATTACAATACTACACCCAGCGTTCCAAAAACTCGCGTATTGAAGACGGAGTTCTGATTATTGAATCTCATGAGGAGACCTATTCAGACGTCGAAGGAACACGAGATTACACTTCAGCGAGACTTAGGACGAAGGGAAGGGGAGACTGGAAGTATGGACGATTTGAAGTCCGAGCTAAGTTGCCAACGGGTCAGGGATTATGGCCGGCAATTTGGATGCTTCCGACTGATTGGGAGTATGGTGGATGGCCCAAAAGTGGTGAAATTGATATTATGGAGGTGATCGGCTCAGAGCCAGATCTTCTGCACGGTACGCTTCATTTTGGAAATACGTGGACAGATAAGTCCCAGGATGGAGGATCACTCCGTCTTTCAACGGGCTCTCTGCACAATGATTTTCATGTGTATACTGTAGAATGGACGGAGACCGAGTTTAATTGGTACATCGATGATGTTCAATTTGCCAGAGTATCTAACTGGTATACTCCGGGTCATGACTATCCATCGCCCTTTGACAAACGATTCCACATTTTATTGAATGTCGCCGTTGGAGGAAATTGGCCTGGCAGTCCGGATGCGACCACGACATTTCCTCAACGCATGGAAGTGGACTATGTCCGGGTATTTGAATCTGAAAGTGGGCAATAATCTAGTTTGATAGCTACAAAATCCACATCGGCCCAGCGAAGCGCATTTGTGTTGGCACTGATTAGTGCTGGCTTATTATTTGGGCGAGAATCGTCTTCTTTCTGGTATGTATCCCAGATATTTATTCATGCCGCTTCAGGTCTTCTTCTGACGTTTTTCTGGATGCGACGTGTCCAGTTCCTCTTAACGGCAAAAAGGTCTTGGAAAACAGGTTTCGAGAGCCTTGTTTTAGCCGTCGCTGCCCTCAGTGGACTTTCAATCTTTGTATTCGGGGTATCGCGGCCGTTTGAATGGATTCTAACCCTTCATATCACTTCTTCCGTTCTCGTTGTTCTCCATGGAATAATTCAGAATCAGATAGAGGCCAAAGAGAACAGGTTGGTCCGGGCAAATTGGGGTCCGCTGCTGTTTTTTATGCTTGTCGGAATGAGCTACTGGTACAGCAACTCATTCGATCTCATTGAAAATGAGGCTCCATTTCCTCTCACTTTTGCTGACAACACGGCGCAAGGGGAAGAAAGCCCTTTTTTCCCAAGCCCAGCCAGCACACCCAATCAAGACTTGATTCCGGCGTCCTTTTTTTTGGAGTCTGATGGATGTGGGCGCTCTGGTTGCCATGTTGATGCTGTTGCACAATGGTCCGTTTCGGCGCACCATTTGTCGTCCTTTAACAACCAATGGTACAGGAAATCGATTGAGTATCTACAGGAAGTAGGAGGTACGCAAGCCGCCAAATGGTGCGCCGGGTGCCATGATCCAGCTTTGTTGTTCTCGGGGCAAATGGAACAGCCAGTCGTAGAGTTTTTGGATACGCCTGAAGCGCATGCAGGGGTAACCTGTGTTTCTTGTCATGCGATCAAGGAAATTAGAAATACGGGTGGAAATGGCGCCTATACGCTGGAAGTGCCCGCCCTGCATGCGCTCGCCACTCATAAGAGTCCAGTCGTACAGTTCATGCACGATCAGGTGATGAAACTAGATCCAGGACCCCACCGAGCTGCATTTATGGAGCCGTTTATGGTCGAGGATCAAGCGGCATATTGTTCGACCTGTCATAAGGTTCACCTGGATAAAGCCGTAAATGATTATCGTTGGCTTCGCGGTTTTAATACGTACGATAATTGGCAAGCTAGCGGCGTATCGGGTATGGGTGCGCGTTCCTTTTATCAGCCTGAAACACCGGTGCAATGCACGGATTGTCATATGTCTATCGTGCCCTCAGATGATCCCGGTTCCAGTTCGAGAGGTATGAGAGACCATCGATTTACGGCTGCCAATACCGCTATTTCTGTCGCTCACGGAAATGAAGATCAATTGGCCAATACCGTTAATTTTCTTAAGCAAGGCCATCTTTCTGTTGATATTTTTGCCGTTTCCCCCATTGAGGATGATATTTTATCACCTTCTGGAGCCTTGCTGCAAAGAGAGCTTGAGGCGAGCACTTCTTTCGCGATAGGAGAGGAGGAAGGCTTGGCTTTATCTCGCGGTTCGGTTTCCGAACCGCGAGACATTACGGGCGATCTCCGTTCAGGCGAGTCGGTTTTTCGTCCTGGATCGAGCTACATGTTAGATGTGGTGGTCCGGTCCAAGAATGTGGGACATTTTTTCCCGACGGGTACCACGGATGCTCAGGAGGCTTGGTTAGAAGTAGAAGCAACAGATGCCACTGGAAGGGTGCTGATTGAAAGCGGACGGGTTTACCAGGATGTTGTGGATTCAACGGCACATTTTTATCGTTCCGTTCTGGTCGACGGCGCTTCCCGACGAATCGATAAGCGAAATGCATTTGCGACCCGGAGCACCGTATACGTAAACCTGATTCCACCGGGTGCAGCGGACGTAGCGCATTACGTATTAAATGTGCCCCCAGACGCCGTATCACCTATTTCAGTCTCTGCGAAACTGAACTATCGCAAGTTTTCAAAAGAGTACACTGACTTCGCGTTTGGTGGGACCTTTGACGAGCCCTTTGACGGACATTTCTCTGCAGATAAACGAGACTGGTCCTTTGGTGGTGTGGATTCTACTGTTTCAGCCTTAACATTAACGCTGCCGAAGTTGCCGATTGTCGAGATGGCTAAAGATTCGTTGGTACTCGGGTTGGGACCACTCGAAGAGAATGAGGGCGCAAAGAAACAGGAATTAGCAACCTACTTGAGTTGGAACGATTACGGAATCGCATTGCTTCGAGAGGGTGATTTGTCCTTGGCAACAGAGGCCTTTTCGCGGGTTACCGAGTTGGCACCCGAGTATGTAGATGGGTGGGTGAATGTAGCCCGAGTTCACATCGTGACGGGTGATTATGATAGTGCGCTGAACGCTCTTAAGGCTGCGGATACGGCACGGACGGGGTATTACAAGACCACGTATTTTCGCGGATTGATTTTCAAGTTGATGGGCAACTACGAAGAAGCCATTTCCGCTTTCAAACAGGTCCTTTCGAGTCATCCAAAAGACCGCGTCGTGTTGAATGACTTAGGACGATCGCTCTACTTGGATGAACAAATGCCGGAAGCGATCGAGGTCTTACTCAAGGTCCTGAGGATTGATGCTGAAGACCTCACCGCTAACTACAACTTGATGCTCCTCTACCAATCGGTTGGGGAAACTGAAGTTTCTGATTCATACCGTACGAGGTATGAGCGATTCAAGGCGGACGAAAGCGCGTCAGCGCGTGCTAGGGCCTACCGAGCCGTTCATCCTGCCGACAACAATGAGGCAAACAGGATTCACGTTCATTGAGAACCTAGTGCTCAGTCTCTCGAATAAGGAGGTTTCCGGAGGACACATTGGTCCTTCGTTGTATATGCCCCGATGGCCAGTGAACCAGAATGGAATCTGCTATAGAAGCATCCGAGAGTCCAAAAAATGCGGCGGTTTCAGATCCGCTCAAGTAGCTGGAACCGGATTTAACCAAACGACTCTGCATTCTTTGGTTGCTCCAAACCTCGATTCTTGCTCCTATTCCATGAGCAGGTCCAATGCTGCTTTCAAGGACGATTTTCAGTGCACTTCCTGTAGACTGGTTTTTCCAGATATGTGCGGGGCCATTGTTTTCAACCAGAAGAATATCAGGGTCTGCGTCTCCATCGATGTCACCAATGGCTAGCGCTCGAGCGGCATAGGCGCCAAAAGCAGAAATGGACGGGGCTACATCGTCAAAAGAACCCTTTCCATCGCTGGCAAACAGATGAGGCGTCTGTTTATATCGGACATTATCCCTAATGGACTCGATGGTTTGCTCTACGTGTCCATTAGCTGTGATGACATCCACATGGCCATCGAGGTTCAGATCAGAGGTCATCAGCCCAAACGTCAAGGTGAGTGTGCTCGGCTGTCCAATGGCAGAGCCGGCTGCTCGATCGATAAAACTACCGGGTCCAAATTGGCGGTAGACCCCAATCATTTCGTCCGAGAAGTTACCGACAAATACCGTTTCTCTATCTGAATCATCCGTGATGCCCGAATCAATACCCATACCCGCGCGGGCCCTTCCTCTTTCGTCAAACGCGAGCCCGCTAACAATGCCCTCATCCACAAACGAGCCTCCGCCCTGATTAATCAGCATCTGATCTGGATCTGTGTCATTTGCCACGAGCACATCGGGAAGCCCGTCTGCATTCACATCCGCCATGGCCAGTCCTAAGGTTTTGCCTTCTATGGCCTCAAATCCTGTTCCGTTGGTATCTTCGTAAAAGGATCCATCCCCTCTATTTCTGAAAAATGATGCTGTTACGCCTTCATAAAGTTCAGGGGTGCAATATCCTTTGGTGGAGCCATCTGTTGAACAGAAAATATCCTTTTCAGCGCTCCAGTCCACATAGTTGCCAATCAAAATATCCAACCAGCCATCACCATCGGCGTCAAAGATGAGTGCTGCGGTGCTCCAATCGTCGTTAGCGCTGGCAAGCGGCGTGGCGACGAACGTGCCATTTGTGTTCTCCAAAATCAGGTTGGGTCCAAGACTCGTGTACACGAGGTCAATATCCCCGTCTTGGTCAAGGTCTGCTGGGTAGAGGCCCATTGCGTATCCCGGAAGATGGTCTAAACCCGGAATGAGAGCCTCCGAAAATGTACCGCTGCCGTCATTCAGGAGCGCTAGTACGTCACCTTCCATACGGGACACGTCTTCGATCAGTGTTGCGCCTCCAGGAATGAGTACATCTAGGTCGCCGTCCGAATCGATATCTAGAAATGCACCCCCTCCGCTCATGGTTTCAGGGAACCATTTTTGTCCTTGAGCACCGTTATGGTGACGGAATGAATCGGGCAGCTGAATTTCTTTAAACGCGAATGATAGGGCAGGCGCTTCTGTAGGACTCATCGATTCCGTGCCACAGCCCGAGCACAAGATGAGAAACGAAAAGGACCACAAATGGATCGAGCGAGTTTGCATGAGCCCTGATGTTGGTTGCCATAGGAGAGATTCCTAAAATAGGGCCTCCGGTATTCCCAATATGACCCATTCTTGAAATTCTCCAAACGACTTCATGTTCAGATTGACTCATTTTACAACACTTTTTCTACTTGTTGTGTGCATGATTGGAGTGGTGGCAACGAGTGCCTGCGGTTCGAGGGAGGAGCAGCTGCCTGCCATTTCCCCGAAAATCGCATCCGGGATTCAGGGTGCTAATCAAGCGTTGTCTCAGGGGGATTTGAATCGGGCGCTTTCAAAGGCCGAAGATGTTTTAGCCGTGGATCCTAGCTCGGTAGATGGACATTTTCTTAAAGGCAGAGTCCTTTTTGAACTCGGAAGGTTTAGCGCGGCTGAATCCAGTTTTGTGATCGTGGCGAACCAGCATCCGGCCTATCCGGGGGTATTTCATAACCTGGCTAACATCTCGTACCTGAGAAAAGAATACAGGGCGGCTTTATCTCGGTTTTTACAGGAGTCGCAATTGGAAAGCGATCCAAGGTCGTGGCATGCTGTGGCGGGTGTGTATGCAGAATTGGGAGTCCTGGATAGTGCATTGGTCGCTATTGAATCAAGTTTAGCCATTAAAGATACCTATGCACCCGCTTGGCTAAGCCGCGCCATGTATACGGAACAAGCAGGGGATTTATCGAATGCATTGAGCTATGGACGTCGTTCCTACCAACTAGATGCGTCCAAAACAACAACTTGGCTTCTTGTTGCACGGCTTGAAAATCAGATCGGTACGCCAGATTCAGCGCTGGTATTGATGCAGCGTATGTCTGAGCAGGATCCGTTTAATTATACCGCCTTGTTTGAAATGGGACGTTCATTTCAGAGGATGGGAAATGTTGAGGCTGCAAATCAGATGTATGTGCGCTCTGATGAGGTACGCAAAATAATGAAACCCGTTGAACTGCTGGAAACTGACGTTCGCGAATATCCGCAGCGTTTTTCACAACGGGTACAGTTGGCAGAGGCTAACCGGGCCATTGGCAGATGGGACCAGGCATTGAAGCAGTATCAATCTGCAGTTAGCATGAGGCCTGGAAATACTGAGCTGTTGTCCAATGTGGCTTTGATGATGGTTCAGTTGGGGCAGCGAGACCGGGCCCAGAACGTATTTTTGGACATTCTTGAAAGCGAGCCGAATCACTTTCCGACTTTAGTAAATATGACGGTCTTTTATCTGGAGGTTGGGAATTTGGAAGAGGCGGCCCTCTATTTCAACCGGGCCAGAGGTCAGCAACCTGATAATCCGGTGATTTCTCGTCTCGCTTCCGCTCTAGGAAGCACGCTCGAATAACACGTTTGAATCAATTTTGAGTCGATTTTTCTTGATATCGACTAAAATAGGATTGAGCAGTAAGCGTGTCTCCGACAGTTAGATAATACTTGGCTCGATTGAAAAGCATGGCCGTCGATGTGCTATCAATCGCTTCTGCCTTGGCAAGCGAGCGATCGGCTTCCTGAAAATGATTTTGCCGTAAGAAAACAGCCCCCAGCACGTTCCAGAAGTACACATCGTTTGTTTTATTTGCTCCGTAAACCGCGAGTCGAGTCGTTAAGGAATCGAGCAAAGGCTCGGTCACCTGTTGAGCTACCGTCTGTTTCATGTAGTCGATAGCCAAAGGCCGCCAATAGAAAAGGGCCTCATACATTTGCGCTCGTTCCTGAGGAGTTATTTCGCTGGATTGGATGGCCTCAAATAAGGCCTCTGAAACGGTAAGGGGAGAAGTGACAATCGTTGCCGATAGTGAATCGGTTTTTTTACCAGATTTGAATCTAGCTACCAGGCTATCGCTCAATCGGGCTGTCACATCTGGGCTTCGCCCCTGAATAAATGGATAGTCCATGAGCAGGCGCTCCACGAGTAAATTCGCATGCGATGCTGCAAGGGGATCCAATTTCATTTCAGTAGGCCATGCCGTTGGTTCTGCTTTTATGTTCTCATGTTCTAGAATAGCCGACGCAAACGCCGCCCCCATGAGTTCAAGCCCTTTTTGATTGGGGTGCAGGTGGTCGATGAATAAATCACTGCCCGGTACACCGGTCAAACTCTCGTTTTCGAACAATTGCTCCACGTCAACGAGTATGGCCTCGCCGTCGGAAGTCATGGATCGAATAATGCTGTTTATTTCGCTCGGCGCCCGGAATCGGATCTCGTCTAGATCTTTGGCGCGGATAAACGATTCGCGTGAACATCCACGATACTCACAGCTCATGGACTGTGCAGTTTCAAATAGGGTTTGCGCCTCATCCAGCTTTCCCAAAGGCGCTTGATCCTGAGTATTAGAAGTGAGTGTTCCTATAATAACTGGGATACCCGCATCTGAAAACTCAGTCACGACATCCCTCATATTGGTCTCAAATTGTTTGATACCCGCAAGAAAGACATCGTCTCCTTCTTGTATTACGGCCTCTCTAACCACTCGGGCCATCAATGTCTGTTCACCGTCCGATTCTCCCGGTAACAATTCAGGCCGAGGTTGAATAAGCTGTTCTAGACTAGTGAAGATGGCCGTTCGTTTCAGCTTGAGTAGAAGTCGTTTCAGAAAAATGGACTGGGTGGATAGGCCAATATTGCTACCGGCTCCGAACGCACCATAATACTCGTTATGCCCGGCGTAGATAAGCACAACGTCTGGTTGAATATCGCGAACCCTTTTCTTGAGATCCCACAACGTGTAACTGTTGACGGCCGTCATTCCTAGGTTTATGATCTCAATTCGGCGTTCTGTCATGTAGGCCTGCGCTCGTCTTCCCACAGATTCTGGAAACCCGTAATAGAAATGATAGGGGAATCCTGCGGTTGATGAGCCGCCTAAAACGACAATGCGATAGCTATTTTCGGGCTTTTGAGCAGAGAACGGATTGTAAGCGACAGAAGGAGTAAACCCTTGGAAATACCGTTCAGCATAAGCTGGATTAAACACGGCATAGTCCGCATTTTCTTGGAGCTTTATAAACGGGGTACGGGTGCTTTCGCCGACTCCCAACAATCGGAAAAGTACTTCAGCTGCGACGATTAGGATAATCGGAATACAGCCAGCTAAGGTGTAGAAAAGAATTCGCCTTGGTTGCGAAATCATACTTGCGCAGTATCAACAAGCTTAGTAGCTTCGTGAAAAGGTTTTCATAGTTTTCATGACGTAAGGAAAGATACGATTTTGTAATGGGTGTAACTATCCGAGATGTCGCGAAACAAGCCGATGTCTCTATTTCAACTGTTTCTCGTGTATTAAACGATACCTGTCCGGTTCATTCCGAGAAGCGTGTTCGCGTGGAGCGAGCTGTTGCCGAATTGGGATATACACCTAACCCCGCAGCAAGAAGTCTACTGACTCGTGAAACAGGCGGCATTGGAATCATTTTGCCCTTCGTTAGTGGTGAGTTTTTCTCCGAATTCCTGAATGGTGTGGATGAAGCTGCACAGGAAGAAGACTACTTCCTACTGATTTCGACCTCTCATCACTCTTCGGATGATTTGAAAAAGGCGATGAGAGGGATGTACAAAAGAGTGGATGGGCTTTTAGTAATGGCACCACAGATGAGTACGGCTGAAGTGAGAGATTTAGCTCCGGCCGGCATTCCGTTGGTGTTTGTCAATACTCGTTTTGTTGAGGAGAATCCCGAAGGAATCACCTTTGATAACTATGGTGGCATGTATGCCATGACCACCCATCTGGTATCTAAGGGGCATCGTCGTATTGGATTTATTACTGGTCCTAAAGACGCGTATGATGCGCAAGAGCGACTACGTGGATATCGAAAAGCCCTTCAAGACGTAGGCATTGCTGAAGACGAAGAGTTGATTCTGAATGGTGAGTACGATCAAAAAACAGGTTTTGAACGCACCAAAACACTGCTAGCTTTGGAACAGAGGCCAACAGCGATCATGGCCTCTAATGATGATTCAGCCATCGGTGTATTGAGTGCGCTTCGGGAGCAAGGCGTAGCCATTCCAGAGGAAATGGCCGTAACCGGATTCGATGACGTTCCCAGTGCGCGCTATGCAAGCCCACCGTTATCTTCTGTTCACGTTCCTGTTCGGGAGTTGGGATCTGCGGCGATCCGTTTGTTGACGGAACGTCTAAAGAATGACAGACTTGACTCGACATTAAGAACGTTGCCGGTGGCTTTAAATCTTCGTCAGACGTCGTAATCCATTTTTGATGCTCATCATTTGGCACTTTATTTCATGTATCCATGACATCATTTGAACTAGATACGCTAGATATCATTGTCATTGGGGTGTACCTGATTGGCATTGTAGGAATTGGTTTTTGGGTATCCAGAAAAACAGCCTCGGAAGAGGACTACTTTCTTGCAGGCCGAAGTCTTACTTGGCCATTAATTGGGTTGTCCCTATTTGCCTCCAATGTGTCATCCAGTACGTTAATTGGATTGGCTGGCGATGCGTACACTACTGGTATCGCAGTATATAATTACGAGTGGTTTGCCGTAATTGTCCTCGTCTTTTTTATCGTATTTTTCCTTCCGTTTTACCTTAAAACGAAGATTTATACGCTTCCGGAATTCCTGGAAAAGAGGTTCGATCAACGATCGCGCTACTACATGTCGGGCATTACCGTCATCGGCAATATCCTCTTGGAGACTGCAGGGGCTCTTTATGCTGGCGCATTGGTCATAAACCTCGTGCTTCCGGAGGTGCCGATGTGGCAGATTACGACGGTGTTGGCTTTTATTGCCGGAGTCTATACCATCGCTGGTGGACTGAAGGCGGTTGTGTATACGGACGCCATTCAAGCGGTACTCTTGTTAATAGGGTCCACCATGATCGCGTTTATCGCTTTTCAAAAGGTGGGGTCCTGGGATGCTGTCCTAGCAGTAACCACGGATCGCGAATTGAGCTTGATTCAACCATTGGATGATCCCGCTCTTCCTTGGTTGGGGCTCATAGTCGGGCTTCCGTTGTTAGGAATCTATTTTTGGTGTAGCAATCAGTATATGGTTCAGCGGACTCTCGCTGCCAAGAACTTGGACGAGGGAAGGTGGGGAGCATTGTTCGCTGGCCTTCTGAAAGTGCCTATTCTGTTCATAATGGTCTTTCCGGGGGTTTTTGCTCGGGTGCTCTATCCTAACCTTCCCAAGGGAGACTTGGTGTTTCCAACGATGATTTTCGATCTGTTACCGGTCGGGATTAGGGGACTTATTCTGATCGCGCTGATAGCGGCAATCATGTCCAGTTTGGATTCCACGCTCAATGCTGTTTCCACCTTGGTGACGATGGACTGGGTTAAGAAACTTAAACCCAAAATGAGTTCAAAAAACCTGGTCAAAGTGGGCCGAGTCGCAACGGGTATTGTGATGATTATCGGTGCCTTGTGGGCACCTCAGATCTCCAAATTCCCTTCTCTCTGGCAGTATCTTCAAGGTGTCTTGGCTTATATAACACCACCTATTGTTGCCTGTTTTGTGCTTGGGGTGTTTTGGCCTCGAGCGAATGGGACAGGCGCTTTTTCCGGTTTAGTTTTTGGGTTTTTAACGGCAATAGTTCTGCTTTTTGCCCCGTTAGAACTTCATTTTCTGTACATCGCACCGATTCTGTTCGTTCTCTCGTTGGTCACTATTGTGATCGGCTCATTGCTCACTCCTGCCCCTCCTGAGTCGACAAGGGAGTTGGTGTGGACGGCATCCATGTTTAGGGAGGATACGGAGCGTTTGAAAGGAGTCGTTTGGTGGGCTAATTACCGGATTCAGTCTATAATTTTAATTGCCATAACGCTGGTCGTTGTTGGCCTTTTCGTGTAAGGATGTGCGAATGAAGTTATCCTCAGAAAAATCTGAGTGGATTCAGGCGTTGGTTTCTGAAATGACGCTGGAGGAAAAAGCAGGTCAAATGACTCAGCTTACGCTGGAAGCCCTGTCTTCTTCGCCCCAAACGAATGATGGCCAGCTTGTTTTGGATACGACCCGAATGAAAGAAGCATTCGGCGAAAAACATATTGGGTCTGTTCTCAACGTGTTTGCTCAAAGCATGTCCAAGGAAGAGTGGCGGAATTGTATCTCAACTTTGCAGGAGCAGGCGTTATCCAATTCTAGATTGGATATCCCGATGCTATATGGCATTGATGCAGTGCACGGCGCAAACTATACGACGGATGGGACCCTATTTCCGCAAAACATTAATTTGGGGGCCACTTGGAATCGAGCGCTCGTCCGTGGTTTAGGCGCCCACACCGCTTTAGAATTAGAAGAGTGTAGTATTCCTTGGAATTTTAGTCCCGTCTTGGATCTGGGCCGACACCCGATGTGGTCTAGGTTTTCAGAGACCTTTGGGGAGGATTCGTTTCTGGCATCAGAACTGGGAAGGCAGTCCATTTACGGATTACAGGATGGTCCGTCCTCGGTATCGGCTTGTGCCAAACATTTTATTGGTTACGGGCAAGGCTTCACGGGGCGGGATCGCACGCAGGCCTGGATTCCCGATCGTGAGTTGAGGGAGCTCTATTTGCCGCCATTCCGAGCTGCTGTCCAAGCAGGTGTAATGTCTGTTATGGTTAACTCGGGCGAAGTAAATGGGGTACCCGTACATGCTGATCCAGTATTACTTACCCAGTTGTTACGAGTTGAACTTGGGTTTGAGGGAGTCATTGTCACCGATTGGGAGGATGTTGGCAAGCTACATACCATTCACCGGGTTGCAGATTCCGAAAAAGAAGCAACCTATCTGGCTATTCAGGCCGGAATTGATATGAGTATGGTTCCGTTTTCAGCAGATTTTGCTGGGTACCTTGTCGAATTGGTTCACGAGGGACGCATATCCGAATCAAGATTAGATGCTTCAGTGACCCGCATACTCGAGATGAAAACTCGATTGGGATTATTTCAGCAGCAGAAGAAACCGATCGCTCCGCAAAATGGTGCGTTGTCGAAATCTGGTGCCAACTTGTCTCTTGAGGCCGCGCAGCAATCGATGGTGTTACTGGAAAACAGGGCCAGCACACTTCCCATTCAGTCTGCATCTCGGATGTTTATCGCAGGAGGCGCAGCAGATTCTCTTGCACAGATCCATGGTTCATGGACATATACATGGCAAGGAAACGACGAATCAGTGTATCCGGATCAACTGCAAACAGTTCGTAGTGTGATGAATCGTCGATTTACTTGTGTAGAGACGGCAAACAAGGCAGATTACATCCTTTACTGTCTTGGTGAGCCTCCTTCCGTTGAAAAGCCGGGAGACATCGATGCGTTGAATTGGGGCGCTTCTCAGGTCTCTGAATTAGTGAGCTATCTGGAATCAGGAGTTCCAGTCGTTCTGGTATTGTTTACCGGTCGTCCACTACTTGTTTCGGCGTTTGAGTCGAACTGTGCGGCTATTATCTGGGCCGGCCAACCAGGACCCAAGGCAGGCTCAGCCCTCGCCGATATTGTGTCTGGATCCATTTCTCCGAGTGGCAGGTTACCATTTACGTATCCAAGGCACCCTGCAATATTCCATACTTATGACCACAAGTGGTCGGACAGGGTAGGAGATGACTATGGCCTCGGAAGAGATTACACCATGGATGGGTTTAACCCCCAGTGGCAATTTGGACACGGAGAAAGCTATGCAGATATCCGATATACTGACTTGCTCGCTGTGGAGCAGGACGGATCTTGGGAAGTTTCCGTTCGAATTCACAATCAGTCCACTTTTCCTGTTCGGGAAAATGTTCTGCTCTTCATTTCAGACACTTTTGCGAGCATCACACCTGTTGTTAAGCGGCTTAAGGGGTTTCAGTCCATAGAGTTAATGCCCAATGAGGCACAGTCCGTTTCATTTCAATTACCGATTGATGCTTTTGGGTTTGTGGATGTAAACCACAAACTGGTAGTTGAAAAGGGAGAATTTGTGATTCGTGTTGGTCATTTGCACCAAGCTATTGTCCTAAAGGAGACTTTTGCCCTTGATCAGAAGCCCGTAAAGGCATACCTTATTTGAGTTTCATGAAAACCTTTTCACAAATCGGCTTTCTAATTCTAGTTAGTTGATATTCAAAAGGTTTCAACCCCGTTTTCTCACCTTGTTGAATGCCAATTTTGACGAGGCTTGACTATATCACCTTTACTGGAGGTCCACATGATCGCACGCGTTACCACTTTTGGTCGTATGCTTTTTGCCTTAACCGCTTTTGTTTTGCTTTTGCCGTTTTTCCATACGGCGAATGCTCAAGCGCCAGACCTGGGCGAAGAGTTTATTATTTTTGTTGAGGGCACAAACGTATTGCTTCCCTCATTTGATGGCACAGCCGTAACGGATCCAATGGATCCCAATAACATGGTTGCTCGTTTTCAGCATGGCGGTTGGGCCGCCCCAGGATTTCGTTGGGATTCTGAGGTGGGTGCAGACATGAGCTCCATGGTTGGCGCTACTGTCGCAGATGGCGGTGCATCACTTTTTCTGAAGCTGTTAGTTGATCCTTCGATGGCGGGTCAAACAGGATGTGGCACGACCACGTTCGACTGTTTGGCTATTACGTTATTTGATAAAGTGCTCGGTACAGAAGTTACTGACAACCGTGAAGGGCGTCTCAAGTGGTTTATTCCAGACGACCTTCGTGATGGTAACTGGCATAGCATCGAAATCCCGCTGCCTCCAAGCACGGGCGCTGCACAGGATTCAGCTCAGGCTGGTAAAAATGTAGATGGAACTGCATTAGCTACTCCTCTTTCGCCACTCGCAATGCATTGGGAGTATGTTGGTGGATGGTCAGGTTACGGCTGGGGCGGAACAGCAGGAACACCTCAAGGTGCTTCTGACCCAAATTGGCAGGAGTTTGAGTGGGATGCTGTTCGTGGCATTACCGTTCACTTTGACTGGAATGGCGAAGGCTCAGACGTCCTCATGGATGACGTCTACATCGGTTCATCGAGCACAGACTTGGGCTCAGCAGTGTCTGCTCCTGCAGCCATGTCTGGTGTTACCTTTGGAACGAACGCCGCTTCGAACGTCGTCTCTTGGGCCCATAACCCAGATTTCGGTGGCTACAATGTCTATCTAGATGAGGCTGCGATTACTCAGGCAAGAATTGATGCATCTGACGTCTCCATATTTGCTACGGTCCCCTTTAATGCGGCTGACTTTAGTGTAACGCACGACTTTCAAATTCCACACGGATCCCTGCTTCCGTTGGACATCTACTACGCCGTCGCTTCTACTAATCTCTTTGGAGTTGCCAATTCAGACGTGAGCAACAGCTCAGGTGTTGTATCCAACACTGAGATGAGCGAACAGGCCTATATCATTGAAATTGACGACGCGAACGCTGATGCCATTTTTAATGCGGTTGCATCAGAAACAGTATCAGATGACGCTTTCCCAGCGAAAACAATTCCCTTCATGGTAGATTCCTCTCATTGGAGTGCGAGTGAGGGAGCCCTGCCGGATAACAATACAGACGTTTCTGGTACATTCAAGGTTGGGTTTAATCGCTCATTCAATGAGCTTTACATCTACGGCGAAGTCACCGATGACGTATTGGGCTTACAGCCTGGAACGACTGCCGACAACATTGGCGGTACCGGTTGGGGATTCGACTCTGTTGAGTTGGGATGGGGAGCATATGATGTGAGAAATGCTAGTGGTTCACTTCTCGCAGGTGCGCCACAGCAGAGCTTCCAGCGCGAAGCTACACCTGATTACCAGATGAGAATTTCTTGGTTGGGTGATGAAGCAGCGTTAGATCCGGGCAACACCAGTACATTTATCACCACTGGAACGGGTGAAACGGGTGAAGGCGAATCAGTTGGTGGTCGTACTGTTATGGCTCTTCTCGAAGATGGAGCAGGTGCAAACATCGGCTACAAATTCCTAACGGTTTATAACTTCGCTGATTTCAGATTCTCGGGTAATGCAACTGATGTTCCGTTTACGCCTCCATCTGTGGACGACCTAGCGTTGGTTCCTTTCAACATTGCCATTAATGATAATGACGATGCTGCATCCACCGCTGCTGACCGTGAACGTCAGGTTCAGTGGTCAACGAAGCCGACGGCGAACAATGCTTGGTGGAACACTCCATCACAGTGGATGACCGTTGCAATGGTTGGGACTTCTGTCACCGCTACAGCGAATGAAGAAGAAGTTCTTCCTGGAGAATTTGCATTACAGCAAAATTATCCAAACCCATTCAACCCTTCCACATCGATCGCATTTACGTTGCCTCAGTCAGAGAACGTGACGCTTTCGGTGTACAATGTGCTTGGCCAAAAGGTCGCAACATTGATCTCGGGTCAGACCATGAATGTGGGAACCCACACGGTTCAGTTTGATGCAAGTTCTCTTGCGTCTGGAATGTATCTCTACCGTTTGGACGCTGGTTCGTCTTACAGCAAGACGCACACCATGATGCTCATGAAGTAGAAATTCTGCGCTGTTCATGGCGGGTCGAGACTCAGGTCTCGACCCGCCATTGAACTTTTATTCCTAGGGTAAAAGTTCAATCAGGCCAGAATACTTCACTTCTCAAGACCGATTAATGTCTCTATTCTGAGTTCTTTCTCAGAATCACAACCATCGAAGAAAGGCCTTTACTCGATGAGAATATCTAGCGTTTCTCTTTGCCTGGCTCTGCTGGGCCTCCTTCTGATCTCTACCTCTAAGCCTACATTTGCCGGCGACTCCAGTCCGAATAGGGACATTTATGGAAAGATCGCTGGTAAAGTTGTGGATGCCGCGACCGGGCAGCCTTTACCTGGGGTGAATGTATTCCTCGATGGCAGGACCCAAGGGTCAGCCACGGATGAAAACGGGGATTATATTATACTCCGCATCCGCCCGGGAACGTATACCGTTAAAGCCACCTTTATCGGCTTCGCCAGTCAGTCTATGGAAGGTGTGAAGGTGCAAGTGGATCAAACCACGCGTGTCAATTTCACCCTGGCAGAAGAGGTGTTTGAAGGGGAGGAAATCGTGGTAACGGCTGAGAGAGGAATCGTCCAAATGGACCGGACGACCACCACTGCTGTAGTCGATTCAGAGCAGTTGCAGGCGCTACCCGTTACCACTATTGGTGACGCGATCAACTTGCAGGCTGGCGTTGTTGATGGTCGATTCCGAGGAGGTCGATCCGGAGAGGTCGCCTATCTCGTAAATGGCGTCCCCATTAATAATGCGTTCAATAACCAAGCTGCTTTCGAAGTTGAGCAGAATATGGTTTCTAGCCTCCAGGTTATCAGTGGTGTGTTCAACGCTGAATACGGCCAAGCACAGTCCGGGATCGTGAATATTGTTACAAAGGACGTCCCTAGAGAGTGGTCCGCAAGTGTATTGACTTACGCGGGTTCTATTGTGTCCGACAGAGAATTGGAGTACGTAAATCGATTGACGGGTCCAGGTCTCCAACTAAGCGCAAATGACTTCGCTTCGGAAATGGTCGGATACTCAGATGCTGCAGACTTCCGGAATTCCACGGACGTTCAGCTGTCAATTGGTGGCCCGCTCTTGAAAGAGCGTCTCGGGTTTCAGATGACAGGCCGACTTTTTCAAGATAACGGCCATCTTATGGGACGAGATTTATTCGCTCCCAGTGACTCGTCAACCGGATTGAATTCGAGCTCGAATACTGACTTTTGGAATGTACAGTCAACCGGTTCCGGTGAATTCGTTCATATGAATACGAATGAACGTTATAGTCTGAACACGACAGTTACGGCTGCGCTGTCAAGCACCGCGAAATTAGAGTACAATCTGTTTTTGCAGGATGGAAAGTTTGAAAATTATAGTCATGGTGGGAAATACGTGCCTAATGGTCGTAATGCCGGATATTTCGGAAGCCAGACACACATCTTGAGTTTTAGATATACCGTAGGTCAGCGTTCTTTCGGTAATGTTTCTTACAGCTACTTGCGTGATAAGTACGACAGCTATCTGTTTGACTGCGATGAGATTGACGACATTGGAAATCTTGATTGTGGTGACAATGTCTACCAGTGGCCCCAGAAGAGTAGTTTGAATGGCCAGAATGCTTTTGCAGTAGCTGGTAATGATCTGTATACAGTTGACGAGCTGACGGAGACCCATACTATTCTGGCCGATTTTTCTAGCCAGATTAATAATGTTCATCTCGTTAAAGCGGGTGTAATGACCCGTCTGCACAGTCTGAACAATCGGGGTTATGGCATAGAGCGTTCGGCACGTACGAATAATCAACCGCGTATATCGCCTGACGTCTTTTCAGATAATACGCTGAGCGCTAGTCCAACTGAGTTCTCTGCCTATGTGCAGGATAAGATGGAATTCACTGGCTTGATTGTGAATGCAGGTCTTCGTTTCGATCTCTTCGATCCAGACTATCTGATTCCCAATGATTGGGCGCAGGCAGAAGCGGTAGAGGTGATTGATCCCGATAATAAAACGGAATTGATCTCAAATAGGAAGGATGCTCCGGTAAAAGCTCAGTTTAGCCCTCGTTTAGGGGTTGCATTCCCGATTTCATCAACGGGTGTGATGCGTTTTTCTGCTGGGATGTTTTTTCAGATTCCGGCTTTGAACTTGTTATATACCAATCCGGAGTATGAGGTCAACCCGGCCTCTAGTTCCAATCAGTTTGGTAATCCCTCCATTGACCCAGAGCGCACCCTTTCATTCGAAGTGGGTTTGCAGCAGGGTCTGACCGAAGAAATTGCTCTGGAACTGACCATTTTTTCCAAGGATGTCAGGAATTTGACTGGGCAGGAAGTGCTGCGGACCCCAACGGGAGATTTTGCCATTCGTTGGATTAACCGAGACTACGGTACAATCCGAGGAATGACCTTCTCGTTGTTTGACAGACCTGGTGGGATGCTTTCTTGGACGCTTGATTACACGCTCCAATTTGCTGAGGGTACGTCCTCCGATCCGGGTCAGGCCTTCGGTCGACAACAATCGGGACTAGAAGAAATTCTATCACTGGTTCGCTTGAATTGGGATAGACGTCATGTGGTGAACAACACCGTTACGATCGAGCCGTTTAAGAACTTCAATTTTACATTGGTGAACTACTTACGCTCGGGAGAGCCGTATACGACGACTCGAAGCTTCGTTCGGTCTACGTTGGAAAATAATGCTAATCGTCCCATTCAGTTCTGGTCCGATCTGAGAGCGTATTACAAACCGTCCTTCATCGATCGTGATTTCCAGATTTTCCTCCAGATTCAGAATCTGTTTGACAACGAAGTCAAATATGCTGTTTACTCGTCTACAGGACGGGTCGACGAGGATTTGCAGAAGGAGCTGTTTAGGAATACGGGTGCTCAGGTTGGGGGCCTTAATTCTCTGGATGAGTTCTATGCTCGCCCAGAATGGGTTTCGGCACCTCGTAAGATAAGTCTGGGTCTAAACCTCAAATTCTAACCGCTTTTATGGCAAATCGAAAACCAATTGTTTCGTTGTGCGGATCCGAAAGCGGAATGAGTGCGCAACCTCAAAAAAAGATGTTGAGAAAAGGAATGAAGCAAGTCTTAGTGCTTCTGGTGGTCTTAACCTGCGGATTGTGGGTAACCGATGCCAATAGTCAAAACATCCCAAGGGAATACCGTGGGGATGAAGATCTGATTGCCAGGGGTATTCTGGATGGAAACCTGATTGAAACCAACTTCAGGAATCACGGGGAGTTGGCTCGCTGGAATGATCTCCCGTGGGGAATTTGGCCGCGTGGAATTGGTGGCCGCCATATTGATGGTATTGGTATCAATATTGCCGGTAGAGTTCCTGGAGAAAGGCAAAAATGGCCTTTTTACGGTGGTAAATCCGATACGCTGGTGAATCCCGTCGTTCTTACGTACCGAGAGGCTGGAAAAAGATTAAGCCCGGATGGTTCTCTTTGGGGCTGGCTTCCGCTGAATGGATTTCATAACGAGACTCGTTTTAACCGTCTAGGTGAACTCGAACCCACTCCGGCCTTGAGTGATGACCGAACTTCATGGCCATCGTTTTGGCCTGACCGACTGGATAACCCGGACGATCCCGGCTGGTCAAACGAATGGAATGGCTTTTTTGGGCGCGGTGTGTTCAATGCTGATCTTGAAGGTTTCTATGTAATCGATGATTATTCTGACCTTGAATATTCAGTAGATCCCGAAACCCAACAGCCCCTTAGTCAGTGGGGTGTTTTTTATCCCTCACCATCAGATTCAACGATCGGTGGACTGGCGTTGCAGACTAAGGTCCGCATTTTTCAGTGGGCTAATATCTTGGCCGAAGACACTGCATTTATTCTGTATCGCATCACCAATACCGGTGAAAAGGACTATCGGTATAACTCCAGTGGTGACGAAGGAGTTTTCTTTGGCCAGATCATGGATTATGGTCTAGGAAATGAGGAGGGCGACGAGAATGCAGCTTTTGACGCGTTGCAGGATGTAACCTACGGCTGGGACCAAGATGGAATTGGTCAGCATCCCGACGGAACGCTGTATGATCTAGGATATACAGGTTTTGCGTTTTTGGAAAGTCCTTCCCGAGCCGAAGATGGTTTGGATAATGATCAGGATGGAATCATTGACGAGCAGCGTTTTGGTGGTGCAGGTCGATTGCTTGAAAGTCAGCTTTCGATCGAGAGTTACTTCAACGCCAATTATGATGTGATAGCTTTTGAAGCATTTCACGGGCCCCTCAGTGAGACGGCTGCCTATAAAGCTGGGCGCTGGTTTACGGGTGACGAGAATTTAGACTGGGTTGCCTATGATGATGCCAATCAAAACGGGGCCTATGATTCAGGTGAGTTTATTAATAATGATGTTGGTAGAGATGGAAAAGGCCCTTTCGATCTGAATTATCCTGGTCCGGATGATGGTGAAGCAGATGGTATGCCTACTCCTGGAGAACCAAACTTTGACGAGCTGGATATTGGGGAATCAGATCAAATTGGTTTGACCGGATTTGACTTGAATTCAAGGCCATTTTACGAGAGTGGGGACAACCTCAGGGACGACACATGGATGTTTGACCGCATTCTCAACTATGCTCAGTTCCCACTAGGTACACCTTCGGACGCGTTTGAAGCCGATATCGAGCCGTTCTTGTTGTTTGTCAGTGGACCTGTAAATCTATCTGTCGGTGCGACGGACTTCTTCTCGACCGCTTGGATCTTTGGGGAAGATGAAAATGACTTCTTCAAAAACCGTAAGACGGTTCAGAGTATCTATGATGCGGATTACAATTTCGCTCAAGCACCTTTCATGCCTACGCTAGCTGCCATTCCCGGAGATGAGCGAGTTGTATTGACATGGGACACGGTAGCTGTTTCAAGTTTTGACCGGTTCAGCCAGACGTTCGATTTCGAAGGGTTCAAATTGTACAAAGGCTCCGATGCGTTGCTTTCAGATGCCCGTACGATTACCAACATCGATGGAACGCCGACCTTCTTTGAGCCTTTGGCGCGGTGGGATCTAGATAACGGCCTCGCCGGACCGGTTACGGTCCTTGAGGGAGAGGGTGTGTATGATCTCGGTTCTGACACAGGTCTATCTTACTTCTACGTTGACGAAAACGTCAATAATGGAGTGAAGTATTACTACGCATTAGTTGCGTACGATCATGGTATTCCTGATCCCGTTTCAGGCGATCCTACGGTAGATCCACAGGAAAACATTTTCAATATTTCCATTGATCTTGCAGGAAACGTGCTTGGCGTTTCAAGTAATGCGGCAATTGTTATTCCTCGCTCGCGCCCGGCTGGGTACATTAGCGGAGACGTAAACGAAGACCTGAGCGAAGTGACGAGTGGTCTGGGATCGGGCTCTATTTTCGTATCGGTTGAAAGCGATGCCGATGTCATTCCAGACAATCCGTACAGAGTTCGCTTTTATAGCGGTGAAGATGAGTACGCTGCAACTGATATAGAGGTGACTACCGAGTACGACATCTTTAATGCTGGTACAAATGAGGTTATGATTAAACGGACTCCTCTTGTTCCGACCACTCCCATGGTGGATGGATTCGTAGTCGAGTTTGATAACTATAGGTCTATTCCGGGTACCATAGAGTACAACCCGATTCAGACAGGCTGGGTAAGTAATGCCGGCTCTGCAAACGAATTGGTGGATCTTGATCCGACGGTTTTGGATGGATTTGATACAAACTGGTTTGCAGTTGTTCAGCGCGATTCCTCAGGTGCCTTTTTCCATTCACAGGATGACTTTGAACTCCGGTTCGTGGACCCCAATGATTCCACGTATACCCCGCCCCGATTTGGGTTTACCTTCTTGCGAAGTCCCATTCCCGTTTATGCATATAATTTGGGCACGGGAGAAGAGGTTGAGCTGTTTGTGCAGGATCTCGACGGCGACCGAGTCTTTGGGCCTGGTGACGAGCTGATCATTTCGGAAAAGTTTGGCTTTCAGCACAAGTTCAGACATCGCGTGATTTTTAATGTGCCTGAAGGTGAAACATCGGTAGCTCCTAGCTCTGGTGATGTTGTTCGTATCACCACCTTGAAGGAGTTTCAGACCGGTGATTATTTCCAATTCACGTTGAAAAGTGCGTACGTCGATGCTGACTTGGCGGAGTCGGAATTGGATGATATCGCGGTCGTACCTAACCCGTATGTAGGTGGGTCTTTGCTCGAAAGTCGATCCCAGATTTCTGGTCGAGGAGAGCGGCGCATTGAGTTCATCAACTTGCCTCAAGTATGTACTATTTCCATCTTTAATCTTCGGGGTGAACTCGTTAATACCATCGAGCACAATAGCGTGGGTTCAGACGGATCAGAAAGTTGGGATTTGAGAACATCTGGAAAGCAGGACATCGCTTACGGTGTTTACATCTATCACATTAAAGCTCCGGGCGTCGGAGAGCACGTCGGCAAATTTGCCGTCGTCAAGTGATGGAGGCCACCCTTATGAAACGTTGTAATTCATTGAATCACATGAGAAAGTCACTCACCCTTTTGCTGTTAGCCCTTTTGCTTGGCACGAGCAATCCAGGTGCTGCACAAAGCCGAGTCGGCACAACAGCAGCGACGTTCCTGACATTAGGAGCTGGTGCAAGAGGTACTTCACTGGGCCATGCTTATACGGCAATTGCCACAGGTCCCGATGCGCTGTTCTGGAATCCGGGAGGTGCTGCCCGATCCTACAATGATCGTATGAGAGGGGGCGTGCTGTTTTCGAGTAATAAGTGGTTAGCGGGCATTGACTACAATGCCTTTGCGGTAACGATACCGGTAACCTCAACAGGCGTTTTTGGGTTGAGTCTGGCTACGGTAGACTATGGGAGAATGGATGTGCGCTCAGTAGCTCGACCTGAAGGTACGGGAGAGACCTTTGGGGCTTCAGACCTCAGCCTAGCTCTGACGTATGCGATGCCATTGACTCCTTCGTTCTTCTTCGGAGGGTCAACTAAATATGTGTACCAGTCCATTCGGGATATGTCTGCAAAGACAGTTGCCTTTGATTTTGGATTTGTACTGGTAACAGATTATCTGAATGGAGCCCAAATCGCAGCCTCCATCATGAACTTCGGTGGAAAGATGCAGATGCAAGGCATCAATTCTGAATTAAATGTCGATCTCGATGAGAAAAACACCGGTAGCACGGAAAGTATTCCCGCGCGCATCCGGATGGATCAGTGGGACCTACCGATTTCGTTTAAGCTGGGAGTGGGTATCCCGGTCATTTCTACATCCAATGTGGAATTGATGATGCTGGCTGATGCCAATCAGACAAATGACAACAATTTGAATTCGGATTTGGGAGCTCAGTTGAAGTACTTCACGCGCAACTTGGCATTTAACACACGTGTTGGATACAAGGATGCGAATCTAGATAATGTAGATACTCATTGGTCCTATGGAGCCGGTCTAGAAGTAGAACTAGCAGGAGCTCGGTTTGGCTTTGATTTCGCCTACATTCCTTTCGATTTACTAGACGACACCAGAACATTTGACCTTCGAATCTATTTCTAAGCTTGAATTTCTGGCACAACAGTGATGAATGTTTTCAAATTACGGGCGGTGCTAGGCACCGCCCTTTTTTTGTCCGTCCTGCTTCTTAGCGGATGTTCGAAAGAGACGGCGCAGATAGACGCTGATGATCGTGTATTAGCTACGGTAAACGGAGTCGATATATCCGTGACCTGGTTCGAGCAGACCTATATCAATTTCCTTATTCAGACGGGTGGGGATGATAACGAGGTGAATCGGGTCATTCACCTCGATAATCTCATTGATTCCATACTTCTCGCGGAAGCCTTTGAGGTCAGCGATTTGGCAGATGACGCCGGCTATGACGCGTTTCTGCAACGACAGAAACAGTCGATTCTGGCTGAGCGGTATTTTGACGAGGCGTTTTTATTTACCTTGGAAGCACCGACTGACGATGAGCTCCGACGTGCATTTGCCCTGTCGAAGGACCAAGTAATTGTCCGCCATCTCTTCTTTCTGAACCAGGAAGACGCAAGTGCCTCTTTTGAGAGGTTGGAGTCCGGCGTCGGCTTTTTAGAAGAAGCACAGACGGTTTTTGAAACCGCATCGTTTGATTCATCGGCGGGATATCTGGGGCCGGTCAAGTATTACAGTGTGGATGACGCTTTTGCTGAAGCGGCCTTCAATCTTGAAGTCGATGAGTTTAGTGCGCCAGTGCGTAGTCGTTTTGGATATCACATCATTCGTGTTGAAAATCGAATCATCGAACCACTTCTAACCGAATCAAATTACCAAACGAGCAGGAGAGGGCTATCAAGTCAATACCGTTTGAGAAAGCGTCGTCTTGAGGGAGACCGCTTTGTGCGGTCGTTCATGGAGGAACGAAGCATTCAGGTTAACCCAGTTGCTATTGGAGCTTTACAATGGCTACTCAGGGATTTTTCTAATGAAGTGAATCCACGACCAGAAATTGTAGCCTCAAGAGAACAGAATTTTGAGATTGATAGTCTCCGCTACCATATGAACCCGTCAACCGAGCTCGCGACATATGAATGGGATGGAGAGCGGTATTCCTTTACTGCAGGGGACTATGTGTTTTGGTTAGAGGATCTCCCTTTCCAAGAAGCTCTCGGGCGAACAGCTGCATCCGTCGGGCGGGCCATGCGGAATCAATTGCTGGCACGAGCCGGCGATGAAGAAGGGTACGACGATGCAACGGCTGCAGCCCTTCTGGAGCGAGACGCCTTGCAAGAGCGATCAACATTAATGCGTAGGTACTTCAGAGAGAATCCGGTCCAGGATATCGATGAAGCTCTGATGCGAAAAGCGTACGATACGGCAGGGTTGTCAAAACAGCTTCAGTATAAAGTTGATTTGGAGTGGGCCATTTTTAACACCCGTGCCGAGGCAGAACGGGTGTCGCAATTGGTATCTCTAGAGCCAGATCGGTTTCGCAACTTTGAGGCGTACCAATCTCAAACAGACGTACCTCTATTTGATTTACCTGATTTGGCCCAACACGTTCGTGGAGCACCTATTGGCGAAAGCGTAGTCGTTGGCTTAAGAGAGTCCTGGGCGGTCCTCAGAGTGCTACGACGTGTGAGACAGGACCTTGACTGGGAAGAGCACCGAGAGGCGATTGTACGGCAACTGGCGCCTTTTGCTGGCGAGTATCAACTGGTCTCAGAAAAGCGGGCATCAGCTGAGATAGATGTTGATCAGGTTCTTTTTGATCTAATCAAGACTTTTTAACAGTCTGACCAAACTAAAGAAGGGTGGGATCTGGAAACAAGATCCCACCCTTCTTTACAAAGTCTAATGCGCTACTATTCGCTGTACTGACCGAAGATGACGCTCGTGTTATGGCCGCCAAATCCAAATGCATTGGACATGGCCACCTTCACTTCGCGCTTCACTGGCTTGTTGAACGTGTAGTTCAAGTCGCAGGCGGGATCAGGATGTTCGAAGTTGATGGTTGGCGGTACGATCTGGTGAGTAATCGCACCGATAGTCGCAATGGCTTCTACAGCTCCTGCTGCACCAAGAAGATGGCCCGTCATGCTCTTGGTAGAGGATACGTTCATCTTGTAGGCGTGCTCTCCAAAAACCTTTTTAATGGCATTGGATTCTGCGATGTCGCCCAGTCCGGTGGAAGTACCGTGCATATTCAAATAATGCACGTCCTCTTTGGATAGTTCGGCATCTCTGAGCGAGGCTTTCATCGCATTGCAAGCTCCTAGTCCTTCTGGATCCGGAGCCGTAATGTGATGTGCATCTCCACTCATCCCAGTACCCAAGATCTCTGCATAAATGTGCGCGCCTCTGGCACGCGCATGCTCGAGTTCTTCGATATACAATGCGCCTGCGCCTTCGCCCAGAACGAATCCATCACGGGTCGCATCGAATGGTCTGGATGCGCTCTGTGGGTCATCATTTCTGGTTGACAGCGCCTTTAACGCGTTGAAACCTCCAACTCCCAAGTTGGAAACGGACGCTTCGCTACCCCCGGTCAAGGCGGCATCCATATGCCCAAGCTTGATCAGCATGAAAGCATCTCCGATGTTGTTATTCCCCGTAGCGCAAGCGCTAACACAGGAATAATTCGGACCACGGAATCCATACTTAATCGAAATCTGACCCGGAGCAATGTCCGGAATCATCATTGGAATGAAGAAAGGAGACATGCGACGTGGGCCGTTAGCATTCAGGTTGGTAGCAGAATCATAAAGAGCCTGCAGTCCCCCAATTCCTGACCCAAAAATCACGCCCGTGCGTTCCTGCTCTTCGGTACTGAGGTTGTCCGTATCAATGCCTGCATCCTGTATGGCCTGTCCAGCGACAACCATGGCATACTGACAGAACGGATCCATCCGGCGAGCTTCCTTGCGAGCAAGGAAGTCATGGATGTCAAAGTTCTTCAGTTCGCATGCGAACTTTGTTGCAAATGCCTCGGTGTCAAAATAGGTGATGGGTGCTGCTCCACTAACTCCCGCCATCATGGCGTTCCAGAATGATTCTGGATCGTTTCCAATGGGAGTAAGAGCGCCCATACCAGTGACGACTACCCTGCGAGTAGGTCGGCTCATGCCAAACGACTGATTAGTTCGAAAAGATGGGAGAGAAGCTACCTTCGCCTGAAATTAGGCTGACTTTGCGGTCAGATAGGTCACTGCATCACCAACGGTGGCGATTTTTTCAGCGTCTTCGTCTGGAATAGTGAGGTCGAATTCTTTTTCGAATTCCATGATGAGTTCAACCGTATCAAGGGAGTCAGCACCTAGATCATTGGTGAATGATGCATCATCTGCGATGTCTGCAACATCAACGCCTAGTTTCTCAACGATAATTGCCTGTACCTTGTCTGCGATTTCGGACATAACCTTTTCTCCTGCTTATGGTAGGTGTGTATTTCAGCTAGCTGCGAAAGCAACCAAACTGAAGAGTTTGCCTCTTGAAGGCATACAAACCCAAAAACTACGGGTCTAGATGGGTAGAAGCAATTTGAGAATTGTTACTTGATACAGACTTCGTAAAAACGGGAATCATCCGTATTTAAATTGCGTTGGTACGACTTGCACCTAAACCGACCTCTTTTATGTCATTTTTGTTCACTTCAGAGTCCGTCTCTGAAGGACACCCGGACAAAGTATCCGATCAGATCTCCGACGCGATCCTAGATGCCATGCTGGCTCAGGACCCGAATAGCCGTGTCGCAGTGGAAACACTCGTGACGACTGGACTCGTGATTCTCTCCGGAGAAGTCACAACCGAAGCCTACATCGACGTGCAAGAAGTTGCTCGAGGTGTCATTCGAAAAATTGGTTATACCGATCCCTTACTTCGATTTGATGCGGACTCGTGCGGTGTGCTTGCCACTATCCATGAACAGAGTGCCGATATCGCACAGGGCGTCGACGATGACAAAGGCATGCATGTGGAACAGGGAGCCGGGGACCAAGGCATGATGTTTGGCTATGCCTCGCGCGAAACCGATGAGTTGATGCCGATGGCCCTAAGCTACTCTCATGCGTTGGTGCGTGAATTGGCGTCCATTCGAAAGAATGATACGACGATGCCTTATCTACGTCCCGATTCTAAAAGTCAGGTAACGGTCGAATATGAGGACGATGGCAAAACCATTAAGCGTGTCCACACTGTGGTTGTTTCGACTCAGCATGGCCCTGATGTGGAGGTCAGTCAAATTAAGCAAGACGTTATCACGCATCTGCTTCCGCGGGTAATCCCTGCCCATTTGATGGATGATGAGATGATTCTGCATGTGAATCCGACCGGACAGTTCATTATCGGGGGACCCCACGGGGATACAGGGTTAACTGGACGTAAGATTATCGTAGATACGTATGGCGGAAAGGGGGCTCATGGTGGGGGTGCTTTTTCAGGAAAAGACCCTTCGAAAGTGGATCGTAGCGCAGCGTATGCTGCCCGGTATGTCGCGAAAAACCTTGTTGCATCTGGACTTGCAGAAGAAGCTTTAGTTCAACTGGCTTACGCGATTGGTGTGGCCGATCCGGTTTCTATTCACGTGGATTCATACGGAACGGGCCAAATTCCAGATCATCGGTTGGTCGAAATCGTCCGACAGGTATTCGACCTGACTCCTCGAGGAATCATTTCTGGTTTGGACTTGAAACGCCCAATTTATCAGCCCACTGCGGCATATGGTCATTTTGGTCGTTCAGAGTTCTCTTGGGAAGCGCTTAATAAAGTTGAGGACATCGTTCAGGCAGCAAAGTTACTATCGTAAGAGCCCGATTTTTTATTGGGCACTTTCCTTCTGGTAAGCGTACTACTCCTATAAGAGTGGTCAAAATCGATCGAATGAATAGAAGTGTCCTATTGGTAATGCTGTGTGCCTGTGTTTCTGTGTCGGTTCAGGCGCAGGATGGGCAACGCTCTTCATCAGTATCTGAGCTCACATTTGAAACCACGCGGCGACAAGAGGGCTCTTGGGATGTGAATGCTGGAGTATATCGGGCTCGATATCGGGAAATGGACCGGGGCACGTACCATTCTGTGCGGGAGTATCTGGAGTCTACGGCCCAAGATTATGGATGGAGCCGACCAGCAGAAGAATTGGAACTGGTTCGGGAAGTCAATCTGACGAAAAGCCGGCATCTAACATACCAGCAAACCTTCGCGGGCCTCCCGGTACTTGACCACACGGTTAGAGTCAACTTGGATCCGCAGAATCGCGTCAGCTTTGTGCAAAATGCCTATGTCGCGGTCGAGACCAAAGAAGATCTCTTCGACATTCGTCCAGCAGTTACAGCCGAGGCGGCCGAAACGATCGCCATGAATGATCTTGCTCCGAAAGGGGGGCAGTTTACGGAGGCTCGTTTAGCCATCGCACGGCCATCATACCCTCTACTTGTGTGGGAAATTATAGTCTGGCCGGAGCAGGAGCCGGCTGAATTACGTGTTTTGGTTGATGCACAAACAGGCAAGATTTTAAGTGCGATCGATCAGGCTGTTTCATCGAAGCCCTCTTCGAGCAGAAAGCGGACCGACGGAGTCGGCTTTGTGTTTAATCCTGGACCTCTAATGGTGTCTGGCTCGAGTTATACGCCTCCTTTTGTGGACAACAATGATGCTGCCAATACGGAATTAAATGCTACTCGAACGGAAGTTGCCTTGCTCGACCTGAGCCAGAACGGGAACGGAGAGTATGTACTTGAAGGTCCGTATGTGGCCATCACTGGCTTGACCTCTGGGGGTACATCGGTTTACACCCCCCCCGCAGAAGCGGATCCGACCAGGTTTCGATATGACAGAAGCGAGTCCGGATTTGAAGCGGTAAACGCGTACTACCATGTCGATACAAGCCAGCGATACATTCAGAGCTTGGGAATATTTGGTAGGCAGGCTGCGCCATTTGCGATCAATCCACAAGGGCTAACGCGAGACGACTCGTTCTTTTTCCCGAATTCCAATTCGATTTCGTTTGGGACAGGAGGTGTTGACGACGCCGAAGATGCTACGGTAGTCTGGCATGAATATGCCCACGCCTTGCTTGAATCTGCAGCTCCCGGCTTGCTAGGAACGCTCGAGGGACGTGCATTTCACGAGGGGTGGGCAGATTACTGGGCGGCTTCCTACTCGCGCTCCTTGGTCGAAGCCGGCGTTTTAGGCCGATCAGATTGGAGAAAATTGTTTTTGTGGGATTCCGGGGAGCGATCTCTATGGAGTGGGCGAGATGTGGATCACACGGGGATCTACCCTCAAGATATTTGTGTGACGCAAAGTTCAGCGTGTAGTGTTCATGATGATGGCCGTATGTGGGCTACGACCATGATGGAGGTCTATGATCAACTCGGAAAGACCATTACGGATCATCTGAACCTATTGTCTCATTCGTACCTGATGGCGCCAATGACGTTTGTGGATGCTGCAGAAGCCGTCATTCAAGCTGATCTAGACTATTACAACGGTGATCACTTAGTTGATTTAGTTTCTATCCTCGGTGCTCGTGGATTAGTGAATTCAGGCGACTATGGCCCCTTCATCCAGCATACCGAGTTAACCGATGTAGAATTCGTTTCCGGCTCTTTACAGGTCGAAGCCATCGTACGAAGTTCTTCCTCGTCCATTGCGTCTGTGGAACTTGTGTATTGGACTGATGGCAATGCAGAGTCGACAGTTGCGCTATCTCATATAGGAGACAACGTATACTCGGGAGCACTCGTACTGAGCGGAACGAATTCAACATATAGGTACTACCTAAGAGCGTCAGATTTGGGTGATCGAGAGGAAGTATTGCCACAAGGAGCTCCCATTAGTCTCTTTTCCTTCCGAACGGGAGAAGACCGTACTCCTCCGCAGGTTGTTCATACTTCTTTTGATGAGGTCAAGTTTGCCGATTGGCCGCTCTCTTTTCACGCTTCGGTCTCTGATAACTTGGGTGTGAGTTCAGTTACTATGGACTATGTGATCGAGGATGCTGAGGGTCAGGTTCAAGCTTCTGGTAATTTGGCTTTTATGGAAGGCGAGTCTGATTTCTCCGCTCTCTTAGATCTACCCCTTGAGGTATTGGACCTAGGAGGTGTGCTCAAATATGCTCTAGTCGCCGTGGATGCCTCCATGAATCGCAATCAGACGCGATTACCGAGTGTTGGGTATTACGAACCACGAATTGTGGGGGTAAATGTGCTCACTCAGCCTATCATAAGCGCTCAGGTTTCTGGCCCATGGCTGACGACGGGTGAGTGGAATGTAGAAACGGAATCTGCTCCGAGCCAGGAAAATAACCCTCCTGTATTTTCTACGGGTTCAGATACCTATTCAGATACTCCCCTCGAAAGCACGCTTGGGTTTGGTGCGATTAATCTTTCTGGATTTAGTCAGACTTACCTCCAGTTCTGGCATTTTTATAGCACTGAACACGATGGTGTGGTTGAGCCGAACTCGCAATCGGGAAGTATTTCGGACGGTGGTTTTGTGCAGATCCGCACCCAAACGACTCTGGAGTGGACTACTATCCACCCTTCAGGTGGCTATCCCGGTATTATTATGGCTGGAACTGGAAATGCTTACGCGGGCCAGCCAGCCTTCGGAGGCCGGTCTTATGGTTGGCGAATGGAGACCTTTGAGCTACCATCCGAAGCAGGTGTAGAAGTCAGGTTCGTATTTTCGACCGATAACGGAAACGTCCTTCCGGTTAGCGACCAGCATTATGGGTGGAAGATTAATTCTGTCGCCATTTCGACAAATCAGCAGCAAGAAGCCGAACTTCCATCGTTTTCTAGGCTTCCTGCTTCGTCAGAAATTGCAGCGCTAGATGATGTGCTTCACCTTTCGGTCTCGGTGGAAGACGGTACCGGAGTCAATGACGTGTTCGTGGACTGGGAGTTTACCTCTTCGTCTGGAATAACGGGCGGGACCACTAGACTCAATCAGCAAAATGGTCCTGTTTATCAACTCAATCTTTCTTCGTTGATTGACCCCAGTCCGGGAGATGGTTTTTCGTATTCTTTTAGAGCCATCGACCCTTGGGGTAATGAAAGTAGAACACCGGCTGAAGGATCTACCTATTCCATCCTTTTTCGGAATGTAGATGAGCGCTCTATGCTCTCGGAGACAGTCCGAGTAGGTCCATGGATCGAAGTGCCAACGCCGTCTGGTTTATCGGGGTGGTTTATTCAAGGCTCCAATTCACGCGAACTGGTCTCGCTGAATTTCGCTCCGATTCCCATTCCAACGAATATTAGTGGGGCCTATTTTACGGTTAATCATTCCTATGAATTTGGACAAGATGCTTCGGGGTGGGTCGATATCTCGAAAGATGGCGGAAAGTCTTGGGTCGACTTAATTCCTGATACAGGATACCCGGGGACCATTTTCCAGGATGACTATCCCGAATTGGAAGGGAATCAGGCTTTTGTGGGGAACGGCAGCGATCCGTTGCGAGTCGATTTAAGCGAATACGCTGGCACAGAGGTTCAACTCAGGTTGGTCGCGGCGTTTAGTCAATCGGCCGATGGCGGTAGTAAGTGGCTTATAGAGCAGCCTTTAATCCGGTTGGAGTCCGTCGACTCAGTGTTTGAGACGGAGATCAAATCTACATTATTACAGAGTTACCCCAATCCTTTTCAGGTTCGAACTCATATACCATGGACGTTAGAAAAAGCAGCTGACGTACAGATTCGAGTCTATGATCTATTGGGTCGCGAAGTGGCTCTACTGGTCAACTCTTTCGTCGAGGCCGGCTCGCATCAGGTGGTATTTGAGCGAGGAAACCTGGTAGCGGGCATGTACTTAGTGCAGATGACGGCTGGATCGACCAGAAAGGTGCAAAAAGTAATTATTTCTAATTAGTGCAGGTAGATCTGTTTTCTGCCATGTGATTCGATAATGTGGTAGGGAAATAGGCTTGGCCTGTCGTATGGAAACTAGAAGAATCCTTTTGCTCTCATGCAACCCACGTTGTACTCAGGATTACAATTGCGGACGGCCCGTTCCACCGCCATGTGATTTTAAGGCTGCGTTTAATTATCTAAAGGAAAAAGAATAGTTTTATGTCTGTAACCACTGATATGCTAGCCTACAAAGTAAAAGACATCTCGCTCGCGGCTTATGGGCGAAAAGAAATTGAGCTGGCTGAGGCAGAGATGCCAGGGCTGATGTCACTTCGTGAACGCTACAAAGGACAGCAGCCGTTTAAAGGGGCTCGAATTGCAGGATGTCTTCACATGACCATCCAGACTGCTGTACTCATTGAGACATTGGTTGATTTGGGAGCCGAAGTTTCCTGGTCTTCGTGCAATATTTTCTCAACGCAGGATCATGCTGCTGCAGCGATCGCAGACGCGGGTATTCCAGTGTTTGCTTGGAAAGGCATGAATGAAGAAGAGTTTGACTGGTGTATTGCCCAAACGTTATTCGCATTCAAAGATGGCGCGCCTTTAAACATGATTTTGGACGATGGCGGTGATTTGACCAATATGGTGCTCGATCATCATTCCGAACTAGCTGCAGGCATTAACGGGATCAGTGAAGAAACAACTACTGGCGTACACCGCCTCTACGAGCGAGTAGAAAAAGGTACCCTGCCCCTTCCTGCCATTAACATCAATGACTCTGTTACCAAATCGAAATTTGACAATAAGTATGGCTGTAAGGAGTCGTTAGTAGACGCTATTCGTCGCGCTACCGATATCATGATGGCTGGTAAAGTTGCGGTGGTAGCTGGTTATGGAGATGTAGGAAAAGGTTCAGCCGCCTCACTTCGCGGTGCAGGCTGCCGTGTTATCGTCACGGAAATTGATCCTATATGTGCTCTTCAGGCAGCGATGGACGGGTTTGAGGTTCGCCGCATGGTTGATGCCGTCCCAAGAGCTAACATGATTATAACGGCTACTGGTAATAAGGATATCATTTCTAGTGAGCACTTCAAGTTGATGCAAGACAAAACGATTGTCTGCAACATCGGCCACTTCGACAATGAAATTGATGTGGCATGGTTAAACGAGAATTACGGAGCTACTCGGGACGAGATCAAGCCTCAAGTAGAGAAGTATACCTTGGATGGCAAGGACATCATCTTGTTGGCAGAAGGTCGTTTAGTCAATCTTGGGTGCGCTACAGGACATCCTTCCTTTGTGATGTCGAACTCATTCACCAATCAAGTATTGGCTCAGTTAGAGCTTTGGTTACGTGCAGATGAGTACGAAAACAAAGTCTACATGCTTCCAAAACACTTGGATGAGGAAGTAGCGCGCTTACACTTGGCTAAGATTGGCGTTGATCTTGAAGTTCTTCGTCCTGATCAAGCTGAATATATCGGTGTGAAGCCTGAAGGCCCATACAAGCCAGACTACTACCGATATTAGTATCAGGTTGGCTATTGAATAGCAAAAGGCCGGTGAATCTATAGATTCACCGGCCTTTTTAGTATGTATAAGTGGAAGCGCGCAAGAAGGTCAGCGTACTTTGCTTCCTCGGGTCAAAACATCTTTTTTGACACTTACTGAGTCGCAAGACTCGGCATTTGGAAGCAGTTCGGGTTTAGGTAGCCGAATGCTCGCCTAGTACGTGCTCTTGCCCCGCTGCAGCAAGCACCTTCTTACTCTTCTTCGTAGGTAAGAATGTCTTGCTCAGATTTTTCTTTGGATGCCCACTCTTCGGCTTCAGGGAGAGGGTCTTTCTTCTCGGTGATGTTGTGACCGAGTTCCTGCCACTGGTTGGCTAGATATGAATTCCACTCTGCGTAATGCTCAAGTTCGGTGGGCAGTTCGTCATCCGCATAGATGGCTTCCACCGGGCAAACAGGAACGCATGCATTACAATCGATGCATTCGTCAGGGTGGATGACCAGAAAGTTCGGTCCTTCATAAAAACAGTCTACGGGGCAGACTTCGACGCAGTCGGTGTGCTTGCAGTTGATACAGGCTTCTGTTACGACGTATGGCATAGGTATCCGATATCTTTGGTGGCGAAGCATCATCAAAAACCTAACGGTTTTCGGGATACAACGCCCTTCGTTGTACATTCCTGAAAAGGTCTCCGATGTGATCGGAAAATCTTACATTCTGGCTTTCAATTTGGACTTTGAAAAAGACGTCCTGGACGTTCAATTCACGATCCGTCTGAAAGATAGCACGTGGACAAAACGTTCGCCACTTAAACTTTACGCACATGAATGCAATTACACCTATTCCTGGTGTTGGCTCTTTTCTAAGAGCCTTCTCAGCGCCGTCGGGCCGGATGCGGTACTGGATGGAAGCTGGCATGTGGAGTGTGGGCCTAGCAGCGATGTGTATAGCTGACCCAACAGCTGAATCCTGGATCGAATTATGCCTGTTCAAAGCAATAGGTCTGGGTGAATGCCCGGGTTGTGGATTAGGTCATGCCCTTGGGTTTTTGGTAAGAGGAGAATGGTATCTTGCGATGGATAGCCATTTATTATCTCCTTTCGTTGCCATTGTATTGTCGCATCGCATTTCTTCCCTTACCATCAAGGGCTTTTCGAATTGATCGTTACAGATTGAAAACACCTAGCTAAAGAGTACGCTCTATGTCTAAAGTCATCAAATACCTGCCGGAGCTGGAAGGAGAAGAACAGCTTATCGTCGCTCAGATTATTACAGATATGACGGAGGAGCAGGCCGCTCAGTTTGCTCCCGTATATCGGGAACGTCGAAAAGACGAAATCTTGATACTTGTACTGACATTGACAGCGTTTATAGGATTTGCCGGAATGAATCGGTTTATGATGAAGCAGATCGGAATGGGGCTGCTTTACTTTTTTACCGCCGGTTTTTGTCTCATTGGTACCATTGTAGATATACTCAACTACAAATCTCTGACGAGCGCATACAATCAAAAACGAGCTCTAGAAGTAGCCAACTTGATTTACGGGGCCTTCCCTCAAAAAATAGAAGAATCAACAGATGATGAATAGTAAAATCTGGCGTTCAGCCACTATTGGTACCTTTTGCTTAATGCTCTTTGCTTGCTCTGAATCGGGCGGACAGTCTGCTGAAATTGATTTGTCTCTAATCAATCTTCCAGAAGGCTTCGAGATATCCATTTACGCTGATTCCGTACCCAATGCGCGTTCCATGACGATGACGGCTGGAGGGACTTTATTCGTGGGAAACCGCCAAGGCGACAAGGTCTATGCGCTGCGGGATGAGGATGGCGATATGATAGCGGAGACTCAGTATGTCATAGACAGCGACCTAACCATGCCAAATGGCGTCGCGTTCAAGGATGGTTCTTTGTACGTCGCGGAAGTAAGTCGCATTCTGCGCTACGACAATATCGAGAACAACCTTGATACCCCGCCGGAGCCGGTCGTGGTGTTTGACGGGTATCCATCCGATCGACATCACGGATGGAAATACATCGCTTTCGGCCCGGATGGAAAGCTCTATGTCCCCGTCGGTGCACCGTGCAATGTTTGTGATCGGGACGAACCCTACGCGTCCATTACCAGAATGAACCCTGATGGAAGCGATATGGAAGTTTACGCCATGGGTGTTCGCAATTCCGTTGGGTTCACTTGGCACCCCGAAACAGGTGAAATGTGGTTTACGGATAATGGGCGAGACAATCTGGGCGACGACATTCCGCCCTGCGAGCTAAATCATGCTCCGGAAAAGGGGATGCATTTCGGGTTTCCGTACATCCATGGCGGAGATATTCCAGATCCTGAATTTGGAGATGGGCATTCTGCGTCGAATTATACGGTTCCAGCCCAAAACTTAGGGCCGCACGTGGCTCCTTTAGGTCTTGAGTTTTATCACGGAGAAAATTTCCCTGACATGTACCGAAATCAAATTTTGATTGCCGAACACGGGTCGTGGAATCGCGCGGAGAAAATTGGCTATCGGATATCTATGGTCACGTTGGATGAGACCGGTAACAGTACAGGATACTCTACATTCATCGACGGGTGGCTCCAGGGACAAGAAGCATGGGGACGGCCAGTAGATCTTGAACACCTCTCAGACGGATCTATCCTGATCTCGGATGACCGGGCAGATGTCATATACCGTGTTGTGTATTCAGGAGACTGATCCAGCGCTTATTTTAGTAGCGTCAAGGGAAGCGACTGAACTCCGGAATCGGTCGTAAGACGAATGAGATAGGTACCAGACGTCCAGGAGGCGGCATCCAATCTAAATTGATGTCTTCCTGCCGCTAGGACACCATCATTCAACGTTGTCATTCGTTTTCCTAGAAGGTCATACACCTCCAATCGAGCATGAGTGGTTCGGTCTAGTTCTAGCGGGATCGTGGTGGAAGGATTAAATGGATTGGGGTAATTCCTTTCCAGTGTCCAGCTCGTCGGTATTCCACCACCATCCTCCACGTCGGTAACTTCCGAAAGAGGTGTCCAGAACGCTTCTAGCTTGGTTTTATCGCCAACGGCTAGGTCCGGTTTACCATGCGTAAGAATAAATAAAACCCACTGGAATCTTCCTTCAAAGCGCTGAAGATCTTCCGGTGAAGCTACAAGTTCATGGATCTCCAGCTCGTCCGAATCGGCCCGGCGCAAAACGATTCTAGCTGCATTACGAGCTAGGACCTGCTCACGAAACTCATCCCCGAAAATGGCAGAGGTAGGTACGTCGTACGTGAATTCGAAATTAGCTACGTTGTTGAATCTAAAAAGATTGGCAGCTCCAGCATTTACACGCAAGTCCAAGGAATGTGAAAACCCACCTTCTCCTTCGTCGCTTGATAGCTCACCATTAATAGGTGCACTTGAAATCGGAATATTATGGGAGGAGCGCTCTGGCTGTGAGTACCCAAACTCGGGGGCGATGGAGGTGTCGTTAAGGTAATTGGCGGTATGGTAATCCCGAATAAGGTCCGATAGATTTTCACCGTGCATAGTCAGGACCGAATCGATCCCGGCCCCTCCTTTTTTCTTGAGGCCTTGCATCATCTGACCAATGGCCATGGTGCCCACTCTCTCAGCCAAAAAGGTGAAGAACAGCCCACCTCGCTCGTAGTCCATTGCACCAGGTCCGCCACCGTCTCTCCAAGTGAATAGCGGTTGAGTAGTCTCGGTAATACTATTAGTAAAGTTGACTCCTCTCCAATAGTAGCCATTCATGACCATGGCATACTCTGCATATCCTTCCGTAACGAATGTGGTGTCCCAGCCATAGGAAAGATGAATCAAATGCGCGTATTCATGAGCTGCAATAACGGCAAGCGTAGCTAAGTTGCTAGTACCTTGGTCTGAGTCCAAATAGAGAATATCTCGACCGTTGCCCATTTGGTCGGCCGGAGGGTTGAGCACAGCGTCCGCAGAGGAGACGTATCCTAGTGTAGATCCGCTACCTCGCCCAATATCATACATCAATACATCAACTATGCCGTCTCCATCAATGTTCGGGGGCAGACCGAATACGTCGTTATTATTGGCAAAAAGACCCTGCGAAGGGTTGATAGAGCGAGAAGGAGTGGAATCGTGAATTACACTCTTTAGGCTGCTGATATCAGAAGTTGATACATTTCCATTTGTGATTTCAGCCACTTCTACCCACAGATTATATAGGCTCGTCGTATCTACCAAACGGAAGTTGAGCAACATAAACGCACTGTTAGTGGATCCTTCTCTAACTTTAAATTCCTGTTCTGCCCCAATGTCGGGTGTATAACCTCCTTTTCGGGCTGACGGGTAGAGACCAGCCCGCTTAGCTGCTAAATAGGATTCCACCGAGGCTCGAGCTGATGGTGATGTCATATCTGTTCCGCAGAAATGCTCTGCAGAGCCGTGTCCAGGATGGGACAGATCCAAGTCGAGTTGTGGCGTAAGGTGAACAGATCGTCCAGAAACAGGGTCAGGGTCGGATTCCGCAGCAAAAGCAGGTTTGGGGCCTGAAAGCACTAATAAAAGGGCCGCAATGAGGGCGAACGATGCAGTATTATGCAGTGTGGCACGCAATTGGCAGCTATCCTGTTAAAATGAGTTCAATAAGAAAGTTGAATCTAGAATGACGGTACATACTATGAGTTTCTACAAGACGCAGATTTGCACCTTTTTGACTCCGCCGTTCACGCGAGTGGCATACCTATTTCTATTGGGCGCAGTCCTTACAGGTTGTGCCCAGTTGCCCATTGACTCCCCAAACGAGATCACGGTTGAAGGGTACGTTAGCATGATGGGCAACGAGCCGTTCGCACAGCTGGTGCTAAAGACGAGTGACAATAATTCGTATGTCCTCAAAATGGAACCCGAAATGCGTAGTACACTCAGTACTCCAGCCAATCTGAAGGTCAGCGGGAGAGTATATCTCGGATCTTGGAACGGAAAACCAATCGCTCATCTTCAAGTGAAAGAATTTTCCTCCTTGAACTGACCTATTTAATTAAAGTCATGGTGCGCGTCATACGGTGGTCACCAGCACGAAGGGTATAGACATATAGTCCCGATCCAAGCACTGTAGCGTCGAACATGGCTTCATGCGAACCGGCTTGCAATACGCCTTGAATCAAGGTGGCTACCTTTCTGCCCAACAGGTCAAAGACTTCCAATTCGACGTCTGATGAATTCGGGAGCTCAAATTGAATGGTCGTGGAAGGGTTGAATGGGTTCGGGTAGTTTTGGTCGAGTACAATGGTTTCTGGCAGGTCAATTCCACCATCGACATCCGTAGAGCCTGCATTTAAATCAACTCGCACCCGGATAGGAAGGACCAGGCCGTTAAAAGCGGGGTTTCCGCCTGAAGTGACGCTGTCAAAATGGGCCCAACGTTGCGTTTGGCTGCCAAAACTGTTGAACATGTAGCTTGGAGACGTAGTCAAGGCAGTGTGCGAAAGGGCGAAGTAGATATAGTTATTGTCGATCCCTGCATTTTCGAATCCAACGAACAAGGGTCCCGTCGCTTGGCTGAGTTCATTTTGCCAAGGAGCCATATCGATCGTCATAAAGGCCAAATTCGGTGCATCTATACCTGCATTGTATTCAAACACCTCCGACATCACGACATCTCCAGGTACACCGTCAATTTCATTCCAAACCGATAACCGGAAATCTCTCGTGGTTGAATTGGTGGATTGGAAGGCATCCATGAAAAGCAGGGATAAAGAAATTTCACTGAATGCAGAGCCAGGAGGCGTTTCGAAGCGATTGGCAAACTTGTCATCGATGGCCAAAATGTTCTCACCGGAAACCGGAATTCCGATTATGGTAATGGAACCGGTTCCTGTGTGTTGGACAACGCCGTCATCATACGTGATATCCTCAAATTGTTTTGGCGCCGTAAACGTCTCCCAACTCGCTGTAAAATTGTACCCTACAGTAGCCGTCGTACTTAGATCAACGTGGGGGATGACTAGGTAGACATTCGAGAAATTACCTGTTCTAACAACGCCTTCACCCCCAGGGTCAACCTCCGCAAAGGATCGACCTGAGTCGACATCATCGAAAATGAGAATGGGTTTAAGGTCGTCACGTTGGGAGGTACTTCCTGCGTCTAGATCCAAAGAAAATGATCCTACATTTTCCCATACGAAATAGCGAACAGAACCGGAGTTCATAACTCCACTATCGGTCGAACCAACGGCGGACTCCCCATTTGTAGTAGGTATACTTTTAGCTCTTAGCGACTGTCTTGAAGGCGTCGTATACCCAAAGTTCGCGACACTACTGCCGTCATTTATTAGGTTGGCAACGTGAAACCCTTGAACGTAGTCCTCTAACAGTGAAAGAGGAAAACCATTCTTTGTTAGGAGGCTGGCGTAGGTACCGTATCCATTTCCTGATGTTCTCGAAATTTCTCCTGCCAGATCAGTCCCAAGTCGGTCTGCAAGGTAGTTAGACCAGAGTCCTGCTCTTTGGTAGTCCTGAGATGCTGGTCCGCCGTAAGGTGGTCCATTATCCCATGATAGGAGGGATGCAGCACGGTCTATGGCCGAATTTATGTAGGACACCGTTCGTGGAGAATATCCATTAACCACCTCGGCCCATTCTGCCTGTCCTTCGCTAACGAATGTGGCCTCAAAGCCCTTGTTTGCCTGCATGATCAGATGCTCGTACTCATGCGCTAGGGTGCGGTGGAGGTTGGCCTGAGAAACCGGGCTTCCATCTTGGCGATACATTCCGGGCATCGTATCCAAGTGGATGATATCAGCTTGATTCGAGTTCGACGAGAGATCTGCTGGAGAAAAGAACCCTGCAACGGCCCCGAAATTGTTATTTGCCGGATCGTAAAAGTCTTTGATATCGTGTAGCAGTATGTCCATTTTTCCACTTCCATCAACGTCAGAGGGAGGACCGAATACAGCCTCGTCATTTTCAACGATGCCTTTGTTCGGATTGACAGAACCTGAAGGTGTCTGTACTCCCGCAGCGGTGACCATTGCGGCAATGTCGGCGTCCGTTACATTTCCTCCATTAGATGCCAACTGGCTTGATTCCACCCAAACATTGAAAAAGGAGTGTTCGGCCATCAGGGTAAACTCAACCGTCTCGGTTTGGGATTCTTTTATGTTGAGGACCGCAAAATTGCGAGTTTCACCAATTACGAACTGGCTTCCCTTACCCGTGGGAATCAGACCCATTTCTTTCCGCATATGGTATTCCGCACTTGCTGCGCGTCCTTCTGGAGACGCGGACAAGGTCGGAGTCATGTGAATCCATTGAATGTCTTTTTCCTGATTCAAGCGGGATAGTTCTAACGCCTGTTTGGAGGACTCCAGTTCGAGGTCCTGGGCTTGAACAGTTCCGAACATCAGGGACAGGCTTAATAGGGCAAATAGCAGACGCATGGCTTTTATTCTGGGAAAACCGAAATGGTACCTTGAGAGACACGAATAGTGGCTTTCAATTCAGGAGTTTTCAGGGTGAACGGACGTATTACTGCCTTCAACGGGTACAAAGATCGATCCATTCTCAAAATGATCCAGAATGGAATAGTTCAATCGATCAAAGAATCCTTTTGGAAGTTGTCTGGTTTGGAGCGTTCTAAACCCTCAACCAACCACATTGGTTGCCTCGGAAACCGGAAAAAATGGTCTTGTCAAATGAAATGGAATGATCTGACTCCAGAGGAAGAACGTATCATCATAGGAAAAGGCACAGAAATGCCTTATTCCGGGGAATATGATGACTTTTCTCGGGAAGGTACCTACGTTTGTCGGCGCTGTGAAACACCACTTTATAGATCAGGAGATAAGTTCTCATCCGGGTGTGGGTGGCCTAGTTTTGATGACGAAATAGCGGGAGCTGTGCGATCCGAAACCGATGCGGATGGTAGAAGGACTGAGATACTGTGTGGCACGTGCGGTGGTCATTTGGGTCACGTTTTCAAAGGAGAACGGTTTACACCAAAGAATACACGTCATTGCGTCAATTCCCTTTCAATGCGATTTATCCCTATTGAGAACGAAAATGAATAAGCCAGAACGAGCACTTTTTGCATCCGGATGCTTTTGGGGTACGGAGTACTATTTTCGAAAGCAGCCGGGCGTGCTTCAAACAGCCGTTGGATTCACAGGAGGCCACGTTAAGAATCCTGCTTATCGAGAGGTATGTGCGGGCACAACAGGGCATGCCGAGGTGGTAGAAGTGCTTTATGACCCTGAAAAAGTGGACTTCGAAACGTTAGGACGTCTCTTTTTTGAAACCCACGACCCGACCCAGGTTAATCGTCAAGGTCCAGATGTAGGCACGCAGTATCGGTCCGAGATCTTTTACTTGAATGAGGCGCAAAAAGAAACAGCAGAGCGACTGATTCGCTTGTTGGTAGATGGGGGACTGAACGTGGCCACCCAGCTCTCAGCTGCTAGTGCTTTCTACAAGGCGGAAGAGTACCATCAGGACTACTACGCTAAAAATGGGTCATCACCCTACTGTCACATTTACACGAAACGATTTCAGGATCGGTAGGGGCGTCAGGGACGATTGAAAAGGATAATGAAGCCTTGCCCCGGCTCGTTATTCGATGATTGCCCGATGAGAGCAATATTGTCATTCAGTGCGATAGAAGAGCCAAAAGCGGTATTTCCGACGTCCAGGATTTGTTTTTGAATCCAGTCCTTATCAGGGCGCTCAAAGACATAGACCACGCGATCTACATTAATATTCAGATCAAGTTGTTCATCAAAGCCCACTACGAGAATTCGTTTATTGCTAATGGCAACTCCACTTCCAAAAGCGCCGAACTCATAGGGCACAGACGGGCGTAGCATGGCTTCTTGCTTCCATTTATTACCATTGAATGCGAAGATGCGGACGCGACCAGATTGGGAGCGTCCGGCCTTACTCTCGCCCACGACTAGTAGGTCTCCTTCCAGATCTACTGGCATAAAGAAATCCCGAATCCCGTCTGTTTCAAAAACACGATTCCAATTGGTTGACTGGTCATTTCGATGATAGACGGAAATCGAACCGGGCTTATCTGGTGAATAACTGGAAGCTGAAATGACAAGTCGGTCGCCGTCAAGGTCGCAGGACGAGCCATAGAGTCCGTTTTTCGTGGATCCATCGTACTGAATTTCCGACTCCCGGTCCCAGAAGTTTACTCTGTTTCGGTAAAAGATGAATCCTGACCCGTGAATGTCCTCGGACGAGTCGCCAAGCGAGGTGACGAGCAGGCGATTTCCATCTACGGCAACGCAAGAAGCGAAGGGTCCAGTTTGACCTTCTTTGGGATCTGAAATACGCTGGACTTGCTCCCATTCTCCCGAGCGTTTTTCAAAAATATAGACTCCGTTGGAAACAGGTTTTTTGACAAATGTGCGATATGAGGTGACTACAATCGTAGAGTCGCTGATGCTGACAGCTTTGCCAAAAAAGTGGTCTTCTCGACAATCCCGTGGAATAAGGGTCTGTTGAAGGGTCCACGTTTGGTCCGTGCCGCGTTCGTACACGAACGCGGCACCCGAGTTGACCCCACAAGAGCGTACTCCAGTTGCGCCAACGACGGCTAAGTTGCCATCCACTGCGACCGACACGCCGAAGTAGTTTCCGGACAAGGAGTCCGCATCGGGTAGCTTAAATATCTGCGCCGACACATTGCTTGCTGTGATTGCGTAGAAAAAGACTGTTATGAGAATGCGACTTGTCAAGAAATCGAATTTACAGATGATGACTGATTGAATAACGGAAGGTACACACAGATTGTAGTCCAGAAGACTCCAAATTATGTGCCCAATCTTTACCGTTCGATTCAGTGTCGATTTTGATTAAAAACTGCACTCAATCTAGGTCGCGGGCGCTCATTTCACTGGCCAGATCTTCCCAATCCTTGTTCTTTTCAGTCAAGTTGGTTTGAAGTCGTTCAAATTCAGCCATGAGGGCTTTTCCTTTCGCTGGGTCCGAAAACGTAGCCGGATCGGCTAATTGAGCTTCTAATTCGGCCTTTTTCGTTTCCATGGTCTCCACTTCCGACTCCGTCTTGGCGTATTCCTTTTTGAGCTGATAGCTGTTTAGACCGGCCGCGCGGGAGCCGCTAGCTGCAATCTTCTGCTTCCTGAGTTTTTCTCGCTCTTGCGCCTCTCGGCGCTTTTGTTCTTTTGACTTGGGACCACTTGTGGGTTCAGCAGAAGGGGGCGCAACGGTCGGAGGGGGCGTTGGGGCGGCAGTTACTGCTGGGGCCTTTGATGTCGTGCTTCTCGTGCCATGCTCAGCCTGCCAGAGATATTCGGAGAAATTACCTTCGTACTCTTCAACGTGCCCCTCTTCAACACGCCATACCTTGTTCACCACACGGTCCAGAAAATGCCGGTCGTGAGATACCAGCACAAACGTACCCGTATACTGTCGAAGTGCCTCAGTTAAGACCCCAATGGATTGAATGTCCAAGTGATTTGTTGGCTCATCGAGAATGAGCAGATTTGCCGGGGATGCCAGAGTACGGGCAAGAGCTACGCGACTACGCTCTCCACCGGACAGTACAGAAATCGTTTTGAACGCATCGTCTCCTCTGAATAGAAACGCACCGAGTAAGGTACGAAGCTCCGTTTCAGAGCGACCGACAGCCACAGATCGTAGGGCATCAAGCGCTGATTGTCCTCGCTCCAGTGTTTCAGCCTGATGCTGAGCAAAAAATGTCATTTCGACATTGTGCCCCTCTTTTCTTGTGCCATCGAAAGGCTCTGTACCCAATAGCATGCGAGCCAGAGTGGATTTCCCTGCACCGTTTTTCCCGATCAATGCAATTTTATCGCCTCGCTCGATCTGAATGGGAGGGGTGTCTTCAAACACCTTGATGGGACCGTTTTCGGATGAGTACACCTTGGTGAACTTCGAAATATCCATTACCGTGCGGCCGGACCGGGGGGGCTCGGGAAAGCGGAATGAAATCGTGGCTTCGTCCGATGGTGGCGGAGGGATGCGTTCAAGCCGATCTAACATTTTGACCCGAGATTGAACCTGAGTTGCCTTCGTATTCTTGTACCGAAAACGTTCAATGAACTTCTCGTTGTCAGCAATTAGCTTCTGCTGATTCAAATAGGCTGACGCATGATGCTCTCGTCGAATGATCCGGTCTTCGAGATAGAACGAATAATTACCGGCATACTCGGTCATCTGACCCTGAATCAATTCTACGGTGGTCTGGACCATCCGATCGAGAAAATATCGATCGTGCGATACCAATACTACCGTTCCAGGATAGGCTTTTAGATAGGCTTCCAGCCAGTCGATGCTATCAATATCTAGATGATTTGTTGGCTCATCAAGGAGTAAGACGTCAGGTTGAGTAAGCAAGAGTCGCGCAAGAGCAACGCGCATACGCCAACCACCAGAAAACGTAGACAAAGGGCGTTCAAGGTCATCAGCTGCAAACCCAAGGCCAGTGAGCACGGCTTCCGTTCTCGGTTTTATTAAATGAACTTCAGAAGCGATCAGTTTTTCATGGGTCACATTGAAGGCTTCCATAAGCCTCGTGTAGGCATCCTCAGTATGATCTGGGTGCTCATCCATGGCCTGAAGAAGCCGCTGCTCTTCTGACTCCAATTTTAGGATTGGCTCAAAGGCGAGTAAGGCTTCGTCTAGCACCGACCGGTCTCCTGCAACCTCTTCTGTTTCCTGTTTCAAATACCCGACGGACATACCCGCGTAAACGATAGATCCTTCGTCAGGTCGGAGCTCTCCAGATATAAGCTTCAAAAGGGTGGTTTTTCCAGCGCCATTGGGGCCAACTAAGCCATAGCGCTTGCCAATCTTAATGCCCCAGGAGGTACGACGAAGAATGGTTTGTCCACCGAAGGACAGAGATATGTTTTGAACTTGAATAATGACGTCGTCCGATCAGTAGGCATTTTCGTTGATAAAACCTCTCCAGAGGGTGAGGAGCATAATCTTGACATCAAGCCGAAGAGACCAATTTTGGATATAGTAGAGATCAAAATCGATCCGTTTTTCGATCGATGTATCTCCACGCCACCCGTTCACTTGAGCCCATCCGGTAATACCGGCTTTCATTTTGTGCCGAAGCATGTATTTGGGCACTTTACCTTTGAATTGTTCGATGAACACTGGGCGTTCTGGTCGCGGCCCCACAACAGACATATCTCCTTTGAGTACGTTGATGAACTGAGGCAATTCGTCCAGGGATGTTTTTCTCAGAAAAGCGCCCGTCTTGGTTGCCCGACTTTCACCCGGCTTCGCCCAGACTGCACCCGAATCTTTCTCTGCATCTACCGGCATAGATCTGAACTTCAGCATGTTAAATGTCTGGCCATTCAATCCCATTCGTTCCTGTTTGTAGAAGACGGGACCTTTTGAGGACAGCTTAACGGCAACCGCGATGAGCAGAAGCAACGGCGAAATTACAACCAGCAATAGAGTGGAGAAGGTGACATCAATAATGCGTTTAACTGCTCTCCTGAAATCCAAAGGAGCTTCGTCGATCATATGAATAACCGGCAAACCTCCAATATCTGTTACTCGGCTGTTTAAGATGTCGAGTTGGAAGAGGTCTGGGACAAGACATACATGTGCTAATCGAGTTGAGAGTTCATTCGTGAGTTCAACAATTCGATCCATCGCCGAAATAGGAAGCGCGATATAGACGTATTGAACGGGCTTTCCTGCTTGATCTTGCTCATCTAAAATCCTAGCGAGGTCCTGTGTAGATCCGAGGACATCCGGCCCTTCCACTGTTTTGTCATCCAAAAATCCAATCGTGTCAAATCCCATCCATGGATATTGGGCAAATGCATCCTTGAGTCGGTGCCCCACATCCCCGGCGCCTACGATCAATACGCGTCGCAAGAATTTCCCCTGCTTACGCCCATTTCGCAAAACGAGATAAATCAACAACCGAAGCCCGACGAGCAAAACGGGCATATAAACACCAAAAAGCAGCATATGAAGCCGCGAGAAGTACAGGGCCCGATAAAAAGAAAGAGAGGCTGCGACTATAAATACACCAATTACAATCGCCTTGGCAACGGTATAAATGAGGCTCGTCAAGCGCTGTGCCCGATCGGGGACATACAGTCCGGAGGCCCAAAACACTAACATCGATAGAATGAGTACGTAGGGCAGAAAACTCAGATATCTGGATAGCGGAAGCCATTCAGGCAAAGAGAATATGCCGAGTAGAGGAAAGACCTCAAAGCGCGTGTAATAGGCCAGAATCCAACTGGCTGCAATGACAACGGCATCGGCGAAGAATAGGAGTCGCTGAAAAAGACGACTTTGCTCCTGTAGCATCGCGGACTTGGGATTGGATTAGAAATAGAGTGTGGTATCCGTCGGGAATAGGTGCCGGGGTCAAACCTTAAAGGGATAGTTGGAAGATACGGATTATCGATCTATGGTGACGAGTAGGGAAACGTCTAGTGCCCTCACGGAATGTGTTAGAGCCCCGCTGGATATAAAGTCTACTCCTGTCTTTCCTATTGCCCTTAAGGTATCAAGTGTAACGTTTCCGGATGCTTCCGTTTCCAGCCTTCCTTCAACGATCTCAAGTGCTTCCGTTAGCAGGGCTGTGTTGGGGCCATCTGGACCACGCAGTACAAAGTTGTCGAGCATGACACGATGAGCACCGCCATGTGCCAAAACTTGCCGTAGCTCGTCTAGCGAGCGAACTTCAATTTCAATACGCAAGTCCGTCCCGGCCGTACGGCGAACGGCGCCATCTAAAGATTTTTCAATTCCACCCGCTGCGGCAATATGATTCTCCTTGATCAGAATCATGTCAAAAAGACCAACTCGGTGGTTTAGGCCTCCGCCCAGCCGTACAGACCACTTATCAAGCATGCGAAGTCCGGGAGCCGTTTTTCTCGTATCCAAAAGACGGGAGTTTGAGCCTGCGAGCTCGTCACACATGGATCGGGTCAAGGTTGCAATCCCTGACATGCGTTGCAAGTAGTTCAGAGCAAGTCGTTCGCCGGCGAGGATGGAGCGGGCCGAGCCTTGAACCGACCCCAGTATTTGACCAGCTTGGATCGGTGCACCATCGACGCAGGTCCATTCCGTTTTCAGGTTGGGGTCTACTTCATCGAAGACGATGTCCATAACCTGAATACCTGCGAGAACACCACTTTCCTTTGCCTTAAAGACTCCCCTTGCACGCGTGTTGACCGGAATGGTGGATTCGGTAGTGACGTCGCCTGTTCCGATATCTTCACGTAAGGCGATTCGAATAAGCTCTCGAAGTTCAACAAGATCTACGTATAGCGGTGTGTTGTTCAATCAGATATCCTCTGTAGAGCTGACCGGACGCTTGAAGGAGCGGGTATCGGGCGTGTTTTTCCCTCTTGCAGGAAGCAAAGGGTTACGTGGCCAACGGCCATGCTTTCAGTTCCACGAAGGATCTCGTACTTGCACGTCAAACGCATTCCTGATTCCGATAACTCAGGAGTGGTCTCGACGGTAATGACGTCATCGTAGAGCACACTCTTTTTATATTTGATCCCGAGATCGATAACTGGCAACGTAATCCCGCTGTCCGATAGTGATTTGTAGGGAACGCCGGCATCCCGCAGTGCTTCCGTGCGGGCATATTCAAACCAATCCAGATAATGAACGTGATAGGCGATCTCCATGGGATCGCATTCTCTGAACCGAACGCGATGCGAGAACTGGTGAGGGAAGACTACCATTGTTGCTATTGGGCCTCCTCAAAGGCGCCCATGGAGTCAAACTTGGCCAATCGCTGATCTAGCAAGTCTTCCGTAGATAGTGCCGAGAGGTCCTTTAGGTGCGAAGCGATGGCACGACCTACGGCATCATACGTGATGGCAGGATCTCGGTGGGCACCGCCCATTGGCTCCTCAATGATCTGATCCATAACTCCGATCGAAATCAAATCGGGTGCGGTCAATTTCAATGCACGGGCGGCTTCTTCCTTGAAGTCCCATGATCTCCATAAAATGGCAGAGCAGTTTTCGGGTGAAATCACTGAATACCACGCATTTTCGAGCATGAGAAGTCGGTCACCGACTCCAATGCCTAACGCGCCGCCTGAGGCCCCTTCACCGATTACGATAACGATGATGGGCACGGGAAGGCGAGCCATTTCAAATAGGTTGCGAGCAATTGCTTCGGCTTGCCCTCGCTCCTCCGCTTCTTGTCCAGGGAATGCGCCGGGCGTATCAAGGAGCGTAATAACAGGCTTTCCGAACCGAGCTGCCATCTGCATAAGTCGCAGAGCTTTCCGGTATCCTTCCGGGTTTGGCATGCCAAATCGGCGATACTTTCGGCTTTTGGTGTCTCGACCTTTTTGATGGCCGAGCATCATGACGGTCTGGTCTTCACCACCAAACCTGGATCCCTTGAACGTGGCGAATCCACCAACCATTGCTGGGTCATCGCCGAATAAGCGATCCCCATGTAGCTCAATAAATCCCTGTGTCAAGGCTTCGATGTGATCCAGCGAGTAGGGCCGTTCTGGATGACGCGCGATCTGAACACGTTGCCATCGTGTTAAATTTTGATAAATCGTCGTTCGGAGTTCATCTACGCGGCTTTCAAGTGCAAGGATAGATGTTTCGAGTGCAGCGCTAGGTTCTTCGGACCGAACGCTCCGCATTTCTTGGAGTTTTTGCTCGAGTTCGAAAAGCGGTTTCTCAAATTCCAGAAGATGGGCTTTTTTCAGCTGCGACATGCAGTAGCGGGGGTGGGTTGCTGATGGTCAATCGTTTCGAAAGGATGCTAATATAATATCTAGATCCAGACTGTACCCTTGATGGGTTACATAATACCAGTAAGCTCTCACGATTTCGTCTCGGTTCAACTCCTTAGTTCTCATCGTGTTCGTAACGGGAAAAAGACCTTTATCGATATTCCACGATGCTGGAATCCACTCCACATCTTCTTTTCGACATCCGATGAGATGAGCCTTCCCGATTAAAACTAAAGGAGTGTGCAATAGCATAAAGGCTGCATTTCTCGCGTTGGATTCCGGCGCAAACATGCGCGAGATCAGCCATATGAAAGGTAGCAAGGGGAGAAGGACCAAGGATAGGCTTCGTTCGAACACCGTTTTTGCCAACGACGATCTTAAATGTACCACTTCGGTGAATTCTGATTTCAAGGAGCCGACTGAAACTTGGCTGATGGACGACTTTCCAATGACATGCTCTTGTCCTTCATGCAACATGCGGAATTGCACAGAAAGGTCTTCAAGAGATCTCATGACAGAAAAAATACTTTGGTTACTCACATCTTGAGCTGCAAAGACGATGTCGTCAAATCCTCTTAGTCGCACAAGATCTCTCAAATGAGATGTGCGGCCAAGGCAAAGGGTATCAGCTTTGAGAGGTGAATCGTCTGAAACGTACCCTAATAGCGTGAAAGGAGGGCGAGGGTGCCCGGCCAACAGGCGAGCGAGGCGCGAGGCTTCAGGTGCGTTGCCAACGAGCACGGCGCGTCGTGGTCCGCGCCTGCGGCGGTAAATTATACCGCGCCAAATGGCTAAAAACACAAAGCTGACCGGCAAGGACAGGCCCACGACCCATCTCGAAAATGCGATATCCTGAACGAAGTAGGACAGGGAGGCCACAAAGAAAAATCCACCAATGACGCCGGACAAAGCAGGTCCAATTCGATGCAGATTGGGGTTCCTGTAGCCTCCTCCGATTGCGATTCCGAGTACAGTGGCGATGGGATAGGCCAAGGCGGTCGTCAAGAAAAACAAGGTTGAAGACGAAATATCGGTTTGAATCCATCGCAACGTGCCTAGCGTGGCGACACTTAGATAGACGGCAGCAAAATCCATGAAAGGGGGTAGGGCCCGACGAATTCCGTTCATGATCACACTCATTCCGGCCCGTACCATGATGCCAGCCCTCAGCATCGAGGTAAGGATGGATGATTGGGATCCGTTCATGTGCTTCTCAATAAAGAGAAGCATAGCTCCGTAAAACAGCTTTACGTATCTGATTTCGCCTTTTTTGGTGCTTTCACCTTTGTAGTGAATAATCCACGTTTCCGGCGTATACCAGACTTTCCAGCCAGCCTCCTGAATCCGGAAACACAGATCCAGGTCCTCGCCATACATGAAGAAGTCCTCATCAAAGAGTCCGGATCCGCCTTCTTCGTTAGCTCCAAACAGTGCTTTTCGTCGAACCATCATGCACGATCCGCTGAGCGCATCGACTTCAGAGGCTTGATCTCGAGGGAGGTAGGTAAGGTTGTATTTTCCAAATCGAGGGCTACTAGGAAAAAGTCTTCCCAGTCCGATCATGCGATAGAAGGCAATTTTTGGCGTTGGGAATGACCTTCTGCTTTCAGGAGCAAACGTACCATCAGGATTTAAAATCTGACACCCCAGCGCCCCTGCATCCGGGTGTTCGTCCATGAAGCGAACCATCGTTTTCAGCGTGTCTTCCTGAATGATGGTATCCGGATTCAGGATCAGGATATGTCTGCCGCGGGCAATCCGAATGGCCTGATTATTAGCACTTCCAAATCCAGTGTTTTCAGTGTTCGCAATGAGGTGCACTTGTGGGAACTGGTCCCTAACCATGTCCACCGAGCCGTCAATGGAGTTATTGTCCACTACCAGCACTTCCACTTTCAGACTCTGATCTGATTGAAAAATAGATCGAAGTGCCTGAGCTAGGAAGTCGCTCACATTGTAGTTCACGATGACCACGCTGACATCTACTTCATCAGTAGATGGCACCAAAACAGTCTCAGCATGTGACGATACGTTATCGCTCATCCGGTCGTCGTTGTTGAACACAGTGGGGAAAACGGTTCGCCATTACGTATTGCTTCGAATACGGGTCCCGAAAAAGAAGATGACAAAGATACGTAGGAACGAGTTATCTTCGGCCCCACCGAATCATTATGCGGAATCTCACTAATACATATCGATCTGAAGTTGGCCTTACGCTAACCTTGGCTGCACCAATAGTAGTAACCCAATTGGCGCACATCTCGTTGAGCTTTGTCGATACCGTAATGGTGGGCCGGCTCGGGCCGGAGGCCCTCGCCGGAGTAGCCTTGGGTAATACGGTCTTTTTCAATACGCAGATATTCTGCATGGGCATTCTGATGGCCGTAGGCCCGATGGTGTCTCAAGCGTTTGGAGCAAAAGACGATGATGCTATTGGTCGTAGTGTTCGGCAAGGCCTTTGGATGACGCTCACCTTATCTATCTTTGCCTTTGCGATTGTTTTTAATGGAGACAAGATCTTAGCCCTACTGGGGCAAACGGATAAAAACGTTGCGACGGCCAAAGGATATTTACGGGCAATTTCTTGGGGGGTATTGCCCTTCCTCGGGTTTATTTCCCTGCGGTCTTTCCTTGAGGCCGTTTCGAGGCCTCGAATTGTTACGGTCATTGCCTTGACAGGCGTTGTGGTTAACATTTTCATGAACTACGTGCTCATGTTCGGAAAATGGGGATTTCCAGAAATGGGGTTGATCGGTACGGGCTGGGCTTCATCGGCCGTGTTTACGTTTAATTTTTTAGTCTTGCTGGGGTATGTAGCCTGGCAACGTGATTTTCGTCCATACCGCATTTTTTCTCGGCTTGGAAAGCCCGATTCCCACTATTTCAAGGAGCTATTCCGTATTGGATGGCCGATTGGAGCTAGTTTGGGCGTGGAAATGAGTCTTTTTATGCTCACCATTATTATGATGGGGTGGCTGGGCACAACTCAGCTTGCTGCCCATCAGATAGCAGTCCAGTGTGCAGCCTTTACGTTTATGGTTCCCCTTGGGATTGGTATGGCGTCGTCTGTTAGAGTGGGGCAAGAAGTAGGAAAAAAGGACCTACATGGTGCTTCCGTAGCTGGATTTACGGGCATGGGTCTTTCGTCCGTCTTTATGAGTGGGACTGCGTTGCTGTTTTGGCTTACTCCTTTGGCCGTCGTTTCCCTGTATCTCGCACTAGATGAGCCCCAGAACCTGCCGGTCATTAAAATGGCGGTTGAGTTACTTGCCATTGCGGCCATCTTTCAAATTGTGGACGGAGTGCAAGTTGCTGCCATGGGAGCGCTTCGAGGAATGAAGGATACTCGGATACCCATGTTACTATCCGTCATTTCCTATTGGGGAGTAGGTCTGGTTACAGGATATGTACTGGCATTCCCACTAAACATGGAGGAAAAGGGTCTTTGGATAGGTCTGGTCGCAGGCTTGGCTACTGCGGCCGTTCTACTTACTCGCCGGTTTTACCGCCTCAGTCATTTTGGGACGCCCGGTGATCTCGACTAATATTTTCAATAATTACCGCATAAATTCGTTAAGTGATTCCTGAAAATGATTTGAGGATATCGGTATATTACGAGAGTATTTAGTCCTAAATTCAAAGGGCCACCTCAGGAGTTGTGGAGACTTTGCGATAAGTTAGCGCGATTCTGTGTTCTTGCCATCGTTTTTCAACCTCACCCCCTCGGATGCCACAGATTTTTCCGAAGAAGGCTAATGCCCTTCCAACTTTAACATTGCTCGGCTCTGTAGCCGGCGGCATTTTTGTCATTCTCTTTGTTTGGTACTACTTCTCTCCGGAGTATACCGACGTTGGATATGCGCCTGTGCAGCCTGTAGAGTACAGCCACCGTCTTCATATTGGCGAACTCGGACTCGATTGTCAGTATTGTCACACCAACGTGAAGGACGCTGACCATTCGAATGTCCCAGCTACCCAGACTTGTATGAACTGCCATAGTCAGGTTCGGACAGAGTCGCTTAAGCTTCTGCCTGTTCGCGAAAGTTGGGCTACTGGAGAATCCATTGAATGGATCAAGGTTCATAAGCTTCCTGACTACGCTCAGTTTAGTCACAACGTCCACACCAACAATGGTGTCGGTTGTGAGTCCTGCCATGGCAGGGTAGACCAAATGGAAGTGGTTTCGCTCTCAGAGCCCCTCTCAATGGGATGGTGTCTAGAGTGCCATCGTGCACCTGAGAATTACCTCAGACCAAACGATGAAGTTACTACGATGGGATATGAGTACCCGGAAGACTTCCTGGAAGCAAATAGGAAGCGCATCGCTACCGAGCACATTTCACCACCCACTAACTGTTCAGCCTGCCACTACTGATCGAGGATTGGTGTCAGCGACATGTGTCGCTTTCCAGCCATGCGGTGAACCGCTAATCGATTTTCAAACAGATTATGATCGAGCTACCTGTTATTGAGAAGTCTGAGTCGAACGAGGATACTCCGCGTTCGCGTTACTGGCGCAGCCTTAGTGAGCAGCAGAATACTGCTGAGTTTCAGCGCGTAGCCGGGGAGGAATTTATTCCTGGCGCCTCTGATGCACCAGGCGGAGCAACACGTCGTCAATTCATGCAGTTGATGGGCGCGTCCATGGCAATGGCCGGATTAACAGCTTGTCGCCGTCCTGTCGAAACCATCTTGCCGTTTGCGCAGATGCCAGAAGACATGGTGCCAGGCGTTCCTGTTCAGTACGCGACGGCCATGCCGTTCCGTGGGTCCGTTCAGCCTGTGTTGGTTCAAAGCTTCGACGGTCGTCCGACCAAGATTGAAGGAAACCCAGACCATGTAGATAGTTTGGGTGTGAGCTCTCAGTTTGCCCAAGCTTCGCTTCTAGGTTTGTATGACCCAGATCGTATGAATGCCGCCACGTTGAATGGCGAAGCCTCTAATTGGAAGGCTTTTAAAGCATTTGCGGCTCAACTTCCCGCTAGTTCTAACGTGGCAGTTTTGGCTGGAGCCTCGTCTTCTATGACGTTTGCGGCTGCCAGAAAACAGTTTGAACAACGTTTTAGCTCGGTCCGATGGGTTAATTACAACTGGGCAGAAGGAAATGCAGCTCAAGGTATTGCTGCTGCGAAGGGTCAAGCCTATCGAGCGCTTCATTCTTTTGAGAATGCCAAAGTCATTGTGAGCCTAGATGCTGATTTCTTAGGATCCGGTGCCCAGGACGCATCCTCTAACACCCGCGGTTTTTCCGCCGGTCGGAACGTAGAAGAAAATGGCGAAATGAATCGTCTCTACGTTATTGAGAGTGGCTATTCCATTACGGGTGGGATGGCAGACAACAGATTGAGATTAAAATCCTCCGAGGTTGCTTCGTTTGCAGCTGCACTGGCTACTGAGCTCGGTGCTTACGACGGTGACATGGGTGTCCATGGCTCGCATGCTTGGATTGGAGAATTGGCTAATGATCTGCGCGCTGCAGGTCCGGCCGGAATTATAGTCGCTGGCGACCATCAGCCTGCCGGTGTGCATGCGCTGGTAGCTGCCATGAACGCGTCTATCGGTGCCGTGGGTACTACGGTTCGATACGTGGATGCGGGTGAAGAGGCTACGGATTTAGGCGCTGATCTTGATGCGTTGAAAGCATCTATGTCAGCCGGCGAAATTGACGTCGTGATTACGCTCGGTGTTAATCCGATTTACGACGTTGCTGGGTTTGGTGACGCATACGCCCAGGTGGCTGATCGCATTCACGTTGGATTGCATGTGGATGAAACCGCACAAGCGGCAACTTGGAGTATCCCTCAAACTCATTTTCTTGAGGAATGGGGAGATGGACGTAGCAGAAGCGGCGTGGTTTCTGTCATCCAGCCTTTGATTGCCCCTCTTTACGAAGATGCTCATTCCAACCTTGAAGTCATTGCACTTCTAGCCAATGGAACGGAGCAGTTTGGATATGACTTGGTTCGTGCGACGTGGAGAAGCCGCCTGAAGGTTGGTTTTGAGAAAGCCTGGAGAAAGGTGGTTCACGATGGCTTTAGTGACGCTGCAGCATATTCAATAGCGAGTGGAGCCATTTCGTCTACCGGCGTGTCCAAAGCGATGTCGGATGTGCCTGTTTCTGCACATTCAGGTACGGAAGTGGTCATTCGTCCAGATTCGAAAGTATTCGACGGACGTTTTGCTAACAATGTCTGGCTTCAGGAACTGCCTGATCCCACCACCAAAGTGGTCTGGGACAATGTTGCTCAGATGAACCCCATCACAGCAGAGAAGTTGGGTGTGCGTTCAGACTTGAACGGTGGAAAATACTTTACCGATACGATTCGCATCGAATCAGGTGGAAATGATGTGATCGTCCCTGTTTGGATTCAGCCGGGTCTTGCAGACGATTCTATCCAGGTCACGCTAGGTTACGGTCGAGACCTCAAGAGTGATCGTCCTGAGCGTGAAACCAGCTTGTTTGATCTTGACAATTACACAGACGTGTACGGACATGGTTGTATTTCAACCGGTGTTGGTAGCAATGTGAGTCCTCTGGCCCAGCATGGTTTTGTAGCCACTGCTACAGTCGCAAAAGAGGGATCAGGTTACTTGGTAGTCTCCACGCAGGATCACGGAGCTATTCAGGAAGAGGCGGATATTGCAGAGAAAAGAGGTCTTTTCCGCCAAGCTACGGTATCCGAATACAATGCTGATCCAGAATTTGTAAAGGCTGGTGAGCCAGCTCCTATTCGAGAGGACTGGTCAGATTACCCAACTCTTTGGCAGGCTAATCATCCTTCCGAGCAGAATCCAATAACCAATTCTATTTACCACGAGAATCAGTGGGGAATGGTTATTGACCTGAACACATGTACCGGTTGCACGGCTTGTGCGGTCGCATGTCAGGCTGAAAACAATATTGAAGTTGTAGGGAAAGAAGAAGTCGGAAATGGACGCGAAATGGCTTGGATCCGCACGGATCGCTACTTCGTTTCGGAAAAAGACGGTTCTTTTGATAATCCCCAGATGGTTCTCCAGCCGCTGCCTTGTCAGCATTGTGAGAACGCACCTTGTGAGCAGGTCTGTCCGGTATCGGCTACAGTCCACTCACCGGACGGCACGAATCAGATGATTTACAACCGATGCATCGGGACACGTTATTGCGCAAATAACTGCCCCTACAAAGTGCGTCGATTCAATTTTTATAACTGGACGAAAACGCTACCGAAAACGGTTCACATGGCGCACAATCCAAATGTCACCGTGCGCTCGCGCGGGGTCATGGAAAAATGCTCCTTCTGTATCCAGCGTATTCGTGGTGCGAATAAAACGGCAAACGTCGAAAATCGCTCCCTCCAGGAAGGCGAAGTGGTTACTGCGTGTCAGCAGGCCTGCCCCGCTCAAGCCATTACGTTTGGAAATGTCGCTGATGCCAACAGCGCTGTTTCTCTCAAGCGTGGGTCTGACAGGCGGTATGAATTGCTGGCAGAACTCAACGTCAAACCGCGAGTCAGTTACCTGGGACGTATTCGTAATCCGAATACTAACCTCTCCTGATCAACACTCAGTAATTAAACGACATTTAGGCTACCGTGAGTACGGAAAGCATGGATAAGAATCTCGCACATACAGCTGACTTCCACGACGAGGCGCCGCTGGTCAAAGGGGATCTCACGTTTCACGACATCACCGAGATCGTCTCCGCTCATACGGAGAAAAAGACCCCGCTGGCTTGGTTCGGCGCGTTTGGTCTAGCTCTCTCGGGTTTGATGCTCATGCTCGTGATGATCGCTTACCTGTTCTGGAATGGAACCGGCGTCTGGGGCCTCAATAATCCCGTTGGCTGGGGATACGCCATTGTAAACTTCGTTTTCTGGGTGGGTATTGGCCACGCTGGAACGTTGATTTCGGCTATTCTCTTTCTGTTTAGGCAGCAATGGAGAACCGCAATTAACCGTTCTGCGGAGGCGATGACCGTCTTCGCCGTAATTTGCGCTCTGGTGTTTCCGGGCATTCACGTTGGGCGAATTTGGACAGCATATTGGATGCTTCCAATTCCCAATCAGATGGAGATGTGGCCACAGTTCAAGAGCCCGCTCCTCTGGGATGTGTTCGCTGTTTCAACCTATTTCACGGTTTCGGCTGTCTTCTGGTACGTTGGTCTTATTCCGGACATCGCTTCTCTTAGAGACCGTGCAACAGGAATGCGTCGCAAAGTAATGGGTGTGCTGTCCATGGGATGGACAGGTGCTAACCGCCACTGGCGCAATTACGAAAAAGCGTATCTCCTTCTGGCTGCACTGGCTACGCCACTTGTGCTTTCCGTGCACTCGGTCGTTTCCTTTGACTTTGCGGTATCGGTTGTGCCTGGATGGCATACCACGATTTTCCCGCCCTACTTTGTCGCTGGAGCCATTTTCTCAGGGTTTGCGATGGTGGTCACGCTGATGGTCGTAGCCCGTAAGGTCTACAACGTCGAAAACATCATCACGATTGAGCACCTCGAGAAAATGAACATCGTGATCTTGCTTACCGGCTCGATGGTCGGTTTTGCATACATCACCGAGTTTTTCATCGCGTGGTATTCGGGTGTTCAGTACGAACAATATGCGTTCACCAACAGGGCGTTTGGCCCATATGCTTGGGCCTACTGGACGATGATGTTCTGTAACTTGATTTTCCCTCAGTTTTTCTGGGTGAAAAAGCTTCGTCGCAGTGTTCCATTCATGTTCGTTGTCTCCATTTTTGTGAACATCGGCATGTGGTTTGAGCGATTTGTGATTACGGTTACATCGCTTCACCGAGATTATCTGCCGAGCTCTTGGGACTATTACACGCCTACATTGGTGGATGTGCTTACGTTTGTTGGCACGTTCGGGCTCTTCTTTACCTTCTTCCTTCTCTTCTTGCGCTTCCTCCCAATAGTGGCTGTGTCAGAAGTGAAAGGTGTTATGCCTCAAGCCGATCCACACTTTTATGACCATGAAGGTGACGGACACGCAGCTGATCATTCAGTTGCTATCGGGTCAAGTCATGACAAAGAATCCAATTAATACGTAACGCCTGGTTACAGGCATTGCATGCAAAAGCAATCATGCTGAATCAACTAACAGAAGTCAAGGCCTCGATGAGCATCTATGAAGCTCAGGAAGAAGAGGTGTATGGCATCCTGGCAGAGTTTTCCAATCCAGGGACACTACTGCACGCTGCACAATCCGTGCGCGAGGCAGGGTACAGCCATTTTGATACCCATAGCCCGTTCCCCATTCACGGAATGGACAAGGCAATGGGTCTCGGCAATTCAATTATTGGGTGGATAACACTCTGTGGTGGAATGGCGGGACTCGCCCTAGCCACCTGGATGCAGTGGTGGATGGGTAAGGTTGACTATGCCATGAACATTAGCGGGAAACCGTTTTTTGCGGTAGAGCCTTCCATTCCAGTTATGTTCGAATTGACGGTGTTGCTCGCTGCGCTCGCAACGGTCGCTGGCATGTTTGCGCTAAACGGGCTTCCCCGTCCGTACAACCCATTGTTTTTCTCAACTGAATTTTTGCGTGTAACCGACGATGCATTTTTTCTGCATGTGGCTGCCAGCGATGAACAGTTTGAAAGCGGGACTACGACTCAGATGCTGCAAGATTTAGGCGCATTGCATATTGAAACCATTCGGGATACCGGAGAAGAGGACTGATCTCAGAGCCATCAACTATGATGAATCGATACACTACATACTCTGGAATGCTTGCTTCTCTTCTGGCAGTCGTCGTTTTGACGGGTTGCCAGGGCACCATTTCTCAGAAAGAACCCATTCATATTAATCCTAATATGGACTGGCAAGAGCGCTTTGAAGCGCAGGAAGCCAATCCATTCTTCGCAGACGGTCGCGCTATGCGAGCGCCAGTGAAGGGAACAGTAGCACGTGGTTTTCTCAAAGAAAACGATGCTCTCTGGACCGGGAAAACGGCTTCTGGATCGTGGGCATCCATTCCAGTTGAAGTCAATTTAGAATTACTTGAGCGTGGACGGGAACGCTACGACATTTTTTGTAGCGTGTGCCACGGTCTGGCCGGTGACGGTCAGGGAATCATTATGACGGGTGGGTATGGATACGTTCCAGCACCAACCTTTCATTCTGAAATGGTGCGTGCTCAGGCAGACGGCTATTTGTACAATGCCTTAACCTATGGAGTGCGTAGCATGCCCGGTTATGGAACACAGATACCAGTTGAGGATCGTTGGGCCATCGTGGCTTATATCCGCGCGCTTCAGCGTAGTCAGAATGCTTCGGCAAGTGACGTCCCTGAAAACGAACGATAAAATTTGATACGAAGTCTGTTCGATTCGGAACAGAAAAACGAGCGAAAGCTGTATGTCAGAGAGCGTAAAAAGAAGTAACCCGCTGATGTGGTTTTTGGATCCACTGACAAGCACAGCCAGTCAGTCAGATCCTGAGTATCGTTACTCATGGTCCAAGATTGCCTGGATGCTTCCATTGGCGATCGGGATCCTTGGCCTTGTGGTCACGGCTATCGGGTGGGCAACCAATTCAGAGCAGTTTTACTATTCCTATCTTATTGGTTGGGCATTTTGCCTTTCCATTACTATTGGAGCGTATTTCTTTGTCGTGATTCAGCATCTGACAAAGGCCCGTTGGAGCGTTGTAATACGCAGAATTCCAGAAGCACTGATCTGGTCTTTTCCTCTTTTGGCGGTCTTAAGTATCCCCATTTTATTGGGTATGCATGATTTGTATCACTGGACACACCATGATCTATTCGATCCTGCCAGTGCAAATTACGATCCCGTTATTGCGGGTAAGGAAGCGTATCTGAATACACCGTTTTTCTTGGCTCGTTTTGCATTCTACTTCCTTTCCTGGACGTGGATTTCCTACAAGCTATACACTCTCAGCGTTCGTCAGGACAATGACCCACATCCTGAAATTGCGCCCAAGCAACGTAAATATGCAGCGATTGGTCTTGCCTTAGGCGCGATCACTACCGCGTTTGCAGCGTTTGATATTTTGATGTCATTGGATCCGCACTGGTTCTCTACCATTTTCGGTATCTACTTCTTTGCGGGCTCATTTATGATCATCATGGCCGTTATGGCTCTGGTTTCCATGATGTTGCAGCGGAAAGGAATGCTGACGGGTTTAATCAAGGTTGACCATTACCAGGACCTCGGTAAGTTTTTGTTCGGGTTTGTCGTGTTTTGGGCCTACATCGGGTTTTCCCAGTACATGTTGATCTGGTACGGCAACCTTCCAGAAGAGACTGTGTTTTACCGACACAGATTGGAGCATGGTTGGGGGACGATGTCAGCGATTCTGTTGATCGGTCACTTCATCATTCCGTTTATCGTGCTGGTTGGCCGTTGGGCCAAAAGAAACCTCGCACTATTTGGTTTCATGTGTATCTATATGCTCGTTATGCATTGGTTCGATTTTTATTGGATCGTTGCACCGGTGCTACATGAACACGTAGCTATGAGCATCTATGATGTAACTGGTGTAATCGGCCTTTTCGGTGTTTATTCTGCCGCATTTATGTACAGACTTAGCCGTCATGCGTTGGTACCCCAACGCGACCCGAGATTGCACAAGTCGCTTTCATTCACCAATACCTGATCGACATTGATGTCGGATAATGATATGTCATCACACGATTTGCATTCCCCTGGTGTTGAACCTGAAGGTGTGAGTCTCCAGGCCATTTTTGGTAGCATTGCTATTTCAGCGGTGCTTGTCGTGATTCTTGTTGCTATTGGAGTCACGCTTTCAGCCCAGAAATTTCAAGAAATCAAGTTGGAGATGACCGAAGCGACAGGTTACCCGGTTTTGAGGGAAAGTAATATGGAAGGTGCAGCTAAGCTTTCGGGCTATTCAAAAGGAATGGATGGTTCATATACCATACCTATTGAACGAGCCATGGAATTGGAAGCTCAAGAGAGTAACCAGTAGATACCAAGACGGAATAGACATTCGTTCTTTTACAAGATATTGCTCGTATATACTGGTTCTGATTTCTTTAGTAGTCAGACCAGTTGGAACGCAGGATTCAGACCTTCCAACGTCCTTGAATGGCGTGGGATTGGATCAACGACTCGGAGAGTCACTTGCGACCGATGTATCACTATTGGATGCCTCGGGAGCGGAAGTGACTATAGACGAGTTGCTTGATGGTGAAACACCTATGGTTTTGAATTTCGTGTATCACGATTGCCCAATGTTGTGCAGCGTGGTGCTAGATTCATTTACCGAAACGCTCAAACAAATGCCTTGGACACCAGGGGATAAGTTTGAAGTGTTAACGGTTAGTTTCTCGGCGAAAGAGACCCCGGAAATGGCAGCTACTGCCAAAGATCGGATTCTCAAGAAACTGGGAAGACCTGAAGCTGCTGCGGGCTGGCACTTTTTGACAGGCTCAGAAGAGAGTATTTCCTCTCTAACCGAATCTGTCGGATTCAAATTCAAATGGGTAGAGTCTGCCCAAGAATTTGCTCATCCATCGGCACTGATTTTTGTCAGTGGCGAGGGTGTGATAACTAGATATATAAATGGAGTCAATTACCCGGCAGCTGATGTTCGTCGGGCAATTGTGGAAGCATCGGAAGGAAAAGTCGGATCCGCGTTGGATCAGGTACTTCTCTATTGTTACCGATACGACCCCGACTCCAATTCATATGTGTTACATGCTACTAATCTGATGAAGATCGGTGGCTTGTTTACCTTAATCGTGATTGGTTTAGGATTGTTTGTTTTCTGGCGACGTGAACGTAGTCGGCAAAATCAGGCAGTGGTTTAAACCTGATCATATTTTTTGAACAAGAGACAAAGAAAGTAATCCAACATGGGCGATAACGGATCAGTCTGGTTGCCAGATGCCATGTCGACGCTCGCTGGAGAAGTCGACGCCCTGTTCTGGTTCGTTTTCTGGACCAGTACGATCATTTTTGCCATGGTAATTGTGGCGAAGTTGTACTTCGTATTCCGGTACAAGAGAACAGACGACAAGTATGTGCCGTCACCGGTACATGAAAGCCAGGCTCTCGAAGCTGCATGGATCGTTTTACCGACCATCCTGACGCTGATTGTTTTCACGTGGGGTTTCGACCTCTTCGTGAAGATGAGTACGCCTCCACCAGATTCCTACGAAATCACCGTTCGAGGAAAACAGTGGGCATGGGAGTTTGAGTATGCGGAAGGCGCACTGTCTTTCAGCGAGATGTACGTACCTGTCGGACGCCCAGTTAAGCTCATTATGAGCAGTACGGACGTGTTGCACAGCTTCTTTATTCCGGAATTTCGGATAAAGCATGATGTGCTTCCGAATCGATATACATCAGTATGGTTTGAGGCAACCCAAGCGGGGCGGTACCAGATCTACTGTACAGAATATTGTGGAACGGAACACTCCGGTATGTTAGCTGAGGTAGTCGTGGTTTCTGAGGAAGACTTTGCTTCTTGGATTCTTGAGCAGAGTCAAGATCTTCCTCCAGCAGAATTGGGCGAGCAGTTGTTTGCTCAGTGTGCTGCCTGCCACGCCATTGATGGTTCAGTGAAAATCGGACCACCTTTGAACGGCCTCTACGGTACTCAAAGAGCTTTGGCTGATGGTTCAACGGTTACGGCCGATGAAGATTACCTCAAAGAGTCGATTTTGAATCCAGCGGCAAAAATTGCTGCAGGATACCAGCCCATTATGCCTGCAGGATATTCAGGCATGTCGGCTAAACAGATTGATGGCCTAGTTGCCTACATCAAGTCACTTGAATAGTCCTTCGGACTCTCACAGTTTTAGATTTATACCTCTATCAATATGACTGAATCTGCTTCTGGCACGGTCAATTACCTGAACCACGCGAAAGGCTTCAAGTCGTGGGCGCTAACGCTTGATCACAAGCGTATTGGTCTCATGTATTTGGTTGCCGTATCACTTGCGTTCCTGGCTGGTGGCGTTCTCGCCATGCTAGTCAGAATCGAATTGTTGACTCCGGGTGAGACCATCATGGGTGCTGATGCTTACAATCAAGCATTCACGTTGCACGCGGTGTTGATGATATTCACGTTCATCATTCCTGCTATTCCGGCCGTTATGGGTAATTTTGCGTTACCCATCCAGCTTGGAGCTAAGGATGTTGCCTTCCCTAGGCTGAACCTGGCTAGCTTTTACATCTACCTGATTGGTGCTGTGATCGCTCTAGGTGCATTGGTTGTGGGTCGAGTTGACGGTGGATGGACGTTTTACACTCCGTACTCAACGAGCATCGGAGACGGTATCCTCTTTGTGACAGCTGGTATCTTTGTGATGGGTTTCTCATCCATTCTGACCGGTTTGAACTTTATTGTTACCGTCCACAAAATGCGCGCACCGGGATTAACATGGAATAGACTTCCATTGTTTATCTGGTCTATCTATGCAACGTCTATCGTTCAGGTATTAGCCACTCCGGTTATCGGTATTACTGTTTTACTCCTGTTCTTGGAGAAAGCCCTACTTATCGGGATTTTCGACCCTGCACTGGGCGGTGATCCCGTTCTGTTCCAGCACTTCTTCTGGTTCTACTCGCATCCGGCAGTGTATATCATGATTCTGCCTGCGTTCGGAGTCATTTCCGATCTCATGGGTACGTTCTCGCGTCATCAGGTTTCTGGATATAAATTTGTGGCCTTGTCCTCTGTGGCGATTGCCTTCCTAGGCTTCCTTGTTTGGGGGCATCACATGTTCGTATCGGGACAGTCGGCGATCTCATCGGTAATTTTCTCTCTGATCACGTATCTGATTGGGATTCCAACGGGCGTGAAAGTGATAAACTGGGTCTCCACGATGTACAAGGGATCGGTGCAATTGAAGTCACCAATGCTGTATGCCATCATGTTCTTGTTCACCTTTTCGATAGGTGGATTTACTGGAATTATGTTGGGCGTTTTGGCGATCGATATTCATCTCCATGACACGTATTTCGTCGTCGCCCACTTTCATTATGTCATGATGGGTGGAAACGTCATCGCGGCTCTTGGAGGTTTGCACTACTGGTGGCCTAAGATGACGGGTAAGCTGTACAACGAAATGTTGGCTAAAGTAGCAGCTGTATTGGTCTTTATCGGTTTCAACCTGACCTTTTTCCCTCAGTTCATTATGGGAGCACAGGGAATGCCGAGGCGCTACTACGACTATCTACCGGAATTTCAGGGATACCACCAATTGTCGACCTATGGTTCATGGGTTCTGGGCGTCGGGTTCTTGCTCATCGCTTATTACCTGATTGCTTCTCTCTTCAAAGGAAAGAAAGCAGGTCTTAATCCATGGGGAGCGCTCACGCTGGAATGGACGCACACGACTACACCTCCGGATCACCACAATTTCCACGAAACACCAGTAGTCACAAGGGGAGCATACGACTTCCATCTGGCAACGGAGCTGTTTCAGGGAGATGGGGAAGTTACAGAGCTAAAGAACCACTAGGCTATTCAGACTAACCGGGCCCGGCAATCATTGATTGCTATAAGGCTCTGAATCAACCATTTGATTATGGATAATGCGAGCACAGATCGACCGGCACACCTTAAGCACTATTTTGTGTCGTCCGATCAGCAGTTTGATGCTGCTAAAATGGGAATGTGGCTGTTTTTAGTAACAGAAATTCTTCTTTTCAGCGGGATGTTTGTGGCATATACAGTGTTCCGGGTCTGGTATCCGGAAGTGTTTGCTCATTCGGCAGAATTGCTAGACTGGAAGTTGGGTGGGTTGAATACCATCGTTCTCTTGGCTTCTTCTTTCACCGTGGCTCTTGGAATTCACTATGCGCAGAAAGATAATCAGAAAGGGTTGGTCCTCAATCTGATATTGACGTTTGTGTTTGCGTGTACTTTCCTAGTTGTCAAGTATTTCGAATACACTAGCAAGTTTGAGCATGGTGTTTTTCCAGGTGCTGCGTTCGATCCGCATGGTGTGTCCCACGGAGTTGATTACGCGTTATACAACATTCCCTTTGCCGCACAGTTTTTCTCCATCTATTTCGTGATGACCGGTATCCACGGGTTTCACGTACTAGTAGGAATGGGGTTGTTCATTTGGATCACCAGAAAAGCGATTCGTGGCGACTTCTCTAGTGAATATTACACGCCGGTTGAGAATTGCGGATTATACTGGCATCTGGTGGATATCATTTGGATTTTCCTCTTTCCGCTCCTGTATCTGATTTAGGCTGAACCCGTCCATTCTATTTTGGACTCTATACCTCTTTCTACGATGTCACAAGGCCATCATATTACTTCGATCAAGACGCTTTCCATCGTCATTGGGGCGCTTGTTATTCTGACCGGCTTAACGGTCTTTACCTCCAGATTCGATCTGGGTGTCTTTACCGTACCACTGGCTCTGGCGATTGCTACGACTAAAGCTGCTCTTGTGGTTACTATTTTTATGGCTCTTAGATGGGACAATAAAATAAATGCCGCCATTTTTGGGATAGGCATTCTATTCGTTATTGTCTTTATCTCTTTCGTTTTATTTGATACCGCCTTTAGGGGCGATCTGCCTAATACGACAAAAGGTACCATCATGGAAATGGAAGCATCTGAGGCTGAAATGCAAAGTAGGGAGCCAGATGCTTCTACCCGTCAGTTCAACCGAACTCCGGAATAGAACACGCGATTGATTTTCAGGTATGAAAGGGTGGGTCCGGCAAAGCCGGACCCACCCTTTTTGTTTTTAGCGCCCGCGCGTAACTGTTTGCAGACCTAAAACGTCTTACCTGAAATGCCGTTTAACTCTTTTCTATGCTACAGACCTTTTTCATAGTGATTGGCGCATCAGCTTCTCTTTTTCTGATGTTCTGGATACTGGCGATCACCCTCCAGTATTTCTATCCGGATACACCTATTCCGCGAGGAAGAGATGCGGACTTGAAAAGACGGCTCAGAATGAAAGCGGGGGGCTCAACAAACGTTCATTTTGAAGATATCCGAACGTTGGAGCGCGATCGCGTCCATTCAGATGGTTCAGACGAACCCTATCAATACGACGAAGGGATGTCTACGGGCTGGCCCGAATCTTGGTGGGATGATCTAGATAGCCGAAAGAACTAATCGTTCTTAAGGGTATCGATATGCTTGTTCAGGTATTCAGCGAGGGTTTCGTGTGCAGCCGATAGGGATTTGCGGAAGTTCTTATCCTCTATACCCATATGTCCAGATACGACCTTCGCCATCCTACAGGGCATCCCATGTGTCGCTGAGACGTACGCAACGGCATACCCCGACATATCACTGATGTCTGCTATCCGTTGCCAATAGGACAATTCTGTGGCTCCCTGCACCGTATGGTCCTGCGTAACCAGTGTCACAGATTTTAACTCAGCAAACGGTACGGTCAGTGGCATTCGTGGATAGGTAGGAGCGGAGAGCTCTATGCGGTCTCCTTCGAAAACCTGTCCCACAGACACCAGCTCACCCGTCTTCAACTCATCACTCAACGCTGTGCAGGTACCGGCGTGAACAAGTTTGCTCAGTTTATGAGACCTTAGAAGGCGCTCAGTTCGAAGAGCACCCTTAATCTTGCCAATTCCCAGGATAGATACCAAAACGTGATCATCGTGAAAGCTTTCGCCTTCGCTTAGGCCGTCGAAACGGCCTCTTTCGTACTTAGCCAGAAAAGGTTGGGCTTCTTCAGTAGAGGAAAAGACAATTCCGATCATTGAATAGCGAGTTGAAAAACGGTTAAAGAAAGCAGGTATTCAGTTTTCGCAGTACATTGCGGGCCCCGTACTCAGTCGGTAGGCAACTAGTTAAAGAAACGAAATCGCTTGACAGGATGAAAGTTGTTGATCTCTTAAAAACAGATGGAGCGCCTTCTATCTCCTACGAAATCGTTCCGCCTCGGAGAGGTGGCTCGATTCAGGATATTCTGGAAATAGTAGAGGGTCTAAAGGAATATGATCCTCCCTTTGTGGACGTGACTTCGCATTCTGCACAGGTGTACTACGAAGAGCAGCAAGATGGCTCCTGGCGCAGGCACATCAAGCGAAAGCGTCCCGGTACTCTTGGGTTATGTGCTGCTATTCAGGGAAAATTTGGTATTCAAACGGTTCCCCATCTTCTATGCAAGGGCTTTACGCGAGAGGAGAGTGAAGATGCGCTAATTGAGTTGAACTACCTAGGGATCCAGAATGTCATGGCCCTTCGGGGAGATGATTCAGGATATGCGAAACCTATTGCGCATGATCGAACCCGAAATGAATACGCCGTCGATTTGGTGAAACAGATCGATGATATGAATAAAGGTCACTATCTGGAACAGCTCATTGATGCCGCTCCAACTGATTTTTGTGTAGGCGTCGCAGGATATCCAGAAAAGCATTTCGAAGCGCCAAACATTACCTGGGATGTCCTAAACCTGAAGAATAAAGTGGACGCGGGTGCCGGCTACATCACTTCCCAGATGTTTTTTGACAACGATGCTTTTTTGGGGTTCGAAACGCGGTGCCGAGAAGTGGGGATTACCGTTCCCATTATTCCAGGTCTGAAGATTTTGACTTCGAAACGCCAATTAAAGACCTTACCGTCCCGTTTTCATCTCCATATTCCTGAAGCACTAGCTGCTGAAATCGAATCTGCTCGAGATGAGGATGTACCCGAAATCGGTATTCGTTGGGCGCTGAAGCAATGCCAGGATCTACTGGATAAGGGACATAACAACCTACACTTTTACATTATCCAAACACCTCAGCACGTATCACGTGTGGTGTCCTCTCTGCGCAAATTAGCTTGATTTAACGACTCAAGTACTGATCTTCCAGTGTTTTCATGTGACTGCGTTCTTCGTCTGATGCGTCATCGTATCCAGCCAGATGTAACAGTCCATGGACAATGTATCTCTCGAGTTCCTGAATTACCGTTGTGCCGAACTCTACGTGCCGTTCGCGGGCCGTATCAACATCCACGTAGATCTCTCCCTCAAGGGATTGGCGGTCTTCTTCAAGAAGAAAGGAAATGACGTCGGTGTGGTAGTCGTGCTCTAGCCAGTTCTTATTAAGGTCCAGCACAGTGGAATGGTCGGTCAAAACAATCGAGATATCCGACCAGTTGATTTGTTCTCCGCTGAATACGTTCGAGACGAGTGTAAGAACTCGGGATTCCGAGGGGCAGTCGTTCGATTCGTCTAGAGTGACGCTGTACGTAAGGTTGGACAAGACTTATCCTTGATCGCCAAAAAGGTCTTCCGTAACGGAAAGAGCAACACTACTCATGATGAGCTCTGGGGGAAGCTGGGTAAAGTCAGTAGAAAGCAGGTTGGTATCTACGTTGGCATACAGGGAACAGCCAGCTTCCCGTTCCACAACGAGTCCATTAGACGTCTCCCCGCTTTTCGCAAAGAAAATGACCTCTCCGAGGTCTTCGCTGCAGAGAAACCCCGTGCAGCCTTGTAGTTGTAGAAAGGACGATGCAGCATAAACGGAAACCAGCGAGGTAAACTCGCCTTCGCTTAAACCTGTAGTCCGAACCGTGCGGTGAATCTCAAGCGTAATGCGCCGGCCACTGGACTCATCAGACAGCTCAAAACGAGCGAGTGATTCGTCCATTTTGCACTCTGTTGAAAGAGCAGTTTCGATACGCTTAATATCCGCGTCAGAAAAAGTAAACGGCATGTGTAAACGTGGTGTTTGTACTACCAGGACCAAAAAAACAGCCCGTAGGACGAAAGATAGAAGATGAAAGATCTTTTTCCAACGATCCCTTGAGAGCTTTCAGGAAGAGCAGTTAGCCTAGAAACCTTTCAATACTGTTAAAAAAAGCATATTTCATCCAATCGTCAGCGTTGTGCTCTGTATGTTACGTGAAAGCAGGAGCAGGTTGCACTAGATTTTATGTACTCAATGTTAACTGGAAAAAATATAGCCTTCGTGGGAGCCGTTTTGAGTGGAGTCGCCGTTTTGGTGGGCGCCTTCGGCGCCCATGCATTGAAAGACACCATTACTCCGGACCGTATGGCCACCTACCAGACAGCGGTCACCTATATGATGTGGCATAGCTTTGCCACTATTTTGGCTGGAGTTGGATACCATTTCAAAGGAGAAAGGCGGTATCGCTTGGCTGGATTGGGCTTTTTGATTGGTATCGTACTCTTCTGTGGCAGTTTGTTCACTCTGGTACTGACCAATGTGACTGCCTTTGGCGCGATTGCACCTATAGGAGGGACGTGTTTTGCAGCAGCTTGGATTCTTCTTGCCGTTGCCTTCAGAGATACGCTAAATCCGTCGGCTTAAGCTTCTTCTTCTTCTTCGAAAAGGAGCGTGATACTCGGAGCTAGATGGTGTGCTCGAGCAAGAGCCAGTAATTCTGTGGCTACTTCTTCAGCGGATTCGTACGTGCCTACTTCGCGACTGTCTACGGCTAGAGCATAACCAATGTCGTCTGGTTCACCCGGCTCGTAGTCTTCCCATTCCGTGGCTTCCTCAAGGACGAATAATCCATCTTCAGGAGCAAAGGAAGCGACGTATCGCTCACAGTTTTCTTCCTGGTCGATCAAGCTAAGGTTGCCGAGAGCCTCGTATTCTTCGTCGTAAAAAAGGGTCTCGGCAATGAGACGAATGGTGAACTGGTCGGTATTGAACGCTGACATGTGCTCGGCCTCCAGTGACTTAGGGATGGGATGCGTGAAGATCGCTATGCACCAAGATACACCTCTAAGAAAGCCTTTGCATCATTTCTTTCAAGCATTTCCACCCTTGCATCGAATACATTAGCGAAGTGATTCATGATCCGGTTTTCCACCTCAGAACGCTCTAACTGCTCCAGCTTTTCCATCTCCATGGAAGTCACTCCGCGATCATCAATACCACAAGGAACGATCATGGAAAAGTGATCAAGTTTGGTAGCCATGTTTAGGGCGAAGCCGTGCATCGTGACCCACCGACTACAACGAATTCCCATAGCACAGATTTTCCGTTCACTTCCGGGCGTTCCTGTAATCCAGACACCGGTTCGATCTTCGAATCGATCCGCTGTGATGTTATAGTCGGCACACGTTCGAATAATGACATCTTCCAGATCTCTCAAATACCGATGGATGTCCGTATAGAAGTGGTCTAGATCTAGAATGGGATATCCCACAATTTGTCCAGGACCGTGATAGGTGATATCGCCACCGCGGTCAATCTTAACAAACGTGGCTCCATGTGATTTCAATTCTGCTTCATTCGCAAGCAAATTAGATGCGTCCCCGCTTTTGCCTAGGGTGAACACGGGAGGATGCTCAATCAATAAGCATACATGAGGTATACTTTTTGGTGAGTCTGAGCGCTTATTCGTTATCAGCCGATCTTGGAGTTTCTGTTGAAGCGCCCACGCCTCTTCGTACTCCATATGCCCGATGCGACAAAAAACGATATGTTGTTTGTTGCTCAAGGATCAGTTCGCGATACTGACACGAATATTGAACGTGCCATTGATGTTCACAGAGGACGGCTGACGAGAATCTTCTGAATCGAATTTCTCATATTTCAGCGTGAAGTTAGCTTGGACTCGATTGCTAAACTGGTAGGATATCGTTGGGGTAATGGTCAGTCGCGTGTGCGCCGTGACCAGCGAAATATTGTCTCCCTCCAGAGCGCTCTTTAAAACAAATTCGGGATCCGACAGTGCCTGTTCAAGGGCCCGTCGCAATCGGAGACGCTGGTCTTGTGTTTTTGAACGAGTTACGTTGAGGGTGAAGTTGGCTCGATTATTCAGAACTCGCTTGAAAAAGGGCAATCTCATTCCAGATTTCTGAAAACTAATCTGTAAACCTAGTTCGTCCGTCTTGTTTTCACTGACCTCGAAATTACTCGTGCTCAATGAATAGGAATTGCTTTTTGACCATGTTATGCCGGTCTGAATGCTGCCTTTCCATGTGACATCAACGCCTAAGAGAGGTGAGTAGCGCTCATTGATACGCACATTGTTGATCTGGAACTCTTCGACAGCAAATTCGATGCGATTTTGTCCGAGTTCGAGCGTTTTGAGCGTGTCATCGCTGGCAAAAGCCGTATTCGTATTGAAATCGGCTGCATAGTCACCTGAATACTGATGTCGCAGGGATACCGATTTAGTCAGGGCTCTAATTATGGGCCAATTTGAAAGGCCTGAATATTGAATCTGCCAGGTGGGCTTTGGCATTGGCGCTATTCCTAGGTCATCCACTGTATTCGTGCCTTTGATAAAGGCCTTGCTGAAGTCTTCTACTACAGAGCGGTTGGTCAGAACCACTTTCCCATCTCCATTGGCATCCGGAACGACTAAAGCTTGATCATCGCCTAGAGCCTCGAAGTCGTCTTGGAACGTAGCTAATTGACTCGAGAACATATCTAAATAGTCGGCACCGAATGCCCAAACACTGGCTTTGTTTGAGCCTGATCTTGTGATCGTTGTATCTATGCCCATGAAGAATCCTGCATCATCCGTGATAGGGCGGAAGGAGAACGTCTTTCCGTCTTGCAACTCCAGATTCCAGTTCAATGAAATCGACAATTCGGACGAAGGATTCAGGGAGGTACGTGCTTGAAAACGATGTCCATCGCTCAGTTGGTCAGCGACCTGAAGGGACGGGTCTACAAATCGATCCTCGATGTTGAATCCTCTTTCTCGTCCAAATCGATACCCTAGCGATGCTCCTCTTCCGTTGAAGGCATCTTTTAGGCTGTAGTAGGTTGCGACATCTTGCAAGACACCCTCTTCGTCATAGATAGGCGTACCGACATTTGTGGAAGCTGCAGACTGCGTACCATTGTATGTCATGTTAAAGTCTCGGATTCCAGTAATACCCAAGACGAGCTGGCGGGCATAGGATACCAACCTACCTGAGAAACCGGGCCCTTTTTCTTTTTCTTCTTCCTTGGCCACTCCGCCCTTTTCGATAGGCAATTCTTCGGGAAGTTCAACACCCGAAGCTTTTGCTACCTTTCGGGCATCTCTCAGCTTCTTGCGTTCATCTTTTTCCTTTTGTTTTTCCGCACGGGCCGATTCTTTATCCTTTTTGTACGATGACTGTGCATCTTCAATGGATTGATAGAAGCCAAATTTCCGCCAAGCTTGCTGGAATTTGAGCGATAAACCGCTTCGAATATCGATGGTGTTTCGAATTGAAGCACCCGTATTTCTACCTACCGGTCCATTCTGCCAGTCAAACGTGGCGCGATAGCCCATATCCTGTACCTGGATCCAGTCCAGAAATCGGATCTTGGCAATGCGGGGTTTAAACGTAGCATTGAAGACCTGATTATGTCGATCCGTACGAGGAGTGATTTTTCCCGATAGGAAATTACCGACCACACTTCGACCAGAAATGACGGATAACTGTCCAACTTCGAACGCATTAGACAACTGGGAATCAGGAATGAGTCCCAGGTCAATAGCATCAGCAAGGCTTGTATTGAAGAAAGACGTATCCGGAAGAACGACGTTAAACAGAGTGTCAACACCAGCCGTATTGAGACTCTGGTCAGTTGATATGTCAAAACTCAAGTTTAGGAATCCGAATGGATTGTACTGCAACTGGAAGTCTCTATTGTGAGCAAAGGCATGCTTCTCTCGTAAAGGGAAGCGAATAGCCAGCGGCGTACTAGTTGTGTCTCCAGCTACGATGACTGGGCGCTCTCTCGTCTGACTGAAATTTCTATTGAATGCCCCTGTTGTCGATAGAGAGCTGGGCACATAGTTGAAAGCCAATCCGCTCAGTTTGTTGAGGACCGGTATCGGATCCAGAAAAAACAGGGGTCTCAACGTTTTGGGCTTGCGAGAGCTGAATCGATAGGAAAGCGATGAACTCCACTGCCAGCGATCATTCATCTGTTGAGATGGGCTGCGGCCATCCACGTTGGATTGAGAATAGGAAAGGTTGATTCCGTCAACGGTGTTTCTGAGAATCTTGTTACGCGAACCCGTTTTACCAACGCGCGTGGATAGGGATTGGGTAAAGGTGTACGTCTGAGCTGCTTGCGTTGCTTCTGTTCGGGCTTCAGATTTTTCGACCGCATCGAGGTCTTCTCGTTCATCAATTTGAGCCAAGATTTCTTCTAGACGAATGTCACCCCTTGTTGGGGAAAACCGCGGTGTCGTCGTGTTTGATTGTACCTGGACATTCACGGGTAAGCTCCATCCAAATCGCTCGGGAAGCACCTTGTCGGCATTGACCTCCGTCGTTACCGTCCAGTTATTGATGTTCATCTGCTCCCTTTCGCCAAGGCTTGAGGAGAGAGACCCAAATCCATCTGTCTGGCGTTTGAAGCTGGCTTTCACTCTACCCAAGTCAGCCAGTTTGATATCTAGGTTGGAGATTGCAGCCCAACCGTTTTTGGAATCGTAACCCGATACCCGGAGCTCGTTTATCCAGACAGTGATATCCTCCAGAATATGCTCGTAGCCAATTTGTGTCGAGTCTGCTGCGTTTCGAACACCGATTACAATGCTGTTTACTTTTCCAAGAGAGGGGGTCCCGCGAATTCCTAGACGCGACCCGGGTGGAGCGAATTCTTCCGCATCTGGGGCATCGGAAGTCCGTAATTCTCCATTCAAGACATTGTAGAAGACGCTGTCGGTTGGGAAGGCAATTCGATCTCTAGCTACTTTTAGCTGGTTTAGGGCACCTAGCTCAATGTTCATGGAGCCTAGGTCTCTGAATTCGCCGTCATAGTCCACATTGGTTTGCCACAACAGGTCGGAGGACCCAGCTGATTCATAACTCGGAGTGAGCGGCTGTTCATATTCGTAGTAATCATTGGTCTCATTCGAGCCCAAACGCACGAATAGTTTCGCTTTTGATCGGCCTTCATCCAGTGGGAGGGAGGCTAGATCTGTTCCATCAGCCAAAATCCCATGCATGTGGAGAAACATGCGGAGATTGGAATATTTGAGCAAGTCTAGACCCGTATTCTGGGTTTTGAAAATGGCTCTCTGTTTGCCAGGGGGTAAGTTCTCCACCCTTACGACCAGTGACTGCTCACGTGCATTCTGAACCCTACCACTAGCTAGGCGGGACTGACTCACAACTGCACCTGTCGGAGGCGTGTAGGTCTCCGCGTTCTCCTCATTGTTAATACTCGAGATTGTCAGTCGAGTATCTGTGCCTGTCGTATCTGAAACGGTTTCGTGCTCTAGTGTGACCTGGCTAGACTTCTGCCACTGAGAGCCAACAAGCTCTAATGAAGCGAAACGCATGGTCACAGGTACTTCGTGCCCGGTAGTCCACAGGCGCATAAATTCGATCAGAGAGAAATCCTGAATATCACCCACTTTTCGAGAATACTGTTGCACAGGAATCCGGACTTGATACCACCCCGTGCCTTGTCCATCTGCATTGGCCACTTCGCCGACGATGTAATCATCCACGCGAGTAGGAACAGCCAATGAATCTAGCGCCCGCTTGGAGAGAGGAATCTCATACTGAAAGTAGCTGTTTTCGGTATCGACGGTTGAGTTGAGGTTCTTGTCCTCGGAATCAGGGAATCGAGAATTACCACGCTTCAGTGACGTATTGGTCGCCAACTTCGTCTGAGTTTCGAACGCATTCAATTCATGGCCAGCAAAATAGCGGGCGAAATGCTGCTGAAAGGTGGCTCTATTAGGGAAGAATGTCGAGTTTTCGAAATACTGGCTATTCGCGAAGTAGTGGTAATCATCTCCTGACGGATCGGCCATCGCTTTGGCCACCTCTGCTCGATAGAGGGGGTCACTAGAGTTTTGATCTAACGAATTCAGAAAGTTTGCGAAGTGGATCTGTTCAGTTGCGAAAGGAGGGTAATCAGGGCTAGAACTCACTAATCCATCAAGACCCAAGTCTTCCGTTCGCCTCGACGCGTCGTCAATATCAACGACGCTGTTTTGCGTCCCGGTAGGGGTACGACCCCAGTCTAGGATACCGGCTTCTGTTACGGTAGATGTGGAAAGACCGTCTTCATTGTTGAGTTTCTCATCAGGAAGTACGTCCTCCGAGATTGAGCCTAAATCAACGTAGAATTTGGCATCAGCCCCAGCATCTTCCGCTTGGTTTTCTGGGAAGGGGCGGAAAATAAATTCGACAAAATCGATGTTCTTAAGACTGAAGTCTGTAAAACCTTCCGGTAAACGCTGAGTCATCCCACCCCAAGCGTCCTTCGGAGTGTCTAGGAATTTTCTAAGGTTACGGGTGTAGTTATACGGACCGCGTGCAGACGGATTGAAATAAATATCAAATGTCTCGAGAGTCGGATCAATTTCTGCGCGAGTATCCCGATTCGGAAAAACTTCGTCGATACGGAAAATCTTGATGGATTCCCCGTTGAAGGCGATCGTGGGTACTTCACGTAGCATATTGGCGTTAATCCGGTACCAAGCGAAACTCCCTCTCCAGTTGGTGCGCAAAGAGTCTGAGAGAGATCCGGATAAGACACCAAATCGGTCGAGAGCTCCGATGGAATCAGGCGCGGCAGCTAACGCCCATGTACCTGGTTGCATCATCGTGAAGGTGTTTTCGAATCCTTCAAAGTCATCGATGTAGGAGGTCCCTCCAAGTTCATCTGAAGAGAAATCACGTCCAACGTCTCTCAATTCCCGACGCGTCCTTTCGAAGGCAATAGTCTGCGTATTTGAGGGGCGTAGTTGAGCAAACTCTCCAGTCAGGTTGATGCTACTGGGTTCTTTGGTTTGCAGAAGAGGGATATAATCGATGGCTCTCGTCATCCAGCGTGGCTCTAACTTGAGTGTTCCATCGACGCCCCAAATGGTATTTGAGATGGGCTCTTCCCCGATCCGATATTTGTCAATTGGAGACTTCTGGTTCATGCGCATGAGCGTTGCACCAAGCGAAAGGCGCTCATCCATAAAATAGTCTGCTCGCATCCCAACCAGGGTCTTTTTCTGGATATTGAAGAACGAGTTCTGCTCAAACTCAATTTCAATATCACGCCCTGCCGTCAGGAAGGCTGGATTGGTGATATTGACCAACCCAGTACCAGAATATTCCACCATGAAATCAGTGCCTTCGTTCAGGGGAGTTCCCCCTGCTGTAACCCGGACGGAACCCGGAATGACACCCGAAAATGCATTCAGATCATAAGAAGATTTAACAGAGCCTTTATAGGACCCTCGGATGCGGTACACATCATGCTGACTGTCTCGTCTTGCGTTCGCCTTTTTCTGAAGATACAGGGCATCAAATACAAAGACATCCTCCAGATTCTGTTGAGCTTCCGGCGGACCACCACCTTCAGCAATCACGGTGCTCAAGCGAGATCCAAAGGGCTCCAGATAGGGAAAAATCAGCGTACCATCACCGGGCATAATGGTATAGTTGACAAGGAAGTCAAACAGGTCATCCGGGCTTAGGGCTTGATCCTCGTTCACACGGTCCATTCCGAGGAGCTGTAAAACGGTGTTCGTTCCACCAACGCCAGGAAGGGTTTTTGTCGCGGTTTTCCCTGGTGGTTCGTAGAAGATCTGTAGATCAAATTCGTTAGGCGAAATGCTTCTTCCTGGGAGTCGGTAAATATTCCGCATTTCCAGAAACCAAGCAGCCGGATTAAAATTGGATTCTGGTGCAGGCTGACGAAGTTGAACCGGCCGAATAAGCTTCAGGACGATCTTATTCTCGTTCTGACCTCCGTCGGATCCACCTGTTTCAGTGGAAAAGTCTCCAACTTGGTTGGTACGGCCATTCGCTCTGAACCGAAACGCAACGGCCAATGCTTCGCTCTCTTGCACGCGCTGTCGCATGGTTATGTAGCCCAAGACCTCGTCTATATCATAGTCTCGGCCCCGCTCTAGGCGCTTGAATTTACCCACCTGAAAGTCGGAGGACGATAGGTCTTTTCCAGATTCAAGGTAGGATCCTGGCGTAGCGTTTCCGTCGCGTAGTTCAGAGTCTATTTCTCCGCCAGCAGAGTCGTCATACTGATCCACATTGTTGCCTGGAAGCTCTTGGCGATTGAACTGATCAGCTTGAGAGAGAATATCTGGAGATTCCCCTAAATCCACCATGGCCACGGCTTGACGGACGTTCTCTTCCTCTGGCCGAGTCGGCATTAGTTTCCAGACTTCGATTTCGGTGATGCGTTCAAAACCATTTGAAACTCGAATGTTTGGGGGGTCAACTAATGCATCCTCCCATCTATTCCTGAAGTAGTAGCCCAAAAAGAAGTGCGTGCCTTCATCATAGTCAGTAGGTCGCAGATCAAACTTGGTTTCCTCTGACCCACCCTCAATATTGAGACTATTAGCCTGTCCTTCCTGCTGACTCATTACCGTTGTCAGTTTCACTCCACCCAGTTGGAATTCACTCTTGATACCAAACAGGCTTTGGCCTCCTCTAATCAGCGTTGAAGGAGTCTGTAAAAAAACGTTTCCAGCTTCAATTTTCTGGATGATTTCGTCTTCGTACCCGGTGTACTCAAGCTTGAGCTGGTTCTGGAAATCAAACTGGTTTCTTGAATCATAATTGACGTTGATTCTCAGCTTATCTCCAATCGTACCGGTGATTCCAAGACTGAGGTCCTGCTTGAACTCGGGATCCAATTGACTAGGTTTCCCGGTTACCGATACTTGCTGATCGCTCTTTCGATAGTCGAATCCAGCACGGATATCGGCTGTTCCGTTAACCCTAAGGTCTACCGTATTAGTACCAAAAATGGTAGAAAACGCTTTACTTCGCCCTCCTGGCACAACAATGTTGAATCCAAGACCGCCACGGTTTCGGCGGTCTCGATCTCGGGCTTGTTCTACAATGAGCTCTCGCCAGTTCTGGTCTAGATCGTGCGCCAATTTGACTGATCTATACGTAGCGTAATCTAGTTCAAGTGGAAAACGGACATCTTCCCGGCCCACCTTTTCCCGCAAGGTGTATTTCATGGCGGTTGTGTCAAAATCGACGCTGTACTGCCAGTATCTACCTTGAGAGGGGGAGAAGGGTAAACGGTCTTTCGGTCCTAAGCGGGCGGTCCAAGAATCTGTTCTATATCCAGGAAGGTAGTCCCAGACTAGTGCTGAATCGGGCAACCAAAGGGAATCAACCGCCAAGCTGTCGATGTCAAGAGTATCGACAGCTACTGAATCCGTGTCAGCGCGGGCAATCGCAGAGCGGAAAGACTGCCAAGATTGTATATCAGGGTCTGTAGCCGCTGAACTCACCAACACCATCGATATGATGAAGAGTCCAAGTACGGATGCTAGTGCATACCGCATCGCGCGAGGCGAGGAAGCGTCTCGGGAGGAAATAGTGGAGTTGTCGACCAAGATATTGGGCACGAATCAGGTTCGGATCGCCGGATTCAGGCTGCGCCTGAACGGCCGATCCGATCTAAATGAATCAATAAACAGTTTCAGTAACGGTAAAAGCGTATATATCCGATCGATTCTAGTTGTTGTCGTGCTGCTAAAAAGGTGTTCCTCGTAGACTGAAACAGGTAGGTTCATACCTTTCATGATCAGTGACGAAGAGGAACGCTTCTTTCGCGTCGCATAACCCTGATGACCTATTTTTGTTCTGAATAGGTCACGTAACACGTACTTAATATGAATAAAAGACTGTACCTACCCAATTCTTATCAGGGCATTCTCTCTTACGTCATAATCCCTCTTTTTTTGATAGCAGGTTGTGGTGCCGATGTTGAACCGACAGAATCCGTGCCTGAGCAGACAACGGCTGAAGAAGTTGCCGCAATAAAGGACGTTTTGATGCGACAACAAGCCGCATGGAATGCCGGCGATATCGACGCCTTCATGGATGATTATGTAAAGTCTGACACCCTTCGATTTACGTCTGATGGAGTCGTACGGTATGGGTGGGAAACAAGTCTTGAGCGATACTATAACGCCTACCCTAGTCGTGATGCGATGGGGCGTCTTGTATTTGATGACCTAGATATTGATGTTTTATCGCCGAAGTGGGCACTGACCTTTGGATCTTGGCACCTCACAAGGGGGGGTGATTTTGAAGACATAGGAGGGAAATACACTCTTTTAATGCACAAAAGTGCTTCTGGCTGGAAAGTCCTTTACGATCACACATCAACCCTTAACTGAGATGTCTACACAACGAACTATTGTCATATCGGGCTCTAACGGTCGCCTTGGAAGCCGACTGGCTGCTGGTTTCTTACTTGGCGGTGATCAGGTCATCGGATTGGACCGCTCACCCCGAACCGGGGGCGACTGGCCGGTTATTCAGATGGATGCGACGGACGAGCACTCTGTGCAGCGTGCATTTGAAGGGCTAGAATCCACCTATAGTACGCCAAATGCCGTTATTCACACGGTGGGTATGTGGGCGATGTCGCCATTTACTGAGACTTCGCTGGATGAGTGGGATGTTCTTCTCAAACTCAACCTCACGTCTTCTTTTTTGGTCTATCGTGAAGCAGTGCGTCATATGGGAAGTTCAGGAGGAACGCTGATTGGCATCACCTCACGGCAAGGGGCTGTCCAAGGCGCTGCCGGTCAAGCTGGTTACTCCGCTGCCAAAGGTGGCCTTGTCCGTTTAATAGAGTCTATCGCCGCTGAATTTGGAGCCTCAGGCATATGCGCACATGCGCTTGCTCCTTCTACCATTTTGTTTGGTGAAGAGGGCGAGGGTGTACAGGCAGCAGATCTGGTTTCTCATTGTCAATATCTTGTTTCTCAAGCAGGAGTCTCTTTAAATGGTCAGATCCTATCTGCATACGGCAACGGATGACTTAAACAGATTGGTCTAAAATAAATTGTGTTGACAGGCTTTTTTAGCACTTTTTAGAGCTGAAGCCTGCATACTTTACAGCGGGACATTTCATCATTTGAACAGGGTAAAATCATGGCCAGAGAGAAAGGAACGATTGGGATTTTGACAGGCGGTGGTGATGTTCCAGGATTGAATCCGGCAATCCGCGCCGTCACGATTCGCGCCCTGCGGGAAGGGTATAAGGTGATTGGTATCCGACGGGGCTGGGCTGGGCTTACCGATCTTGTTCCTGACAAGGATGCCGACAACAGCGCCAACTACCACGAGTTAACCGAGGAAGTGGTTAATCGAGCCGGTCGAACGGGTGGAACGTTTATTCACTCATCTCGAACCCGTCCGAGTCATCTTCCCAAAGCTATGGTGCCCCCACATCTGGCGGACTTGTACACGGATGAAATCAATGACATCACACCTACCATAAAGAAGAATATTGAATGGTTAGGGCTGGACTACTTGATCCCGATTGGTGGTGATGACACGTTGAGCTACGGTCATCGTTTACATCAGGATGGTATAAAGATCGTAGGTATTCCAAAGACCATGGATAACGATGTCCCTGGTACCGACTACTGCATCGGATTTGGGACGTGCGTAACGCGAACCATTGAAATGGCGCATACGCTACGAACATCGGCAGGCTCGCACGAGCGATTTTTGGTTATCGAGGTTTTTGGCCGGTACGCCGGATTCACCGCGCTCCTTCCTACGATGGCCGGCGCTGCAGATCGGTGCGTTATCCCAGAACACCCATTTGATGCAGAGCACTTAACTGAAATATTGTCTTACGACCGTAATCTGCATCCGAGTAAATATGCCGTCGTGCTCGTTTCGGAAGGCGCGACCATGGCACATAACGATACCATGTCCTTTAAGGGAGACGAGGCGGATCAATATGGCCATAAAAAACTGGGTGGCATTGGTGATAAAGTAGCCGCAGAGTTGAAACGATATTCTCCCAAGTACAATAATGGGCGCAGAGTGAACGTGGTGAGCCAGCGCCTTGGTTATCTCGTGCGTTGTGGAGACCCTGATGCGTTAGATTCTATCGTGCCAATGGCTTTCGGCAATCTGGCTTTAGACCTGATTCTGAATGGTACATCGGGTAGGCTCGTGTCCGTGCGGAATGGGACGTATGACAACGTGCCGTTGGACGTTGTAGTGGGAACGAAGAAAGTAGTAGATGTAGACAAGTACTATAATGCGGTCCGCTTTCGCCCGTTCTATCATTCGTTCAATCGCCGACCAACCTTCATCATGACGTCCGATATCTAATTTAACGAACCATCCCGGCCCGCGCAGAGCCGCCAAATCGTGAGACGATATACGTTGCCCCTCCGATGAGTACCATCAGGAATACGGAATACGCTGCAGCAGCGCCAAAATCGTACAGTCTGAGCTGAGATAGAATTTCGACTGATATGGGTCTGTTGTCAAAAACGTACAGCAGAATGGACGAAACGAACTCGCCCAATGCTGTGACAAATGTCAGCAGTGTACCAGCCAGTATTCCCGGCGCAATGGTGGGGAGAACAATGGAAAAGAAGGTGCGCACCCTACTCGCTCCCAGATCCTGCGAGGCATCAATCAAACGGTCATCAAATGATTCAAGCGCCGAAATCGTAGATCGCACAATCAGCGGTATGTGCCGAATGAAGTAGGCGAGTGGTAGTAACCAAAAGCTTCCCACCAAAATGCTCCCGCCCGATAGCAAACTGCCTTCGCTGAATGCCACGATGAGGTTAATCGCTATGACGGTCCCTGGTATCGCGAAGGGTAAGACCGCTAATGTCCGAACAATTCCGCGTCCTGGAATCTGACCTTTCACCACAAACACGGCGGCAGCCACGCCGAACACGATATTAGCGGCTGTTGCCAGCGTGGCCATCGTAAGGCTGTTCTTGATGGGCGCCAATACATCGGGTTGGCTAAACAGGTTGAGGTAATTATCCAACGTGTAAGCTTGGGGTAAAACTTGCCAGGTCCAGCTTCCTTCCTTTACAAACGAGATCAGGATGATCGTTAAAACGGGAAGGGCCAAAAACGTCAAAATGGACAAGGCTCCGAGTAAAGCAAAAAAGCGACCGGCTCCCGATCCAACGGGCACCGGAGTGGGGGCAGAGCCTTTGGAAGCTGAAATAGTACTGCTCTGGCGTCGGTCCAATTCAATCAGTAACAGAAAAAGAAGGCAAATGAGCGTCAAAACGACGGAAACCGTCGCTGAATACTCCAGATTGCCATTCATTTTATAATTGTAAATTTGAAGGGTTAAGAAGTTTTTCGTACCCGCGAATAGCAGCGGTGCCGTAAAAGAAGCCATGGAAATCATGAAAACTAACAGCGAGGCACTGACGATTGACGGACGAAGCTGTGGCAGGATGATGCGCCTAACGGTGTGAAACTGAGAGGCCCCCAGGTCAGACGAAGCCTCGAGCAAACTGCGGTCTACGTTTTGAAGCGCTGCCGAACAGAACAAATAAAAGAAGACGTACATCGAGTAGACGTGAACCAGCCATACCGCCCACATCCCGCTAAACGAAAAAGGGACCTCTGTTAGACCCAGAATGGCCTGAATTCCTCTGGGAAGAATTCCACTTTCTCCATACAGGAAGAGAAACGCCAATACCCCGACGAGTGGTGGTAGCGCTAGGGGCAGAGCCGCCATCGCTACAAGTGCACGCTTAAGGGGAAAATCAAATCTGAAGAATAAATAGGCGAGCGTCGTGCCTAGCGTGCCCGCACCAACGACGGTCCACAGAGAGATCCATACTGAGTTGAATAGGGCTCTGTTATTGGCCGAAGATAGTGTACCAAACAAGTCTCTCAGAGAGGGCCAGTTCAGTCCCTCGTCGAAAAGTCTGAGTGACGGCCATACCACATATCCGAGTAGAATGAAGAGCAGTATGCCCAACATCGCCCAGGAGGTTCTGCGAGCGATGAGTCCGCCTGCGTGGTTGGCTCCTAATGTGCGTCCGTTCAGCATGAATTGAGTTACAGGTTGACCCGTCCTTGAAGAGCCCGCGTCAGAGTGGCCTCATCAGTGAATTCTAAATCGCTCCCGATGGGAATTCCTTGAGCGAGTCGGGTTATCAAAACTCCAAACGGGGCCAGTAATTGTGATATGTAGTAGGCGGTCGTATCCCCCTCTACGCTAGGGTTGACGGCTAGAATGACCTCAGTAATGGAGCCACCGCTGTCACCTTGTCCACTAACTCGTGCTACGAGTTCGCGAATCCGCAGATCTTCGGGGCCTATTCCATCTAATGGTGAAATGGCTCCGCCTAGAACGTGGTAGGTTCCATTAAATCCACGTGTTCTCTCAAGGGCCATCACATCATTTGCCTCTTCCACCACGCACACCACCTCGTGGTCACGTTTTTCGGATGCGCAGATTGGGCACGGGTCGTTATCTGTTACGTTGAAGCAAGTGGTACAGAATATGACTTTGTCTTTGACGGCAATGAGGGCAGAAGCCATCTGTTCTACCTCGTCTCGGGGTAGTTTCAGGACAAACGCGGCTAATCTCCGTGCGGTTTTCCTCCCGATTCCGGGGAGTCGGGAAAATTGGTCAACAAGCGCTTCTACAGATTCAGAAGTGAAATGCATAGGATGTATTACATGCCAAATCGGCTAAGGTCCATTCCTGGGGGCAGAAAACTACCAGCCGATTTGGCCATCTCCTGTTTAGCAACATTGGAAGCTTCTTCCAGTGCCTTGTTAACGCCGGCCATCACTAGATCTTCGAGGAGTTCGGCATCTTCGGGATCAATGACTTCTTTTTCGATGGAAATAGAAGTGATTCTCTGCTGGCCGTTGGCAGTGACTTTCACCATACCTCCGCCCGCTTCTGCAGAAACAGTCTGAGCAGCTAGTGCATCCTGGGCTTCTGTCATTTTCTTCTGCATGTCCACCATCTTGCTGAACATATCAGCCATGTTCGTACCATCGCTCATTGTTTACTCACCGGTTGAATGATAAAAAGTATTCGTTCCATTGGATTCGTCTATTGAGAGACCAAAGTCTCAGTAAACGATCACCATACGATTTCTCCACCAAATCGCTCCACTAGGGCGCGTACGGCGGGGTTTTTTTCGCACAAATCTTCGAGTTGTTCACGCGCTGAACTCTCCGTGTCTGACAAGTCGCTGGGATCTACAGAGGGAGCTTCAATTTTGAAAGCAATTCTATCTATCCCCAGATCCGTTGCTTCAGTTAGCTGTCGGATGAGTCGTGCTCGTTCGGATCGCAAGGCCTTGGCATGGAAATCGTCCGGGACAGAAAGCAGTACAGTACGCTCACCGAAGTCATGTACGGTCGCATGCTTAAGAAAGGAACCAAGTTGTTTTTCGGAAGCCATCACTTCATGCACGATGGCATCCCACGCGGGCTTTACTAAACTGAGGGCATCCGGTTCGCTGAGTGGGTCCTCATCTTTATCTAGGACCAATACTTCTTCTGCGGTGGAAGTCTGATTTGTTGGTTCATTTCGGGACCGGGGCTTTTTAATAGCCGGCGGTTCCATGAAAAGAGAGATGCCTGGATCGGGGGAAGGAGGAGGCGTCGAGGGGGACGGCTGAGGAACAGGGGCACTGTGAACTGGGACGTCACTCGAGTCGCTAATAGTGGTCTCTGCAGTATCTAACGGGGCAGTATCATTCTCCTCTGGATCATTCTCCTCCGGTGCCGCTGCAGGCGCAGGCGCTGGTTTTGGCGGCGTCGCAGAGGGAGCTGGAGCTGGTGCGGCCTGAGGTACCGGGGCTGGAGCGGGTACTGGAGCCGCCTGAGGTGCCGGAGCTGGGGGAGATACCGCGGCGGCAGGTGCCGGAGTAATTTTGGGCGTTGGTCGCACGGCAGCCTGCTCAGACGTTGGGGAAGACACCTGTCTGACTTCAGAGACAATCTTAATCTCACCCGAGGCAGCCATTTTCTCCAACTTACTCAACTTATCGAGCGCAGACTTAATGTCTACGGACGAAGGTAGAGTCGCCATACGCAGCAAAGCCATTTCCAGCTTCAATCGGGGCTGTCTCGAGAGCCGAAGTGATTCTGAAACATCCCCCATAATGGTGATGAGGGACAACAGGGTAGACTCGGAAAAGGTCTTACCGTGATCTACGATTCTCTTTCGATCAGCTTCGGTAGCCTCGATGAGTGTAGGGTCCTTAACCGTTGAAGCGACTAGTAAATTCCGTAGATGTTCAGCTAGACCATCTACGAACTCCTGCAGATCATAGCCTGTTCTCACGACACGATCCACAATGAGGATCATCTCTGCACTTTCCCCATCCGTAACAGCTTGTGTGACATTGAAATACAGATCCGTGTCTACGACTCCCAAAGCCCTGATCAGTTCAGGGTATTTGATGTCATTTCCGCAAAGGGAAACTGCCTGATCAAATACAGACAACGCATCCCGTAATGCACCATCGCCTTTTCTGGCGATCAGCATCAAGGATTCGTCATCAACGGAGATGTCCTCGGTGTCACATATTTCACGGAGTCGTTCAACAGACTCACTTGTGGCGATGCGCCTAAAATCGAAACGCTGACAGCGCGACTGAATTGTGGGAAGCACTTTGTGTGGTTCAGTCGTAGCAAAAATGAACATCGCATGCGGCGGAGGTTCTTCCAATGTTTTCAGGAGCGCGTTGAACGCGGCATTCGAAAGCATGTGCACCTCATCTATGATGTACACCTTCATCCGATTCGCCTGAGGTGGAATTCGAACCGTTTCACGCAGGTCCCTCACATCCTCTACTTTGTTGTTGGACGCTGCATCAATCTCGATGATGTTCATGTTTCGTCCTTCTTCAAAGGACTGACAGGAAACACACGTACGACACGGTTCAGCACGGTCATCGCGGTCTTCAATCGGGGTTGTGCAATTGATGGCCTTAGCAACGATTCGAGCTGCCGTTGTTTTGCCTACACCTCTAGGGCCGGTAAACATGTAGGCGTGGGCCAAGCGGTCCAAACGAATCGCATTTTTCAGCGTTTCTGTGACGTGCTCTTGAGCAACCACATCCTTAAACAGGAGTGGCCGATATTTTCGTGCAGTGACGAGATACGCCTTATTCGACATGGGAACCCGGGTGCGGAAAACCGCAATAAAACAGAGTAGGACAAGGGCAAAAAGGTCATGCAACATAGCGGGCATGAGATCTCTTCGCAAGTGGCTTACATCTGTAACAGAAAGGGTCCTGTTCTGATCCGGAATTAGAGGCCAATTGTATTGAAAAGGCTTGAAATCAGTGTGGATGTCATAGACTTTCTTAAGGCATCAATCCGGGCGAGCGTTAATCCTACTTCCTTCAAGGCATTCATTCGAGATAGATCCATCTGGGCTTTGATCAAAAAAGCTAAATCTTCTTGGCTCAGTGCACCTGAAGCGACCTGTGACATCCACTCCTTGAGTCTGGCTGTATTATCCATGAAGGTTGACCCTGCGTTTTTCAACAGAGCCTCCTGAACGTGAGGGAGTTCATCAGCTAATTGTAATTTGAATGCTGACAGAAAATCATGCAGCAGTCCATTTATACTTTGGGAGGTATTATTCTGGGGAGGTGCCACCTGATTTTCCGCTTTCAAGTTCGATTATTGAGTCAAATGCTGCTGATACGAGCTGCTTTGAGGCCACGATAAAGGGTCTGTTTAAGGCGCCTTCGTTTTGCCATCGTTGGAGAAAACCACCCAGTAAGTTGGACTCGGGACTGATCAGAATCTGCCATTGATTTGCAGAGTGCTGATTTTTGGGTCTTCCTTTTGCGAATTCAAATGCTTTTTCAAGCCTAATTTGAAGCTTCGCTAGGGCCTTTTCGGTCTCTGAATAGGGCAGTTCGGCCTGATCCATGAGCTTCAGGCTATCCACCTTCAAATCTACACTCTGTTCATAGGCGATATGGCTGAAGGGTGCGATCTTGGGGGAACAGCCGGAGAGCATGAATACCACGATCAGCACATAGTGGTATCGAATCCGAGAAGGCCCTGAAATGACCGTGGGGCGGCGTGCACCCGTAGATTTCGGGAAAAGTGTTAAAAAGGAAGCGCACATATTTGAAAACCAATTCGTTCCACGTATTAAAACGAAATCGACCCTCTGAACACGACGTAGGGATGATGCAATTCATAATCCAATAAGGGAAGTAAACCGGAAGCATTGGCTGATCGAAGAAAAATCATACATGTAGACATGGATGCCTTTTTTGCATCTGTAGAACAACGGGATTTTCCAGAACTTAGGGGCAAACCAGTTGCAGTCGGAGGCACTTCCAAACGAGGTGTAGTAGCTGCTGCGAGCTATGAAGCTCGTCAGTTCGGAGTACATTCTGCGATGCCTTCAGCCAGAGCGGCTAAAATGTGTCCGGGATTGATTTTCGTTAAATCCCGATTCGAGGCGTATCGGCAGGCATCGAAGCAGATTCGCACCATCTTTGATCGCTACACAGATCTCGTTGAGCCGCTTTCTCTGGATGAGGCCTATTTGGATGTTACGCGCCCGGTGGGCGGTCCGGCATCTGCCACCTCGATTGCTCGCAAGATAAAGGAAGAGATTCTTGCGGAAGTCCATCTGACCGCTTCCGCAGGTGTATCGTTTAACAAGTTTCTAGCTAAAATCGGTTCTGATATGGACAAGCCTGATGGTTTGACTGTAATCCGACCTTCCGATGCCCATGCGCTTCTTGCCCGTTTACCCATTGGAAAATTCCATGGTGTTGGACCCGTAACCGCCCGAAAAATGAATGAGTCTGGCATTCGGAACGGAGCCGATTTAATGCGCTTTCCGGAGTCAGAACTGAACCGCTTGTTTGGAAAGGCCGGGCGATATTATTACCGCATCATACGCTGCATTGACGACCGGCCCGTTCAGAAGACAAGAAGCAGGAAGTCCCTCGGTGCGGAGCGAACGTTTGAGCAAAATATTTCGTCCGTGAAAGAAATGGAAAGTCGGCTCAAAGAGATCGTCGATCGGGTAACGGAGCGAATGGAAAAGGCCGGTGTGTTTGGTCAGACGGTAACACTAAAGATCAAGTATCACGATTTTGAGATCAACACGCGTCAAACCACGAGAGAATCGCTGATCTGGCAACCTGCTGATATTATGGAAACCGTATCCCTATTGTTACGACATGCGCCGGAACCGCCTCAAAAACCCGTTCGCCTTCTAGGTGTGTCCCTTTCTGGATTGCGGAATTTTACTGACGGTCTGCCGGCAGCACAACTCAAACTGGAATTTGCCCAGTCCGCAAAATCAGGCGGCTCGGGAGACTGATTTCTGAACGCGAGGCTTACGGTTGCGAACCGATGCCGGTCTTGAGGTATGCGGTCTGGTCGTTGGATGGCCTTGTCTTTCGACCGCTTTGCTCAAGAAGTTGAGTGTAGCTCTGTGAGCATCAAGATCGTCTCCACTGTGGAGCATGGCGTTTACATACTGGTTATGTGCAAGGTGTTTGGCAGCAAGTAATCCGCTAGCATCCAGTGCTTCCACCGAGATGCGGAGTAAACCGTCTCCGGATACGAGTTCAGCGGATTTCTTAGTAAGGCTGAGGAAAAATGGGTTTCTACCGAGGGAGGCCATCAAGTGTGCGTGCATCATGTCTAATTTCATTTCTGTACCCTTCAATGATTGGTGCGATTGGCTTCGGCGGGTGTGTTCCAAAACCTGATTCAAATGTACGCAGAGGGGTGTGACATCATTTTGTCATACCCATCTCAAATAAATCAGAAAGTGGCGAATTAGTCCTCATAGCTCTGAAAAATCAGGTATTCCTTTTTTTACGTAAAAACGGACGAGTGTTACAAGGGCCGTCCACCATAGAGGTGGACGGCCCGTAGTGTGTAACTCCTTTTGACCAGATTAAAACGATTAGGGCTGGTTTAGGACAGAACTTCCCTCGTTTCCGTTACCCTGATCCCGCGTTTCGCATAGCCTTCTTTTAACTGGTCGTAGCAACCCTCAACTTGACCTACATATTCGGGAGGTGAAATGCCGACTCGGGCATACTGACCGCTGAGGACCATCCGAGCGACGAGCGTACATGTATATCCGGTGGTTCGAGCCATGGAGTGTACGCCTTGGTCTGTATCAAAAAAGTCCAGCAGATCGAAAGTGTAGCGCACGTGGTCCCCTCCTTCTTTCCCTTCCATGATTACTTGCATCACGGTTAAGTCTTCCTCGCCTTCTTTGAGCTTCCATGCGTCAAAAAGAAGCTTGGTAGTGAGGTCTATGGGGGCAACATCTTGTCCTTTGACGGAAACAGGCTGTTCATCGAACAGTCCCATTTCTCGAAAGACCCGCATCAATTCGGCATGGCCTGCATAGCGCAGCGTCATTTCCTTCTTGAATGGAGCATCTAGCGTAAAGATGAGTGAGCGAAGGCCATCTGAGTTGAAGGCCTCGAGTGTTCCGACTCCCGGGAGATCTAGTTTTTCGATTCCAGAAAGTGCTTCGCGGGTTACTAGTTCTCCGAACTCAACGAACCGGGCTGGACGGGTGTATTCTTCAATAACATCGATGGGTGAAAACACCGCTTTGTACTCAAACGGCCAGGTCCTTACCCGCGGAAGTCCGCCCACGTAGCAGAGATAGGATTCTACTGTATCCATTTTGGTTTGGGCCCATCCAGCTTGGATATTACTCAGGCCCGGGGCAACGCCGCAATCCACAACGGCGACGACACCGTGCTTTTCAGCCAGTTCAGTCAATTCAAACCCGTCTTCAGGAAAGAACGAAATGTCAACGACATGCTTACCGTTTTCGATGATGCCCTTGAGCGTTTTGAAGCCCATAAACCCAGGAACAGCACAAATGACCAGATCTGCGTTTCCGATCACCTCATCCAACACAAACCGCTCATTGACATCTGCGACGCGGGTTTCCACATTATCTAGGTTTTCCACGGCATGTAGACTTCGCTGACTGATGTCTACTGCCAGGAGGTGCGTTGTAGAGTCCTTGGCAAGATCTTTTATAATAGCGCTACCGACGAGTCCGGAGCCGAGAACCGTGATGTGTGTGGACATATCGCAATTAGGTAAAAAGGTGACGTGACACCGTCCTTCTAATTTCGGACGGCGGAAAGAGGCGAAATCCTCAGAATTGAAGGTACATTTCCTGATTCCCATTCTAGAAGCCGAGATCCGAGAATTATCCGTGATGAAGGTCCCGGCTGGCTCTGTAATTCATGGACTAAACTATCTGAAAGAACCGCGTCAAACAGGAGAGATATTGGGATGGGTAGCCATGAGGTGTTCTGCGGTCCGAATGCTCTGATTCCTTCGAGGCGCCCTCGGTCATCGGCATAGAGGTATATGTGGAGTGCTCCCGTACGGGCGCAGTCAAAAAGAAGGGGATATAATTCTCTACCTTCGGCCGTGCACTCAAAACCCTGCTCAATAAGGATGTCGCGTACCTGAACGGCGCTGTCCAGTAAGAAGGTTGTTGCTGTCGTTGTGGGAGACGTATCACTTGGCTTTAAGCACCCTACAAAAAGGAGCAGTAGGAGGACATATTTCGCATTCTTCATTCAGAAGCCCGCGTAATATTGCCGGGAATTACATCCACGGTTGCGAGTAATTCGTCTCATCATGGTTTCTGAATCATATGCCCGATGGGGATGCCCATTTCAGAACTGCATGTGGATTATTGGCGTACTAGGGTAAATATAGTCTCTTTTACGCTTATTTCAGGTAATATGATCGTCCATACGTCTGAATCGAGGGGGCACGCTAATCATGGATGGCTGCAGTCCCACCATTCATTTAGCTTTGCGTCTTATTTCAATCCCGAACGGATGAATTTTGGGGCCCTTCGGGTTCTCAATGATGATGTTGTACTTGGGGGACACGGTTTTGGGAAGCACCCGCACAACAATATGGAAATAATTTCTATTCCCACCGCTGGTGCGTTGAAGCATGAGGACTCCATGGGTCATTCTCAAGTCCTCACATCGCAAGAAGTACAGGTCATGAGTGCCGGCACGGGACTTACCCATGCCGAATTCAACGCGTCTGAAGGGGACGAAGTACGTTTTTTTCAGATCTGGATAACACCCAGAAAGCGGAATACCGCGCCCAGATACGATCAGCGGGCCTTTTCGGAAATGCCGGGTGTTCAGTTGTTGGTTTCTCCTGACGGAGAAGACGATTCACTGTGGATCGGTCAGGACGCATGGATTAGCAGATATCGTTTGGAGCAGGACCAGTCAGTCAGTTTGTCGACCCGGCGAGAATTGAATGGCCTGTATGTGTTTGTGATCGAGGGAGCGGTTACGCTGAATGATAGATCGCTCGGAAAACGAGACGCAGCGGGAATTTCGGACAAGGATCCTGCTAACTTGACTTCCACCGGGTTGTCAGACGTGCTGGTGATAGACGTTCCACTCGCATAAGGGATTGCTGCTCTGCTAAGAGATTAGTCTTTTTCAAAGTCTAGACTAAACTCTTTGGCATCCTCTACGAAATAGAGGGACCAGCTTTTTTCAGAGGGGAAGTGCTGAATCTGTACGATGTTTTTCTGGTCTTCAAAGTGTTCTAAAAGCAGTGTGTTGGTGAGATGCACCTTTTGAATGGGTAGGTCTGCTTCAAATTCCAGCATGTACCACCACATGGTTTCCTTGCCAAGAATCTCCTTGCCACTTCCAATAAGTCTTCCCTCCAGGGTTATTTCATCCGCGATGAAGACAAACTGCTCATTGAAGTAAGCTTGGAATAGTGAGTCTTGGGCCGCAGAGATTTCCAAGACATCTAGGTCTGTTTCGGAGTAAGCTGCAAGCGTGGTTCCGAGGTCGTCTTTAAAAAATCGCACCCTGGCCACGACGGTCGTTCCTTCAACCGCCACTCGGGCGTAGCTCACATGAAACTTGTGAGCTCCTTTTGCCGCTGAGAACGAGGTTTCGCCTTCAGAAAGCGGCGCCAGAATGAGCGCAAGAAGTATCCAGAAAAGAGTCATATAGTTAATCAGGGCATGGGGGGCGGCGAAGCCGCCCCCCATGCCGGATTTCGTCGAGGAAATCCGCAGAAATCAGGTCTCGCTTGTGACGGGTATTCCTGCAGAAATGCTAAAGTGGAGCATCAGAAACCGCCTCCAGACTCTTCCTGTTCCTGTTGGACTTCGGGAGCCGTCCAGACGTTGTCCGTCAAATCTACATCGGCGAATGCTGCCAATGGATCTAATTCAACTTTGAAAACCTTTTTAGACGAGAAAAATCCTTTGGTAAAGGTCAGTTCATTGTTTCTCCAGACATCGGCTGGGATAGCCATGAAGTCGTCAGAACCGTCTTCAAAAGTAACTTTGAGATGAATCGGCATGATTTGTTGGCCTTCATTATCCACTTTGATGCGATAATAGAAGGCTCCATGATCCTGATTCCCAATCAATGAATCAGCATCCTGCTCCGAAACCGAGCCTAGCGCCTGATCATTCTGGTACGTTGTGTAGAACCAACTTCTCCAGAACCAATTGAGGTTTTCGCCAGCGGCTTCTTCCATTGAGCGGAAAAAATCGGCGGGCTGTGGATGTTTGAATGCCCATCGTCTTGAGTATTCTCGGAAAGCATCATCAAACACGTCAGGACCAAGAATGTGTTCGCGTAACATGACCAGACCGGTGGCTGGTTTTGCGTATCCATTGTTGCCAAAGTTATTCTGGATGATGTCCGATTCGGTCATGATGGGGACCTGATTGGGATCACGCATATAGGCTACAATGGCCGAGGCTGGGCCGCGACGCGAAGGATACGTACCGTCGTCTGTCTGCGTCCAGACATCTGTCCTGCCTTGAAATTTCTTGGCATAGGACTGTTCTGCATAATATTGCAGGAACGTATTTAGCCCCTCGTCCATCCAGGTCCATTTTCGTTCATCCGATGCGATGATCATTGGAACCCAGTTGTGACCCACTTCATGGATGGTAACACCGATGAGCGAGCGCTCGAGCCCTTCGCTATAGCTGCCATCTGGTCTTGGACGAGCACCACAGAACGCAATCATGGGATATTCCATTCCAAAAACAGGTCCGTGGATATTGGATGCTTTTGGGTATGGATAGCGTAACGACATTTCGCCATAAGACTCAAGCGTGACTACGGTAGCCCGCGTAGAGACTTTATCCCACAGTGGAATGGCATCTTTTGGGTACAGGGAGTGGACTTTTACGATATCTCCACCGTCTTCGTAATCATAGCCAGCCGCATCCCAGACATAGGTCTTGGAGGAAACCCAAGCAAAATCGCGCACATCTTCGGCGTAGAAATGCCAGGTCAGCTCGCCACTTTGGGTTGGTCGGCTATCTGCGGACAAAACCTCGTCAGGAGCGACAATAAAAGTCGGCTCTTCACTCGTGTAGGCTTTGTCGAGACGCTTCATCTGCTCGCGCGTGAGCACATCTGCAGGATTCTGCAACTCACCAGTGGCTTCTACAATATGGGTGTACGGTACGGTCAGGTACACATCGTAATTACCGAAATTCAGATAGAACTCACCCTGACCCAAAAATTGTTCAGTCTGCCAACCGTTCACGTCATCATAGACCGACATGCGGGGAAACCACTGAGCCATTTCATACAACCAACCATCGGATACCTTTTCTTTAGCTCCGCGCCCATTCTCAGGGATGCGATAGGACCAGTCTATGTCGAAAGCAACCGCTTCCCCGGGTGCGAGACGGTCGGGTAAATTGATACGCATGATGGTATCGCGAATCCTGTAGACGGCATCTACGAGTGATCCGTTGGCAGCGACTAGTTGGACACGACTGATGTCAAACCCGCCGTCAAATTGTTCGACACCTACGAATTGTCTGAACTGAGGACTGATGCGTTCCGGAAGCGCACCGGCCGTCTGATAGTTTCTGCTATGCTCTAGAGAGCGCACGTTTTGATCTAATTGTACCCATAAGAAGCCAAGTTCGTCAGGGGAATTATTGTGATACGTAATGCGCTCAGATCCGATAATAGACTGCTATTGCGTATCTAGAGATGCCCTGATTACATAATCAGCGCGTTGTTGCCAGTATTGATAGCCTGGTGCGCCGGAAGCATTTCGATATTCGTTTGGATCAGGCCAATCTTCGATGGGCCTAAACATAGAATGATTCTTGGCTTTTATGTCGCCATCGATGTTGCGCCAATTCTGCGCATAAGAGACTGAAACACTTCCGGTTGCGAAAAAAAGCACCAGAAGGAGTCTGGAGATTATTGAGTTCATGGTTAGCGAGACCTATTAGTTAACATTCACGGTCATCGCCTCTCAGTAAGGGGGTCGGTTCAGGACCAAATCATAGGTAAGATCATGGTGAGGGCAAGCACCGCAATCCATACCGACAGCAGGGTTGCCCAATTACGTTGGGTATTATCTGTTTTCCTTTTTAAGCGCTTTAAAACCACGTTTATCAGGAAAACGATACCTGCTGACACGGATAATGTAATGACAAGTATTACAAGCTGACCCAGTTCTAAACCAACATTGAATGAAAATAAGGGAGTGACCAAGTTTTGCTCGGTCCCAAGGATGGCCCTCAGGTAGCTTGAGAAACCCAGTCCATGTATGAGGCCAAAAGCTAGAGCCAACACATATTTCATCCTCCAATCGCGCTTCTCGGCCCCTAGAGGATCCTTTGAAAACCGTTCTACAATGTTGATCAATGCCGTGATGAGAATAGTAATTGGGATGAGCATTTCAATCAGGTCCGCATCCACATTCATCCATCCCAATGTCGCCAGAGCGAGTGTTACGGAATGGCCGATGGTAAAGGCTGTGACGAGAACCAGCATATGCTTCCATTCCCGCAACGAGTACACGGCGGCTAGGGCAATCACGAAAAGGATGTGATCGGTTCCGCTCAGATCCGAGATGTGTTCAAAACCAAGACGGAAATACAGTCCAAATTCACTCATGGCTATCAGTCTTCAAGTGCTGGACGTTCAGGGCAGCCTTCGTTCTCTACGGTGTATATCAGAGAGACGATTTTCCAACCTTCCGCGCTTCGGATCAGTGAAAAAGTGTCCACTCCGCAATGAGAGAACCGCTTATTGATGTGAAAGTCGTATTGGGTCCAAACGGTTGCGATCCCTTCTCGGATCCTTACCTCGGTTTCAAACATACGTTCAATAAAGCCCTGATCAGGATCGCTAACCCCTTCGGCAAATTGTTCTGCCGTGCTCATGTTAGCTCTTGGAATTTCGTTGAGCATTGAAGAGGAAAACAGGATGGCCGATGGGGCCATCACACTTCGTATTAGATCGCCGTTGTGTGTGTTGATGCCTTCAAATACTTTGGATACGACTTCCAAAATCGATGATTCTTGTACATCGTTGGTGTTTTGGGCTTGAATAGGGAGCACAAAAAAGAAAGCGAGCGCAATCAATAGATTGCGCTCGCTGAAAAGGGTAAAAGATGTCTTCATAGGTCATCGTAGCAGAACTACTTGTTTGGTTTCGACGGAGTCACCAATATCGATGAGCAAAATATAACTCCCGGAAGCTAGCTTGTTACCTGCATCGTCCATTCCATTCCATTCGAATTGGTGCGCTCCGGCCTCTTGGTAGCCGGCATAGAATGTTCTATGCATCCGTCCAAGCACGTCTATCACGCGAACTCGGACTTCTGAAGGCGTCCGGAGGGTATAGTTCAGTGTTGTTGATTCGGTAAAGGGATTGGGGTACGAGGCTTCGAGTGCGAAACTCTCCGGTCTTTGAGCCGCTTCGGTATCAATGGTTATCGCCCCATAGCCAGCTATTTTGTATAGGCGCCGACCAACTCCAAATGCGAGCGTGTCATTCACCACATAAAACCGATTCATGCGGCCATCCATTTGTCCTTCTTTGGTTATTGGATTGAAGTGCTGAAGTTGTTGCCACGTTTCTCCTCCATCCTGAGTCAATGACGTTATGCTTCGACCAGAGGCCCACCCGACGTTTTCAGAAATGAATCCGATTCCCTGAAGTCCAGCCGAAGATCTACTTCCATTGATCCATAATTCCCTCCACGTGATTCCGCCATCTTCGGTCTTAAGCACCTTGGCCTCTTGGTTGTTAGAGTTGCCGGCATACTCGACACTGACGTAGCCTACCATCTCGGTAGGAAAGGAAATTTTCCAAGCCCATTCACCGGCTAATCCATCTCGCCTTGTGGATTGGAACACCTTATTCCACGTGGCTCCTCCATCGACCGTACGCAGCACGACGGCTTCTCCATCCAGATTACTGCCAGATCCACCTACTGCAAATCCGGTCATTTCATTCTGGAAATACACGTCGACGAGAGCACCCGCACTATGGCTTACATCCTGTCCCTCCCACAAAATTCCTCCATTATGCGTTGAGATAATCGTAGGAGCACCGTGGAAGGCACCCACTCCCCAAGCTGATTGTCCAACAGCATACATGCCACAAATACCCTCGGGACTGATACCCATAATTCGGTGGCTAATGTCGATCCAGTGGTCACCTCCATCGTGAGTTTCCCACAGAACGCTCGTTGGATTGAACACCGTGCCGGCCCAACCTACCGCCAATCCCTGCGAGTTCGGATGGGGGCGCATGGCAATGGAGCGAAACGGGGCATTCCTAGCGTCTAATTGCTTAACCCAAGACTCTCCGCCATTGGTAGTGTGCCAGATTTCTCCGGAAAGATTAACAACCCATCCTCTGTTCTCGTCGAGGAAAGCCATATCGTCATACCGACCTCCTGGCGCGTCAGGAAAAGATGCTACATGTCTCCATTTTGGGGCCTCAACCTGCCCAGAAGCACTCAAGACAGATCCTATGAGCAGTATGGTGAAAACAAAAGTATGCTTCATGAGATCTGCCGTCGTTGAAAGGGCTCAGAGAGTAATAAGTCTACACCACAAATTAATCTACCACGACGTTGAGAACAGGGAAAAATGCTCTCCTACCTATCTTTTGATGGAAAAACCGATCCCGAGGAATGAATCCGGAGTATTATCGGTCAGTCCGAATCCGCCGTGAATATCAAGTTGGCTTCTGCTATCGAATGCAAGGACCAATCCCGTGTGAAAGGTAACCTGGGTATCGAGTCCATCCGGAAAATCAAAAGCTAATTCGGTGAAGCCTCCAACGGATGATGAAAGCGGAAATCCACTGACGATCGTGAATCCCGAATTTAATACGCGTTCGTCGCCTTGTTCATCAAACGAGGCACTGAGTTGGGATCCCAAAGAAACACGGTCATTGAGCATCATGCCAGCAGCCAGAATAAGTCCAGGATCAACGGCATCAGACGTAAAATCATCAGCTCCAGTAGGTAAGCTAGTAGAGGCAATAAGAGCCATTTCAACACGCTGAGCGAAGCTTCCTAGCTCTATCTTTACGCCAATTCCTGAATCTGAGAAGCCGGTGTCCAAGTCTTTCCCACCTACTGCGCTGGGTAGCTGAACACGCATCTCGACTTTATTGAAAAGACCATATCGAACCAGTGTTTCTCCCGCATTCCAGAGAGACCCTGAGTCTGAATCAAAAGCAGTGGCTCCTAACTCAATTTGAACGGTTCCAGGGTTAACACTGATTGGACTCTCGGTGAAATCTGGTCGATCGGTAATAATGGGGTCTTCGGATTGAGCCCAAGCTGAGGAGAAGGTGAAAACCGTCAAAAGGAGAGCTAAAAGGGTTTTTTTCATCGTTTAGCGACTGATAGAGGGTATAATTAGGTCCTTAAAAAATGGGGTGCACTGTTAAACTGAGACCCCAATATACAAACAACTTCACAGTTTAGCCAAGGCTAAACTTTGTTAGTCGGCCTATGAAAATTGATCATGAAGAAATCGAAGATGCGGCCACGACTATCGTCCTGATGATGATTGGTCATGAAAATGATCCACTTCCCACCCGGTGGAACCGTGGCTTCGGTTTCTTATTCGTTTCTGCCCTTCAGTACCTCAGGGTTGGAACCGTTCGCTTCGGCACCATATATGTCGAAGGTGGGAACGATCAATAAAACATAACGGCCCTACTCATAGGCCATTGGGGCCAGGTTAGGTATCCTGACCAGATGCTGTTAGCGCTTTAAGTAATAACTCAACGTTGCGTTTTCCTTCCCAGGCATCTACTTCTGGAGGGCGATTGTTTTGGACGGCATCGACAAAATCAATCAACTCCCCTAGAAAAGGATTGTTAGAAGGGAATTCTAGCGTCCGTCCGTTCATGAAAATGGTTCCGCCTCCGTGTCTTCCCATCGTGTCCTCCATTCGGATCTCTCCATTGTCGCCGTAGATTTCTATTCTTGATTTCGAAGCGTATTGGACCGATACACAGATTTCGGCCGTCGCGCCCGATTCAAATCCTATGGCCAAAATGGCAGACTCATCGTGTGTACTTGAAAACTTGGAGCGGCTAATTAGGCAGCGAACCTCGTTTATTTCTCCTTCTGTGGGGCACATGAACCACCGGATCTGATCCAAGCAGTGCGTCCCGTTAGCGGCCAGAGACCACCAGCGTCCTGTTTGTGGAGAAGCCCGCCAATTACCACCGTCAGGAGCAGCAAACGTCCAATGCACGCGCATGTGACGAATCTTTCCTAATAACCCGTTTTCAACCTGTTGTTTGGTCTCTCTGTGTCCCGCATGCCAGCGAAGATGATAGGCCAGCGCTAGATGCACAGAATTAGCTTGGCAGGCCGCTATCATCTGATCACATTCATCTAGACTGGTCGCCATGGGTTTCTCCAACAGGATGTGCTTGCCGGCTTCGGCGCATTGAATCACTTGTTGTGCATGAAGCCTGTCGGGTGAAGCGATAATGACTGCGTGTAGGTCGTCGTCTGCAAGCAGCGTCTTCAGATCTGTATGTGCGGGAGAGGCAGATTTGAGGTCGTGTTTAAGCGAAAACGCATCGGCCCTAGCCTGTGAGCGGCTCAGTACAGACCAAAGTTGGGTGTCTCCGTGAAGCCTGACGGCCGGTGCATGCTGATCATCAGAAATGCCTCCAGGTCCGAGAATGGCAATATTCATATTTCAAAGGAATAGAAAAAGGAAGTGCGATTTCAACAAACTACCATTACATTCACCTAGAATCACCCAGAAAAGTACATGATTATGAACCGCCGCTTCCAGTTGCTTGTATTTGCTTGTCTCGTTAGTACTTCTGCTTGCGCTCAGAGTGCCGCAGACCAACACGCCATTAATCAGGCCGTTTCCGCGGCTCCGGATGAAATGAAAGAAGGCGCTGCGGTGTACGGGTACAACGACGATGGCACATTCAAACTTATACGTGAGGGTTCTAACGAGCTATCGTGCACTGCGGACGATCCCAAACGAGAAGGATTTGAAGCAGCTTGTTTCCATAACGAAGTATTTCCTTACATCTCGCGAGGACGCGAACTGCGAGCAGGGGGAATGAATGGTCAGGAATCAGTCGTAGCCAGGGGAGAGGAAATTGAAGCGGGGACGCTTCCATGGGTCGAAAAACAAGCCTCTCAGTACATCCGGTATGGCGAAGAGGCGATGTATGATGAAGCGACAGGTGAGGTGTTGAATTCTTCGATGCGCTTTGTGATCTACGTTCCGGGCGAAACCTCAGCAACGACTGGATTACCTACGAGTCCAATGGGCCCTGGCGCTCCGTGGCTGATGTCAGAGGATACGTTTCGTGCTCACATCATGGTTGTGCCCGAAGGCTGATCACCTAGATCAGATCTGTTCGGCTATTCGCTGAGCTTCCTTTTTTGCAATCTTCACTTTTCGACGCTCCGCGCGCACTTTCTCGAGATTGGATCCGAGATGTGACTCGCCACGCTGTTTTGACAATTCTATCTGACGCTGTCTTTCGCGAAAGCGAGCTTTGTCGGCTTCAGAGCGTTCTGAGTGGCAGTATGGACAGGATTCGCCCAGTGTAAACCAATCAGATTGTTTGTCTTCTTCTGATATCGGCATGCGACACGCGTGGCATAGGTCGTACTGACCGCGGTCAAGAGTGTGGTCAACTGACACGCGGTCGTCAAATACAAAACACTCTCCCTCCCAGAGCGAGGTGCTTGTATCAACGTCTTCCAGATATTTCAGAATGCCACCTTTGAGGTGGTACACTTCTTCGTATCCCTGCATGAGCATATAGGAGGTTGCCTTCTCGCACCGAATGCCGCCTGTACAAAACATGGCAACCTTTTTATTGGCATTCGGATTTAGGTTCTGCTCTACGAACTCTGGAAACTGCCGAAAAGATGTTGTATCTGGGTTCACTGCGTCCTTGAAGGAGCCAATCTGGAACTCATAGTCATTGCGCGTATCCACCAAAACGACGTCATTCCTTGAGATAAGGTCATTCCAGTCTTTCGGATCGACATAGGTCCCGACTTGCTGGTTAGGGTCAACTCCCTCTACACCTAGAGTAACTATTTCCTTTTTCAGTCGCACTTTGGTACGAAGGAAGGGACATTCTTCTGCGTACGACTCCTTGTGTACCAGGTCGGCTAATCTCGCGTCCGATCGCAGGTACTCAAGTAGCAGGTCAATCTTCTCCCGACTTCCAGAAACCGTTCCGTTAATACCTTCTTCAGCAACTAGAACGGTGCCCCTAATTTCATTCTCTTCCATGAATGAAAAAAGTTGATCTCGAAACTCAACGGGGTTTTCGATGGCTACGAACTTATACATCGCAGCTACGACACACTTAGGCATAACAAATCTGGTTTTGGACAGGGTTCAAAATATGAAGAGGTAAACGACACACCGCCCTGCTATGTTGCCTAATGAAAGCACTGGGCGAAGCAAAGGGCTTTCCGATTCCCCCGGCAACCCTCACGAGAGTTGACCGTCTATACATCAATACCTTCCACAGATGATGCTGATCATGTTACGTAACGCTCTAATTTGGACGTTTTGTCTAGGAGTTGCTTCAGGGATTGCCCCTCCTTTGAAGGCAACTACTTTGGAAGTCGCTTCTGATACGCTCTCCAGTCGCCGTGTTATTCGGAGTCAGATATTGGGCTATGGACTCCAGTTTTGGGTGTATACCCCGCCTGGTCACGAATCAATGGAGAATCTACCTGCACTCTACGTCTCGGATGGCGCTTGGTATCTGAGGAGCGGGCAGTTGGCAGCATTGGCGGATTCCATGATTACAACTGGAGAGATAGAGCCTATCGTAATCGTGTTTTTGGATGCACGAAATCCGGACAATCTCGATATCAATAGACGCAACGAGCAGTTTTTCTGCAATCCACGTTTTATTGATTTTGTGCGGGACGAATTGGTCCCCAGAATTGATCAGAACTACCACACATTTTCGGACCGTACGGCTCGTTCTATCCTTGGGTTGTCTTTTGGAGGATTGAATTCCGCCTGTTTTGGCTTGCACGCTCATGACACGTTTGAAGGCATTGCGATGCAGTCCCCGGCCATGCACCCGGTGAAGACGATTCATCAGGCATATGCGGACTCGAGCCGTTTACCGATTAAGGTGTTTTTATCGTCGGGAGATCATCGAGACAATGAAGATCGGACACGTCGATTGAGAGATATCCTAGAAAATAAAGGGTATCCGCTACACTACATGGAGGTCCCGTTTGCCCACAATTGGATGAACTGGAAACCACTGCTGGACGATATGCTCACATATTTTTATGCGAGCAATGCTACTCAGACAAACTGAGCCAGGTGAGGATATTTGGCGATAATGGCGCTTCCAGAGGGACTATTGCAGGCCATTTCAAAGTCGTCAAAATCAAATCCAGGTCCCACGGTGCAGCTGACTAAACTAAATGAACCCATCGAAACAGATGCTTGCCACCAATCCGCGGGAATAACGCGCAGTGGCTGTCCATCTTTTGAGGCCGATAGCTCAAAGCCGTTCATTTGATCCAGGTCGGGAGAAAGGCTGATTTGTCTAACAGGAGCACCCTCTAAGTGACTCCATACTTCATCGGATCGGACGCGATGGAAACGAGAAATGTCTCCTTCTGGCATCAGGAAAAGTATGGCGGTGACCGCCGATCGTGTTGGCCGATCGTCTTGGGGATCAACCTTGTTTTCTGATCGAAACACTTCCGCGAAAAAACAGCCTTCAGGATGAGGTCGCATCCGGTGCAAGGCAATCAACTCCTTTATGCGCGATTCGTTAGACATAGATCTTTACCAAAGCTCCTTTAAATGCGGGCGTTTTGCTCAACGGATCAAGCCTCCTGTCCAATAGCACGTTGGCTTCTGGAAAGTACATAGCCACGTTTCTGGGCTTGATTCGTTCGAACGAAATGACCTGGAAAAAAGGTAACCTTCCAGCAGATCCCTCGACTGTAACTCGCTGTCCCTCAGTGATTTGCAGGTCAGATAAATCATCAGGGTGCATCAACACGACATCTCTGCTGGGTGCGCCTCGAAAAATGTCTTCATCCTCATAGACGACGGTATTGAATTGGCCTTCACTTCGAATGGTCATCAATCTGAAATGAGGCGATTGGCATTCGGCTAGTTTTGGAAGAGCTAAGGGCTGTATGTGTGCCTTTCCGGAAGCCGTATTGAATGTAGGTGTGTGAAAGGTTCGACCCTTGATCTGGAATTCAGCGGATGAGGCATTCATTTCGTGCATGGATTCCCATCCTGGAATCACGTTGCCGATCATTTCCCGGATGGCCGCTGAATCGTTCAGAGCCGACCAGTCTAGTGCGTTGAGAGCGGGAGAGGTGTCCTTTTGTTGAACGCGTGACGCTAAATCGGCAATGATGGCCATCTCGCTTCGTGGGCCGTCGATTCTCGACGGCCCACCATCGCTGAGACGAACATAATTGAACATCGATTCTTGAGATGTTTTCTGCGGCTCTTCATCTCTAGCAAGGACGGGTAAAATCAGGGTTTCTTCAGCAAGCGACCAAGGATGTCCCGTATTGAGTGTTGTACTCATCGTGACGAATAAATCGAGCGAGGAAAGGGCCTTTGAAGCATATACGAGGTCCGGATTGGAGCCATATAGGTTTCCACCGAGGCAAAACCCGACTTTTACCTGACCGGACGTTGCAGCCTCCATGCAGGCCATGGTATCTAAGCCCGGAGTGGATGGTAGATCTAAATCGTATTTCTCAGTTAGAGCCGTAAAGATGGCATCCTTGAGCACCGGAGTAACACCAACCGATCCGATACCTTGCACATTTGAATGACCGCGAATTGGCATTAATCCAGATCCTTTCTTGCCGATCATTCCCCGCATTAGAGCAAGGGCAGCAATGAGTTGGACCGCCACGGTCCCGTGCTGATGATGCGTAATGCCCATAGCCCATGCGAAGATGGCATTCTCCGAGGAGGCGTACCGCGCGGCAATGGCCTCGATTTCAGTCTGTGCAACACCAGCATCACGTACGATGTGCTCCCAGGACATTGATGTAATAGAGTCTATCAGCTTATCTGAACCAGTCGTGTGTCGGTTCAAAAAATCCAGATCGACGGCATCCATCTCCATGAGCCCTTTTGCAATACCACTAAGCAAGGCCACATCACCACCAATGTGAGGCTGAACGAAATCGGAGGCTATCGAGCTTCCGAACAGGAGGGAACGAGGATCTGAAGGAATGCTAAACGTTTCTAATCCGGCTTCTCGAATCGGGTTGATGACAATCACTTCGCCTCCGTTTCGTCGCACGTTCATGAGCGACCGCATGAGCCTCGGATGATTACTCGCAGGATTCGCTCCGATTAGAAATACCAGATCCGCCTTGTCCAGATCCTCTAAAACGACCGTGGCGGTCCCACTTCCAATGACACTCGAAATGCCTACACCGCTAGCTTGATGGCAGTAAAAACTGCAGTTATTAACGTTATTCGTGCCATAAAGCCGGGCAAACAACTGGAGCAGAAAGGCGGCCTCGTTGCTGCTGCGACCACTGAAGTAAAAGAAGGATTCATCGGGAAGTGTAGCGCCCAATTTGTCTGAAATCCGAGTGAGTGCATCGTCCCACGATACGGGTGTGAAGGTCTTGGATCCGTGCGCGTAAACAACGGGCTGAGACAATCGGCCATAGGCTTCCAATTCACGGGGAGATGCCTGGCGAAGTGTGTCAATCGGGTTTTCAGTCCAAAAAGACGATTCGATTGCTGGCTGAAGGTCGGCCTGCATGGCCTGGATACTTTTTTTACAGAACTCAGGAAAGTGACCAGTTTCATTGACCATACCTCCTTTTTGTCCCCCCATACCCACGGCGCAGGTCTTGCAGGTATTCTTGGAGCGCATGGCTTTCCACATCGTCCCAATTCCACCCGCTTTTCGGGATTGCCTGAACACGTAACGGATGGAAGACCAACCACCGGGCTTTTTTGGCGTTTGCATACAGAATTGAATAATTTGTGGGAGCGTATTCTAACAACCTCGTTGCACAGATGCTTGAGATCGTCTGGTTGAATCCAGTTTTTATTATTCTTGCTCCTACGGGTCTAATTTTCTGGCTTATCGGTAAATGGATGTTGAGCCACCCTCCGGGTACTATTAATATTTCGGTTGGGTATCGAACCAAGCGTTCGATGCAGAGTCAAGAAGCGTGGGATCATGCTCAACATTTTTCAGCCAAGCTTTCCATTCGCATAGGACAGGTTGAAATGCTGCTTGGTGCTTTTGGAATTTTTGCTTCCGGCATTCACGAAACTGTCCAAGCCGTTTTTGCCATAGTCGTGGTGATGTATGCCTGTATTCATCTTATGGTCGTCACTGAAAACGAGCTTAAACGTGTGTTTCCCTGAACGTCGACTCTTGATTTGACAGATAGCGTGACATAAAAAAAGGGGGCGTCCGGTACGGACGCCCCCTTTTTAAGAAAACCATCAAATCTATCTGGTCTTGGGCTTCTCAACATTCAATCGCCACATATCTGCATTCCACTCGGTGGATCCTAACAGGTGTTCGACAAAATATTCGGCTCTCAGCCAGAACCAGTAATCGGACATCGAACTATATCCATGGCGCTGTCCGGTGAAAAGGAAGAAGTCAAAACGCTTGTTGGCTTTAATCAAAGCGTCTACCATTCGGTAGGTGTTCGCTGGGTGCACGTTGTTATCCTCATCACCGGTTGTAAGGAGGAGATGCCCTTTCAGGTTCTTAGCTAAATCAGGATTCTTATCGATCGCGTACTCGAACGTTACTTTGCCCGAATCGCTAACGACCTCTTTTACTCCGTGGTGCTTTTCCGACCACCAGCGATTGTACACATCGTTCGTGTGGTTACCGGAACTAGAAACGGCCACTTTGAAGAAGTCAGGATACACTAACATCGCTGCAGTAGACATGAATCCACCACCTGAGTGACCATAGATTCCGACCCGGTCCTGATCAATAAAAGGGTGTCGGTTGGCCAACTGTTCGACCGTAACTTTCTTGTCTTCCAAGCCATAGTCTCTCAAATCTCCGTATCCATAATTGTGATACCATTTTGAGCGATTGGGATGACCACCTCGGTTTCCCACGGTGACGACGATCATGCCAAATTGGGCGAGAGCCGTTTCCGTACTGTTGGTAGAAAAGAACTTGGAAACGGACTCGGTTTGTGGCCCGGGATAGACATACTCTACGATGGGGTAAGACTTCGTAGAGTCGAAATCAAACGGTTTGTACATCACACCATACAAGTCCGTAACTCCATCTCCTGCTTTGACTTTAAACGGTTCAGGAAATTGATATCCGGCTTCGAATAATTGGCTAAAGTCTGCTTTCTGAAGGTCTAGAACCTTCTGCCCGGACGCGTTTATCAATGCAGCAGCTGGCACGGTATTTACTCGGGCGTAGTTGTCCACAAAAAATTTACCAGACTCGTTAAACGTTGAGCGGTGGTCGTAATTCCCCGGATTCAAGAGGCGCAAACCGGATCCGTCCAAGTTGACGCGATAGGCGTGATTGTAATACGGATCTTCGCCTTCTTCGCGGGCATTAGCCGTAAAGTAAAGTCTTCCTGCGTCTTCATCTATCGCAGTGATACCGCGAACAGAAAAGGCCCCAGATGTTACTTGGTTTTTTAATGTACCGTCGGGGGCATACCTGTACATGTGACCCCATCCGTCCTGCTCAGACCACCACAAGAGATCACCGTTAGATAATATGTCCATTCTGTGGGTCTCAACGTATGTGTTGAGGCGTTCTTCGATGAGCACCGTGACTTCTCCTGTTGCGGCATCGGCGCGCATCACATCTACTCTTTTCAGATCGCGGCTTATGCTGTAAAAGTAGAAATCATCCGAGTTATCGGAGAGCCAAAGCGAACGGCGTGGACTGTCGTCTGCCGGATATCTGAACGTTCGTGCTGACATCGTGCTGAACGTCTCGTCTTTAAAGCGATGTCCGTCTACCGTGACCATAGAATCTGCTTCAAGATCGTATATCTGCATGATCTCCGTTCCCACAAATTCATCCCCTGGCATAGCATACTTATACGTTTCCAGCTCAGGACGTTTGTTGCCGGTTGAATGAATGATCCACAGTTCGCCAACTTCTCGTTGGTCTGAACGATTGGTCGAAAAGCGCTTCGAATCTTTGGACCAGGACACAGAAACTCGCTTCCGTTTGTCTTTATTTTTTTCAACTTCTTCCGCAGTCGAACCTCGACCAGACCCGGTGTAGGAGTAGTGTTCAATCCCATCGGTAGTGAGCTGGATTTCCTCTACTTCAATCTTGTTAGCTGCCTTTTCAGCATCCTCTCCTGTTTTTTCTAGACGTGCAGCAAGGATTTTGTCATAATCTCCACGACTCATTTTGAATAGGTTGTGGTCGCGACCAAAGAGAATGGTTTCTCCATCGGGAGAAATGGAAGCCCAGGAGGGATGATTGTCCGGTTTTTCGAAGTCGCTTAGTTCACGAAGTGATCTGGAATTGACGTCGTACTCAAAATAAAAGACGTGTTTGCGGGTCTTCGGTTTAGATGTCTTTTTCTCCTCCTGCGTATCTCCATCCGTTTCTTCAACTTCTTCTTCGATCTCCTCGTCCTGCGATCCTTGAACTTCAAATTGAAGTTTAGTGGCGGAGATAAATTTTATGTTTCGAATGGGTAGATGTTGTCCGTCCCATGGGTCGCGGGTAATACGTGTTAGCTCGGCAGCAATCTGATCATTGTCGAATATCTGACGCTGAGTACCTCGGTTTGAATCAACCCAGTAATAAAATGTGCCATCAGAATTTTTCCATTCATACCAGAAGTTTTGGGTGCCCTCTATCCAGCGTGGATTAACTGACATCGAATGGAGCATGTCTCTAACTTTGTAGGGAGCAAATTTTGCCGCGAGATCGAAATTAGGTTTGGGAGCATGGTGTACGTCGTGATCTTGTGCTGAAGCTGGTGCAGACCAGACAATCAGAATCACCAACAAGGGAAGAATAAGGCGTTTCATGGTATCCAAAGGGAAGAAGTGAAGTGGACTATACACGCATCCCTTCACGAATGGTGGTGGATGGTGCTGATAGATCCCCAAAGAAAGAGACTACGTTTTAAAGCCAATAGTGTAAGATTCGTATTACGCCATAAGGGAAGTCCCCTCACAATTAGAGATAAAGCTTAGTCCGGGACAGAAATCATGACGATGTCATTCGGGAATAGATCGATTTCGATATAGGATACGGTATTACCCAATTGATCGGTGGTGCGCACAGCGCTTAGGCGCTTTCCATCAATGGCTAGTTCCGGATGATCTCCGTTGAACATTGCTCGCCAATACAGCTTTCCACCTGATTCAACCGAAAGCGTGGAGCTAGACTGACCCCCATGAGTCAAGTTTGCTACAATGCCCCGATGCTGAAATTGGCGCAACGTGACGTGATCGGCTTCATCCGGAATACGAGAAAGGGTACCGATCCCTTTGTCTATTGGGGTCATGCCCATTAAGCCGGTTGTGATGGCCCCAATAACGGCAAAAGATACTTCTGGATACTCCCTGCGCGGTGTCCCATCTGCAGATAACTGCATAAGGACATCCAGAGCCTCTCCGAACATTCCATACTTGAAGAGTACTTCCGGATAATGAGAGCGAATTTCAATATTGTCTGGCTCTCTCTGCACCAAATTGAGCGCGGTTTGCTTCGCACGATCGGGCATAAAGATGGCGTCGTTATACAAGGCATAGGTGAGCATGCCTCCGCCCATAGCTAGCTCACCATCCGTTTGCAGGAGGTCTGCGTACTGTTCGGTCTCTTCATTCCAGAAGACCTCATTGATCAAGTTAGACACGCGTACGGCGCGAGAAAGGTAGTCTTTAGCCCGTGCCGGTTGGCCCTTGTGCTCCAGAATAGCAGCATAGGATCGATATGCAGCGACTTGGAAGGCAAGCAGGTCGATACCCAGTTGTGTGCTGCCCTGGTTGCCCTCGTGATAGCTGGGTATTCCTCGGGCATACTCGTAGGGATCTTCTAGGTTGAACGTTTCGCGGTTCATGTACCGCTGCCTATCGACAATCACTTCGGCATCAAGATCCCAGGCCGCTACATAGTCAGAGACGGTACGTTCGTAGAATTCAAGAAAAACGGGGTGCTCCACATAGGCTGGATCTCCTGTCCATAAATACATGCGGTAGCTGGCATCCAAAACGTCGAAGTTTGCTGGCAAATTGTACCAAAACGCTTTGTCATCCCGGTAATCGACTGGGGCGGGTTCATCCATTCGATTTATTTCCCAAAAAGAGCACCAGTCTTTGCCCTCGGAAATATTACGCGCAAACCGGAAAAGCATGTTTCTCGTGTGCTCGTCTAGGCCAAGGAAGTGAGCTCCCAGAGCCTGATGCGAGACATCTCGCATGCAGAATGCTTCTCTATTTGGAAGCGCAGCCTCGTACCATAGACCAACCGAGTCGCCCTCTTCATGGGCATAAGCGAGGGCTTGTTCTTTTGCCCATTCAAAACGATCCGATAGCTGATCGATCGATGATTCAATTGAAATGGCATCTGGTGAAACAGCTACCGAGGGTTCCGAGCATGCTGACAAAACACAAAGCAGCACGGGAATGATTAGTTTACGCATACATGATTCAGATTTGGGATCGGTCGAGCTACAATCTAAGAACAAGTAATGACAGCGTCCGAGTTGGATATTTTTAGAGCCCAGCTGGTGCAACTGAAAGGGGAAATAGAAGCCTCTCTCAAGGTGGTATCCGCAGCAGATTCTAGTATTTCGCCCGACAATGCGATTGGACGTCTGACTCGCATGGAGGCGATTCAGGCGCAAAGTATATCAGAGGCTGGTAAGGGTAGGCAGAAGAAACGTCTGGCGTTAGTGGAGCGAGCCTTGAAGGCTGTAGAGGACGGGAGCTATGGGCTTTGCGCTCTTTGTGGAGAAAAAATTCAGACCGGAAGGCTCAAAATTCGACCAGAAAGTCGCGTTTGTATGCGATGTGCTCCTCGATAATTGCGACTTCGCTTTTGTATCTTCGCAGGTAATTAGTGCTGCCCTACTAGTGCTCTTGCCCAGTATTTCGTTGATTGAGAATGGATGCAAAGAGGTAGGCGGCCAACGATTTTACCCAGAATCAAAGAGAAAAAAATGAAATGGAAGTCACTAAGCGCACTCCTTTTTGGAGTTGCGCTGGTTTTGTCTGCGTGCGGAGGAGATTCTGGAGGATCAACTGATATTACTGGGCCCGGAGGAGATGAAGAAGAGGTTATTACTGACCCTTCAACTCCTGTAAGCTATTCTCAGCAAGTCGCACCGATCTTTCAAGCTTCGTGTGCTGGGTCTGGATGCCATGTAAACAACAGTAGGAATGGTGTTGAACTGACTACTTATTCGACAACGATGGCCAGTGTGGGGACCAACTACGGTTCTAAAGTCGTCATTGCAGGAAATGCCAGCCTCAGCCCACTAGTGGATAAAATCGAAGCAAATCCTGCGAATGGTGCTCGAATGCCCGATGGCCGAGCTGCACTTTCCCAAGCCAAAATAGATTTGATCCGGAGATGGATTAACGAAGGCGCACTAAACAATTGACCTGAATATGAAATCAATTCTGTTTGCTCTTAGTTGCCTTCTCATATCCGTGACCTGTTCTGCACAATCGTTTTTAACAAAGGACGGGTCGGTTGAATTTCTTTCAAGAGTGCCTCTGCATTCCTTTTCGGGCGAGTCGTCTTCCTTGAACGGACGTGTTAGTTTGGAAGAAGGGACGGTTGATTTCTATATCGATCTTGAAACCTTGAAAACGGGTATAGGCAAGAGAGATAAGGACATGCGGAAAGTCCTAGAAACCAAAGAATTTCCGTTTGCAGAATTTGTTGGTACGCTAGATCCCGCATTTGAACTTCAGCCTGGAGATTCTAAACCTGTGCGTGTTTCTGGCGTGTTTAGTATGCATGGAATCGATCGTTCAATAGAGGTCGAGGGGTCATTGGTGTACGTGGAAGCTGGGCTTGAACTCGAAGCTGCTTGGACTATTCGGCTCGAAGATTACGATATCGAACCCCCAAGACTGTTGATTATGAAAGTAGATCAAGAACAAAAAATATCGATTCGCGCTACTCTATTGCCTGAATAACCACCTGTTCGCTATGAAAAAGCATCTTGTCATTTTTGCCGTTTTATGTTTGACAGTCCTCGAGGTAGTTGCACAATTACCACGTGAGCGAAGCAATGATCGGCAAGTAGTCGAAGAATTGTTTTGGGCACCGTCCGTGATCATTCTGCCTTCAGTGACTCAGATTCCCAAAGGCAATGTAAACTTCTCCATTCAGCACGTGTTTGGAAACGTTTCGTCCGGTATCTCAGAATTGTTTGGGTTGGATGCTTCTGCAAATATTCGTTTCGGATTGGATTATGGCATTTCAGATCAGTTATCCGTCGGATTAGGTCGATCTCGTTTCGACAAAGTGGTGGACGCCGGGTTTAAATGGAACGTGCTCCAACAGAGTGAAGCATTTCCCCTCTATGCTTCTGCGATCGGAAATATTGCTTTCGACACCAGGGAGAACGGCTACTCAACGTCAGATCGCCAATCGTACTTCGTGGGTTTGTTGTTGGCCAGAAAAGTATCTGAATCCCTTTCGATTCAGCTATCGCCTTCATGGGCTCACTTCAACCTAGCGCGAGATCTACAAGTATTCGGCGGGGGTATCGAATCTGAAAAAAACGACCTGTTTGGCCTCGGCATGTCAGGACGGTACGCCTTGTCCGACCAGGTTTCTCTTATGGCTGAGTGGATCCCGATGTTAGGGGGGCGATCCGATGGGTCCCATGATGTGGTGTCGGTCGGTGCTAATTTGGAGACGGGCGGACACGTTTTTCAGGTCTTTCTTAGTACATCTCAGTGGATCACTCCTCAATACGCCATGTCGCGAACTCGAGATAGTTTTAGCGATGGGGAGGTCAGTTTTGGGTTTACCGTTCACCGCGTCTTTGGCATTCAGTAGCTCGCTACTTCGCGAACGAATTGCGCTACTAATTTCGAGTTGGTTCGCCCTTCGACCAGTAGGGATGAATACGCATGCATAGATATGTTTCCTTCAGGTATACTTGTCAAGATCTGGTTCACATTGGAAGGTGATACACCTCCTCCGATGACCCACTCAATATCGTGAGCAGTGCCGATGTAATGAGATAAACGGTGGAGGCTGTTTGCGGCGGAATCTCCACTTTCCCAACTAGCGCCGGCGGTCAAGATTCGATCCACGCCAAGCTCCGAAAGTTCTTGAGCTGCCTGGTCCGGATCCGTTAGCACATCGAATGCACGGTGGAAGGTAGTCTGGATGCCTTCTGTTTCGGCAAGATGCATGAGGTGAGAGACGAGTAGATGGTCAATGCTAGCGCCACTCAATGCTCCAAAGACGATGCCATCGGCTCCGGCATCTACTGCCGCTTCCGCCTGCTCAATGATTAGATGTTTTTCTGGAAGCGCATAATGAAACCCGCCCTCATGGGGACGAACCATGGCCAAGACTTCCACTTTGCTTCCAACCAGCGATTTGATCTGCGCGAGTATGGAGGGCGCGACCGTGAGGCCTCCAACGTCCATATGGGAACAGCACTCAATTCTATGGGCTCCGCCTTCAAGAGCTGCGCTCGCATTCGCGAGCGCAGCCTCTTCTTCCGTGCAATCTATACAGATTTCGACTTCAACCATTCCTTGTTCGTCCTGTACTGTTTATTAATCTTTTCTTTTTTTGAATAGCTATCTTGGATCGCCGCTTCATGGCCGAAAATACAGACTACATGACTTGCCATGCGCATTAAAACTACATATCTCTTTCCAGCTTTCATCGCACTTTTTTTCATGGCCTATACCAGAGACACATCAGCTCAGGACCGATTGAGCGGAACCGAACAGCAAATCGTTGCTGCTGTGGAAGCACATAAAAATGCAGCCATTGATTTTTTGGAACGCATCGTAAATATGAATAGCGGATCCATGAACTTCGATGGCGTTCGTCGTGTCGGTGACGCGTTCGATGCCGAATTAGCCAATATGGGCTTTTCTACAGAATGGATAGATGGCGAGTCTTTTGGACGTGCAGGGCATCTTTTCGCAACGCGGGGTACAAAAGGGCCTCATTTCCTTTTGGTGGGACACTTAGATACCGTATTTGAATTGGATAGTCCGTTTCAAAGCTTTGAGCGCATCGATGAGAATAAGGCTGTCGGGCCAGGAATCATTGATATGAAAGGCGGAGATGTTGTCATGTTGGAAGCCATTCGGGCGCTCAACGTTGCGGGTGTCCTTGATCATATGACGATCACCGTAGCGCTAATTGGTGACGAAGAGTCTTCTGGCAGCCCGTTGGAATTAGGACGGGCGGCTTTAGTCGACGCGGCGATTCAAGCTGACATTGCCTTAGCCTTTGAGCCAGGCGATGGTAACCCTGAAACTGCCGTCCTAGCTCGACGCGGATTTACCGGCTGGGAACTAGAAGTCCAAGGAATGCGCGCCCATTCGTCTGCTGTGTTTTCTGAAAAAGTGGGATACGGTTCCATTTACGAAGCGGCGAGAATCTTAACAGGCTTTCAGGAGACCTTGGTGGGGGAGGAGCTCCTGACCTTTAATCCCGGAATTATTCTGGGTGGAACAGCCGTGGAGTACGATGAAGAAAACGATCGCGGAAGCGCCTTTGGTAAAACAAATGTGGTTTCTGAAAAGACGATTGTGGCAGGGGATTTGAGAACGATATCTCCAGAACAAAGAAGCGCTGCCAAGGAGCGCATGGAGGCCGTGGTGCGAAAGCATCTGCCAGAAACAGATGCTACATTATCCTTCAGAGATAGCTACCCACCGATGGGTATGACCGAAGGGAATGTGGAAGTACTCTCTATACTCAGCCAAGCCAGTGTAGATGCGGGATATGGACCTGTGACTGCGGGAGATCCGGCAGATGCAGGAGCGGCTGATGTGTCATTTACCGCGGCCCATGTTCAGATGGCGATGGACGGTTTAGGAATGACAGGTGGCGGAACACATACTACGGATGAGTTTGCTGATTTGAGCACGCTTCCAATGCAGACGATTCGAGCCGCTTTGCTCATGCAACGAATCTCAGCCTCCTGGAGCCAGTAGTGAAACATGTTGAAATCCCAGACGATTTAGCTGGAATTCAAAAGCCAGATACAACCGTTTATTTACAGTGGGTTGAGACGCCTCTTGGGCCGATGCTTTGTGGCGCGACAGAGCATGCTATTTGTCTCCTGGAGTTTACGGATCGTCCTTTGCTTCCAACGCAGATGGCTCGGGTTCAAAAGCGTTTCCATTGCCGATTTGAGAATATCGCGAATGCTATGACAGAGCAGTTGCGGATAGAATTGAGCGAGTATTTCGCCAAGACAAGAGAACGCTTTTCCGTTCAATTGGACTTTCCTGGAACTGACTTTCATAAGCGAGTCTGGACGGCCCTTTTGGACGTCCCTTACGGCAAGACCGCATCTTACCTAGATCTCGCGCAGACATTGGGAGACCCCAATGCCGTACGAGCTGTAGCACGTGCCAACGGAGATAACCGAATAGCTATTATTATCCCGTGTCACCGAATAATAGGATCTGATGGCTCCATGACGGGATACGGCGGCGGAATACCCCGAAAGAAGAAGCTCCTTGCGCTGGAAACAGGAATTCGCGAACTGACTCTGTTCGAATAAGCACCTTTCAGAGCGTTGAATGCGCTGAAAAGGACTCAAGCCATCATTTTGATGTAACGTTTAAAGTTACATTTGGATGGGTGTCTGGTGCCGTAAGTACGTTTAAGACATCGAATGATAGATCTATTGAATCCATTCTCTCACCGGTTTTTACCAATACCTCCAATGAATGGTGTGGTGGTACAATCAATAGGTCCGCGTGGTTGTGAAACCGGAATCCAGATGTATTTCGAAGCGTGTATTCTGACTCTGAGGAATTGGTGAGCATTACACGTAAGATCGAAGAATTACCGGTGTAGGCTGCTGACTCCACATTCAAGGTAGCATGGATTAGGGGCATCACGTGCTCCTCCCGACCAATAAAGGTGTCGAGATACCATGCAATGGTCCTTCTCTCAAGAAGAGCTTCTTTGATGCCTGCCTCGGAGCGTTCTTTTGCCAGGACGATGGTGACCGGACGGTGTCCGCCGCCTGGAATATCGTACTGCCAATCTACCAAGCCGTGAATGTCAGACGTTCCGATAATGGCAAGATTATGTTCTAGTGCGATCTCTAGTGCTTCGTCGGAATAGGTTAGGTCGTTCACTACCTCGATGCCCTGAATTTGTCCTTTTTCAACCAAGGAGATATTCATTTCTTCCATTCGTGCGACTCCGTCGAGGCGCTGAGAAGTCCAGTTAGGATGGTTCATGAAAGTGAATCCCCCTTGACGCTGTGCTTCTGCATATGCGTCTTCTGCATCTTCGGTCAGCATCGGGTTGGCATCTTCAATGAAGATTGAATTGGCATGTCCAAATGGAAGTGAGCGGGTTATTTCGGTACCTGAGATGACGATTAAATCACTGCTTGCTGCCATCCTCGCTGCCAGGTTAAATGCCCGATTACGATCTGGATGGGGAATATCCTCGATGTGAGGCTGATACTCTAAGTGCTCGGTTATTGCAATACAATCCAAATTGTCACGTAAAGCCTCTTGAACTCGAATGTCTGGCCATACGGATCCATCTGAAAACACGGAATGCATGTGGAAATCGCAGGTCAAACTGAAATATCCTTCAACATCGGGAAACTCAATAGCGCGGCCCATAGCATGAGAATGCTCGTGCTGGGCTAGAGCAGGCAGAGAAAGCAGTACGAAGAGGAGCGAAGCAACAATACGTTTCATAGAAAAGGGGGACCAAGGTGATAGGTCCCCCAATTTCTGAAAAAAAGAATGCTTAATGAAGGGTTATCTCAAATAATGAAGAGGATTAGTTGTCACTGTTCTTTTTCTTCATCATCATCTTGTGTTCTTTTTTCCCTTCTTTTTCGCCCTGCTTCATTTTGCAGCCTTCGTCGCCTTCGGCTTTCTTCTGCATCATGCCTTTCATTTTACCTGACACATCACCATCAATCAGCGTCATGATGTAGTCTGTAACGGCTACACGTTCTTCAGCATTCAAGTTTGGAACGGGCATGAGGCCATGTTTTTCGATGGCATGAGCTGGTAGAGCAGATCGCTCGGGAGCTGGTTCTTCTAGCCAAGAAACCAACGATGCGTGGACTTCTTCTTTGGTGTCATGGGCTGCTATGTAATGGCGCATGATCATTTTCATTGGAGGGGCAATAGGTTTGGTCTCCATGTCCGTGGGAGGATCCACGGAGTGACAAGTCGTACAAACTTGTTTAAAAAGCTTTTCGCCGTCTGCATCAGGAATTGCGTAGTCCGAAGCACTTACAAGCATTGCGATCAGAATGAGAAGTAAGGCCATGCCAAGCATTTTTAGCTCTGCGAGCCCGCTAGAATGGTGAGGGGAGTGGTGTGCCAGTGACATGGGGTTACCCGGCTATAATTTCTAATTCAATTTGGTATGGTTTGTAGGCTCTTATGAGCCTACCTAACCCATCCTAATTTCAGCCCATTAGTAGACCGCTGGCGACAGCAAACCAATCGATTTAAGGTGGGGTTATCCCGGACTATTTGTAGGGGAAACCCCTGCAACATTAAGATTTGAGCTCATACTTCGTTTCCAATCTCGGTATCCCAAGACGCAGAGAATTAGGAAAACAAGATATTGGCCTGAAAAGAGATACAGCCCTTTAAGTGCATAGATGGATATCGCGACAATGTCGATTACGAACCAATAAGCCCAATTTTCCAGCCGCTTCTGGGCCATTAACCACATGGCCACCAGACTGGCAACGGTGGTAAATGCATCTCCGTAAGGGAATGATGCATCCGTATTTACACTCATGGTCCATCCCCACAAAACCGTCCCAACAAGTGAAATCAGGACCCACTTCACGTTATGCCATGCCGAAATGGTGGTTACTGGAAGGGGAAGTTCGGTTCTTGATTTTCTGGACCAGTGGATCCAACCATAAATGTTCATCCCCATGTAGTAAATATGCAGTAGCATATCGGAGTACAGAAACGAATCATAAAAAACGATCGTTGCGGCTCCAACAGAGAGCAAACCAGTGGGCCAAGCCCAGATGTTCTGCTTGGTCAACAAAAACACACTAATGAGGCCGGAAATAGCGGCTAGGATTTCTAGCGAAAGCATCATCTCGAGGGCACCTCAATGACTAGGGGTTCATGTCCTGTAATTTCAAATAGCCGTTTCATACCGGGGTTATCAAGTACGACGGTAGCCGTATTGACAAGCGGATGGCACCGAACGAACGAGGCATTCCATATTTCGATATCGATCACCACATGGACATGGCAAGAAGGATCATTAATGACGCCCATGAGCGACACTGATCCCGGCTCCACACCTAGGTGTTTCATCAGTCGTTCAGGTGAGCCGAATGAAACGCGACCGTATCCGGTCTGAACACCTAATTCCATTAAATCGACTGACTTGTCATGAGGCACAACAATGAGAACGTGTTGGCGTCCTTTCTTATCTCGAACAAATAAGTTCTTCGTTCGAATGCCTTTCTCAATGGAGACTAACTCCGAAACTTCATCAACGGTAAAGACAGCCGCATGGTCATGACGTTCAAATGGGATGCCATTGGTTTCAAGAAATTGAATAGCTTTCTCAATGGATTCCTGAGGATTCGATATGTAATTCATGGCACCGGCATCCCCACATAAGTGAGATCAATTGGTATTCAACTCATAGACGGGGTCTTTTGCCCGAGGATGACCAAAAATAGAAAAATACACCCATAAGATGCCGGCTAGATAGAGCGCATGCATGAGAATTATTAAGCCGACTCCCGAAGCCGACGCTGTATTTCGATCGAATTCAAAGACCAAGAATTGTGTTTGATCAGTCATTACAGAAGATCCAATGACCAAAATCGCACTGTAGCAACAGAGTATAAATAGTTGGATACGCGCCAGCCAGAGCCAACCGCGGCCTGGCTGAATTAGCGCGATGCCAATGGGTAAAAGAATAGGTTCGAAATTGGTGAAGTCTAGGACACCAGAGGTAATCTCTTGGATAAAGTCAGTCCAAGCAAACAGTCCCAGTGCGACGCACACAACAGCGGCAGCCATTCTGAAAGGGCGGTCAACGTGTTCCATGAGAGTAGTTGATTGTTGTAGGTCCGGGGCCTGCGGCCCCGGACCTACACGGTTATAATCCGAGTTCGATAGAGATGTCGTAGTCACAGGAAAATCCGCACCAGCACACGGACACATTTGTTTCGTAATCGATGAGGCCCCACAAAAAGGATCTTTGAGTCGTTTCAGGACAGATACCATGGCCCTCGCATTCATCCCCAGGAGAAATGAAATCGCCTTCGCAGCTCAGTGTAATTTTGATGATGTCCTTGGCGCCCAACCCTTCCGGAATCATGATTTCAGAGCACGATTCCGTGACGACTCCGGTAAAAATCAAATCTCCTGCGACAACGTCAAAAGCAGACCCATCGTCAAAGACTAGCGAGCTGGGCGTATGCGTCGTAGTTCCCAACAGATTGATAGCCTCAGGATATTTGATGCCCTCCACGTTTTTGAGCTTTACGCGCAACACGTATTCCTGAACATCCTCATTTTCACCGGCTGGTAACGGTGACATTTCCATTGATTCAATCAGCTCAATGGACGTCAAGGCGTCCATAACGTTTTCCTCTTCATTGGCACCGGTGGTGTCACAACCGGACAAAAGTATGCCAGCGGCCAGAGTTAGCGTCATTAAGCAGTGTCGAAATCCGGTCCAGCGATAGTGCACCGCGCGACAAGTCGTAGTTGTTTTCATGATAATCCTCCACATCGTTCAACTTCACAATTGACTTTCGATGTGCACCTCGCACACCGATTTCAGGAAGTAGAGGAATCAAGGAGAAGGGTTGTAACAGAAAAACTCAGTTTTCTGGTACTTCATCACGTCAAACGCAAAAACGCGTCCCGATTACCAGCCGTACTCGTGTTTGTCCATGACCTGGCTGGGCTTGCCAACAATCAAAGGATCGGGCAGGTTTACGACAGTGCGGTCTTTTTCGGGATAGTTCAACTTGTGGAGAAAGTGCTTCATGCAGTTGAGGCGAGCCCTTTTTTTATCATCAGACTTGACGATGGTCCAAGGTGCTTCCAGCGTATCGGTATGGAAAAACATCTTGAGTTTAGCCTCGGTGTAGTCATCCCATTTATCACGTGAAGCTTTGTCGATTGGACTAAGTTTCCATTGCTTCAGTGGATCCACTGCTCGTGAGTCCATCCGCTCATATTGAGCCGACTGCGTCACAGAAAACCAGTATTTGAATAAAATCGTTCCAGAACGAACCAGCATGCGCTCCAGTTCGGGTGCCTGTCGAAGAAATTCTTTGTACTGTTTACCCGTGCAGAATTTCATTACGCGCTCTACACCGCCTCGATTATACCAAGACCGATCAAAAAAGACGATCTCACCATTCGTTGGGAATCGATTGATGTAGCGTTGAAAGTACCACTGACCTTGTTCTTCTACGCTCGGCTTTTCAAGTGCAATAACGCGAGCACCACGAGGATTCAAGTGCTCCATAAATCGCTTGATAGTACCTCCCTTGCCTGCAGCATCTCGGCCTTCGCAAATGACGATGATACGTTTTCCAGACTCTTTGACCCACCGCTGAACCTTCAGAAGCTCAATTTGCAATAATCGTTTTTCGAACTCGTAGATGTCTCGACTCACTTTCTGCTCGTAAGGATAAATACCCTCTTGGAAAAGTAAGTCGATCTGTTCCTTCGTGTACCCCAAATCATCTTGGATGGAGTCTGTTTTTCCACCACTTGGGATCAGCTTGCTGGAACCCGTTTCGCCCAATTCGTGAGTCTCTTTACCATCTTTGGTTGCTTCAGCAGTGCCCGCCATATCTCTACTAACTGGTTAAATAGGATCAAGAATGTAATGTGTAGAACGGATCATTGCGAGAGGGTTTTTCCCTACACAAGAACTGTTTAGTATTGATCTCGGAAATGCGATGAAATGCCTCATTGGAAAGCAGACTTTTGATCTGAATACTGAAGGCTCTCTCTGTCATATTTTGTTGGACCATGTAAAAATCTGATCCGAAAAGAATGCGCCTTCCGATCAGTTCATCACGTACCAAAACATCAATCAGGGGATGAATTTGAGCATCATAGGCTGAATACGAAATGTCAGTGTAGACTTGAGGAAACGCTTTCATGAGTTCCAAGATGATCGAAAGCCAGTTTGTTTGGCCTAAATGTTTGGGCCACGGTTCGGAAAGCCACTTTCGGCATTCTTCAGTCCCGCCCATATGGGCAAAACAGACTTTTAGGTTTGGGTACTTTTGGAATACGTATTTGAATCCTGAGGGATCAGAGAGGAGGTCGGTCCACTTTGCGTTGGGTGTTCCTGGTTTTGGTTTTGGACCTGCTTCCTTTGGCCAAGGGAACGTGGATAGAGGACCACGGAAATACGCACCTCCACGAGAGCAATGGGTCATTATGGGTATTTGAAGGGCTTCCGCCCACTGCCAAAGCGGATCCAGTCTGGTATCGAACGGAAAAAAACCTAAGGCCGGATAGATTTTGATCCGTGAAAAATGTTCGCTTTCGACTAGATGACGCACTAGTTGAAGAAGATCGGGGCGACGGGGATCAACGGCTACGAACGGATATATTCGGGGGCCAATATGTGGGTCTCTCTTCAGTTGTTTTAGGTCATCAAGCTGATCCATATACGACTTTTTGGGTTTACCGGCTGCCATATACTCGAAGTCCATAGGGAGTACAATAAACGAGGCATCAGGTGGGTAGTAGCCTTGAAGTAGTTCGAATACCTCCCGTGGGGATGCGTGGGCACCAATACCAGCAAATGCAGATAACCGATCAATCTGAGGATGATTTAGGACATTACCGACCCACGATAAGAGTATCCTGGTCACGCGAACGCCTAATCTGGACCACATCAACTTCATAATGAAGCGCAGTCCGAAAAAGCGTTCAGGGATGGACTGTATCGTAAAAAGATGCACGTGCGCGTTGATCATAACGATAGAACTAAGATGATTTTCTATGCCCTACCTAGAGAAACGAAAACCAGCCATTCGAACGACATAATTCAAAGCAAATGATCTGATAAGAAGCTGCTTTTCCGTGCAATGTACCGGCTAGACGCATCAGCTAGACGCATTGGCTAGCCTGCCGTTGGAATTATTGAGGAAGGGGCTGGAATTGGCCTCTCATTCTAGGTGAAAGGGCAGTATTTTTTCCTTCGGGTAACTCGGGTATTTGCAAGCTTTCCCTACATTTTGTGTAGGGCGCAGTTAGGATACTTTGGTTCGTTCACACTTACGTGGTCTCTTTTATATGCGAAAGCTCCTTCTCCTACTCTTTATTGTAGGCTTTAGCGCTCAAGTTTCTCATGCTCAGCATTCTGTTGCACGCCAATGGAATGAAGTATTACTGCAGTCTATCCGAGAAGATTACGCACGCCCAACTGTGCATGCTCGAAATCTATTTCATTCGTCAGTAGCCATGTGGGATGCATGGGCGGCATATGATGCTCAGGCTGAGCCCTTTTTACTTGGAAACGCTGTCCAAGGCTTTGAATGTGCCTTTGATGGTATCCCGGCTCCGGCTTCGACGGTCAGTGCCAGAAATATGGCGATCAGTTATGCTTCGTACAGGCTACTGAAACATCGGTTTACCTTTTCTCCGGGTGCGGCATCAGCGATGAATCGATATCAGGAGATGATGAATAGGTTAGGGTATGATACAGCTGTCACATCTACGAACTATCAAAGTGGGGATCCGGCCAGCCTTGGGAATTATATAGCCTCATGTCTAATCGAATTTGGTATGCAGGATGGTGCTAATGAAGACATTCTTTATTTAAATCGATTTTATCAGTCAGTGAATCCGCCGATGGCACCGCCGCTTCCCGGCAATCCTAATATTCAGGATATGAATCGCTGGCAGCCTCTTTCATTTGATGTCTTTGTTGATCAATCAGGAAATGAAATTCCCCTTGGAACACCTGATTTCCTAGGTCCGGAATGGGGATCAGTCGTTCCGTTTTCTTTGAGCACGAACGATCTAAAGATTTTCGAGCGGGATGGGGACGAATATTGGGTATATCACGATCCGGGTGCTCCGCCTTATTTAGACGTGCAGAATGGTGGTGGCCTTTCGGATGAGTACAAATGGAATTTTGCACTGGTCGCCGTTTGGTCGGCCCATTTGGATCCGACGGACGGTGTTCTTTGGGATGTGTCTCCAGCACGAATCGGAAATATCGATATTAATACGTTTCCCCGAGACATTGAATCATTAAGAGATTTTTATGACCTAATTGAAGGTGGAGATCCTGGTCTTGGACATAGAATAAACCCCGCGACCAATGCGCCCTATTGGGCTCAGATGGTTCCTCGTGGCGATTATGCCCGTGTTCTCGCTGAATTCTGGGCTGATGGACCTGATTCTGAAACGCCTCCAGGCCACTGGTACACGATTCTTAATCATGTGAATGATGACCCGTTACTGGAGAAGCGTTTCAAGGGGGCTGGTCCAATTCTTGATGATTTAGAGTGGGACGTAAAGGCGTATTTGGCCCTAGGAGGTACCATGCATGATGCCGCTATTACGGCATGGGGCATCAAAGGATGGTATGATTACATTCGGCCCATTTCCGCGCTCAGGGGCATGGCGGAATTCGGTCAAAGCTCCGATTCGGCGCTCTCCCGATTCCATCCTGCAGGTATTCCTCTGATTCCAGGGTATATCGAGATGGTCCTGCCAGGAGATCCCCTCATAGGTGCTTTGGGTGAGGAATTGCACAAGATCAAGATTCTAGGATGGAGAGGTCCTGAATTTGTTTTCAATCCAGAAGAGGATGAAGGAGGCGTTGGCTGGGTGCTAGCGGATAATTGGTGGCCTTATCAGCGTCCCAGTTTTGTGACTCCACCATTCGCTGGCTATGTATCGGGTCATTCTACGTTTTCGAGAGCCGCTGCTGAGATGATGACGCTTTTTACGGGTGACGAATTTTTTCCGGGAGGAATGGGCCAGTTTGTGGCGCCGAAGAATGAATTTTTAGTATTCGAAGACGGCCCAAGTGAGGACGTCATTCTGCAGTGGGCTACCTATCGGGATGCCTCCGATCAATGCAGTTTGTCTCGGATATGGGGAGGCATTCACCCTCCGGCAGATGACATTCCTGGCCGCCTTATGGGAGAGAAAATCGGAATCGAAGCGTTCGCTTTTGCTGAGCGGTTTTTTTCCGGTCAGGCCACCGATATCGATGAGGCAGAGGTACCTGTAAATTTAGAGCTCTTTACCTCTTTCCCCAATCCGATTCGTTCCGGACAACACTTCCGAGTAGATACCCCAGAGCAGGGAACACTTACGATCGTAGACCTCCAAGGGCGTGTGGTTAAAAGCACAGACCTTCGGGCTGGTACGAACATGATCACGAGTCAGGAGCTGTCGTCTGGAGTCTATATGATGCGCTTAGCCACCCGTACGACTCAGTCTCACCGATCACTTATCGTATTGAACTAGCGTCATAGCATGACCAGTTTTTTGACTTCTTCAAGGTAGTCTGAGTATTCGGGTTCAAACATGATATCACGAATGGCCGTGGGGAGGTCACTCGTGCGTTCTGCCGGGCCCTCGAATCACGTCCTGGTGTCCTGGTGTAGATCAATAGCCATGATCTAGCCTCTTTCAGATTTGGACTTACCAATCCAAAAGATCTGAAACGAGGCTTTGAGAAAGTGAATGGGAAGGTCATCGGGTGGCGTAAGGTGCCGCCCATATCATTGATGTAATGGATTCCCTTGGAAATAGGCCTAGCTGCCTTGCTTCATTTCACGCCCACGTACGATCACAAATGCGATCAGGGTGAAGACAAAAAAGACCAATAGCATCCAGGCTACCGCAGACATGGTACCCATAATGGCGCCATAAATTTCTAAAACCCATGCCTCAGTCGTCAGTTCAGCCACGACCTCGCTATCTCCTTGGGGTCGGAGATATTTTTCTAAGTCCCAGACTCGAACTCCCCCGGAAACTCCGACGACGTAAATGGCGAAAGAAAGGTATTTGGTCCAAGCGTAGGAGATTTCATCGGCGAGAATGCGATCTAAAATCTGTTGAACCGGCTTCTGGAAGACCTTCGCGATAATGAAAGAGACCACAACAGCTAGGACAAATGTGGCGCCAAGAAGGGAAATAAACATAGCGGTACCTTCGGTAAATGTGTCTTAGTAGCTCCCTTTGAATACCTGGTTCAGAGTGGAAAACGTACCATAAATAATCAACAAATGCATTTTTGATCTACACGACCTGATCTAAAGCCGCTGCTAAGTCGTCTATTTGATCTTGGTAAGACTCCAGACCCACCGAAATTCGCATGTCACCCAACGAGATACCCAGATCTTTGAATTGTTCTGGCGGTAACTCTTTGAGATAACTGATGGCCGGTGCATAAATCAAACTCTCATGCCCACCCCAGCTTACGCCAATTTGAAAGACATCTAGGGAATTGAAGAACCGTTTGATTAAGGTGAGATCATCTGTGTTGAGTACAAAACTCATTAGGCCGGTATAGCCGGTCATGAGTTTCTGTCCTAAATCGTATTGAGGATGACTTTTCAGTCCGGGGTAGCGGACCTGCCGAACAGAGGGATGGGCCTCGAGAAAGCTGGCAACTTTCAATGCATTTTGCTGATGGCGTTCGAGGCGCATCGGTAGGGTTCGTAGAGATCGCGTGAGTAACCACGAGGTGAACGGTGCGATAGCGCCACCAAACCATTCACCTTCTTTGACCGTGATGTCCTTGATGCGCTCTGGGGTGGAGATAATGGCTCCGGCAACAATGTCCGAATGGCCCCCTAGGTACTTGGACACGGAGTGTACTTCTAAATCTACCCCCATGGCCCAAGCTTGCTGAAAAAGGGGGGTAGCCCAGGTGTTGTCGATCATCGTCAAAATGCCTTTAGACTTGGCAAAAGCGACGATGGCGGGAATATCTTGAAGCGAAAAAATGGCCGAAGACGGACTCTCGAGAATGATGAGTCTGGTTTTATTGGTAACGGCCTGCTCAAAGTCTGAAAGATGATTTCCAGCAACAAAAGTGGTGGTCAGACCGAGTTTGTCGCTCAAATACGTGTTTAGAAAGTTGTTGGTTGGTCCGTAAACGTTTTTTACCGCAACCACATGATCTCCAGCGGAAACGGCATGGAAGATGGCTGCTGATATGGCGGCCATTCCAGAGGAAAACAGACGACAGGCTGCTCCTTCACCTGCCAGTGCAGCAACCTTCTTTTCTGCGACCGTGGTCGTTGGGTTGGAAAGACGGGAATAAATGGGTCGTTCTGTTCGATTTTCGAACGCGGCGTCTATGTCGTCCCAATCCCGGAAGGTGAAGAGGGAGTTTTGATATAGTGGAGGGATTACGGCCCCGTGATGTGCGCCTCGGTCCTCGCCTCGATCTTCGCCAAAGTGAGCCATCAGGGTCTCGGGGGAAGAGAATCGCTTTTTCATTCTTCGTCTACCTCATGATAAAAACAGCCTATACCGATTAATGCAATCGATGGTGCAATAATCAGATTGGTTAGCGTCAGGAATTGCCAGGACCAGTAATCAACCCAGGGTACACCGAGCGTTGCGATCATGAAAATGGCCGTAGGGTGCCAGGGCACGATGCTCTCGATCATCGTGCCGTAATCTTCTAACGATCGGGACAACACTTTACGTGGAATCTTCAGTGCGTCGAAACTTGTTTTGAACGCGTCGCCAACTATGAAGCTGGTCGCATACTGATTGGACGTCATGGCATTGGTTACGGCACTGGCGCCGAGTGCAGATAAGATGGTGGCGGGTCGGGTTTTTGCGAAAGCAAAAACCCGATTCACGACCGTGGGCATCGCGTTAATCGTTCCGATTGAACCAATGAAGACGAACACTAAAAAGGCAATAAAAATGGCCTCTTTCATGGAATAGAGACCTCCTCGATTTACCAGTTCCATCGTATTGGCGGGCAAGTCCATGGCCCAGTGTGCCATGGAAGCATCAAAACCGGTGGTAAGGGAGACCGAAATGTCGCCCAGTGTGTATCGCTGGAAAAGGAGAGCTAGGACACAGGCGGTCATGACTGAGGTGAGCAACGTCGGAATAGTAGGCTGTTTCCGGATAGATCCGATCAAGACAATGATTGGAGGAATGAGCAATAGAATATTGAAGGAGAACAAGACTTTCAGTGAGTCCATAAACGGTGCCAGTGTATCGAAATTGGCAGCCTGAATCGTAGGCCCGTTCGTAAATCCGAGGATGGTAAAACCGATTGCAGCCACAATGGCCGAAGGGATGGTCGTAACGGTCATGGACCGGATATGGTCAAACAGATCTACATCGGCTGCGAGCGCGGCTAGATTTGTGGTATCAGATAGTGGAGACATTTTGTCTCCAAATGCCGCACCTCCGATAATGGCTCCGGCTGTTACGCCTAAATCCGCACCTAAAGCCGCCGCAATTCCGATCAAAACCACGCCAACCGTTCCCACTGAACCCCAACTCGTCCCGGTGAGTGATGAGAACACAATCGGAATCAAAAACGATATCAGATACAGATAGGAGGGGTGAATCAGTTCGAGGCCAAAGTAGACCAGCATGGGTATGGTCCCAGAGATCATCCAACTCGAGATGATTACACCGATCGCAAAAAGAATAAAAAACGCCGGCAAGGCAGATTGGATCTTGCGAACAATAGAATCTTGTATCGTCTGCCATGAAAGACCCAAATAGAGCAGCATGCTGACCGAAAAGAAGGAGGCCAGAATGAAAATGACTTCAAGCTGTAGGGCATCCTGATCCAGAAACAAGGGGCGGACAATAAGCGCGTAGAGAATGACTACTCCAAGGAAAAGAATCGGCAGAACAGCATGAATGAACCGAACTTCTCTTTTCAACGCACTCATTTCGAATCCTCTTGATAGGCTGCAATAACATCGTCGGGGATCGCGCGCGGCCGCCCAGACACTTTATCTAGGCATACCCATTTCGTGCGGCCGCGCGCAACCTCGCGGTCTCCGCAAAAGAAGGTATATCTCCGTTCCGATGTGGCCCGCTGTACGTCGCCAATCCACGTTTCTATGCGAAGGGTGTCTCCTTCGAACAACGGCCTTAAGTACTCAATTTCATGCGAGCGGGCCACCCAGATCACGCCGGCTGAATCCGCCGCTATGTCCCCGGATACGGCTTTAGTATGCCGCACGGCTGCGTCCTGCATCCATTGTACATAGGCCACGTTGTTTACATGACCGTGAAGATCTATGACCTGTGCAGGTACGTCAAACGTCCAAGAATGATGAGGCATGGGTGGGGCTGTCAGAATACGTTTTACACCGCAATATACACGTCACTTTTCGGCAACATCACCTTGCCGTCGTTTTCTGTTTTGTATCCATCTCCAAATCCCCCAAAGACTAAAGATGATCCAGAAAATTTCAATGATGAATGACGCCATATTGAAGGCATAATTCAGAGAAACAGTAATGAGAACGGCGCCAACCAGATTCAAGATGGAGTATTGGAGGCCCTCGGGGTTCATGCGGCGCATTTGTGTGCCCGCGTAGGCATACACAATTAGGGCAACGCCAACGGTACCGACTACATCAAACCATTCCATGGCTACTTCCTTTTTATAGTTGCGAGGATCTCATCATGTAGATCCCGCGAGGCAGAACATAATAAACTCTCAGCGTGAACCAGGTCGTTGGTATTGCCATGTCCGTCGGAGATCAGACCTCCGGCCTCAAGCACGCAAGGAATGATCGCGGCATTGTCCCACGGATTCATCATGGTATCGAACGCCGCGTCAATTTCGCCTCGGATAACCATTGCGTGTTGAATACAATCTCCAATAAATCTGAATTTCCCAGCTTTCTGAATCAGATCTGTCATGGTAAAAGTGTCTGATCCGATTCGTGGGTCTACATCTGAGTTGTACAGACCCGTTGAAGAGACGTATGCCGTATCCAGTTTGCGGACTCGACTAGATACCGTCTGACGCTCGAGCGAGCCGGCCTTGTTTAACGCCCAGCAGCCCTTTCCGAGCTCGGCATACACGGTCTCTTTTAGGGCAGGCATATTTATAACGCCCAGAACGGGGTGACCGTGTCTAAGGAGCGCAACGAGCGTTCCAAAGGTGGGCAGGCCGAGTGCAAACGAGGCTGTTCCATCAATTGGATCCAGTACCCAAGTGTATTCGCTTGAGGCCTTGACATCGGCTTGTTCTTCTCCCATGATTCCGTGATCGGGAAACGTTTCACGGATCAGCTGTCTCATCACCCGTTCTGATTCGGTGTCTGCTTCCGTAACGGGTGTGCCGTCAGCTTTATGCTCTACCTCCGAATGTTGGAAACGGGGCATGATTTCCTGTGCGGCCACGCCCGCGAGTTGCAGGGCAAACTGCATCATCGGACTCGGTGTGTGTGGATCTTCTGTCACGTTTAATGGGTCTGGTTCAATGCTGAAGACAATTCTTTAAGGACTGTAAGAGCGGTATCGATGTCCTTTTTGTGGGTGCGGAAGCAAAGCGCTGCCATGCGGAGCATATATACGCCGTTCAGGCGTGTAGATGAAACGAATATCCGACCATCATTATGTATAGCTTGGACTAAACGCTCATTAAACGTATCTGCATCTCCTGAATCAGGAATAAACCGATATGTCACCACACTTAGGTCTGGCTCGGGACCTACCTCAAATCCATTGAAGCCCGACAATTGTTCATGGAAGTATCGGGCCAACAGCATTTTTTCCTGCAGAGCAGCTCGAAACGGACCCACCCCAAGAATTTGCAGCGGCAACCATAGACGAAGTCCGCGAAAATGCTTGGTCAACTCAGGCGAAAGCGTGGCCGGTGACGTGGCCTCGACATTCAGCACGTCTTGCATATAGTCCGCGCCTGCCTGATGGGATTTCAACAGTCGATCTTGATTTTTGACCAACAAGGCACCCGTTCCGTAGGGTAGGAAAAGCGTTTTGTGGGGATCCATGACGATGGAGTCAGAAAGCTCCATACCCTTTAAAAGGTCTGCTCCAGCATCGCAGAGGGCAAAGAAGGCACCATATGCACCATCAATATGGTACCAGATAGAGTGAGTTTGAGCAATTTGACCGATCTGTTCGATGGGGTCGACCGATCCGGTATTGGTTGTACCCGCGGAAGCCATCACAAAAAACGGAGTCAAGCCCTCTTTTTCGTCGTCAAGAACCTGAGCCTGAAGCGCCTCAGCATCCATCCGGTATCCATCATCCACTGGAATGCGTCTAATTACGCATTCCGAAAGGCCGGCTAAATGAATGGCCTTGTCTATACAGTGGTGGGCATGATCAGTGAGGTAGATGACCGAGCGGGGAATGGCATCGGCCTTAATCCCACACGCATCTCTAGCTGTAACTACCGCTGTAAAGTTGGCGAGGCTTCCTCCAGCAGATAAATAGCCTCCAAAAGTGGACGGATACCCAACGAGGTCTGCCATCCATTTCAGACACTGATTTTCAATTCGTACGGCTCCTGGACTAGCGAAATAGACTCCAGCGTATCGGTTTGCTACCGCCGCCAGCATATCGCCTAAGGCAGAATGATACAGGCCGCCTCCTGGGATATAGCCCATGAATCGGGGGGAAGTTGTAGCAATGCCAACATGGTCCACTTGCTCGTACAAGGTCTCTAATGCGACCGATAATCCACGACCAGATTCAGGGATGTGTTCGTCGAGAATGGATAAAGTACCCGGCTCGGGTCGAAACGCAGGAGCATCCTCCACTCCTTGAAGGAAGTCCTCAACATAATCCAACACCTCCCGATTTAGGTCTGCCCGGAGGGCTGGATCTGTGTCTAACAGACGAGCTTCCTTTTCTAGCATATTCAATTGATCAATCATAAGTAGCAACTGAGAGCTGGTAAGCGGTGTACGGAGAACTGTTCGCGCCGTAAACTACAGGATCTCTGCGAACCCTTTTACGCAGAAATCAGAAAGAAATGTGATTCCCTACTATGAACCTGAGTCCAGTTATTCTTGCCATCCCGGTTTTTTTCATCCTGATGGCTGCAGAATTGATTTACGAAGGGTTAACCCGTAAGCGAACCTACCGCTTGAATGACGCCATCACCAACATCAATCTCGGTGTGTTGGATCAGTTGAGCGGTGCCTTCGCTAAAGTGGTCAAAATTGGCATCTATACTGTCGTTTATGAGCTTTTTGCGCTTTGGACTATTGAAGAATCTCTGGGAAGTTTTATCGCTCTATTCTTCTTGTATGATCTGTGCTATTACTGGAGTCATCGCATGGCACACACGATCAGTCTGTTTTGGGGCGGACATATCGTGCATCATCAAAGCGAGGAATACAATCTTTCGGTGGCACTTCGACAGAGTTCGACCTCCTTCATTTGGTCGTTCCCCTTTTATCTACCCTTGGCACTTGTCGGATTCAGTCCGATTCAACTCGTGTTTGTGGGAGGATTAAATTTGCTCTATCAGTTCTGGATTCATACCGAACATATCAATCGCCTCGGTCCTTTGGAATGGGTGATGAATACGCCCTCTCATCATCGAGTGCATCATGGTCGTAATCCAGCGTATATCGACAAAAACTATGCGGGCGTCTTTATCATTTGGGATCGCCTTTTTGGCACATTTGAGGATGAAAAGGAACGACCAGATTATGGTATAACCAAGCCTCTTAATAGCTGGAACCCGTTGTACGCCAATGTTTCGCACTATGTTGATCTTTTCCGAGCCCTGCCTCGAGCTCAGTCGATTAAGGATGGACTACATATGCTGTTCGGGCCTCCCGGATGGATGCCAAAATATTTAGGTGGTTACCAAGCGCCACATGAGTTTGAAACGGATTATTCCAAGTATGACCAAGACGTTCGACATGGGGCGCATGGATATATTCTATTCCAGTTTCTTTTTGCGCTTGTAGCGGTAGCCTATTTTTTGTTTGAGTTTTCCAGCCTTGGGTCCATCGAACAAGCATATCTCGCCGTCTGGGTCTTAGTATCGACGCTCTTGTTTGGACTTTTGTTTGAGTCGAACAGCTCATGGGTAATCCGTCTGGAGGTAATCCGATTGACGGCGTTGCTAGTTGCACCACTGTTATTGGAGCTTTTAATAGGGATTCAGGCCGCCGTCGTCCTTTTTGCCCTATTTAGTTTAGGTGCGTTCTGGACCCTTTCTAGAAAACGTCCATTGCTCGTATAAAACGGACTTCGATGTCCGGATTTATCGAAAATTGATCGGCTGGGAGCTCGCTGGTGCGTACCATGAATTTTGATTGTTTTAACAAAGACGAATCTCATGAAAAAGCTTCTATTGGCGGCGCTCGTTGCCCTAACATTTTCGGCCTGTCAGACGGATAGGGCTTCAGAAAGTAGCTCAGATGTAGCCGATTCAGCATCTGGTACACTTGTTGGCACTACGTATGGTGAAGCGCTGACCTTAACTGAAGTGACACCCGTGTCTCTCATCTTAGATAATCCAAATGACTTCGTTGGAGAGACCGTCTTAGTAGAGGGAATGGTCGTTGAGGTGTGCGAAAATAAAGGGTGCTGGCTCGATATTGCGAGTGATCGCGACTACGAAAAAATTCAGGTTAAAGTTGATGATGGCGTCATCGTCTTTCCTATGACGGCACGTGGACACAAGGCCTTAGTTCAGGGTAACGTAGAGGAGTTGCAGCTTACAGCCGAGCAAGCGTTTGAGCGAGCTAAACATTATGCCGAAGAGCAAGGCATGGCTTTTGACTCCACGGCTACATTTGGTCCAGAAACCGTGTATCGTATTCGTGGATTGGGTGCTGTAATAGCTGACTGATACGGCTCCTCCAAAGCGAAAATTTAAATGGCGTCGGTGGAATAATATCCTGCATCGAGATATCGGTTATCTCGCGGTAGGACTGACCGTGGTGTATGCTATTTCAGGAGTCGCCGTTAATCATCGGGCGGACTGGAATCCTATAAACTGGGGGTGGGTTAATTATTTGAAAAAAATAAAAAGTACTCTTATCCGGAAATATAAGCCGATAAACAAAATCTTTTGTAACGATATAACTAGTTGTAAGTAATTGAAAACACCATAATAAAGAATTGGAAGAGTTAATCAAGAAAATAAAAAGCAGATTACACTTAAGACCAGAAGCGGAAGAATTTCTTTTTTCCATTTCGAAAGAAAAAACACTTACTAAAGGAGAAGTTTTAATTCGCCAAGGACAAATTGTAAAGAAGACATTCTTTGTTACATCAGGTTGCCTAAGATCTTACTGTATTGATAAAAACGGAAAGGAACACACCTTACTATTTGCAATTAAAGATTGGTGGATAAGCGATTACATAGCTATCCATACTGATGAGCTTTCAACACTAACGGTAGAATGTCTTACCGAATCAAAAGTTATTGAATTCAATGCCAAAGAACTGGATGGAATTCATGCGCGTTTTCCTGAATTCGAGTCTTATCAAAGACATAATTTAGAACGTCATGTAGTTAGTTTACATAAACGTATCTTGAATTAACTACAATTAAGTGCTGCCGAGAGGTATGATTTATTCTTAAAGCAATACCCAGATATTGAGCAGCATACTCGAAATTTCCATATCGCATCTTATCTAGGTATCACCCAACAAACTTTGAGTCGTATTAGAGTAGAAAAAGTAAAATAATAGCTTTCTTACCATAGGGTAATTTTTTCTCGAATTACTCATCCTACATTTGTGTCGAATTAAGAACCAAATAAATCAAAACAGATATGAAAGCATTACAAATAACAAAATACGGTGAGATTAAAGACAGTCTAGCCTTTAATGAAGTTAGCAAACCGACAGTTCAAGCAAATGATGTACTCATTGAAGTTAAGGCTGCTGCCATTAACCCTATAGACAAGAGTATTATTCTTGGAAACCTCCGAGGTATGCTCCCAATACCATTGCCAAGCACTTCTGCTTATGACGTAAGCGGAATTGTTGTAGAAACAGGAAATGAAGTAAGTAATTTTGAAATTGGAGACTTGGTTTATTCAAGAGTTCCGCAAGAACAAATGGGTACATTGGCTGAATTTGTTGCTGTAACTTGTGATGCTGTTTCAAAAAAACCTGGTAACATTTCTTTCGAACAAGCGGCAAGTTTACCATTAGCAGGACTTACTGCTTTACAATCTTTGGAGTACGCAGGTATAAAAGAGAACGATAAAGTTCTTATTCATGCTGGTTCTGGAGGTGTTGGAAGTTTCGCTATTCAGTATGCCAAAGCTAAAGGAGCTTATGTTTATACCACAACAAGCACAAATAATGTACAATGGGTGAAAGAGCTTGGCGCAGACAGAGTAATCGACTACAAAACGGAAGATTACAAAAGCATAGCCAAAGATGTAGATATCGTGTTTGATACACTTGGTCAAAACTATTCGCTTGAATCTTTTGAAGTTGTCAAGACAGGTGGAAAAGTGGTTAGTGTTGTTGGTCCTTTGGATGTAGTGAGTGCGAAAATGTTCGGCATGGCCGATTATAAATTACCAAAAGAATTAGCTAACGCAAGCAGTAAAAAAAATGCTGAGTACAAATTCATCTTCATGCATCCAAATGGTTCACATTTAAATGAAATAAAATCAATGATAGAAGATGAAAAAATTAAACCAATTATTGATAAAGTTTATTCCTTTTCAGAGGGTATTGATGCATTCACGCACCTTGCATCAGGAAGAGCAAAAGGAAAAATAGTAATTAAAATCAGTTAAGTATTATTCTAAATTAAATCGAAAAAATTAAAATTATGATAAAAAAATATTAATTGGACTAGTTAGTGTAATTGCAATTGCATTCATAGCAATCTACTTTATGTCACGACCTACGTTAGAAGATGGTGGTTCATATAGTCCATCAAGTTTAGCATTGAATTTGGGAACTGTTTCTGCAACAGATTTTGAAGATATTAAATACACCATATACCAAGGAGAAAAATCAAAGATTTTAATAATCTTCACAGAGCAAAAAAACTTGGAGATGAAAAATGGTAAAATGTTTTCTACAGGAAACCACCCAGTAGAAGCACTTGTACCAATGTTACACCTTAAAAATGCAGGGTTTGATTTTGAAATCGTAGTTATACCTTTGAGACGCGAGTCGTTGAGTTGACCGTGAAGGGAACGGAGAACCGGGTCATATCCCAATCGAAATGGATGGCTCCTCCTTCATCGGTACTCTCCATTGAGATGGAGAAGCGCTCTGCAGCTTGATCTCGGTCTGACTGAACGGTGACGACCGTAAATAGATCGTATGCTGGATCATGCGCGGTACCCCACTGATCCGTCTGGCTGTTTACGATGAAGTGCAACGCTCCATCCTGATACATGGACCAAAGCGTGTACGTACCGGCTTCTAGTGCATTTCCGCCTATCGTTAGAGGTTGGCTGGTTGAAAAGTGGGTAGCGGCATTTGCTCCAGTTCTCCAGATAACTCCCTCCGGAACGAGACCTCCCCAGATGTCTCTTCCGCGTTTGGCCGGTTGGCTGTACCGGATCTCCATATCTGAGCCTTGGACGGTTGCCTGTGTTGTAGCGCTCGGAGACGGTACTCCAAGACCCGTCCCGGATACATCGAGTGCAGCCCAGCGGTCAGCGTGGCTACCCACAAGGAATGGCTCTACACGACGAGAGGTTGAGCTATTTGTAGTACCGGCCCCTGAGATACCGAGTAATTGTCCACTTCTGTCGGTCCAGGCTTTACGTCTCTGGCCAAAGTAGTCCATGGAAACAGTATCACCGGCCACCACACGGGCATCGTTTTCTCTTGCGTTGGCGCCCGACGCGTTCAATAGAAAAATGGATTTAGATCCAGCCTGCAGTTTTTCGGCAACTTGCTCAAAGATGAAGGCGCTTGCGGCGGTAAAACCAAGGGTAGGGATAGCCTCATTTTCGAGAATAACCTCGCTGGTGCCGGGATTCTGACCACCTTCGCGAATGATGCTGGCCACGCCGTCCGCTATTTCTATAACGGCTCGGGATGAAGTCGCTCCTGTAGGATTCGTTTTAGGCGTCCACCGATTCGCTTCTAGACGGACAATGTGCTGATTTTCGTCCAGACGAGCATTGTATTCGATCACAAAAGTTGAAGGGATTCGATTGACATAAATCCCTTCAATGACCGATGCGGTTCGAGTGTAGACTTCGACTTGGGTCGTATCAGCGCCCAGTGTAGTCACGAATGCGCGGGGCTCATTCGGGCTAGGAGTCCATCCTTCTTCCGTTGCACATCCAGTGAAAAGAAAGACGAAAATAAGAGAGGAGACTAGGCGGTTCATGACTTGAGCATTTTGTGATAGATCCTAAAACAATGTAGCAGGACAATCCATGTCTCTACTTCGTTTCATCCATAATCGTTTTGATCGTGTTTTCGACACTCGTCGCGATGTCTTCGAGCTCCGGGGCCTCAGAAAGCATAGAGAGCATAGAAGATGGGTTAATCATTCCGATATGAGTCTTCCCATCCTTCTCCCAAATAGATACTCTGCACGGAAGGGCCATATTCATTTCCATATCGGAAGCTAATACTTCGGCAGCTCGAGCAGGATTACAGATTTCAAAGACCCGAACTTCTGGCTCAAGGGGAAACCCTTTGCCGGTTAAAATCTCTTTTAAGTTGTAAGAATGGAGCACGCCGAATCCGTTTCGTGAAACGGATTCTACAAAATCGTCGGATGCCTGATCTGCGGTTTTATCAGATGTGATGATATATTTCATAAGTCAGAATAATATGAGTTGCGAAAGCATGGTCTTTTTTAAGTGTCTCAAGCAGCGATTATGTGACACCTATTTGGTCGCTTCCAATATTTCGACAACGGTTTCCATTGTTTGGTGTCCTAGATCTTCGTCGTACCAGGAAAACTTGTAGGTCATGAAATCTCGAGATTCTAGATCTTTGCCCTCTCCAAGTGCCCAATCCTGTAATTCTTGAGGTCGCTCGATAAATACGCCAACTTCATTGAAGTCCGCATCCAGCACGAGCACGGTAGGTGTAGATGCCCGACCGTCTGGAGTTCGGTTGGCCTCCATGATGAATCGGCCTGCGTCGGGATGGACCAACCTCATTTCAAGGCCATCGACACGATTCGCAAGATGGGCCAAGTAGGGAATGGTATTTACGGAATCACTACATCCGTCTACAGCTACTGCCAGCAGGTAGTGAGCGCCTTCGACGGCGCGTGCGCGATCAAGAAGCTCTTCAGGAACGCTTCCTTTTTCGAAGTTATCGTGCCACATTTCCTTTCGACGTTCGGCTTGCTCTAGAAAAAAGCCAAACTCGATTCCAGCTTCATAGACCTCTTGATACGACGCTAACTCACCTTCTTGGGCTAAAGCAGGAGGTATGGTCAAGAGAAAGACAGCCAGAAGGGCAAAAATGATTTTTTTCATTTGAGGTGGCAAAATAAGATGGGAAAGGGTACCCGACTTGCTTGACAAGTGAAATGAACGCCACATTCGGATAGTTGCTCCGGAGTAGCAATAAAGATCCTATTGTTTGACAATCAAACCGTAGCCGAGGTGTGTCTGAGATCGTATTTGGTAGGTATACACGCCGGAGGACCAACGATGGGTATCCATTGGAATGATCGTCTTTAAACCGAAAGAGTGAGGGACCACCTTCTCTTGGACCAAACGACCCAGTGCGTCAACTATTTTTAGATGAAAGGGCGATAGTGATGTTGCGGAAAAAGTCAATGAAACTCGTTTAGAGAAAGGATTTGGGTAGGCGGATGTTCGTAAGTGGAAGAATTCAGGTAAGACAGCAATTTGCATACCGGTACTCATGCTATCCCAGTTATACGTTTCTCTTAAGAATGTTTGAAACACTAATGCGGCCTTTTCGGCAAAAAATGCTCTATTGGAACTCGAATTACGCAGACCCGCATAATAAGCCTCAATCTGAACACCGCTGATCCGACCGCCATCAGCAGATCCATGACGCCTCGTGCTATAGCCGCCGCTGAAAAATGGATTACCCTGACCTGGATTTGGTTGAGAGACGCTCGGTGTGGCAGGAATTCCAGATGAGGAAAACAAGGTTCCAAGGCTGTTTTGACCCCTCAGCAGTTCCGAAAACGAAAATGAAGTTGAAGAAACCAGTGTGCGAATACTAGAGGATTCAACTAGGTTGCCACTGTTCAACTGGTCGTCTGAAAGTACTAGCTCGTTAGACGAGAGAAGATATCCGAGTTCTAACCGCTGAATGGAATGGCCGTGACCGTGCAGATCTACATACAAGCCGCTGCCAAAGGAAAGAGTGATTTCACTTTTAGCAGACTCGATAAAACCATGGTATTCCGTCCAAGCTTGCTCTGCCCAAATATTGCTTTCGGCTGCTTCAATAATTTCACGATTAGGATCGAGCTTCGTGCGTTTCAAATTTGAAATGACAACATAGGGATGATGTCCAGTACGTTTGAAAATAGCTTCTCGAAAAGCGAGTGCCGTTTCTTTGGTATTAGAATCAGTTACCGTGGTGCCCGAGGTACGGTCGTCGATTTCCGCCGGGATAAGATGTCCACCATGAGGAGCTGAAATCACCAGAGGCATGTTGCCTTCCCAATACTCAACATATCCATTTCTGCCGAGTGCCGTCGGGACTGATTCCAACTGACGAGCGGAAGCGTCCTGCATGATTAGATTACCCATCAGCAGGACAAAGAAGAAACACGCCTTAAGATGGCGCATGGTAGAAAACCAACGGGTTGCGATGCTCATACCCAGTTTGGACTATTGATTTTGAGTACTTCCGAACACTCGTTTTAGCAGGTCAGTCGTTCTGGCGATTGGATCTTCTCTGATTCGTTGTTCTTCAGTGGCTAGCACCGAAAACATTCCGTGTAATGTACCGTCAACGATATGCGTTTGTAAGTCAACGGTAATCGGTTTTACCAACGGAATGGCATTATAACGTCTTACGAGCGAGTTGTAGGCATTGTATACACCCACTTTTTCCATAGCTGATTGGACCACAGGTTGAAAGCGGGAATTTAATTCAGATGAGGTCCGATCTCGGAAGTACACGGTCGCAGCGTCTTCAGGTCCGTTTAAAATCGCAAATGCATCCTGGACGGTCATGGCCTGTATCGCAGCGGCAAATACATCGACCGCTTCCAAGGCAGCCTGTTCTGCAGCTCGATTCATTTGAGTCTCAAACTCGTCTACTTGACTTCCTAGACCAAGACTACGAAGGCGTGATGCTGCCGTTTCGAACTTAGACGGTAGTACTATGCGCAACAATGAGTTGTCAGAAAAGCCCCCTCGGGCAGAAAGGCTGCTTGACGTTCTATCTGTTCCGACTCTTAAGGCCTCCTTGAGACCATCTGCCACTGTTGATTCGGTTAGTGGAGCCTGCCCATTTAAAATGCCATCCAGATCTGAAAGTTGGAGATTTAGACATCCTGTCGATGTGGATGCTACTAGGAATACCAATAGAACAAAAAGTTTGGGCTTTCGCATAGTTTCCTGCCTGTGTCAGACTGAAGAAGATTGAGAAGCGAACTAATAAGGACAAATACTATCTTGCCACCAAATTGTTGTTCGAATGTTACTGATAAACGGTCTACATCAGGATGCGAAATCGATACGTACTGTTCCTGCCCTTTCTCTTGATCTGGATTACCGCCTGTTCCGACGATTCGATGGTTGTGTGGACGGACTCCTTCCGGATTTCTATTTCCGATACCGGGCATATTTCAAGCCTTCAGGACGAGTCGAACGGAAAAGAGTATGCGTCTCGTCCGTCGCCGCTAATGCAGATTCGTAAAGAGGGGGTGTTTTCTCAGCCCATATTGGCGTCTCCTGTTGAGGGCGGTTTTGAACTCACGTTTGAAGACGGAACGGTTGGTCAAATTCAGGTTCAGGAAAAGGGGGCCCACGCTACGTTTGAACTGGTCGCTTTGTCCGAACCGGATTCCATAGAATTGGTGCTTTGGGGCCCCTACGCCAGTAGTATTGACGAGTCGATTGGGGAAACAGTGGGTATCGCTCGCGGAGAGACCTTTGCGATTGGCATTCAGGCGCTCAACATTCGTACGCTCGGGGGGTATCCATGGAACGAAAATGATGCCATGCCCCAAAAAGACTTGTTCGAAGATGGGGAGTATCACGATATAGATGCAGCCCAGTCGCGGTACGTGCTCTACCGAGTTGAAGCTGCCAAACCGGACTCCATGGGGAGCTCGTTTCAAGCCTATACGCGAAATCGGTCTACGGACCGAGTGATAGAAAATCGGGGCTATGATCGATACGTTGCTCCAGCGTTTGAAGACGAAGGAATGATCGGGTCCAAGATTGCGTTATTTGGGGTACCTGTTGAGAAAACCTTAGAGACGATCGGGGCGATCGAAATAGAGGAAGGGTTGCCGCATCCCATGATCGATGGAGAGTGGGGAAAGGAGGCGCGCTCGGCCAATGCCGCGTATATCATCATGGGATTCAGTGAAGAGCAGGCCGAGCGCGCCATCTCGCTGACCGAGCAAGCCGGGCTTCGCTATCTGTACCACGATGGTCCATTCGAAACCTGGGGGCATTTTGGACTGAAAAAGGAGAGTTTTCCAGATGGCATGGAGAGCCTCAAAAGAGTCGTAGATCGGGCCGCTGAGAAAGGGATTATGATCGGGACCCACAACCTTTCCAACTTTGTTACTCCTACGGATTTGTTTGTAACGCCGGTGCCTGACTCTCGATTGGCAAAAGTCGGTAGCACGAAGCTTATTGCCGATATTTCGCGCTTTCAGCCCGTTATGATGATTGAGGACCCAGGCTATTTCAATCAGGCACAGAAAAGTCATCTTGCCGCCGCGCAGATTGGCGATGAGATCATCACATTTAGTTCAATTTCAGCTACTGAACCCTGGCAATTGCGCGGTGTCCAGCGTGGAGCATTTGGCACTCGGGCTTCCAAACACGAAGCCGGTTCGGTGATTTCTAAATTAGACGATCACGGCTATAAAGTATTTCTGACTGAGATCGACCTGAGCTTGGAAATGGCCCGAAATCTTGCAGAATTGTATAATGAAGCTGGACTGAGGCAAATATCCTTTGATGGTCTAGAAGGCAACCGATCCACCGGGATGGGTAATTATGGCGAGTCCTTGTTCACTCAGGAATGGTACGATCATCTCAATGATGATATTCGGAGCCACTATATCGCCGATGCTAGTCGGACTACCCACTTCTTTTGGCACATGTACACGCGCATGAACTGGGGAGAGCCTTGGTATGCAGGTTTTCGGGAAAGCCAGACAGAATACCGTCTGAAAAACCAGGCCTATTTCCAACGAAATCTGATGCCTGGCATGTTGGGATGGTTCAAAATGACGGAAGAAACCAGCGTAGAGGATATGGAATGGTTACTGTCCCTGGCCGCTGGATATGACGCAGGATTTGGGTTCGTTACGTCATTTGCTGCCGTAGATGGCAATGGAGTGTCGGATATCATTCTTGAAAAACTGGGCCAGTGGGAGTCGCTTCGCATGGATGACGTCTTTTCAGAGGACTTGAAGGCTAAAATGCGATCTAGAGATAATGAGTTTGAGTTAGAGATGGGATCCGGTGGAGAATGGACCATTGCACCCATCTCTGTGCATGTTTTCAGACGGTTTAATCGCGAACGTCAGCCCGGCGAACCGGAAGAGTCCATTTTTGAATTCACCTCTGAACAAGACGAACAGTATGCAGCGTTCATTCTTTCGGCCGAAGGGGGCTCAGTAGAGCAGATCACATTGGGGATAGACAACAACCCGATCGGGTTCTTTGATATTCATTTGGACGAAGGAGATGCGATAGTGTACAAAGGGGGCGACACGGCCATCCTTTATTCGAAAACCTGGCAAGAACTGGATACCATTTCGGTAGATCCGGCGGCTTTCAAACTGCCCGCTGGATCTCATTCTGTTGCGTTGACGGCGCTCTTGGAGGGCGATGCAGAAACTGCTGTCAAGTTAGAGTTCAGAGTTAGGGACTAGATTATTTTTTGTTCTTAGAGCGTAGAGCTACTTCAAACGCCTTTGTAGTCCAAGAGGCCAGTTGTGCTTTGTCTTCTACGACTCCGGCTGGGACTTCCTTATACGGCATACTTCTGTCATCGCCGTACGGAAAAAAAGGCTGCATGTCTTGGGCCTTGTAGTCGTATTCGGTCACGGCGTCTGCTTTCAGACGGAGCACGTCTGCGCCGATCATACCAAACATTAGTCCTTCGTGAAAGAAGCCGACCCCACCGAGCATGCGTTTAGCATAGACCTCTCCAAAATCAGACATTTGATCGATTAAATAGTCGATAAAATCTTGCTGAATCGCCATTGGATTTACTCGTATATCAGTTGGATTGCCGCATCCGCAAACCGTTGTCCCATAATGGTATACCCATCTCCAGGCATATGTAAATCGTTCGATATTTCGTTTCCTTGACGGTCTAATCCGTCGTTCAGGTCATCGGTATTGATCCATGCGCCCTTGGGATAGGATTCGGCGGTCTGGACGAGAACCTCCCGCACCATGGTCCAGTGTGGAAAGCGAGCGTTATCCATGTCGAAATCAGACAACCGTCCAACGACCAACTGAACGTCATCTCGCTCGAGGTCTTTTTGCAGCTGATCCATAAGTCCGATAAGACTTGCTCCGTATACGGTGCCATGCGATTGCCGCGCATCGCTTTCTCCCTGCATCCAAATAAACGTAATGGTATCCACCGAGCGATCGGTTAAGGCGGAGTCCACTTTGGCCATCATGCTATCATAGAGCGCACCATCTGCGATGGGCGTATCGCCTTCGGCTGGTTTCCAGTTTTTAAACCACCGGCGGATGGGTTGTCCTCCCCAGGCGTCCTTTACGACGATTACATTTTCCGCTCCAAATTCGGCTTGAACAGCAGGAGTGAAAGAGTCTTCTGGGTTCAATCTAGCCATATTGGATTGGCCAGAGAGGATAAATAGGTGGGTAGCTGGGTCCTGACTACAGCCCAGAACCAGTAGCGATAGGGCAAATAGGTAGCTAATAGATTTCATTCGGGGCGATACAAAAATGGGTTGTATAAAAGTGAGTAAAAAAATGGGGGATGCCTTAAAAAAGGCATCCCCCACAGAAGATCAAAACAAACTGATCGGTTTACATTCTCATGAGTCCCCCAGAGACTCTTACGAATGTCCTGACTTTGGTGTCAGGATTGCTTCTCAGTTCGCCAGCGAGTGCACGCAGGGCCTTGTGGTTTCCATTTTCACTGGATTCCAAAGCTGCTCTAGCTGCCGCGATATTTGACGCGGACAATCCTTTTGAACGCTCCAACTGATCGATGTAGGAATGTGCCAGAGCGTATGTCATTGGCCACGTGAATTTAGGCTGTCCCTGAGGATTCAGGTATTCTAGCTGCACGGACTTGGCGGCTTCAATCTCATTGGCGGAGATGAATCCACTAGGCTTGAGCTCAAAGATATCTAGACCACGAGCAATCTCAGAACTGACAATCACTCCATTGTACCAGTACACGGACCAGCTTCCACCAGCACCCATTGTATTGGCGTCAGATGGGCCACGGTCATGGTAGGCGATCTCCACAACATTCTCCATGTCGGTCCAGTCAAAAATGGAAATACCACCCTGATACCAGGACTGTACCATGACTTCGCGACCAGGAATCGGAATCAATGATCCATTGTGGGCTACACAATTTTCAAGAGAGGTCTGTGGAGCTGGAAGCTTCCAGTACCCTTTGAAATCCATTTTCCCATCTTCCGCGAGGGTGAAGTAGGCATTTGCTCCCCATTCCATCGGATCTGTTTCGCGGCATTTTGGCTGGCCACCGCCACCCCATTCGTCCGTAAACAGCACTTTCGAACCGTCATTACTGAAGGTCGCGGAGTGCCAGTATGAGAAGTTGGAATCAGCAACGGCATCCATTCTGTACGGATTTGCAGGGTCGGTAATATCTAACATCAACCCGTATCCACCACAAGCTCCGCCAGCTCTTCCGATTTCAGGATATAGCGTGATGTCGTGGCACTGTGTGGGTCCTGGAGCGGGTCCGTCATCTTCCTCGTCACTAGGTGCGCCGAAACGAGCGGCCATCATGGCAGGAAGTGCGGCTCGAAAAGCAGTGCTATCCTCGCCCGTAGGTGTGTCGTTTCCACGCTGTTTGGCAAAAGCCGCAAGCATGGGACCTACAAACTGTGCCGGCATGACACGTTCCTGACCGAATAATTCAACAACAAACTCACCGCGAGCTTTAGCCGCATCCAATTCCGCAATATCAGCTGGTGAAGGGCCGTGCTCAGGTGGAGCAACGAGGTCTTCGAAAATGCGTGGAGAGCTTACGATCGCAGCTTCTTCTGGATGAGCCAAAGGAACCTTGATGACTTCAATCCGGAACAGCGCTGAATTGGGATCCTCCGAAGGAGCTAGTCCGGAGCAACCAGACAGTTCGTCTTCAGGGCGTACGCTGGATGATCCAGAGATGTAAACGTAGATGTTTTCATCATCATTTGGGCTTTTCAGCACGGAATGCGTGTGAGACCCACGGCATGTCTGGACGTTGGACACATACTGAGGATTTTTGATGTCGTCAATCGTGAAAATGCGAATGCCTCTCAGGCGATCCTGGCTCACGGCTTCCTGTACTCCATCCGTTCCACAATCCAGACGACCACCTAGGCCCTCACCGGATACGATCAATAAGTTGCCATATACAGAAACGTCGCTCTGAGAAGCTGGACATACGTACTCTTTGACCAGAACAGGCTTGGACGGTGTTGAGATGTCAAAAATCTGGAAACCATTGTAGTTACCCTGAATCGCGTAGTCACCCGTGAAAGCGAGGTCAGAGTTGGTCACACCGAGAAAGTTTTCCGTAGGAGGTGTGGAGGAAAGCATGTTCATGTTCCAAATAGCTTCCTCAGCGTCAAACAGGCCGGCACCGAGACCAACACGAGGGTCAGGACTTGGCGCTGTCGTAGACATTGCTGCCGATGACATACTAGACGTTGGAGATGCATTGTACATCGGCTTTTGCGAGCAGCCGGTCATACCTACGAACACCACTGCGAGGAGCAAGGTGAGCACAGGATGGGTGATAATGGATTTACCTTTCATAGTTGGGTTCTGGGTTATGAGGACGGAAGGATTTTAATTAGAGGTGGGTAGCGCATCGAGCATACGCTCCATGCGGGCAATCTCAGTGATTTGATCGACCTGAATATCGGAAGCAAGTTTAAAAGACGTGTCGTCTAGGCCTGCTCCATCGGTGGCAAATAGCACCTTTACCATAGATATGGCTCCACTATGGTGCTGGATCATATACGTTAGAAAGAGGCGATCGAATTCGGGGCCTCTAGATGCCTGTAGTTCTTCCATTTGATCAGAACTTAGCATACCTGGCATATGGGCGTGGTGTTCATCGACACCGTGTAACATGAGCGTGAGCCCATCGATATGTACTTCTGGCACGATTTGGTCTCGATCTCCCAGCCATTTTTGCATGGTAGCAATTTCATCTTGCTGCGCGTTGATGATTCTAGATGCAAGAAGTTGAACTTCAGGATTTGCTTCGTTTTCTGGAGCCATACCGGACATAATGAGTGCCTGGGCGTGATGACCGATCATCCCAGTCATGAAGTCGATATCGCCTTGGACATATCTGTTCTTATCCTTTTCCTGACGAGCTTTGTAAATCGCTTCCAATCGTTCCAGATCTATAGCGGAAGTATCGTTTGAAATTTCTTTTGAGCTGGAGCATCCCGAGGCAATCAGGAGGAATAACAAGGCCAAAACGGGATAAGTAAATCGAGACATGTAGACGGAAAAGGTCTGTTTTTTTTAAGAAGGAGCCCAAAATATAATCATTTGAGGGTGGGTTGCGAAGTTAGGTTGTAATTTCTTGTCTGCCCTTGCGTGCGTCGGACCTTTTCCAAATGAACACATGGCCAAATAAAAGGTACATCTCGTGGTTTCCTTAAAGCTCAAGGCACAAATTTGAGCACGATCCAGTAAAGAGCACCTTGGGGTATACTAAGGACTCACTAAATCCGACGCGATGAAATCTTTGTTTTCCACTTTGGTCCTTTTATTGACCGCCCTTCCATCTTTGGGTCAAGCATTTGAATCGGTTGAGGTTGGTGAAGGTGAGTGGCCAGATATTGTTATTAATGGGGCAGGAGACCGATTTATCGGTTTCGTGCGTGAAATTCCGCCAGGCTCGATCTGGTTGGCTGCTGAAACAGCACCTGATGGCTCCTTCGAGCTTGAAAAGGTTGTGCAAAACCGAATACACGGGCCCATACAGATACTTTTAGACGATCAAGGCGTCATTCGCCTGGGATTACATGATCACAACCTAGAAGGCTTTGGCATGTGGATTCAGAATCCATTAGGATGGACGTTTGAGGGGGTAGAAGATGATGGGCACGATGGCTGGGACCCCGATTTTCAAATGGACACATCTGGAGGATTGCATGTTAGCACGATTGATCCGGGAGGAGGCCCCCTGCCCTCGGCGATTGAATATGCGTATGACTCTGGATCGGGTTGGGTGGTGGAGCGAGTTGCAGAGTCTCCAATGACCTATGGAAATGGAACCTCTCTTGCGTTTTTAGACACCAACAAGCCACGGATTGCTTATTTCGAACCTGAAAACCAAGATTTGATGTTAGCTTCGCGATCATCATCTGGATGGTCCGTGGTCTCTGTGGACACAACGGGGGATGTGGGCCGATATGCTTCTTTGGCCATTGACGAAGCGGGCGTTTATCACCTGGCCTATTTGCAATGGAATGGAGACTCAACGGGAGAAGTAATTTACAGTCACAATACATCGGGCGAATGGGAGAGGCAGTCTATCGATACGTTGGATAATCTCTTTGTGGCTCGAATATCTGCTCGACATAACGTTGCCTTGTTGTTGGACGACTCCGGGCTACCGGTAATCGTATACTCAGATCAGAAAGTGGCTAGGATCGCTCGCCCCGGAGTTTCGGAATCCTCTATCGAAACGGTCGTCGATTACTCTGGTACCGACGTAATCTTGGGACAATACATTTCTTTTGCTTTTGGACCGGAAGGTCGAGAACACATCGTTTATCATCAGGCCAATGAGGACTCAGCTCCCAATACCGTGATGATGGCTACCCGGTCGCAGAGTACCGATATAGATTACCATGCAACGAGAGATTTGGATGATGCCTTTGAGGTATTTCCCAATCCTTCTTCAGGTCAGGCGAGGTTTACGTTCTATTCAGAACGATCCCAAGTGGTCCAAATTGAAATTTTAGACCTGTTGGGTAGAATAGTAGAGCGTGACGAAGTAACGGTTGCGGCCGGTACACAAATCGTCCGTGTGCCTACTCGTCAATGGCAGGCGGGAGTGTATGTGGTTCGGGTGAGCACCGGTACCGAGGTGCGAACGTCATTGATGACCCGTATTAGGTGACAGGGTCGCGTGGGTCCTCTTCTTCTGTCTGAAGAAAAGGTGTCTTTTTCTCGTGCACAATGAGTTCAAATACGTCTGGTCGAGCATAGTGACCTGCCGTGTCGAGCTGAAACCGCGATCCTTGAAGGACCTCCCGATGTGCTTCGGCTATTAGAAAGCCCTCTTCGCTGAGTAGGGAGGGGGCCGGCAATAATCTTTCCATCTGGATCTACAATGACGGATCCTCCTGGATGAAATTCGGTCCCTGCGGAAGCCAGGTAGTCCTGCTTGTAGGGCATGGAATCCGGAATATCAGAAAGCTCCATTCTAGGGGCGCAGCCTACCACGTAACACCGACCTTCCTTTGCGATATGCTGCATGGAGGCGACCCACGGCCCACCCCGGTCCCAAGTGGGTGCTACATGCACTTCAGCACCTCTGGCGTTCAGCGTGTAGCGGGCTAATGGCATATAGTTTTCCCAGCACACAAGTCCCGCAACCTGTGCAAAGCCAAAGTCGTGGACCTGCAGATCTGATCCGTCTCCCTGCGCCCAGACTAGCCGTTCTCCAGTTGTTGGAATCATTTTTCGATGTTTCCCAAGAAGGTGGCCGTCGCGGTCGATATAGACTATGGTATCGTATAAGGTCGAACACTGCCGGAGCCGTTAATTTCGTTTACTGAAAATGCCAATCCGACGTCTGCTGCTGCAGCCGCTTCTTGTACACGGCGAATTTCAGGGCCAGGTACGGTCACTGAATTGGCAAGGAGCTGGGCGAATGGGGGCCGAAGATCCTTGGTTTTTCCGGCGGGCATATGCCAGACCCATGCTGGGTATCCGGGTAGGAAGGCCTCGGGGAAAACCAGTAGGTCAATATCTAGTTTTCCGGCGTCAGCAATGATCGAACATGCTTTCTCTACGGTGGCTTCCTTATTTAGATAAACAGGAGCAAACTGGGCAGCTGCAATTTTGAACATGAGGGGATCTGTGTTAGATGGCGACGTTGAAATTGGGCTTTGGGTGGCCGTACATACACATCATTATTGATCTGTGCGAATTTCAATCCTGGATTTGCCAGACGGAGTACAAGTATTCTTGCTCAACACCGCCTGGAGTAATATGTATTTCTGTAAGCCAATCCATACAGGTAAATCGATCACCGAAAACGGCCAAAAGGCTCTTAAGAGAATGCCGATTTACGGGTAGTCCAAAGCATTTGGGTGGGGCGTTTTCGGAGAAAACGCCCAAAATCACTTTCCCGCCAGGTGCCAAGGTCTGAAGGAGGAGACTCCGATAGGAGGCCAGTTCTTCGGGTGTCCACAGAAAATGAAAGACGGCCCGATCATGCCACACCATCGCTTCATTCAAATTGAGGGACGGAGATCGAATGTCGGCGCATATAAGGTCAATTGCATCAGCGGTTGCACCCAATCGAGAGCGGGTATCATCGAGTGCTATTTGGGAAATATCTAGTACGCTTAGGTCGCTGAATCCTCGCGCCAGCAAATCATCCACTAGAGAAGATGAACCGCCACCGATATCCAGAATACTGGAGTCTAAATCGTTTGAATATGCCTGGATTAGGCTCAAAGAGGTGTCTAATGAGGGGGCAAACCAACCTAATGATTCGCGCTTGTTCATTCGATACACTCCGTTCCAATGTGAGGCTGAGGATGTACGACCTTCCATGTTGGTGCTCATTTGTGTTCTTCTGGACGGGAATACATCCAGTGAATAGTGGTGGGTAGCATCTTGCCGCTTGCATTCCGCACGTAGGACTTCTGATAGAGCGAATCGGTGCGCATATCCATGGCCGGGCTGTTTAGGGCATTGCCTTTGGACTCATTATGTGACATGTACATAAGTGCCTCAACCTCGGCTGATGAAAAGCCGAAGTGCATTTCTTCTTCCACTTGCGTAGCCTCGAAAGCATCCACCCTCAGAACAACACGTACCTGATTATCGGATAAACGCATGCGATAGGCTGCCATCAGGGAGTATGCGTTAGTGCTGAGTGAATCGAAGGAATACCGCCCGAACGTATTAGACCGTATAGTTTGTGTCGCAAAACCATCATAAAGAGCCAGCTCAACACCTTCTAGCGGCTTTCCAGTTATGATATCAAATGTATACCCGGACAGGGAAAATTGCGCATGAGAAATGGAACTGCTCAATCCACATAAAACCAAAAGGATGAAGCGCTTGTTCATGCGGTTGGTGGTACACGTTTAGGATCTACGCTGGCGCGGCGTCCTTTGAGGTAGGCCTGTCGCTCGGGTTCTGGATACCTTTCAATTGCATACCGCAGCATGATTCGAGGCATTTCCTGATAATGGGAATCCAAAAACATCGTTTCCAGTTCTCGATTTCTATTACCCACTTCCCGAAGCATCCATCCGACAGCTTTGTGTATTAGGTCGTGCGAGTCATGGAGCAACTGGTGGGCCAATTCGAGCGTATCGTCGAATTGGCCGTTTCGAATGAATTGTAAGGTGGCAATCATGGCTATACGACGCTCCCACAGCAGGTCTGATGCAGCTAGTTCTCGGAGAATAGAGCGATCTTGATCGAAGAGGTGGGCACCTACGATGAGATGGGCGCTCGAGTCCACTAGGTCCCAGTTATTGATGTGCTTAGTGTTATCAAGATAGGCCCTGTAAATGCTCTCTTGCTCGCTAGGACTACCTTTCTGATATCTTCGAATCAGAATAAAGAGTGCTGTTAGTCGTTCTTCGTGCCATGGGGATGCGAGTAGTTTGAGGTTTTCTGAGCCGCTCATTTCCCGAGCCTGGGCAGCCACTTTTCGCAGGACTGGAACGCGAATTCCAAGGCAACAATCTCCCTCTGCATATTCTCCCGGCCCTGTTTTGAAGAAGCGTTGAGAGTGCTCTGCTATGCTGGGATTACGTAGAGCGTGAAGTTCGTCGCTTACTTGTTGGGCCGTAAGCAGCGTGTTAGACATCGTATCCTGCGTCACTTAAGACTTTTTGAGCCCGGCTTATATCTGAGTGTTTAACCAAGATGTAGTCCGTATCGAAGGTAGAAATGGCAAAAATGGAAATTTTCTCTTCCGCAAGGATCGTTGAAATCCGGGATATGATTCCGGTCAGGTTAAAGTCTAGTGGACCCACAACCATAAAACAGGACCAGTCTGATTCCGTTCGAGCGTAGGGCACCTCGATATCCGAAAAACACACTATGGACAGTTCCTCTCGGGTTTGCCCGATGAAATACACATCCGAATCGGTTACTGCATTCGGAATGGCCATTAAAGGATTTAGGCGATGAACCGAAAATGTCTCTTCTAAAACTTTCAGTTTCAGTTCTGTCATTAGGATTAGCTCCTTATTTAACGGACCTTTTTGGCAAGATGAGCCGCTTTTTCCACGTCGGAAGGTTCTTCTGGCTCAATGACTAGTCTGGGCTGGGCAACCGGGAGCTCTTTAGTCGAAATGTCATCCCATTCAACACTGGTCACAATAGCCTCTAGATTCTGAATCCGTTTAGTGAGGGCTTCATTTTCTTTCGATAACGTTGCAGAGAGTTTTTTTAACTCTTCATCGAGGGATTCAGTTGATGATCCAAGCTGAGCTGCTTTCGTGCGCGCTAGCGCGACCTCTTTCCATGTACCGGCCAAAATGGCTACGATGGGGATCCAGACCCACCAGTTTACAAAAAGATATTCCATGTAGTCGAATAATTGAGGTTTTAGGCCTTCTTACTTCCCGTGGTTGACGGGGTTCTCTATTGGATTACGAACCGAGTTTTGCCTCGTTTTTAGAACTTCTTCCGCTTTGCATTATGTTATTATAAACTCGACCCAAACGATCAAATGACCCTTACATCTCTTCTTTTTTCGCTTTTAATTTTGTTTTCGAGCGCACCCATTCCCGATAAAACGGTGTATTTGGTTCGTCATGCTGAAACATGCACAGAGCCAGATAGAGATCCAGAATTGACTAATCCAGGCCAAAAGCGCGCGACGGACCTGGTACGCGTCCTGTCGGATATCGATCTAAGTGTCATCTATTCTACACCTTTAAAACGGACTCTGGCTACTGCCGGCCCCATTGCTACTGAAAAGGGAATAACGATTACCACAACAGACCTGGCATCCGGGTTTCTTGAACGAATGGCCGATGAAATCCGAGGTTCTGATGCCGTCAATATTCTGGTTTCAGGACATAGCAACACGACCCCAACCGTGGTCAATCTGCTCACGGGTTCGAATTTGGAAAACCTAGACGATGGAGAGTTCGATCGACTCTACATCGTGACAATTCGAGAGGATGGAAGTGCTGACTATCAAATTTTACGCTATGGAGACGAATCAGCGGGCAAAGAAGTCTGCTGAGGCTGTTTTATGGCGTTGAACTCGGCCACAAGTTCCACCACCTCATTGCGTTTTGTCTTCCAAATTTTGAGTTGCACGCTACTGACGTGCTTTCCTGGTACAGCCTCTAGTAAATCGATTTTTTTTGGTGAAAGGACCAAGCGATCTTTGAACGGCCGGTGTTTGATATGCAGATCGGCTAAAGCGTTAGGCTCGATCTTGATCAGATTCGTATCTGTATCCACGAGACCCAGAAGTTTATCGGTGACTTCCAGTACTAAGTATCCGTCTTCGATCCAAACGAAGCCCTCGATTTCTCGAAGCCCCACATCTGGCAAAGTGAATTCTATACGATTCATGCTGCAATGGGTCTACCAAGCTCCTTTAATTGGTCAAAATGAGACCGCATCGATTTGAGAAGGGTAGGGTGGTAGTTGTAAGGGATATCGTACCGAGCGGCCACATCCTGAACAATTTCACTAAGAGCAGGATAGTGGATGCTACACACTTGGGGAAAAAGATGATGCTCTATTTGATAATTCAGACCGCCAACGTACCAGGTTAGAACACGGTTGTTACGGGCGAAATTTGCTGTGGTAAGCATTTCATGGATGAGCCAAGCATGCTCCATGTTGCCCTTGTCGTCGGGTGATAGATATTCAGTACCCTCGACAACGTGCGCAAGTTGGAAGATGACACCTAAAATCACTCCAGCAGTCATGTGCATCGTTAAGAAACCAATCGCAAATTGCCACCACGTGATGTCCAATACCACCAGTGGAATGACAATCATGTAGGCTACGACGGCCAACTTGGTCCAAATAAGAGTAAAGATCTCAAACGGAGGATGCTTTTTGTCCTTGTAAGGGCCGATGTCTTTTTTGGCGAATTGCTGAAAGTCTTTGGCGAACAACCAGTTGATAGTGGCGAGGCTATAGGCGGGGATGGCGTAAAATTGCTGCAGCATGTGGAATGAATGCCGGGGTGCTTCCGGGGATAATCGCACGATCGGAGATACTGTAAGGTCTTCGTCTACGCCCGGAATATTGGTGTACGTATGGTGGATCACATTGTGTGTAATCTTCCACATGTAGCTGTTTGCGCCCAGAATATCGAATCCGTAGCCAAGAAGCTTGTTGACCCAGTTTTTAGAAGAATAGGCTCCGTGCAGCGCATCATGGGCAACACAAAAACCGATTCCAGCGGCTCCTACACCCATTACAAAAGCGAGTCCCCACATTTGCATCAAGCTGAAGGCACCAGAAATGATCATTCCATATGATCCAAAAGTGACCAAAAGAATGATGACGGTTTTTAAAACCATTCCAGCATCTGCATGTTTGGAAAGTCCGGTTTTGTCGAAATACGCTTGTGCCTCAGACTTTACGTCTTTGATAAAGCCTGAAGCATTGCGAGAAGCAAAGCGAATTTTTTGATCTGACATAATGCTACATAAAAGGAATGACAGCCCTCAATATACCGCAACAGGGCATATTCTAAAGGAGCCGGTTCACGGACAGGACTCGAACAGCGGGTTGGCTTAGTTTTCCGGTTGCAGGTCACCGATCATACCCGCAACTTTTCGCAGTAGATCATTGGGGATAGGGACGGTCAGGTTATACTGGCTGACTTTCCAACCACCATCCGTTTTTACGAGCGCTCCGGTTCCACGGCATTGGCCAAATCCATCATTTTCGAGTAGCTCGTCAAACCAAGCCGTGTTACCATCTTCTGAAATAAAAATATTCCGCTCTGTCATCACGTAGGTCCAACCGGTTCCTCGGTCAAAAGCCGGGCGAGCATATCCTTTAAACTCATCAATGGTCCAGCGTTCTGTCGCATCAGTGCCCATGAAAATGGCTTCTTCTGTGTATAAATCGAAGTAAGCGTCAAAATTTGCTGTTGAAGCATACGTGTGGATGCCGCTCAATACCTCATCGATAGCCTGCTCATCGGATTGAGCGTGTGCCGTATAGGACAAAAGAAGGAGCAGGAAGATGGGAAGGTATTTCATGATGGTCTGGGTTGGGTTGTTCAGCATGCTGGATCAATCTAATAAATTGAGCTTGATTACGGATATACGTCCGAGGGTCTTCGGTACGTGCATGTTCATTGTTCACTTGAATTCCTGAATGGCAACCTATACTCTGAGGCAAATCAATAATGAGCATGATGCACTTTCAACGGAATTCTTTGATGCAATTGAAGCGATGGTCTAGGCAGGGTCTAATTGGGTTGGTCCTCATACTTTGTGCGCCTGGTTGTATTCCCAGTAACAAGGCAGCCGACCTCATCTTAACGAATGCCCAAGTGTATACGCTGAATTGGCAAGGTCCAGACGGAGAGGGTCACCCGTCTTCTGGTGCACCGGTTGCGGATGGGACGTGGCTAACGGAAGCTACCGCCATTGCTATTCGAAACGGAATGATTCTCGGAGTGGGTTCTGAGTCCGAAATGATGATATATAGCGGCACCGAGACACTGATTCGAGACATGAATGGTGCTTTTATTGTACCGGGATTAATTGAAAGTCATGGTCATCTTCACGAGATAGGAGAGAAAGCCGAACAGATTAACCTCGTAGGTGTGGAGTCCGAAACAGACATTGCAGACCGGCTCATGGAAGGCTCAGAGCGGCCGGCAGGCGAGTGGATTATTGGAAGTGGTTGGGACGAAGGGAGCTGGGCCAATCATCTCCCGACGCGCGGCTTCTTGAACGAAATGTTTCCCGATAACCCGGTTGTGCTTAAAGGTTTAAGAGGGTTTGGCACCTTGGGAAATGATCTTGCCTTGGAGGCGGCCGGAGTGGATGCTGAAACACCTGATCCCGTTGGAGGATCGTTGGTACGAGATAATAAGGGCCAACTGACGGGTGTGTTTTTAAACAATGCGACGGACATACTCAATGACGCGATTCCGGAAGCATCCCTTGAGCAACGTATCCGCGTGCTCAACTACGGCATTGACCGTATGCTCGAATCCGGTTTTGTGAGTACGCATCATGCGGGAGTTCGAACGGATTATTTACCAGCCTACCAGGCCATGGGCAACGGCGATAGCCTTCGCATTCGCGTCGAGGCTATGCTCTCCGTTGGTGTAGTGGGGGCACCTTCCGCCGAAGAGTGGACTGAAATGGGCCCAACGGTGCGGGCATCGGACCTGCTCCAGATTCGTTCCGTCAAAGCCTATTATGATGCGTCGTTGGGTTCTCGCGGAGCCAAGATGATTGATGACTATTCGGATATGCCGGGACATAGAGGAATAGCAGGATCCGATTATGGGTTCGATACCGCGAAAGTGGAAGCTTTTATGGCGGCGGGCTTCCAGGCAGGGATACATGCAATTGGCGACGCTGGCAATCGGGACGTATTGGATTTTTACGAGTCCGTATATGAGCGGCATCCGGAAGCCCGCCGTCTTCGCAATCGGATTGAGCACGCTCAAGTCATCCATCCGGATGATTTTGAACGATTTGCTGAACTGGGTATCGTGGCATCGATGGAACCAGGGCATGCGGTTGAAGACAGCCCGTGGGCCGAAGAACGAATAGGTGCTGATCGGGTGAAGGGTGCGTATGCGTGGAGAACCCTAAGACAACATGGCGTTCCTGTGCTCTTTAACTCCGATTACACGGGTACGGACTGGAGCTTTTTCTACGGAATGTATGCAGCCATCACCCGGAAAATGGCCGACGGGACGCCAGACGGAGGATGGTATCCTGAACAATCCCTAACTGCAGAAGAAGCGCTCAGGGCCTACACGTATTGGCCAGCGTTTGCTTCAGGTAGAGAGCACCTTACCGGTACCATAAAGCCTGGAAAATGGGCAGACTTGACGGTAATGGATATAGACCCTCTCAATGCATCGCCCGATGAACTATTAGGCGGCCAGGTTCTGATGACCATCGTGGCAGGAAAGGTGGCTTACGAGATTCAGAATTAGGGCTCTAGGTATTCAATCACATCGGATTCGGCGGCGATGTACCCGAAGGAGGCCCAGGAAGAACCATTTAACAGTTCGTCATATACTTCCTTTGCCCGTTCCTGATGGCCATTGTACAAATGCCAATTTGCCACGCCGTACGTGATCGCATCGCCTGCTGACCCTTCACCGGTAAGGTCTTCTTCACTCAACTCACCTTTATAAAAAAGAAGGAGCTGGTGGTAGGCTACGTTTTCAATGATCGGCATGTCGCTTGAAATGGGGTCTAACACCCGATTAGCAGCTTCTGTATTCCCCATGCGACGGTGAATCATATACAACCAATGGGATGTGGATACCAGATTATCTGCATTTTCAGATGTTGCCCGACCATTGTTGAATCCGCGCAACGCACCCTCAAGATCATGCTTGAGATAGTACGCAAGGCCAAGATGATACCAGATATTGCCGTGTAGAGAGCTAACAGGAATGCCTTGGGCATTGGGCATGCCATCGGGTTCGATCTCGTTGTTCGTTCCCTCAATCAGTTCAGCAGCTTTTTCAAGGTCGGCAATGGCTTCATTAAACTTCCTGACCGAAATGTAGCGGTGGCCTCGATGTCGGTATAATCTGGCATCTTCGGGATACAGATCCATACCCTGAGTGTAAATAGAAATGGCCTCTTCGTAGTCTCCTACATAAGCCATGAAGCGTCCGAACCAGATGATATTCTCAATATTGGTTGGATCGACTACATACGCTTCCCGTCTTACATCATAGCGTTCCACAAGGTCTTGTGAAGGCTTAGGCGAGAAGAGCGAATCTCCAGAAAGAGAAATAGCTGCTGGCTCGGGATCAAGCGGTATGGACGCTTCTTGAGTGCATCCAGAAAGAACTATACACGCGAAGAGCAAGGCGACACATCTCATAGTAGGCTTTCGATAATTTGAAAAAGGGATTGGCAGCGGTTGTGGTGATTCTTCTAGATCTTACTTACTTCTGGGAGGTGGGTCAATAGGTGTACGCTTTCTTTTTTGCGACTATCGTTGCTAATGCGAGTTCTCGTGCCGACTCTTAGACCCTGTTTCCCTTCCTTAAGGCCCAGAATATTGTTATGCTGATCCGACCTACCCGACTCTTCGTCTTTCTTTTCCTACTCCTATTTACCGCCTCATTCGCTCAGGCACAGAAGAAGGACCTAACCCTAGAGGACTATGCTCAATGGGAGAGGATTACTACCCAGGTATTGTCTCCTGATGGCGCATGGTTTGCCTATCAAATAGCGCCTGTTGAGGGCGATGGGTGGCTTACCATCAAGCGCATCGCTGGAGATGAAGAGCATCGGTTTGACCATGCCAGTAGGCCACAGTTTTCTCGGGAAACAGGGTGGGTGACATTCTCCATCTCTCAACCCGAAGATGAACGTAAGAAATTGGAGAAGTCGAAGAAGCGTCTTGAGCTCTCTATGGGGCTCATGAACCTTGCGACGGCGCAGGTGGATACGATAGAACACGTGCAATCCTCAGTGTTTTCGGAGGATGGAAGGTATTTAGCTATCCGGAAGTACCAGCCGGAGGACGGTGCAGGAAACGGATCTGACCTATTGGTGCGAGACCTGAGCACCGGAAAGCATCAAAATATGGGCAACGTATCTGAATACGCATTTAGTCCAGAGGGAAGCCTTCTGGCGATTTCTATTGATGCCACTGAAAAGTTAGGAAACGGGGTTCAGCTTTTGGATCCATCAGCTTCTACCATTTCTGTTCTAGATAGTGATGAAAAAACATATAGCGACCTCACGTGGCGAGACGAATCGTTCGACCTAGCCTACCTAAAGGAAGATGAGCGCCAAGGCACGGACTATTCGGATCATCTGGTTGTCGTGCACCAATCCGTACATACAACGGGAGATACATTTGTCTTCGACGCAGAAAGTGCTGCTGGATTTCCGGAAGGATATCGAATTGCGGCTGAAGGTGGTGTTCAATTTTCCGATGATGGTTCGCGAGTGTTTTTCGGTTTGAAGGAACGCGCTATTGATGAAGAAGACGAGGAAGGTGAAGAGGAAGGAGATGAGGAAGAGGCCGAGGACGAAGAAGACGCAGCCGATGAATCCAAAACCAATGCTGATCGGGATAAAGATCTAGATCCGGCTGGAGTGGACATCTGGCATTGGAAGGATGCTATTGTGCAGCCAAGGCAAGGGGTTATGGCGAACCGGGATAAGAATTTCACTTATCTGGCTTCATGGACGCTTTCTGATGGTGCATTTGCTCAGTTGGCTGATGAGACGATTCGAAATATCAACTTGTCTGGTGATCAACAGCATGGTATCGGGTACGATTCAAAGCCGTACGAACCGGCTTTCAGAGAGTCTTGGAACGACGTGTATGTGATAGACACGCATACGGGAAAGCGGGAAAAAGTCATCGAACGCATTGAGTTTGTGAGTACCTCACCAGATGGCTACTTCGTGATCTACTTTCGGGGCGACGATTGGTGGTCCTATTCAGTCGCTGAAGGCACGCACCGCAACCTAACCGAGGATGTAGATGCTCAATTCAACAACTTCACGGCCATATATGGACGAGAAGAAGACAGAGCTTTTGGAACTGGGCAGTGGGTCGAAGGGGATAACTGGTTTCTAGCCTATGATCAGTATGATGTGTACAAAGTGTCCGCCGATGGTAGTGGTGCAGAGCGCTTAACGTTTGGCGCAGAAGACCAAGTCAGATTCCGTCAGACTCGTGTGGATTTTGAAAATGATGCACTTGGGGAAGATGAGCCGATTTACATGAGTGCATACGGGGACTTTACGAAAGACTCCGGCTACTATGTCTTGAGAAAAAGTCCAACTCGCTCGGAAGATGAAGCCGTGCTGGATCGTTTGGTGTATGAGCCGCGCATGATCTCAGGCTTGAGAAGAGCCGAGGATGCTGAGGTATTCACCTTCATGACTCAAAAAGCCGACGAATCACCGAATGTATTTGCGGTGGATGCCACGTTCTCCAATCCTGTGCAGCTAACGAATACGAACACCCAGCAAGACGAATATCATTGGGGACATACTGAACTCATTGATTTCACGAATGCCAATGGTGTACCGCTTCAAGGTAGGCTCCTTTATCCAGCCGATTATGAGGAAGGAAAGCAGTATCCAATGATTGTGTACATCTATGAACTCAGAAGTCAGAGCCTGCATGGTTATTCGACTCCGAGCCGTACGAGCGCCTACAATCAACGCCGTTTTTCATCTGAGGGATACTTCGTCTACGAACCGGACATCGTTTATCGTCTCAGTGATCCAGGAATGTCAGCTGTTGAGGCCTTGGTGCCGGCCGTGGAGAAAATGGTTGCTACGGGCATGATTGATGCCGCACGAATCGGGCTTACGGGTCACTCGTGGGGAGCGTATCAGACTTCATTTGTAGTCACCCAAACAGATGTGTTTACGGCTGCTGTTGCGGGAGCTCCCTTAACCAATATGATTTCCATGTACAATTCGATGTATTGGAATTCAGGAGGAACCGACGCTACCATATTTGAAGTCAGCCAAGGCCGATTCCCTAAGCCGTATTGGGAGGACATGGAGAAGTTTATTCAAAACTCACCCGTGTTTAGTGCCTCTAATATCAATACGCCGCTCTTAGTCGCTTTTGGCGATGAGGACGGGGCAGTGGATTTCAATCAAGGGGTTGAGCTCTACAACACGATGCGTCGACTGGAGAAAGAGTTCGTTCTGTTGGTATATGATGGCGAGAATCATGGTCTGCGTCTCAAACAGAATCAAATGGACTATGCAAACCGAACGCATGATTGGTTCAATCATTTCCTGCGTGATCGGGAGCCTGCGAAATGGATTGTAGATGGAATTCCATTTCTTGACAAGGACCTAGAGAAGAAAAAAGACAAGGAAGCACGCGAAAAAGCGGCCAAAGAGGGCTGATAAGCAGTATGACAGTATTTAAACGACTCTTAGTTCTCGCTCTCGTGCTTTCAGGCTGCTCTAAGGCAGAGTCACCCAAGGACTCCATTACATATGAGAATGATGTTGAGCGCATTATTAACACGCTGGCTGCAGATGATATGAGGGGCCGCCAGGCTTTTTCGGAAGATGCCTGGGTCGCTGCGCGGTTTATCGCGTCTGAGTATGAAGCTATTGGACTGGAGGTTTTCGCAGGTAATGGGGATTATCTGCAGGCCTTTCCGATCTATGAAACCCGTACCGAATCGCTAGACGTGAGACTCGATGGGGCGCAGGTTGCTCCTGAGCATATGGCGGGAAGTATTTCTTCTGATCAATTATCATGGGATGGTGATTCCGACATCACCAGAGTGTTTGTTGGACCTGATGATGACTTGGCTACGGTTTGGCGTCAGTATAGAAGAAGCGGAAATACATTGGTTGGTGTCCATTCCAGCCATGCGGATATGTTCGAGCGGTATCAAGGGTTTATGTCTCGTCCAAGCCGGGCTACCGAGTTAAGTTCTGGAGCAAACTTGGTCATGGTGCTCACGGACAGCCATGATCTTTCCGGAGTTCGTGTAGAAGCCACAGCTGAAGTCTCAACCTCAGAGATCACCAATGTCGTTGGCGTAATTCCGGGAAATCGAGCAGATGAGATCGTCGTATTTTCGGGTCACTATGATCATATCGGCTTTCGGGAAGGAGAGGAGGATCCGATTTTTAATGGGGCCAACGATAACGCTTCTGGTACCACAGCCACCATTCAACTGGCTCGGTATTTTAAATCACTCGGCACGCCCGAGCGGACGTTAATGTTTGTCGGGTTCACCGCCGAGGAAAGTGGCGGTTATGGTTCAAGGCATTTTTCTAAGCAGTTAGATCCCAGTCAAATCGTTGCCATGTTCAATATCGAAATGATTGGAAAGCCCGCAGTAGAAGGTCCCAATACGGCTTGGATTACAGGATTTGATCGATCTGATTTTGGCACCATTTTACAAGAAGCAGTAGAAGGGACGGTGTTCGCGTTTTATCCCGATCCGTATCCCAGTCAAAATCTATTCTATCGCTCTGACAACGCGACGCTAGCCAGGTTAGGTGTGCCGGCTCACACGATTAGTACGACTCCCATCGATGTTGATGAGGATTATCATCAGGCAAGTGATGAAGTAAGTACGTTGGATTTAGATCATCTTTCCAATACCATCGACGCGATTGCTGCCGGGGCAGCTCTCATTGTAAATGGCGAGCGAACACCAACGCGAATCGATCCAGCCTTGGTCAACTAAGGGTATTCGTACGTTGCAACGGGCCCTAGTTCAGGCGTAAGGGGCTTCACTCCGTCGAACCGAAAGCCGGCTTTTTCCAAAAGCCGGCCTGAAGCCGCATTGTTTACTGCCGTAAATGCAGAAAGTTGGGTAAATCCTAGGCTTTCAGTCGCATGGTTCACCATCGCGCGAGTGGCTTCTGTGCCATAACCCTGATTCCAGTGGTTCTCATCGAAGGCGAAGCCGACATCAGGGTGTTTCAGAAAAGGGCGTTGCAGTAGACCACAGATGCCGATCGGCGTAGCGTCTAGCATAACTAGGTACATCCCAAACCCTAAACGCTCATACCCTTCGGTCCCGGACGTCAGTATATAATCTTCGGCGTCCGCGATGGAGCGAATATCTTTATCGCCAATGTTCTGATGAAAGGCCGGTTGATTCACAAGGTCCAGAATGAAGGGCGCATCCGAGGGTACCATATCTCGAATGAGAAGGCGTTCAGTGCTAAGCTGCATACAATACTAGGTTGCTAAATGATGAAGTAAACCTACAAAAAACATGAACAATCCTCGTAATTATTCGATTCAAGAACTGATTAGGAATCTGAATTCCTGCACCAAAAACGAAATAAGACAGCACATCTGGTACCCGTGATTGTTTTGATGTCATCGCATATTGAGTATGACCTGGATACTTTATCCAGTATGAAAGAGGGCGGGTCCAAATGGACCCGCCCTCTTTTGTTATAGCCCTAAAGCTACAGTCCTTTAAAAGTGTCGAAGTGAATCGACTGCTCTAATGCCGAAATACCATCCTAGGTAGCCGTCGGATGATTGTTTTCTACATCGGTGGTGGATAGGAATAGAACGCCTGCAGTCCTAGTGGAAGCCCTAAGCCCCAGAAGATCAACAGAAAAATAGACCACGCAAACAGGAATACAATCGTGTATGGCAACATGATGGATGTAAGCGTTCCGATACCCGTTTTCTTGAAATACCGCTGGCAATAGACCACTACCAGTGGGAAATACGGCATTAGTGGGGTAATGATATTCGAGGACGAATCCCCCACGCGATAAGCCGCCTGTGTTAGCTCAGGTGAAATACCTACTTGCATGAGCATGGGTACAAAAATAGGAGCTAACAAGGCCCATTTAGCTGATGCCGATCCGACAAACAGGTTCACGAATGCAGCCAGAAAAACGATACCGAAAATGGTGACGCCACCAGGAAAGGCCAACGCTTTCAGCAAGGAAGCGCCCTTTAGAGCGATCAAGGCACCAATATTCGAGTTGCCGAATGCGTAGACGAACAGCGCACAAAAGAAGGCCATCACGATGTAATAAGACATCCCATTCATGGCCTTGGACATGGCATCCACCATATCTTTCGATTTCTTGAACTTTCCTGTGACATAACCAAACACCACACCAGGAATCAGAAAGAGCAAGAAGATGAGTGGCACAATGGACTGCATAATGGGCGCTTGAAAGCTGTTCAGCGAGCCACTTGCGTCGCGCATAGGAGAATCGGCAGGCAATACGATAAGCACCAATGCAATGAGCCCAAGCATCATCGTAAGCGTAGACCAAATAAAAGCCTTTCTCTCAGTCGGAGAAATGGAGCTCATATCATCCGCTTCTTCGATATCAGCATCTACAGGCGTAGTCCTATTTAAGCGAGGCTCAATGATTTTGTCCGTAATGAGCCAGCCAAGACCAATGATCAGTACAGATGAGATCGAGGTAAAGAAATAATTGCCCAGTGGATTGACCAGAACAGACGGGTCAATGATCTGAGCCGCCGGCTGAGTGAATCCTTGAAGTAGGGGATCGATAGCGCCAGGTAAGGGATTAGCACTAAATCCACCGGAAACGCCTGCAAACGCCGCGGCAATACCCGCCATTGGATGTCGCCCAACCGCGTAAAATATGATGCCACCTAGCGGGATGACCAGAACGTATCCCGCATCTACTGCACTGTGGCTGATCAACCCCACGAGAATAACCATAGGGGTCATCAACGCTTTCGGCGTCCAGCTCAGTGTCATTTTTATACTGGTGTTGAAATACCCAGCCTCGTCCGCCACCCCGACTCCCAACATGGCTACCAAGACGACTCCCAGAGGTGCAAACCCCGTAAAGATGGTCACCATTTGAGAAAGGAACGTAGCCATGGCATCGCCAGCCAATAAGTTCTTGATGACGATAGCTTCGCCCGTCCTTGGATCAATATCGGCAAACGACATGCCGGACATGATGGAAGACAGGATCCACACAATGATCAATGAGAAAAGAAACAGCATAGCTGGATCGGGCAACTTGTTGCCTACGATCTCTATGCGGTTGAGCATGCGTTCGATAAAGCCGTTGCTCTTCGAAGCGTCCTGATGAGTAGAGTCCATTTCGCAGTGGGGATGTTTGAGTTATCAGCCCTGAATGTACTACACGTTATTTGAAAAGCGAGAATATGACTTTTATCGTCATTTCCTCTCTCTTTTTACCGCTCAAGCAACCTGACCGGCACAACTTCGTCTTAGTGACGTAGATTGGGCCATAGAACCAGACCTTGCTTAAATTTCCATGTGTGCAACAACCAACAGGCGTAGTTTTCTATCCTTGATGCTAGCTGGAGTCGGATTATCCGTGATTCCTGGTCGCGTATTCGCGGGATCAGTTCACCCTGAACCACGAGAAGGCATTGACGCCTCAGAAGTATTACCAGATGAGGACGTTGCCAAGTTCGGGAAATCAGTACAAGAAGTTTTCAATATGATCCGGGAGATACCGGAAATTGCGGACGGAATTGGTTGCTACTGTGGTTGTTTTACGCGCCCTGGATACCGTTCGCTACTAACCTGCTTTCATAAAGGGGGAAGGGGAATGGGATGCCCTATATGTCAAGGTGAAGCCAAATTGGCTTTCCGGCGACATAAAGAAGGACAAACACTAGATCAGATTCGTCGAGCCATTGACGCTCGATTCGGTTGATAACAATGAAAAAAGTACTATTTGCAGCTGTTTTGACGATGGCTATTGTCTGGAACGTCAAACCAGTTGAAGCGCAGATCTATGCGAGTCCGAGAGGAGGGATTACCCAAACGCTTGATGGAACGACGTTCACTGTTGAATACAGTCGCCCCATTTTAGGGGACCGATCTGGTTTGTTTGGAGGCCAAATCTGGTGGGGACACATCTGGACTCCGGGAGCAGATGATGCGACAACGTTTGAGTTTGACAATGATATGTTGATCGAAGGCGTCGAAGTACCAGCTGGGAAGTATTCCGTGTGGATGGTGGTGCAGGATAGTACGTCGTGGGAAATGTGGTTGGATCCCGAGTGGAACCTATTCCACCTACCAGAGCCAGAGAAAAATGATGAGCAGATTTATATATGGGTCGAGCCAGATATGGAAGCGCCCATTACAGATGTGTTGACCTTTGATTTCAATAAGTTGGATACTTGGAATGCCAATTTGCGGATGCGTTTTGAGAATGTGCAGGTTGACTTGGACATTGAGTTTCCATCCCAGTTGAAGAAGACGGTGTCTCAAGAGGAAGCAGCCCAATATCTGGGTTCATATGCTGCTCAATTGCACAAAAACGAATGGCAGCCGAACGACTATGCGTATGATTTAGTGTTCAGCTATGCAGATGGTCACTTGACTGCTCCGGTTTTGTTTGGACCTCCTAATGAGGATGGTATGGACGAAGCTCCGTTTCCAGATCAAATGCATTTCCTGATCAAAACAGATTTAGTCTTGGTTCCTGTTGCCTATGATGACAATGGGAAGCTGATCTGGACAGCGGATTTTTATTTCGAATTCAATACGGATATGGAAGGAAATCCTACTACGTTTGAATTACGAACTCCCAAAGACTCTCTCTGGATGTCTGGTTCGCGTGGGGATTAAAGAGTGCTGCTTAGGCGCTTTTTTCTGGCTGACCAATCAGGTAGAAATACCCGATTACCGTGATGGCCGGAATGAGTATCATGACGCCCGTTGAGACCGAGCCTCCCTCTTCGATCGGTGTCATCATTCCGGTGATGCCCATAAATAGGAGTAGCATAGTCCCAGGAAGGAGTAGAATCGCTAACCATGTGCGGTACGCGGGCGATCCTTTAAAGGGAAGTAGGATGATTGCGCCGTGGAGTAAGAAAATAAGGGCCATCGTTCCCGGAGTGACTTTGAATAAGTCGTCCGTTAATCCTAGTTCAAACGTGTTTTGAAACAGGATGACTATGCCCATTAGAAACATAAAAAAGCCTAACCCTAGCAGCGCATACCGAACCAATCGAAAGTAGAACTGATTGGGACCGTCTGGGGCTTCGTGCTTGATTCGATTGAAGTAGGTCATGATTTATGGGTATTCGGCATTAAAAGCGGTCTCTGAATACAGTAATATAGCCTGCGGTCGCTTTCGTTCACGTCCTGTCTCCGTTTGTATAGCGACGTGCGATCCAGATGAAAGGAATAGTTAGGAGGAATTGTGTGAGCGGAAAAGGGAGATAAACCAGCATAGAAAAAGGACCAATGGGTCCTCTGATTATAAAAGCCCATACGATGAACCCCGATGTCGCCAACGTTAGCAAGGAAGCCAACGCTAAGAGTAACTCTGAACGACGGGTTTTGCCGAAACGAGTAATTCCGAAATGGAGAATGACGCATGGTATGCTGGCCCAGGCGACGTAGAAAAAAGAGGCCGACCACCACGACGAACCGATTTCACCTCCAAGTAAGACGACTCCCCACGTAGTTATTACGAGATTGGCTAGCAGAAAAAGGTAAGAAATGACTTTTGTCATTCGTCCTCGCTGGGTCTTACTTATGGTTCAAAGGGGAATTCAATTACAGCTTTGGCCAGGTATCTGAAAGGCGGTACCCTTCCGGCCACGGATCCGTCGGATCTAGTGTATGCTGATGAATACCAGTGATCCAAGCTCGGCCAGTTACGGTTGGAATGATGGCTGACTTGTTGCCTAGCACAGTAGTGTCCGCAATTGAGCAGAGAAATTCGGAGCCAATAATGGAAGTGGCTCGGTAAAGGTCTCCTTTCTGCATGGTGCCTTTCGCATGCAGTAGAGCCATGCGAGCCGAACAACCTGTGCCGGTGGGAGACCGATCAATCTTTCCGGGCCGAATGGCAACGCCATTCGGCCCGGAAAGAACACCTTCAATGGATTGGAGCGGGCCAGCAAACTGACAAAAAGAGAGGTGATCCCAATCTGGATTGATCGGGTGTGTAAAGCCGAGTTGCTCATTGGCTGCGGCTACGATATTCATTCCCATGGTCGCCATATCCTTTGCTTCATCTGGCTCTATAGCAAACCCAAGGGGTGCGGCATCCACGATGACAAAACTATCGCCTCCATAGGCGGTGCTTACAACGAGCGTACCCAATCCCTCAACTTCAAGATGCACATCTAATTGATCCACAAACGAAGGGACGTTGGTGATTTGGATGCGCTCGGCCTTCCCATCCTTGCAAAAGGCACGAGCTTTGACTAGGCCGCCGGGAGCTTCCAAGACTAAATCCGTAACCGGTTCGGTCATGGGCAGAATGCCCGTATCCAGTAAAACAGTAGAGACGCAAATAGAATTGGAGCCGGACATAGGAGGCGTATCGGCGGGTTCCATAATGATCCACGCTGCCTGCGCCTCCGGATGTACGGGAGGGACCAGTAGATTCACGTGTCGGAATACACCTCCACGCGGCTCGTTAAGGACGAAATTACGGAGGGTTTCGTCCTGTTCGATAAAGGTCCGCTGCTCCCAGATCGTTTTCCCGGGAGGTGGCGACACGCCTCCCACAATCACATCTCCAACCTCACCTTCGGCGTGGCAGCTCACCACATGTATGACTTTTGAAGTACGCATGTAGATTTAGTTTGAATCTATGTTTCCTTCAAGTGCAGCTCGTCCTCCCACAATAGGGAGCTCAAACGAGGTAGCATCTAGATCAATTGAAAGCTCCGTTCCAGGCTTTGGATGCAAGGTGAAGTCTTTGTCTGAGGACATAATCATGAATCCAATTTTCTGGCCAGCTTTGATAATCTGGTCATCTGGTTCAAGGTTGAATTCTAGTTCATAGAACTCTCCGGGTACGAGCGGGCTACTTTCCGTCATGGAAGTGTGATTTTGAGGGTCAGCCCATCCGCGCGTAATGAGACCTCCTTTAGCCTGTCGGCCTTCTCTCCATGGAAGAGAAACCACCCAGACCGACAAGTTAGCAGCTGGCTTGCTGGATGAGACTTTCATTTTAGCGCGCATCGTGCCCGATATGTGGACATCTTGAGTCAGTTCATGCGTCACGTACATTAAGCGGTGATTGGTGTCCTCGGCTTGGGCCAGGACTTTACCCGTAAAAGAGACGTTGTCGACAATCGTTTCCACACCTTGGTCCATATGCATGTCAAATGTAAGCATGCCTGACTGCTCTCCACCAGCCTGCGGGTAAAGCGTGACATCTTCTGATGCCGGATTAGGATAGTCAGCATAAGGAGTGGGCTGCAGGCGATCATCCCCCATGCGAACAATCCAAGCCTTCGGATCATTTTCGACTCCATTTTCGACGCCGTAGACGTAGCGGGTGAACCACTTGTTCATCATGTCGAGAGGGGGAGGTCCACCATGTCCACCTTGGTGGTAATACATCTGCAGAGGGACTTGTCCTTTTAACGCTGCTGAAATGCGGTAGCTATGCTCTGGCATGACATTCCAGTCGTTGAATGCATGCGACATCAATACGGCAGCTGTAATATGCTGAGTCACATTTAGGTAGTCTCGTCCGGCCCAGAACTCATTGTAGTCTCCCGTTAGACGATCCTGTCCTTCTGCCATTTCACCGTCTCTTACGGTGTCATTGCAATACTCTCGGCGATCGGTGTCCTGGCTGTGAATAAAGTCGTACAGTACATCAATATCCTCTCCCAGATATCCTCCAGGATGCCGGATGAGGCCATTAGAACGGTAATAATGCCAGTAAGATGTGTTGGGAGCAACAGGAATGATGGCTTTTAGTCCGTCTACACCTGTGGTGGCGGCAGCGAGAGGAAGCGTTCCGTTGTACGACGTGCCCGTCATACCCACATTTCCATTTGACCAATTGGCAACAACCTCTTCACCACCCACTACGGCGGTGTAGCCTTTGGCTCGGCCGTTCAGCCAGTCAATGACGGCTTTCGGAGCAAGGGATTCATTGATGCCTCCAACGGTCGGGCAACCTTGTGATAGTCCCGTTCCAGGGGATTCTGAATGTACTACAGCAAAACCACGTGGTAGCCAATCATTCACAAAACCATTCGAAATTCCCGGACGTGTTCTCGGCGCAAAACCTTGATATTTTTCTTTCTCAGGAGGCGCTTCGCCTACTTTATGGTTTACATCCCAGAACAGGTCTCCTAGACCGGCCGTTCCTGAGTAATATGGGCTCGATCCATAAATAGTGGGCACTTGGAGCCCTTCGGACTCGGTTTGAGCTTGTCGAACGACAGATACATGCACGCGGTCTAACTGACCATCTCCATCTGAATCAAATTCAGTTTCCACCCACAATACTTCCCGAATCCAATCACTTTCATTAGCGAAGCCATCGACTACTTGGGCCATTCCATCTTCAAAAACCGGTTTCGTCTGGGCCTGAACCGTAAGCACGGTCGCCATCAGGACCAGTGCGGTGAGAACAAATCTGTGCATGAGCAACTACCTTTTGTGTTTAGCCTTAAAGATACATTTGGATGAGATGATTTTTAGCGCTTCATTTCGGATTCAACTTCTAACTTCTGACATCCCCCTAATTACTATGAATCGATTGTTGAAACTGGTTCTGACTATGCTGCTCGTTATTACGGCGTGCAGTAACCCAACAGTGGAGGATGATCTGATTACTGCACTCCTTGAACCCGGTGATTTTAGTGGTGAAACCCGATTAATGTGGAGTCCCAAGGCTGCTTCAGTTCCATTACAAGAAGTGAATGGTAGCCTGAACGGGGCGATTTATCTGGGTGGCGAAACCCAGAATCCTTACGGCGTACGTCTGGAAAAATCGGGAATGTCCCCTTATTTCGATGTGTTATCCATCGATCAAAACCGAGATGGTGCGTATTCAGCAGCCGAATCGTACTCAACCATTCCTAATGAGGTTAGAAACAAGTTTTGGTCCAGTTTTAAGACTTCTCTGCAAGTGACGGTTCAAGATCCAGAGTCAGGAGAAACGGTGACGAACCCTTATCCAATCAATCTTTGGTATGTGGAAGATCCTAGAGAAGGAAATCCTGACTTGAATCTGAGGTTTACTCGTGGGGGATGGCTACAGGGTAGGGTAGTTCTGGATGGTGTTGAGGCCCATATCCGGGTTTCTGAATCTAAGTTGGATGGATTCTTTTCCATGGATGATGAATGGACGCTGGCTCTTCCTGATTCCATGCACAATCTGTACCGATTTGAGCAGGCTAGGCCTGCCAAACGTCATGCATGGTTGGGAGAAAAAGCGTTCAGGCTGGTGTCCGTAAACCCAACGGGTCGTTCAGTTGTGTTGGAGTCGATAGATCCAGGCGTATCGCGTGCAAAGGAAGCACTCGATGATGATCAAACCCGCGTGGACCGCATGGCCCCTCACTCGGGAGAGCATGTTGCCTTTAGCCATGATTTTGCACAAGCTGAAGCTCAGGCAAAGCAAGAGGCTAAATCCCTGTTCATCGATTTTGAAACCGTCTGGTGTGGACCTTGCAAAACCATGGAAGAGTGGGTCTATTCCGCGGATTCTGTCGTTGATGCAAGCAAAGGTGTCATTGCCGTTAAAGTGGATGGCGATGATTTTCCTGAGATCGTAGATCGTTTCCAAGTCGTTGGCTACCCAACCATGATCCTAATGGACCCCGACGGTTCAGTTGCAGGCAAGCTGGTTGGATACCAAGGCGTAGAGGCCATGACCGACTTTCTGTCTCAGGATTCTTAGCGAACGAGGACCATTGATTTGGTAACGGATCCTTCTGGCGATGATATCTGATAGAAGTAGACTCCGTTGGGCATGGTTCGCCCTTGGACATCCTGACCATTCCAGCTCACTTCGTGGGATCCCGCGTTTCGAAAGCGATCATCAAGTAGCATAATTTCCTTACCCGTTGAATCTACAACGGTGATTCGTACTTGAGTCGGTTCAGCCGTCGTAAATGGGATAGTCGTACTTCTGGAAAATGGATTGGGATGGTTTTGGTCCAAAGAGATGGATTGCGGCACCTCGCCAGAGAGTTCATTCGCCGTACCGTTAGATATTAAATCTAGATCTAGACCTAAATTATCGAAATAGGCGATTCTGGCAGGAATAGTTTGCTCAATGATATTCTTTAGGTTCGTTGATATCCGATCTGCCCGGTATCGCACAGCCAAATACGGAAGGAAGCTCTCGGCTACGTCTTCTCGCTGAGGGTAATCGCGCGCGTAGGTAGAAATGAATTCAGGATCAGATGTCTGAGCGGCTACCCAGCCCGTTGCCAGCGCATGATCTCCATCGAGCGAGGTGTGGGCGAGTTCGTGCACAAGCGTTTCTTCGAGAATGCCATCTGCTTCATACAGTGCGGACTGACCTGTGTGAATGAGCACACTTCTATTGCCTCCGCCAAAAGGTTGGACACCCTTATTGATCCAGATAGCATCCATATCACGCCTCAAAGCCTTCGGCATTCTTCCTGTCTCAACGCCATACTTGGTTGCTGCGACCAGGGCATTGTCAGAAGTACCAAACTCTGGATTTACTTGGGCTTCTGCGGTGCCTCCATCTGAAAAAGTGATGGTGAACAAAAAAGCGTTGATGACTTCCCAGTTATTGGTTCTACGATCAAAAATGGTACGCTGACCTTGTCCTGTATAGGAAATGTCCTGAAAAACGGTTGGGTCACTCTCAGTAATAATATCTGGGTCAAGAAAGATGGTGCCGCCAAAAGGGGGATCCACTACACTTTCTGGGCCCGAAGCCGTCAGCGGAAAAAGTATAAAAAGGGCAATAAATACCGTTGGAAACAAGGTTAGACGCGGCATTAGAACTGGGTAGAATATGGAGTCGAGTAACGACAAAATATACAAAAAAAGCAGGGGGGGCGACTTCGTCGTCCCCCCTGCACCAGTAATCAACTGAACTGTGAATTCAGGACTTTACTGGACCGATTGGAAGCATAACGCGACCATAAACTTCATTTAAAACTTGAGCTAATGCGGTATAAATGGCAGACAATCTGCAGATAATGCCTTCCCATCCAGCAAATGTTTTAATGGCTGTATTTCCTGTAGCGTCACCTAGAGCGAGGAGAAAGAACAATAGAGCTAGGGAAAAGAACACAAACTGGAGGGCTCGATTCATTGTGAGCGTGGCTACAAACATCACGGCGGTGAATAACCCCCACATGACTAAGTAGGCAACCATAGCTGAGTTTTCAGCAGGCTCAGCTAGTCCCAGAGCAGGCATCATGAGTAGCGCAACAAGCGTTAACCAGAACAATCCGTAGGATGTGAAGGCTACAGTGCCAAACGTATTCCCTTTTTTCCATTCCATGAGTCCGGCAATAATTTGGGCGATACCTCCATAGAAGTGACCCATCGCTAAAATCATAGCTCCCAGCTCAAAAAGGCCAGAATTGTGGAGATTCAGAAGAACCGTGGTCATTCCGAATCCCATTAGCCCGAGCGGGGCAGGATTCGCGGTATAGTCGTGGTAGTCACTCATCTCGACTTCTTGGTTTGGGCTATTGGAAGCGCACCAAAAATGCGATTTGATGAGATAAGTGCATGACGCGAGAAGGCTCTTCTCATTGGCTGGAGATCCTGACCCGGATGGGCAGAGAATCCCCTACATATGGCCTCCTTTCAATCCAAGTTCTAATAAGACTGATCGGTCCCGGGAAAGGTGTTCACTTGGGGCGTTTTACTGCTCAATACTCCTTAAATACGACGATACCACGGCTGCGTATTCTTCTGGTTTATCGACCATCGCCATGTGACCGGCATCAGCTATAATTTCAACTTCTGCGTTAGGCACAAGGGAGGCAAAGCGGTGCATCGTTTCAGGTCTGGCTTCATCGAATTCGCCGGCGATAAATAGCACGGGCATGTTCAGTTCGTGCAATCGGTCTGTTCGGTCAAAGTTCAGCAACGTTCCCGTGGAAGCAAACTCGGTTGGTCCCCACATGGTGTTGTACACCTCCGAATTTCCCCTAACGCCTTGGCATTCCGGAACGTCTTTTTCTGGCTGGTGGTAAAGGAATCTGGAGTAAAACGAATCTGTAGCAGCTACATAATCTGGATGGCTGTATGTCCCTGCGTTTTCGTGTAGACGAATGGTGTTCTGAAGTTCTAGCGGCATCTCTGAGACGAGTACTGCCGCATCTTCCAGCCAAATAGGTGTTGAAAGCAATGGACCGCCTAAAATGATTGAGTGCACACCCGTCGTATCTCCTTCTAATCCATATTCAGCCGCTACCGAGCCTCCCCAGCTCAGCCCTAAAATATGTAGTTCATCCAACCCCATGACGTCCCGAATGGCTTCGATTTCCGCAACTGATTGTCCAATGTTCCAGTTCTCTCTATTTCCCGGTCGATCTGATTTTCCGGTTTCTAATTGATCATATCGAATGACTGGACGGTCTAGGATCAGATCATCTAATAGCCCGAATCCACAGCTTGTCCCACCTGGGCCACCGTGAATGAGTAATAGCGGTATACCTTCGGCTTCCGGATTAGAAAGTTCATAATAGATCCGCCCGCCGGGTACATCCAGCATTCCATCTATGGTTTGCTGACGTGCTTCTGGTGGAGATGAGCATGCGGATGTGCAAAACAGCAGGAACGCACTTAGTAGGACCATTCGCATGAGATCAAGGATTGAACGTGATGTATGAGATTCGAGCGTCGACATTTCTTGAATTCCATGCATTCCCGTACTCAAGTAAGAAAAGACTACCATCATCCGCGAAGGCCATGTCCATGGGGCGACTGAGCGTTGTTGACGGAAGGAAGCGCTCCATGTAGTCAAATTCACCATTTTCATCCATTGTCACGAGGAAGATCTTGTGACGCATCCACTCATAAACAAATAGCTTACCCTCGAAATAAGGTGGGAATCCTGTCTTTGATTCACTTCGGAAAACAGGACCAGCCATTGCCGTTCGCCCCCCGGTTTCGAGGAGGGGAAATGCGGAGGATGCTCCATAAGGGTACCAAATCCAAGCGGATTGAGCAGGAGGTAGTTGCTTTGCACCCGTGTTGTTGGGTGAGTTATTAATGGGCTGACTGGCGTCGTGCACTCCTAGACTTTGCTCTGTTGAAAAGTCCCATTCGTGATATGCCTTATTATCGCCAACAAAATAAGGCCAGCCGTAGAATCCAGCTTCTCTGGCCTGATTTAACTCATCGTGCCCTGCAGGGCCGCGGTCGGTGGAATCAGCGGTGGCGTCTGGTCCTACTTCTCCCCAGTACAGCCAATTTGTCTCCTGATCAATGGAGATTCGAAATGGATTCCTATTACCCATCACGTAAATCTCTGGATGGCCATTTGCGCCGTCAGCAAACAAGTTGCCTTTGGGGATGGAATACGTTCCATCGTTTTCAGGTCGAATACGGAGGATTTTTCCTCGTAAGTCACGGGTATTGGCCGCTGTGCGCTGTGCATCCCAGTAGGCCCGATCAGGTTGTTCATCAGAAGGACTATATCCATCTGAGGCGAAGGGGTTCGTGTCGTCTCCCGTTGAGAGATACAGGAATCCATCTGGCCCGAATTCTACGGCCCCGCCGGCATGGCAACACTCAAACCGTTGGGTCGGGACGGTGAGCAATACGACTTCAGAGTCCATATCCAGCGTATTCCCATTGAAATGGAAACGTGATAGCTGTTGTTGTGAGACATTAGGCGAAGAGTAATACAGGTAGAGCCAACCGTTGGATTCAAATCCAGGATCAAGCGCAAGACCTAATAAGCCATCCTCCATTTCAGAAAAGACGTCGATTTCCGCGATGATGCCATCGACGCCGTTCGCTGGATCTACCATATGCATGCTACCGTGGCGTTCGATAAACAACGCGCGTCCATCCGGAAGCGGTGCGACCTCCATGGGCTCTCTAAGATTTTCTTTTAGTACGACCTGGGTAAACTCGCTTTCATTTGGCGTTAATTCTGCGGTTGGGCCCCCTTCCGTAGCCCATTCTATACCTCCGAGTAGGTGATTCAAGAAATCAGTTTCGAGCCAAGTTTCCGGTCGATGCCCCATGTTAGTATAGAAAGAGCGACCACCGTCAAAGGTGTGATACCACGACATGGGTTGGGTCGCACCTTCAAACGTATCCGTTCCTGCATCATAGGATTGCTTGTCAATGGACAGCAGCACATTCAGATTGTCGTTCACAAAGCGATGGTTATACCATTCATCAGAGCGAACCCATTCGTCATCGAGATGCGCTGTTGAAGGATGTCTACTATCATCCACTACCAAACGGGCTTCTTGAATCGCTGGATGATCGACGAAATAGGCACCTACTAGTTGACCATACCAAGGCCAACCGTATTCGGTATCAGATGCAGAGTGAACACCTATATAACCACCGCCTCCTTGGATGTACCGCTGAAACGCTATCTGTTGCTGTTCATTGAGGACATCTCCGGTAGTGTTCAAGAACATGACTGCATCGTACTTGGCTAGCCCTTCATCGGTAAATACGTCTGAAGACTCCGTCGAATCTACTTCTATTGAATGGGAAGCGGCAAGCTTTGAAATCGCACTATGTCCGTCTGAGATGGAGCCATGTCGAAACCCCTGGGTTTGGGAGAATACTAGGATATGGCGGTCACTAGGGCCCATAAGAAAGAGCACGACCACTAGGGAAATCAGCACAAAAAAAGCGGCAATAAGTTTTCGATTCACGGCTGATATCCTATAAATTGAAGGAAAGAGGGTGGAGGCTCATGGCCTAGATGACCGAAAGCTAGCAGAGGGTGAAGCCCAACGCAAGGATTACGACCTCGCAAATAGAAAATTGGATCCAGAAAAACGATAAATGGATATGGAATCAGCAAGCAATATGGCTTCTACATCAGCCAAACGCCATTACGGGATCGCTTTTGTGGTTTCGCTTGCCATGAGCCTGTTTTTTTGGATCGAAATGGGAGTGTTCAATGTTGTCGGATTCCTATTCTGGACCTGTCTTTCCGCCTTGTTGGGATCCTCTTTTGGCTTGGTTGTGGGGCGCAGAATTCTAGTGACTGTTGTCGCCACCTTCGTCATCCGTTTGCTCTTGTTCGTCATCATGACATGGTTTTGATGGGCATTCATCTTTAGTGGTCGTTTAAGAGGTGACAGGATGCCTAAAACGAATGGAAAAAAGATATGAGATGTTCATGGTGTGGAGACGATCCATTATATGTAGCCTATCATGATGAGGAGTGGGGCGTACCCCAGCACCAAGACAGCAAGCTTTTCGAAATGCTCATTTTAGAGGGGGCACAAGCGGGATTGAGCTGGTCCACCATTCTGAAAAAACGGGAAGGGTACCGGCGAGCCTTTCACGAATTTGATCCTATTAAAGTCGCTCGAATGACTGAATCAGATTGTGCGGCACTCCTATTAGATTCGGGCATTGTTCGAAATCGACTCAAAATCGCATCGACTGTATCTAATGCACAGGCCTTTCTCGAAGTGCAAAAGGAAAAGGGGTCATTCGACGCTTTTCTGTGGAAGTATGTCGATGGTTCGCCGATTCAAAACGGCTTTGCGAGTCTTCCAGAAATACCAGCAGAGACAGCCCTTTCAAAGCAAATTAGTAAAGACCTTAAGCGTCTGGGGTTTCGATTTGTAGGCTCAACGATCATCTATGCCTATATGCAGGCTATTGGGATGGTCAATGATCATATTTCGAGCTGTTTTAGGGCTTCTCAACTGAGGTAGACGGATCTACTACTTTTTGTTAATACCGTGTGGAAAACGTGGAAAAGACGCTCAAAATGTTCTTTTTACGGATCTATTATAATCTGTTCAAATTATAAATCGTTACTTAACAAGTACTTATGGCAATAAGCATTGATATTGAGATCGGCAGCCCTTGAAATCAGCCTAAAATGAGCACTTTTAGAAATAGTGGAAAAGCTGTGGATAACGAGAAGTGACTCGTAAAATCGCTTTACAATTAAAACAGGGCAGCATTGTGGAGAAATAGCCTGATTTTCGAACTTAGAATGCCAAAATACCCGTAGGTATTAGGTCAGCACTTTTGCGAATCCATCAATGTCTTCTAGCACTGAACCGGTCCCACGGACAACGGCAGTTAGAGGGTCTTCTGCAACATAAACGGGCAGATCTACGCGTCCTCTAATCATTGAATCTAATCCTTTCAGCATCGCTCCCCCTCCGGTTAGCATGATGCCTCGTTCTAGGATATCCGCGCCAAGTTCTGGAGGTGTTCTCTCGAGACATCGAATAACGGCGGCTGCAATCTGACCGACCGGTTCGCGAAGAGCTTCTCGTACATCTTCGGACGAAATCGTTCTCACTTTTGGAATTCCACTAACTAAATCTCGGCCTTTCACCGACAACTCCAGTTCAGGATCTAACTCAATAGCACTACCCACTTCCTTTTTAATTCGCTCGGCAGTACGGTGACCTATGAGCAGATTGTGGTTACGCTTGAAGTACTGCACAATGGCATTATCCAATTCATCTCCACCCACTCGAATGGACTCATCAATGACGATTCCAGAAAGGGCGATAACAGCAATTTCAGTCGTTCCACCGCCAATATCAACAATCATGTTGCCAACAGGCTCGGCTACATTCAAACCGATGCCGATGGCAGCAGCCATGGGTTCATCGATGAGATGGACTTGTCTCGCTCCGGCGTGCTCAGCTGAATCTCGAACCGCTCGTTTTTCTACTTCAGTAATTCCACTCGGAACACACACGACCATTCGCCGGATAGCAGAAAGCCAGTTTGTTTGAACCTTTCTGATCAGCTGACGAATCAACTGCTCGGCAACTTCGAAATCAGCTATAACTCCGTCCTTAAGGGGACGAATGGTTTCTATCTCCCGGTGCGTACGCTCATGCATTTGCTGAGCTTCGTGTCCCACTGCAATGACACGTCTTGTAGATCTATTCAGAGCAACGATGGAGGGTTCGTTCAAAACGATACCTCTACCCTTGATATAAATCAGAGTGTTTGCAGTGCCCAGATCAATGGCAACGTCAGTCGAAAAATTGAACAGCCCCATGTAGTAACAGTCGCGAAAAGCGGTCTTAATGAAGTCGTGAAACCCTGTTTTTCATTGGAAAGGGGGTCGGGAGACACCCGGCCCGCAGGGTCTTTTGATAATACGTACAGAGTGTGTTGATTCCAACGCACAAAGCGTAGTTCGGTCAATCGTTTTTGCTGTAAAAACCTCCGTACATTGATCAGTGCGCCCCTGCTTGTGTATCTCACAAACTCATCCGGAGATTTTAGTTGAAGCGATCAGTACTTCTTCTGCTTGGCATTCTGTTAATCGTATTAGGGGTGGTGTCCATTGGGGCATTAAAAAGAGAAATTCGGATATCAACGAATGTAACGGTCAGTAAGTCAGAAGCGACCTCGTTCCGTGTTTTATCCTCCGCTGAGCAGATTTCCAGTTGGATGGAAGGAATAACACTGCAAGAAACATTAGTTGAGCATCCAGAAAATGTGGGGAGTAGGTATCGGCTTACGCAGGTCGACGGATCAGAATGGGAAGCCACAGTGCTGGATTTGGAGGACAATCGACGGATCGTCATGCTCTTGACCGATCCTAGAGCTGAGATTCATATTGAGGTCGAACTATTTCCATCACCAGAAGGGACTCGGGTTCAAATTGACACGATTACGAGGGGTTCTACCGTCTTTTACCGGACGCTGATGCCTTTTGCAAAGAGATCAATCCTCAAGAGTCAGATGCGCATAAATGAACATTGGAAAAGACTGATCGAGACATCCATTGAATCGTTGGTTGGGGAATGGAGCGGTACAGATGCCTCCGGATCAGAGCAACTATTTGAGTTTCATTTCGATGGGACGGCGGACTGGAAGGTTTCGTCTAGCGCCGGCGAATTCCAGTTAAAGAACTTACTCTATCGAAGAAATACCCTATCCCAACCTCAACAACTGGATTTAACCGGTTTTCAAAAAGGCCCTTTGGCCGGTATGACCTTGTTCGGTATTGTCGATTTATCCCGTCAGGATACACTCATTTACGACGCTGCAGCGGGTAAACCTGACGATGCGTCTGCTCGGCCGGAGACGTTCTCGGAATCGGCTACCGTCTACATACGCATTCGTTAAATGGGTTCGAAAAGGGCCATGACGGCGCCGGCAGGATCTCGAATAACGCAGAATTTGCCGTGACCTTCCATCTTTCGGATCGGTGCAATGAGCTCTCCTCCCAGTTTCTTGCACTGCTCTGTGGAGGACAGAATATCATCCACATTTACATACATGAGCCATGCAGGTGGGAGACCTTTGTTGTTGCCTCGAGCATTACAAATTCCTGACACGGGATCGCCAGTCGAGGGGGCAGACATGACGAAATCATTGTATGTGCCCATACTAAGGGGAGTAGACGTCCAACCGACTACTTGTTCGTAGAATTCTCGGATTTCATCTGCATTGTCAATCGTTAGATCGAACCAGCCTACAGTTCCGGCAAGAGGCTTTGCGTCACTCATCTGAGCTCTCAGTTATGCAAGATCCGATTTTTCAAGATCTGATCGATCCGTTCAAGATCTTCGACAAACCTTGGATCGGTATCAATGCGGGCCTGAATAGCTTTGCATGCATGAATCACTGTTGAGTGATCCCGACCGCCAAATCTGCGGCCAATAGCTTCGAGGGAATGCTGCGTCATCAACTTGCAAAAATGCATCGCAACTTGTCGCGCATCCACGATAGGCCGCTTGCGACTTTTGCCAATCAAGAGATCTGGATCCAACGAGTAGAACTCCGCTACGATATCTCGAATGTGAGATGCCGAAATGCTTTTTCGGGTGCGGTTGTCGATCAAATCTTGAAGTGCGTCTTGCACAAAGATCAGATCGATTGGACGCTGTGTTACTTGTTGAAGGGCTAAAAGCCTATTGAATGCTCCTTCAAGCAGGCGAATATTGTCCTTGACGTTGAACGCGATGTAGTCAATGACTTCGCCGGTCAAGTTTAGGCCTTTATCGAGGGCATGCTTTTGAAGGATGGCCGTTCGCGTTTCCAAATCTGGTGGTTGGACATCAGCTGAAAGACCCCAGCGGAAGCGGGAAAGCAGTCGCTCTTCGATTCCTGCGATTTCAGCCGGACTTCTGTCCGCGCACAGGATAATTTGTTTTCCTCGTTGATGCAGGTCATTGAAAAGATGGAAAAACTGCTCTTGCGTTTTTTCTTTTCCGCCAAAGAACTGAATATCATCGACAATCAGCACATCGATCTGACGGAAGGCGTGAGTAAACTCGCCAAGCGTATTGTTCTTTATAGCATGAACAAAACTATTTGTGAACGCTTCGGAGGTCAGGTAGAGCACTTGACTCCGACTATTCTCACCTACAATCTGGTTTCCGATTGCATGAGCAAGATGAGTTTTACCTAGCCCGACCTTTCCATAAATCAGAAAGGGATTGAAGCTTGTTTCTCCTGGGCGATTGGCCACAGCAACACCTGCACTGCGGGCAAGGCGATTGCAATCCGCTTCTATGAAGGCATCAAATGTATATCGAGGATTGAGCGTTTGAGGAACTGATCCGGGAACAGACTCCGGACGAACCTTGAAGGGAGTAGCGGCGCTCTTTGAGGGAGGAGCCTGACCCGAAGCGCGGTGAATCCTGCGAGGAGTCTCGGATCGTTTTGGAAGAGCCGATCCTACGGGGTTCTTAATAGATGCTGAATTCATATTGGCATTGGCCATTGTGGATTGGATGTCTCCATGCGTCACTTTGGCAACTTCAAGGACCGTGCTTTCTACAACAACGAAACTGTAAGAAGCGGCTTCTCCCGCAATCGTATCGATTGCGAGTTGCATCTCTTCGCCATATTTGCGTGCGATCCAGTCCCTATGAAATTCAGACGGAACGCTTAGCGTGATGTGTTGCGCATTCCCAGCCGACGTACTGGAGATCAACTCAATCGGTTGAATCCATGTTTGATACTGTTGTGTCGGTATGTGCTGAGCCAGCTTATTCTTGTGCTGATGCCACAACTTATTGAGTTGTATCTCCATCAATAAAATACAGTAAAAAATCAGGTGGGTGGGGCGCGAAATCTCCTCTCTATGGTAGGCAGAATGGGCGTACCCCTGCAACTCGAAACCCGGGGTATTTATCCACTCTGTACCCTTCTTATCAACACCCGGAATGTGGAAAAAAAAGATCCGCCCGAAAGCCATTTTTTTCGGGCGGATCAAAAAAGATTGTTGTACGCGAGCAGAGAGCGATATAGGCGTCTTTTTAGTCGATTAGTCCAAAGCCTTTCATCACCTCAGTTGTGTGTTCGGTTACCTTGGGTCTTTTATAAACGTGTACGATAACTCCCTTTTCGTCAATCAGAAACGTGGTACGCTTGGTACCCATGGACTTGCGGCCATACAGGTTTTTCTCACCGTAGGCTCCGTAAGCTAATAGCATTTCGCGATCGGTATCTGCAATGAGGGGGAAGGGTAAATCGAACTTTTCAGCGAATTTGAGGTGTTTTTCGACTGGATCATCAGAAACGCCGACGATCGCAATTCCTGCGTCAAGTAGCGCCGAATAATTATCTCGAAGGTTGCAGGCTTGTTTGGTACATCCTGGCGTGTTGTCTCTAGGATAGAAATACACGACTAGTTTCTGACCTTTGAAGTCGGATAGAGAAACAACCGACCCATCCTGCGTTGGGCCTGAAAAATCTGGAGCCAGAGAACCGGGCTCCGGCATGGCTTTTGGAGTGCTCATGATTGCTAACAGTAGAATATTGCGTCTTAAAAGAGTTCCATACAACCAAGCCTTTACAGGCGGGTTTCCACATTTAAATGTTTAAAAAGGAATGCCTACAGATTCTGCCAAAAACGACATGAATGGAGACCCTTTTTCCCAGGTCTGTGCGATTAGCGGAAGGACATCCGGTCGGAGTGCTATTTCCTCTGTGATTTGAGCAACTCCCATAAAATCTTTGCGCTTTAAGTCATTGATATATCGGTGCTCCGGGTCGAATCCTTTGGGAGGACGTTTGAGGGACTCACCTTGAAGGGGAAACTCATTCTTAAAACTATTTGCATCCAGTATGTCTTCCCATAATTCAGGATCAGTAGCAATGGCTGATCGAATCTTGGTGAGTATGCTATTTTCTGGACGCCAAAGACCAAGTCCTAGAAAGACATTGTCTGGTTCGATGTGCAGGTAGTAGCCTGGAGCATGCACATCTTTAGCTTGTTCGTGGCGAAAGTGAACGCTAGCATGCGTCTTGTAAGGGCTTTTGTTTTTCGAAAATCGAACGTCGCGATAGATTCTGAATAATGAACCGCCTGATACTTTGGGGATCGCCCTAAAATGAGGACTTATCCCAGACAGCAGTGGTGCAAAATCTGCAATCAGATCTAGAAGGGGTTCCTTGAGGTGCTGCTCATAACGAACCTTGTGATCGTTAAACCACTCCCTTGTGTTGTTTTCTCGCAACTCCCTTAAAAACAAAAACAACTCAGGCGTGATGTACGGATTGGACATAACTCTCCCAGTTAATGGCGGGGTGGCTTAAAAAAATTACTTAGTGGCAAGTCGACTGACGACTTTTGCGCCATAAAATGCAGCTGGTATCGGTAGTGCAATACCCAAAATCCACATCCAGATTGGATGTGGGATGGTAATCATAGTGATAATACCCAATGTCATGAGGACGGCTCCAGTCAGGATACTGGGAAGGTGACTCGGATCTTTAGAAATTATTCCGGCCGTTAGTCCACCAACCCATGCGCCACATGCCCATGCTACTAAAACAGCGATAAGTGCCGCCGTGGGGATTGTATGCATAATGGCGGCTAGCTCCTCAGGATTAGTAATATCCGTTCCTGCTGGGGGTGGCCAGATCAGATGTCCCAGGCTTTCGACAATGCCAACGGTGATGCCTCCCGCAATGACTCCAGCTACTATAGACAGTGCTTTTTTCATGTCATTTCTCTCATCTTTGATTTGGACGCCAACATCTACATCCAAAAGGGTAATAACAAATGAGGGTATCTACCCTTCGGAATTGAAATGTCCCAACACCTTTTTCGCAAGGTGAGTGCCTATGGCCGTTTTGAGGTCGTCTTCTGACGCTTCTCTAATTCGTTTAACAGAGCCAAATTCTCGCAACAACTTTTTGGCCGTTCGGGGGCCAATTCCATCAATCTCTTCTAATTCAGTATGCAACGTTGATTTAGATCTCAGTTTTCGTTGAAACGTGACGGCGAATCGATGGGCTTCATTACGTGTGCGCTGTAATAGTTGAAGCGATGCGCTGTCTTTAGAGACAAATACGGATTCGGTGTCCCCTGGAAAAAACACTTCCTCCAATCGCTTGGCCAAGCCGACAATAGGAAATTTGCCGTAGGCTTCGACTTCTTGGAGCGCTAATACAGAACTAGACAATTGTCCTTTCCCACCATCTATCACGACTAGATCTGGCCATGGGCCATTTTCTTCCACCATCTTCGCATATCTACGTCCAACGACCTCCCTCATGGATTGAAAGTCATCGGAGCGTCCTCCTCCTACGGAACGGACTTTAAAGGTGCGATATTCGGACTTTTTTGGCTTCCCATCAATGAAAACAACGCAGGAGGCCACCACATCGGTACCTCCGAGATGAGAAATATCAAAACACTCAATGCGCCGGGGCAGGCGAGGTAAATGTAGGTCGGCTTTTAGACGGGTCACGGAATGAGGGACCTTTCCTTCATTCTTCTTTTGTCTAGCCACTCGAAATTCTTCGAGCATCAAGTCGGCATTTTTTTCAACAATCCGAATGAGCCCGGCTTTGTCTCCTCGCTGGGGAAGAATGAACGGGACTTTTTTTCCTCGATTTTCTCTGAGGAGTTCCTCCACGGGCACCGGATTCGCGGATGGTATGGACAGATGAACTTCTTCTGGGAAAAAGGTCGACTCTGCGTAATACCGCTCCATAACAGCTTGCATCAATTCTTCGGCGGGCGCTTCATCGATCCGCGTCAGGTATTGTGTTCTGCGCCCTACAATTTTTCCATCGCGCATCTGAAAAGTGATTCCGCAAGCCGCGTTCAATTCGCGGTCAATACTAATGGCAAACAAATCTCGATCCGCAAGGTCACCAGTCACGACTCGTTGGCGCTCGGCATACTTTTGAAGAGCGTTAATTTGGTCGCGTAGCTTGGCTGCCTCCTCAAAATTCATTGCCTCGGAAACGCGCTGCATTTCATCCTTTAGAAGTGCAATCAGCGTTCTTGTCTTCCCATTCAATAACTGCTCGACCTGCTTTATGGTATTGGCATAACTTTCTGAGGATTGAAGACCTATGCACGGAGCTTCACATTTTTTGATATGGTATTGGAGGCATACCTCGTATTTACCGGCCTGGATGGGTTCGGGGGACAAGTTCAGACTACACGTACGCAGTTTGAAAATAGATCGGATGGTGTCCAGCATGATGCGCATGCTTCTTGCATCCGTGTAGGGCCCGAAATATTTACTTCCATCACGAATAGGCTTCCGAGTGGGGAAAATCCGCGGAAAGGGCTCGTTTTTGACGCAGATGTAGGGATAGGTCTTATCGTCCCGAAGAGAGATGTTGTATCGGGGACGAAGACTCTTGATAAGATTGTTTTCCAGCAGAAGCGCTTCAGCTTCCGTGTCCGTGATGATGACCTCAACATCGTGGATTTTGGAAACAAGGATCTTCAGGCGTCCTTCTCGATTGCGACTATCATGGAAGTACGAATTGACCCGCGCTTTTAAATTCTTCGCTTTGCCAACATAGAGCACCTTCCCGTCTACGTCCTTATGCTGATAGACGCCTGGACGGGTAGGGATTCGAGCCAGTTTTTCGGCCAGATCGGAGTGCATGCGGACGGGTGATGGTGTAAAATACTGGTCCGATAAACCCATGCTTGTATTGAAGGTTCATCAGAAAGAAATTATGAACGACAAAATCCAGACGATCCTGTCCATTCTCCATGATCTATATCCAGGTGCCGACTGCGCGCTTAATCATGAAGAAGCCCATGAATTGCTGTTTGCCACCATTATGTCTGCGCAAACGACAGATGTGAATGTCAACAAAGTCACGTTCACGCTTTTTCAGAAGTATCGTACCATCGCAGATTTTGCCAATGCGAATCTGGAGGAGTTCATGGAAGAAATCCGATCTACCGGCTTTTATCGTAACAAGGCTCGGAACGTGATTGGAGCCGCGAACATGATTTTGCAGGAGTTCGGTGGGAACGTCCCACAGACCCTAGAAGAATTGGTCAGGCTTCCCGGTGTTGCTCGAAAAACGGCAAACGTTGTACTTGGAACGTATTTCGGAATTCCCAGCGGATTTGTTGTAGACACCCACGTGAAACGACTCGCGTTTCGACTGGGGCTAACCACTCAAACTGATCCTGTTAAAGTGGAGAACGACTTAATCGAATCTATTCCCGAAGAAGAATGGATCTTCGGTGGGCATGCGATCATCCTACACGGGAGGTCTATTTGCGACGCAAAGAAGCCTCAGTGTCCCGTTTGTCCACTAATCGTGGCTTGTCCGCAAAACGGAATCCCTCAATAAGCATCTTCATGCACTCCTTTGACGGCTCGGCCCGAGGGATCGGCCTGATTCTGGAATGAGGCGTCCCAGGCAAGTGCTTCGGGTGTGCTACAGGCTACTGATTTTCCACTAGGAACACACCTGGCTGCAGACTCGGACGGAAAGTGGGATTCGAATATGGTTCGATAGAAATAGCCTTCTTTCGTGTCTGGCGGGTTTACGGGAAACCGAAATGAAGCCCGCTCCATTTCGGAATCACTCACTGCTTTTTCAGCATGAGCCCTCAGTTCATCTATCCAGCTATAACCAACACCGTCTGAAAACTGTTCTTTTTGCCGTTTAGCAATGGACTCTGGGAGGAGATCTTCAAAGGCATCTCTAAGAATCTGTTTTTCCAGTTTCCCATCACGAATCATCTTGGAAGCTGGATTCAAGGACATAGCCGCATTTAGGAATTCTAGATCCAGAAAAGGTACTCGCGCTTCAATTCCCCAAGCAGCCATACTCTTGTTGGCTCTCTTGCAATCAAAAAGGTGTAAACGCTCAATTTTCCGGACGGTCTCTTCATGAAACTCACGGGCATCTGGAGCCTTGTGGAAGTACAGATATCCACCAAAAATCTCATCAGCACCTTCCCCTGAGAGCACCATTTTGATGCCCATGGCCTTGATCTTTCGGGCCATCAGATACATGGGTGTGGACGCCCTAATCGTGGTCACATCGTAGGTTTCAATATGATAAATGACGTCTTTTAGAGCATCTAATCCGTCTTGGATCGTAAAGGTAAGTCCGTGATGGATACTCCCAATATGGTCAGCGACTTCTTGGGCAGCCTTTAGGTCTGGACTTCCTTCTAGACCGATAGCAAAGGAATGAATTTGAGGCCACCAGGCAGGCGATGAGTCATTATCATCGACGCGGTTTTCAGCGTATTTACACGCGATAGCAGCGATAATGGAGGAGTCCAGTCCTCCTGATAGCAGGACGCCAAACGGCACATCGCCCATCAGTTGGCGGTGAACAGCAGCGTCTAGACCCTTTCTAATGACGGCTACATCGGACGAGCCGTCTTTAACGGATTCGAATGACATCCAGCTCCAATCCACATAGGAGTGGGATTCTGGACCGGAGGACGATTGGATAACATGTCCAGGAGGGAAAGGATGAACTTGCTTGCAGTGGGCCTCTATGGCCTTTAATTCGGATGCCACGTAGGCATGCCCTTCAGCGTCATAACCCATGTAAAGCGGGATAACCCCGACTGGATCGCGGGCAATGATGTACTCTTTTTTGACCGCATCCCAGAGCACAAAAGCAAAGATGCCATTCAGTTGCTTGATACCATCAACGCCGAATCTGTCTAGCAGAGGGATAATGACCTCGCAATCCGAATCCGTTTGGAAAGAGTACTCCGGAAATTGTTTTCTCAATTCTAGGTGGTTGTAAATCTCTCCATTCACCGCGAGCACGTAGCGGCGATCCGAACTAATCAGGGGCTGGGCGCCATGAAGTAAGTCCACGATGGACAAACGCTCATGAGCTAGAATAGCGTGATCATCGGAGTAAATACCTGACCAATCAGGGCCTCTATGTCGCTGAAGTTTACTGAGTTCTAGGGCATGAGACCGGAGTACTGGGTCGCCCTTCTGGATACCAAGAATAGCTAGTATGGAACACATTGGATTCGAACTTTAGCTGACCCTGATTCTTAGGATTGATTGCCAATCGTGGAATTATGTCAGAGTTAAGGTGATGAGTCTTGTACACCCTAATCCGCGAAGAGTACCCGGAAGGGGAAGCCCCAAATTTGATTTTTTAGTTGATAACAACGCGAAGAAGAGACTTGCTAAAAGAAAAAAGTGCCTTTATATGTGGCAGCACCCCAATGGTAGCGCTTCCAAATTATTCACGATGCTATTTCGTTGACTACCTTCCTAAAGCAGCCGTAAGTTTTGAATTCAAAATCGAAGCCCGAGTAACCGGGGTTCTTAATGAAAGACGTCCTATTCAAATTTCATTCATGTGCGCCTTCCGTCGGTCTCGTCGGCCGGGCTCGCACGCTGTCGATTTTATTGGTTGATCTCCTGGTGCTCTCCCTAGTGAGCATTCTACTTCTATCCCTTCTAGTTAGTGTGATTATCACCTAATTCACCGATCAACCCTTTCATCGCCTTTAGGCGGACACAATATCGAAATCGGGTTGATCACACCCGGAACGATTCAGCATGTCTCTCAGGCCAAGCGATACCATCAAAAAAGGATATACCCGTGCTCCGCACAGGAGTCTGCTCCGTGCCACCGGTGCCATTGAGGATGACGCAGATTTTGAAAAGCCGTTCATCGGGGTATGTAATTCCTACATAGATATTATTCCTGGTCATGTCCATTTACAGGAATTTGGAAGCCGTGTAAAGTCGGCCATTCGGGAAGTCGGAGGAGTTCCCTTTGAATTCAATACGATTGGTGTGGACGATGGTATAGCAATGGGACACCTCGGAATGCGCTTCTCGCTGCCTTCCCGAGAACTCATTGCCGATGCGGTGGAAACGGTTGCTCGTGCTCATTGTCTGGATGCATTGATCTGCATTTCAAATTGTGACAAAATTGTCCCCGGTATGCTGATGGGGGCGCTTAGATGCAACATTCCTGCCATCTTCGTCTCGGGTGGGCCGATGAAAGCCGGAAAACTCGAAGATGGAACCAAGATTGATCTGATATCCGTATTTGAGGGGGTCGGCCAGTTCAAAAATGGAGAACTCGGTCAAAAGGGCTTAGACGATTTGGAGCGCTTTGCTTGTCCAACGTGTGGCTCCTGTGCTGGCATGTTTACGGCCAACTCCATGAACTGCATTATGGAAGTTCTGGGATTGGCGCTGCCTGGCAATGGCAGTATTTTGGCGGTAGATCCAAAGCGAGCAGAGTTGTTGGAAAGCGCCGCGCGCAGAATCGTGGAAATGGTCCATGAAGACTTAAAGCCGCTCGACATCTTCACGGTTGCCGCTTTAGACGATGCTTTTGCCTTGGACATGGCTATGGGGGGATCGACTAACACGATCCTACATTTATTGGCGGCCGCGGCAGAGGCAGGCGTCTCGTATGATTTAGATCGTATAAACAGTATTTCAGCCCGAATTCCGTACATCTGCAAGGTGTCACCGGCGACAGCCAACGTACATATGGAAGATGTTGATGAAGCCGGAGGAGTCAGCGCTATTCTATCTGTATTGGATCGGGGCGGGCTCCTGAACTCAGATCGCAAAACGGTTACGGGTCGTTTATTACATGATGTGCTGAAAGACGCGTCCGTCGCCCGCCCCGACGTCATTCGTACCCTGGATGAGCCCTTTCGTAAAACGGGTGGCCTGTCGGTACTTTTCGGCAACTTGGCTCCTGACGGGTGTGTGGTTAAAACCGGAGCCGTGCAAGAGGACATGCTGCGCTTCACGGGAAAAGCCAGGATATTTGAAAGTCAGGATGAGGCTGTTGAAGGTATTATGTCGGGGACCATCGAGGAAGGCAGCGTACTTGTCATCCGATATGAAGGCCCCAAAGGAGGCCCGGGTATGCCGGAAATGCTCCAACCGACTTCCGCACTAGCCGGCATGCGGCTAGACGATAAAGTTGCCATGATCACGGATGGCCGTTTTTCGGGTGGTACAAGAGGGCTATCAATCGGGCATTGTTCGCCTGAAGCGGCCTCGGGTGGACCGATCGCCGCAGTGCAAGAAGGGGACTTGATTAGTATCGATATCTCCGCCTCCCGCATTGACGTCCACCTGACAGATGCTGAGATCGAAAGCCGACTGTCCGAACTACCTCCATTTGAGCCCCGCATACGCGGTGGTTTTCTGGAACGCTATAGCCATCTCGTGACGAGTGCTTCTTCTGGTGCCGTATTACGCGTGCCAGGCCAGCATGTGGCCACATCTGTTCTTTCAGACTGAACCTATCCATTTTTATCAAAAGATCATTTCAATGACAACCTCAACAACCACCACAAAAGACGTAGGGTCAGCAAAAAAAACGGCAGAGGCGCCTCACGCTCCCACCGGACTCATGACCGGTGCTCAGATTCTGATTCGTTCTATGGAAGCAGAAGGAGTGGAAGTGGTTTTTGGGCACCCTGGAGGCTGTGTGATTGCAGTTTATGATGCGATGCATCAGATGAAACCTGCTTTTAAACATGTGCTAGTTCGGCATGAGCAGGGCGGAACACACGCAGCCGAAGGGTACGCAAAGGCTACTGGCAAAGTGGGCACCGTTTTAGTCACTTCAGGCCCCGGCGCGACGAACTGTGTTACCGGTATTGCAGATGCCTACATGGACTCTATTCCAATCGTCGTGTTTACTGGTCAGGTACCCACGAAGATGATCGGAAACGATGCATTTCAGGAATGCGACACGATTGGTGTAACGCGCAGTATTACGAAACACAGTTTTTTGGTTCGCGATGTAAAAGATCTCGCTGAGACTGTGCGAAAGGCGTACCACATTGCTCGGACGGGTCGTCCCGGTCCGGTGGTCGTAGATCTTCCCAAGGATATGCTTGCGGCGCGCGCTCCGTTTCACTACCCCGAGACCGTTTCTTTGCGCGGGTATTCCGTCCTAGGAAAAGGCAATCAAGATCAGGTAGAAAAAGCTGCTCAGATGATAGCAGAATCAGAAAAACCCCTGTTTTACGTCGGAGGGGGGACAATTAGCTCGGGCGGTTCAGAGCAGCTGGTTGAAATAGCCAGGCAGACCCAGATACCCGTTACGACCACATTGCATGGCCTTGGATCTTTTCCTGAAAATGATCCTCTTTCCGTGGGTATGCTCGGAATGCATGGTACTTGGTATGCAAATAAAGCGGTTCAGAATACCGATTTGTTGATTGCAGTGGGTGCACGATTTGATGACCGTGTTACGGGAAAACTCGAAGCCTGGGCCCCACATGCTCGTATCATCCATATTGATATTGACCCCGCTTGTATCTCCAAAAACGTCCCGGTCGATTGCCCCATTTTAGGTGATGTGAAAGAGGTGCTTAAACAGCTGATTCCGCTTGTTGGCGAAAAGGATACGGGGGACTGGCTGGCTCAAATCGCACGATGGAAGCAGGAATGCCCTCTGGATTTTGAAAGAGACGGCAAGCTGCGCCCCCAAGAAGTAATTCAGGCATTAAGAGATAAGACCGGGGGTTTAGCCACGGTTGTGACCGACGTAGGGCAGAATCAGATGTGGGGTGCTCAATTTTTCACTTACGTGAACCCTCGCTCCCACATTACCTCTGGTGGTCTAGGGACGATGGGCTTTTCACTTCCTGCCGCTATGGGAGCTGCTTTTGGCCGTTCGCCGGAAGATCCGCCTGTCATCTCAATCAATGGAGATGGGGGGGTACTCATGAACATTCAAGAGTTAGGCGTGGCGGCAGCGCATGGTTTGCCGCTTAAGGTGGTGATTTTGAATAACTCTTTTCTCGGAATGGTGCGGCAATGGCAAGAGCTGTTCCATGAAGAGCGGTATAGTCATACCGACCTGACGCCTACCAATCCGAACTTTGTACAACTGGCTGAAGCCTTTGGGTGTGTTGGCTTGTCCTGTGACGACCCGGCTGATATCCAGTCTACGATCGATGCCGCCTGGGAGGTTAACGACCGGCCGGTTGTCATGGAATTTAAAGTTGTGATGGAAGAAAAAGTCTATCCCATGGTGCCTGCAGGGGCCGCTACAGATGATATGATCACTGCTCAATATTCACCAGAGAACTGCGCTTAGCGCATCGCAATGAACACAGAAATGGAAACGCTAACTCAACAACAAATTTTCCGCAAACGCGCGGCCGGAGAAGCTCTCCAGCCAGAAGAGGCGGATATGTCCCATCGACATGTGGTCACGGTCCTCGTAGAAAACACGATTGGTGCGCTTAATCGCGTCGCTAACTTGTTCTCACAACGAGGTTTTAATCTGGAAAGTGTTTCGGTCGGGGGTACGAAGGATCCTTCCCTTTCTCGAATGACCCTCGTGACCACGGGAAATGACCGAGTCATTGGGCAGGTAATCCGGCAATTAGATGGTCTTCTAGACACCATTCTTGTTGATGACGTGACCTCTGTGGATCACGTTGAGCGAGAAATGTGCCTTGTCAAGGTGCGATGTACTGGAGAACAGAGACCTGCTCTGATGAGCGTCGTGGAAGTGTTTCGGGCAACGGCCATCAACATTACGCCTGATAGTATGACGTTTGAAGTGACCGGTCCACCGACAAAGGTTAACGCATTCATCGGCATGATGAAGGAATATGATCTTAGGGAAGTTGCCCGCAGTGGGCGGGTAGCGATGCGGCGCCAGCTGGCTTTTGAATACTAGAAATTTACCATCAACTCTTACGAGAGAAGAATTATGAACATGCATTACGACGCCGATTTGGGCATCATTCAGAATAAAAAAGTAGCCGTTATCGGATATGGTAGCCAAGGCCACGCTCACGCACTAAACCTTTTCGAAAGTGGCGTAGATGTGGTTGTTGGACTTCGCGATGGATCCAATACGGCCGAGGAAGTCACCGCGGCTGGTCTAAAAACAATGGTCGTATCTGAGGCTGCCGCATGGGCAGACATTGTGATGCTTCTCATTCCGGATCAGCATCAGAAAAAGGTGTATCATGCTCATGTTGCTCAGCACATGACTCCTGGAAAAGCACTCGCATTTGGTCACGGTTTCAATGTGCACTACGGACAGATTGCCCCGCCCGAAGGAGTAGATGTATTCATGGTCGCCCCTAAATCTCCCGGACATCTTGTGCGCCGAACATTTGTAGAGGGCAAAGGTGTTCCGTGTCTCGTGGCCGTAGCTCAAGACGCTACGGGAAACGCTATGGATCTGGCCTTAAGTTGGGCCAAAGGAATTGGAGGTATGCGGGCCGGAGTGATTGAAACCAACTTCAAAGATGAAACGGAAACAGATCTATTTGGGGAACAGGCCGTCCTTTGTGGGGGTAGTGAGGCGCTCATCAAGGCTGGGTTTGAGACGTTAGTAGAAGCAGGGTATGCTCCAGAATTAGCCTATTTCGAGTGCCTGCATGAGCTCAAGCTAATTGTGGACTTGTACTACGAAGGCGGTCTCGAGGCCATGAACCGATCCGTCAGTGATACGGCTGAATATGGGGGATACTCACGGGGATCTCGTGTGGTAACGGAAACGGTGAAAACAGAAATGAAAAAAATTCTGTCAGAAGTCCAAAGCGGTGCTTTTGCTCGAGAGTGGATTGCAGAATGTGATGCAGGCTGGCCAAATATGTCTACTCTGCGTAATCAGTCCGAAAATCATCCCATGGAAACGGTTGGAAAAAAGCTTCGCAAGATGATGGCTTGGCTTCGTTCTGAAACCGAAGAAAAAGAGCCGACAAGATCGGTTTAAGTCAATAAAATCGTTTATTTTAGGCCCATGAGTCATAACCATCATATCGCCTTACTTCCCGGTGATGGTATCGGAAGAGAAGTTTTAGACGCAGCTCGGTGTGTTCTGGAACGTGTGTCCGAGGTGCACGGTCTTCATTTTGAGTTTTCAGCATATGCGTTCGGTGGGGCTGGAATCGATTCGCTGGGTACCCCTTTACCTGAAGCAACGCTGACGGCTTGTCAGGAAGCGGATGCGATCTTGATGGGCGCAATTGGAGGTCCTAAATGGGATGGCCTTCGAGGAGCGGATAGACCGGAGTCTGGGTTGCTTCGATTGCGGAGTGAACTTGGAGTGTTTGCCAATCTACGACCTGTTACAGTTCCAGAGTCACTTGCTCATCTTTCTGTATTGCCCGCAGAGAAGGTTGCGGGAGTGGATATTATGGTAGTGCGGGAATTGACCGGAGGTATTTACTTCGGGACTCCACGTATTCAGGAAGCACATCGTGCACTGGATACTATGGTGTATGACGTTCAAGAAATTGAGCGAATTACACGAGTGGCAGGCGAATGGGCTACTCGACGATCTGGTCGAATTATTTCTGTTGATAAAGCCAATGTATTAGCGGTTTCGCGCCTGTGGCGTGAAACCGCTTCTCGTATTATTCGAGATGAGTTTCCGGACGTAAAATTAGATCACATGTATGTAGATAATGCTGCCATGCAATTGGTGCTAGATCCGCATCAGTTTGATGTGATACTGACCGGAAACTTGTTTGGGGATATTCTATCCGACCTTTCCTCCACCCTAGCTGGTTCATTAGGCTTACTGCCTTCGGCCAGTCTGGGCGGAACGACTCCTTTGTTTGAGCCTGTGCATGGAAGTGCTCCGGACCTTGCTGGTCTCAATAGAGCAAATCCGGTTGCGGCCATATTGAGCGCAGCCATGATGCTTGATGAATGGGATTATGCAGAGGCGGCAGCGTCCATTCGATCTGCCGTATCTGCTACACTCAAAAAAGGCTTATTTACAGCAGACCTGGTACTCGAAGGGTCTTCTTATCAATCCGCCACGGTATTTACGGATGTCGTGTTATCTAATCTGAACCTATCAGAACCCGTTTCGTGACGGACAATCACTATGGCAACTGACCGTATTATCATATTTGACACCACGCTTAGGGATGGCGAACAAGCTCCCGGCGCTGCAATGACCATTCCGGAGAAAATCCAGATAGCGCATCAATTAAGCAAGCTGGGCGTGGATGTGATTGAGGCCGGATTCCCGGTTTCGTCCCCTGCCCAATTTGAAGCCGTGAGGCGTATTGCCTCAGAGGTTAAAGGGCCTATTATTTGTGGTCTGGCAAGGGCGAAAAAGGCCGATATTGAGGCTGCCGGAGCTGCACTAGAGGGCGGTGAAAAGACCCGTATTCATACGTTTATTGCTACGAGTGATATCCACTTATCCAGCAAGTTTGCGGATGAGCGATATGGAAAAACATTGGCAGAAAAGCGGGTTCAAATCAAAGAGATGGCGGTCGAAGCCGTCACTCTGGCTCGGACATTCACGGATGACGTGGAATTTAGCGCTGAGGATGCAGGACGTACGGATACCGATTATTTGTGTGAAGTCGTACAAGCTACCATCGATGCAGGTGCAACGACCATTAACCTGCCTGATACAACCGGGTATTGTATCTCTGATGAGTATGCAGACTTGATCGGGCGCGTAATCAAGGGGTGTAAGGTTCCAAAAGGTGTGGTGTTCTCAACCCATTGTCATGATGATCTGGGACTTGCCGTTGCTAACTCGTTAAGCGGGGTGCAGGCTGGAGCAAGACAGATCGAGTGTACGATAAATGGGATCGGTGAACGGGCAGGAAACGCAGCCCTAGAGGAAGTAGCTATGGCCATCTCTGTTCGGGGGCCACACTTTGATCTCACGACTGGAATCCAATCTGAGCTGCTAACTCAAACCTCCAAAATGGTGTCCACGTTTTCTGGGTTCGTGGTGCAGCCGAATAAAGCAATTGTTGGAAAGAATGCATTCTCTCATGAAGCCGGCATTCATCAGGATGGCGTGCTCAAATCGCGTGAAACCTATGAGATTATGAGAGCCGAAGATGTGGGCCAAACAACACAGTCTATCCGATTAGGAAGGCATTCGGGTCGTCATGGTCTGTTTAATAGACTCAACAAGCTAGGTGTAGCTATCAATTCGGCCGAAAAGGATCGTATTTATGACGAGTTTACCCAATTGGCAGATCGGAAAAAGGAGATTAATGACCTGGATCTGTACAATTTGGTTCATAATTACACCAATGTGAACAACGATGCTCACTATTCGCTCGAGGATTTCGGAGTTACCGTAGGTACCAGTAAACATCCTGAAGCCTCTGTTCGCATTCGACATGTTCGCCACGATCAAGTGGTAGAGAAAGTGGCTACTGGGGACGGACCTATCGACGCCCTGTTCAGGGCAATAGACCATGCTATCAACGAAGGGCATGACCTCATCAACTACACTATTCGATCTATTTCGGAAGGGGCAGACGCTTTCGGCGAAGTTTCTGTTCTGATTAGTTTGGGTGGCCCCTGTTTCGCAGGAAAAGCCAGTAGTACAGACGTAGTTCACGCTTCAGCGGAAGCCTACATGAATGCGTTGAATTCCTTGGCAGCTCATCGCGCAGATCAGGAGTCCATTCAGTTTGTCAATACAGGAATTATGCAGGCCTTTGACGGAGGTGTTGAATAAGAATGGGACAAACGATTACGCAGAAGATTCTGGCTGGGCACGCAGGTCGAGACCGAGTCGCTCCGGGAGAGAATATTTGGGTGGATGTGGACATTCTCATGACCCATGATGTGTGTGGACCGCCTACGATTGAAATCTTCAAGCGTGAGTTTGGCGAGCAGGCTAAGGTTTGGGATAAAGACAAACTGGTCATCATGCCCGACCATTACATCTTCACGGAAGACCCTCATGCGATGCGAAATATCGAATTGCTACGGGCGTTCGCCAGTGAACACGACCTGCCTCATTACTTTGATGTAGGAACGAGTAGGTACAAAGGGGTCTGCCATGTAGCCCTTGCAGAAGAAGGTTTCAACCGTCCCGGAAATGTTCTTTTTGGAACAGATAGTCACACCTGCACCTCTGGTGCATTTGGTCTTTTTTCGACCGGAGTCGGAAATACGGACGCGGCTCTCATCATGGGAACGGGAAAGATTTGGGTGAAAGTCCCTGAAACCATGCGCTTCGTGTTCGAAGGAGCGCTTCCACCTTATCTCATGGCCAAGGATCTCATTCTTTCGGTGATCGGTGATATTGGTTTTGAGGGTGGTACGTATCGGACATTGGAGTTTGACGGACAGGCTGTGTTCGATCTTTCCATGGAAGAGCGTATGACGTTGACCAATATGGCGATTGAAGCAGGCGGAAAGAACGGCATTATTGCTCCGGACGAAAAGACGTTCGATTACGTTCGAACAAGAACGGATGCGACTTTCAATCCCATTTACCGGGATGAAAATGCCGTTTATCATACCGAGCGGGTATACGATGTATCCAAAATGGAGCCCGTAGTGGCTAAGCCACACCGACCGGACAATCGAGCCACCGTCACGGAAGTAGCGGGCACCAAGCTCGACCGTGCTTATATCGGAAGCTGTACGGGTGGTAAGTACGAGGACTTTTTGGCCGCAGCAAAAATCCTGGAAGGCAACGAGGTTCAAGTTGACACGTTTGTCGTTCCTGCGAGTACGGAAGTCTCTCGTCAGCTCCGGGAAAAAACGTTAAATGGTAAGACCATTTGGCAGGTCTTCCTTGATGCCGGTTGTAAAATGGGTCATGCATCATGCGGAGCTTGCTTAGGTGGTCCGGTAGATACGTTTGGTCGTACCCACGGTACGGAAGTGGTCATCTCTACGACTAACAGGAATTTCCCGGGTCGAATGGGGTCCAAAGAGGCTGCTGTCTATCTCGCTTCACCGTTGACCGTCGCAGCATCCGCCATTCACGGTAAGATCACTGATCCCAGAGAGGTGCTTGTATGAAAGATGTGATCAAGGGGTTGGCTTACGTTGTCGGAGATTCGATCGATACCGATCAGATTATTCCAGCATCTCATCTGGTCTACAGTATGAGCATTCCGGATGAACGAAAAATGTATGGGCGTTATGCACTAAGTGGATTGCCCACTGCAGATCAGGGCTTACCGGATGGGAATATCCCATTTACGGAAGAAGACGCCTACGAGAGTTCGTTCAAGATTATTATTGCCGGCACTAATTTTGGCTGTGGCTCCTCGCGAGAACATGCTCCTTTCGCGCTAATGGTTGCTGGGGCTGAAGCGGTAATCGCTGAGTCGTATGCTCGGATTTTTTATCGCAATTCGGTCGATGGCGGATTTCTCGTTCCTTTCGAAAGCCGGGAGCGTCTTATTGACTCCATTCGGACTGGAGACTTGCTAACTATTGATAGCAAAAGTGGAATCATGACTAACGAAACGCAAGGAGTAGAGATTTTACTTAATCCTCTTGGTGATGTAGCTGATATTTTAAAAGCTGGAAATGTATTCGAATACGCTCGGCAAGCAGGGCTTATGCCCAAATAGCGTATGCCTCCTTCTACTCAGCTTTCTCGCGCAGACGAAATCTTAATGATTGTCATATTCGTTCTGGGCATTGATGCCTTTAGTACGACTATTCGGCAGGAGGTCATGCGTCGGTCCAAGAAAAAGATTTCAGTCGGTAGCTTGTGGGTGTCTCTTGATCAGCTTGCCAAACGAGACTATATCCGAAAACGAACGTCTGATGCTGAGGAAAAGTCGGGAGGACGTCCGCGGGTGTATTATTCCGTTACTCCGAAGGGAATCCAGGCCCTCAAACGCACGCGACGTTTTCAAGAACGCCTGTGGAAATCAGTGCCTGATTTGGACACGTACGAAGCTTAGATTTTTGTTTTGATGAGTTTGGACTTGATTGCGACACCCAAGTAGACGTATTTTCGCCAGCCATGACCAGAAACGCACATAGCTTCTTCCGTCTCCGACGACGAGTACGACGTTTGTCCAAGAGGACATACGGAAGCGCCGCGCGTGCTCTGGCCTGACTAGATCAGACTTGTAGCTCGATGTAAGCGTCGTTCCGTATGGAATGACGCTTTTTTTTTGCCCAATTCTCAGTTTCACTTTTTCATTTACGAATACCATGTCCATAGTAGTTGCCTTCAGTGGAGGTCTAGACACCTCGTTTTGTGTGCCCTATCTGAAGGAAGAGTATGATTGCCCCATTTATACTGTAACCGTGAACACGGGCGGTATAACAAAAGAGGAGTGTGCCCAGATAGAAGCCCGGGCCATAGAACTGGGATCCGAAGGTCACTTTCTTGTTGATGCGCGTAGCCATCTTTTCGAGCGATCTATTCAGTATTTGATTAAAGGCAACGTGCTGCGCGGAGAATTATATCCTCTTTGTGTTGGACCTGATCGGGTGGTGCAAGCCGAGGCCCTGGTAGAAAAGGCCCGAGAACTCGGTGCAGACACCGTGGCCCATGGCTCTACAGGGGCTGGTAATGATCAGATTCGTTTCGATGTAGCCCTTGGCGTACTGGGTGATGACCTGAAGATCCTAACGCCCATTCGGGATTTAGCCTTGACGCGAGAATACACTACAGAATGGTTGACCTCTAGAGGATTTGAGGTTTCAGCGTCTACGACCACCTATTCGATTAACACCGGCCTGTGGGGGGTGACCGTTGGTGGGAAAGAGACCCTGTCTACGGAAGCGCCTCTACCGCCAGAAGCATGGCCCACCTTCGGCCCAGAAAGTGCTCCAGACACGCCGGATACGATTGAAATTGGTTTCGAAAAGGGTATTCCCGTTTCTATTAATGGAGAGACTGCCTCACCTGTAGACCTTATCGAATCCCTGAATGCCTTGGGTGAAAAACATGCGGTAGGTCGTGCCATTCACGTCGGAGATACCATCCTAGGCATTAAAGGCCGGGTGGGATTTCAGGCGGGTGCCGCCGCCATCTTGATTTCAGCACATCGCGAATTGGAGAAAACAGTGTTGTCGCGCTGGCAACAGTATCACAAAACTCAGTTGGGTCAATTCTACGGAATGATGCTCCATGAAGCTCAGTATTTCGATCCTGCTCTCAGAGACATTGAAGCCTTTCTGGATTCATCTCAACATACCGTAACAGGCCGTGTTACCGTTCAGTTGTTCAAAGGTGGTGTCCACATTTTAGGGACATCAAGTCCGCATTCCCTTTTCGACACCGGCGTGGCTACGTACGGTGAGACAAATGAATTGTGGGACGGCCGGGATGCCCGTGGTTTTGCCCGTATTTTGGGTCTTCAATCGTTACTTACGCATCGGGTCCGTTCCTCTGTATCTGAAGGAGACGAATAATGAATACTATCCAAGTAGAATACGTGTGTTCGACGGCAGCTAAGACGGGATTGGTCAGAGAGGTTTCCGTGTCTGACTACGTCGTCCCACAGGAAGGCTATTGCGTTGTGGTAGAGGCTTTAGAGTCTAAAGCGATTTACAATCAAATTGAATGCTCCGATGGAGAGTTTAGGACGATCGCCAAAGGAGATGTTTTCATCGGAGTCTTGGGCGAAAGAAAGGCCCTGAAAGGGTATAGCGGACAAGTGCCCAGAGCCGCCCTTCCGGGAGATACGCTTCATGTCCTTAACTTGGGTGGAATCATCGGCACGTGTACGAGCGACCATCCTGAGCTGGGTCCAGCCTTGCAGGTTAAAGTCGTGGGTGCTGCTATGGTAGAATCCGAAGGAATGTGGGTCCATGCCAGGTTGCAGGATCATGCTATTCCACTCGTAGAAACCCTGACGTCGTCGGCTCCGCTCATATTTGTTGGCGGCACGGCGATGGATACAGGCAAAACGTGGGCGGCGTGTGAATTGGTTCAGCGACTCACGCGAGCTGGATATCGCGTGGCAGCAGCAAAGGCTACCGGTGCTTCCTTGATGAGAGATGTTCGACTCATTGAACGCCACGGCGCTGTGGCCACAGCTACTTTTACCGACACAGGAATCGTTTGCTCAGCATCCAAGACGATGGCTCAAAACGTAAAGGGCATTATCAAGCATTTATGTGATACAGCCGACCCCGACGTCATCGTCATTGAACTCGGTGATGGTATTATCGGGTATTATGGTGTTGATGAGTTGTTACAGGACAAGGAATTACAATCTTTTTGCGCGGCCCATATCGTGACCGGCGTGGATTTAGCGGGCGTCTGGGCGGCGCAAACGCTGTACAAAGACCGATTCCATGCCCAAATCGCTTTGGTCACAGGCCCTGTCACGGATAATGGAGTGGGATGTCAGTATATCCGGCAGGTGATGGGAATTCCTGCTATTAATGCGCGCAAAGACCCCGGTGAAATGGGGAAATTGATTGCTAACCTGTTACCTGAACCGAGAAATAGGGAGGTTGAAGCATGATTCAGACGGCCATTTTGCACGGCGCAGGGTACGTCGGTAGAAAGCTTATCGAACAGGTCTTAGTTCATCCTGAACTAGAGCTAGTAGCTGTTACCAGCCGTTCGCATGCGGGTGAGCCCATATGGGCTGCGCACAAGCACCTTCGCGCGCAATCGCCTGTTCACTTTACTTCTAGCTTGGACATGGAGGTCGATTTGGTTTTCGTGGCGGCAGGTCACGGACAGGGGGCTGCAGCCGTTTCTGAGCTAAGAAACTCGGGGTTCAACGGGTTGGTGATTGATATGAGTGCTGATTTCAGGCTTGCAGACCCGCAGACTTATCTGGAGCGTTATGAGGTTGAGCATCCAAGGCCAGACTTGCTTTCTGATGCTTGGTATGGCCTACCTGAAATTACCGGTCCCCCTCCTAAGGGCACCACCCTCATTGCTAATCCAGGGTGTTTCGCATCCGCAATTTCATTGGCCTTGTATCCACTTTCTCAAGCCGGACTTAGCTCGCACGTTTCAGTGATGGCCCTCACTGGGGCATCTGGCTCAGGTGCGTTGGCCAAAGCCGGAACGCATTATCCGAGTCGGGCCGGAAATGTAAAGGCCTACAAGGTGCTGGAGCATCAGCATGAAGCGGAGATAGATGAGATGGCTCCCGGTATTTCATATTCATTTGTACCCGTTTCTGGTCCTTTTACAAGTGGTATCTGGGGCACCGCGCAGTTCTCCGAGAAAAATATCGATCTCGCAGCCCAGTATCATGCGGCCTATGATGATCACCCGTTAATCCGACTGTGGCCGGGTCAAATCCCCGAGCTTCACTGGAGTGTGGGTTCTCCATTTACGGATATTGGCTGGATCCAGAAAGGAAACCAGTGGGTTGTCGGCTTCGCTATTGATAATTTGATGAAAGGGGCCGCCACACAAGCTATCCAGAACGCCAACCTGGCTCTGGGTTTTTCTGAAACAACAGGACTATTTCACGTCTGATACCGAACACAATGCACATGACATCAGCAGACTGGATGGAGCTCGAAGAAAGCACGCAGCTCAAGACATACAATAAATGGCCTGTTCCTCTCGTAAAGGCGGAAGGTGCTTGGGTCGAAGACGTAGAGGGAAATCGGTTTCTGGATCTGTACGGAGGGCATTGCGTCGCTTTCCTCGGCCATAATCATCCTAATGTGGTTGCTGCCATTAAGGATCAGGCCGATAAGATTTTGTTTTACTCCAATGCGGTGTATGCGCCCGTTCGGGCGCGCGCCTCGAAGCTGCTCTCTGATTTAGCGCCCGAGGGAATGGATCGAGTCTTTTTTGTTAACTCGGGAGCAGAGGCTAACGAAGCGGCTATGAAAATGGCTCGTAAAGCGACTGGTCGCACGGATATTGTTTCCGTCGAAGGTGACTTCCACGGTAGGACGTTGGGTGCGCTGGCAACAACGTGGCAAGCAAAGTATCGGCAAGGCTATGAAGGTTCTTTTGCGCCCGTCCACTTCGTGCCTTTTGGCGATGCTGAAGCAACCTGTAAGGTCATTTTGGATGTGAAACCGGCAGCCGTGATCATTGAGCCAATTCAATCCATGCAGGGCATGCGAACCGCACCAAAGTCCTATTTCCAAGCGCTTTCAGCAGCCTGTAAGGAAGCCGGATCGCTTCTGATCATGGATGAAGTTCAAACAGGGATAGGGCGAACGGGTCAGTTCACTTACAGCGATGTGCTCGGTATTGAGGCCGATATGATTACGTTGGCCAAGAGTCTGGGCGGTGGCGTTCCAGTGAGCGCGGTTCTTATTCGAAATGCGGTGGCGGACACGGTGAAGTTTGGTGATCAAGGGACGACGTTTGGTGGGGGTATGCTGGCTATGGCGGCCGTAGAAGCCGTCCTTCAGACGGTTGTTGACGAGGATTTATCAGCGAAAGCGCTCTCCATTTTCGATCAGATGGTCGTAGGATGTGATGCGCGCGGTATTTGTTACCAGGGTGCTGGTTGTTTGATCGGAATCCATTTTGGTCAGCCGGTGGCACCAATTGTGGTAGGTCTTCGAAAGCGTGGTATTCTAGTCGGTGGGTCTGCTGATCCTCAAATTATGCGGCTCATGCCACCAGCGGTCGTCTCAGCGGAAGAGATCGATCTGTTTTTCACCCATCTGGATGATGTTCTGGAAGAGGTTAAAGCGTGAAGCATGTATTGAATTTGCATTCACTGCCTGATTCTGTTTGGGATGTACTCATTGGAGAGGCGCTCAAGCATGCTGAAAATCGAGCGTATCGGTCGAACCAGCATCCAGGTAAACATATGGGTCTGGTCTTCTTTAATGACTCACTTCGGACTAGGGTCTCGATGGAATTGGCCGTGGCAGCTCTGGGAGCGACGCCCGTTACGGTAACTCCGGGGTCTGGGACCTGGGGGTTCGCTTGGGAAAAAGGACGTCCCATGTTGGGCGGGGAAGCGGAGCATATTCAAGAAGCTGTTGGGGTGTTGTCTAGGTATGTGGATGCGCTTGGCGTGCGCTTGTTCGCCTCAGGAACGGATCGAGATCAAGACAGGGAAGATGCGTTGCTTCAGCAATTTGCTGCGGCGTCGGCCGTGCCTGTATTGAATCTTGAGTCCGCCAGCAGGCATCCTTGCCAGGCACTGGCCGACGCCGCCGTCCTAACCCGTCATTTTGATGGCCACGCAAAACGGAAGAAGTTTGTCTTGTCGTGGACGAACCATCCCAAAGCGCTTCCTATGGCCGTGCCCAACTCCACACTGCTCATGGCAGCCCGTCTCGGAATGGATGTGACGGTGGCCCGACCTGATGGTTTTGAATTGGAATCAGACGTTATGGAGAAAGCGGCTGAACTAGCATCTTCATCCGGTGGCCGCGTGCAGGAATCAAACGATCTCCAGGCAGCCGTTTTAGGAGCACAGGTGATCTATGCCAAGTCTTGGGGAGCTGTACGGCGCTATGAGCATCCTGAGGCCGAAGCCAAGATGCGCCAATCACATCGTGATTGGCGCATTACCGAGTCCCACATGCACGCTGGCGATAATGCCCAATTCATGCATTGCCTTCCCGTGAGACGAGGCGTAGTAGTCGATGACGCCGTACTAGATGGCTCTCAAACACTGCATTTGGATCAGGCTGAGTTCAGACTGCATGGCCAAAAAGCGCTGCTGGACTGGATGTGGGAGGGCAAGGGATGAAACGAATCGTAGTCAAAATAGGCGGAGCTCTTCTGAATGCTCCCTTAGACGAACTTTGGAGTGGACTAGAAGAGCTTCTTTTTGGTGCTGAGGTCGTTCTTGTGCACGGGGGCGGCCCGCAGACCACTGAAATGGCGATCAAATTGGACCATGAGCCCATTATCGTGCAGGGCAGAAGGGTTACGTCTGCGCTAGACCTCGATATCCTAAAATGGGTTATTCGCGGCGAGTTGAACGTGAACCTAGTCGCTGCGGCGGGAGTCGCCGGAATCCGGGCTGTGGGTATGAGCGGAGCTGATTCACGTCTGATTCAAGTTGAAAAACGTCCTCTTTGGCACCTAGAGGACCAGGAAGTTGATTTTGGGCACGTTGGAGACTTTGTTCAAGCAGATGTAACAGCTCTGCAAGCACTCCTTCAAGCGGGCGTTTTGCCCGTTGTCTGTCCTCCGGGTGTAGACGCCCAAGGCAAGCTATATAATATCAACGCAGATACCGTAGCACTGGAATTAGCTTCAGCTATTCAAGCAGACGAATTAATTTTGGTCACCGAGTCGGGCGGTGTGCTAGACGCAGATCAACATCCCATTCGAAGGCTGCGCCAACGGCATGCCATCGAGGGTGTAGGATCTGGTTGGATAGCCGGCGGAATGAAAGTGAAAACTGACATTGGATTTGAAGCGCTCAATCGAGGGGTGTCTTCAGTGTGGATCGTTGCCTTGGGATCTGTATCCAGTAAGCAGAAGGGTACACAGCTTATTGGAGGTCACCATGTCTGAATCGAACATGTCTGAATCGAACATGACTGAATCGAACGTTCTTGCATTGCATCAAAGCCTTGTTTCTATTCCTTCCCTCAGTCACGAAGAAACGGATGCAGCTAATTTTTTGGAAGATGTATTGCGGGAGGCAGGTTTGCAGGTACGTCGAATCGAAGACAATATTGTAGCTGAATTCGGTTCAACCCATGGGCCTGTACTGATGCTGAACTCTCATCTGGATGTCGTTCCTCCCAGCTCAGATCATCCCTTTCCTCCCTTTGAGGCAACCCTTAAGGATGGGAAAGTCTATGGTAGAGGGGCAGTGGACGCCAAAGCTAGCGTTGCCGCCATGTGTACGGCTATGATGGATCTATTTCGTTCAGGCTTCCATCCCGAAGGCAAAGTGCAAGGTGTTTTTACCGTCTGCGAGGAAACAGGCGGACAGGATAATGGCCTGGAACGTGTGCTACAGGAAATTCCGCTTCCGGACGCGGCTTTGGTCGGTGAGCCAACCTTCATGCAGCCTTGTGTGGCTCAAAAAGGGTTGCTCATTTTACGACTTGATGCAAAGGGAAAAACCGCTCACGCAGCTCGAGCCGGTTATGGAGACAATGCTATTTCACGTATGGTTCGAGACATTGCTAAGCTTGAGGCTCACTCATTCGAACGGGTTCATGACTATTTGGGAGAGACGACAGCGAATGTAACAGTGATCGAGGGCGGCTCGGCGCGAAACGTGATTCCTGATTTATGTTCATGTTTCGTGGACATTCGCTCAACGCCATCCTACACGCATGACGAGATAGCCGAAAGCTTGAATCAGATGTTAGAGTCCGAAGTGCATATCCATTCTAAACGCTTTTTCCCGACCGATACAGACCCTTCGAGCCAGATCGTCCAAGCCTGCCTTTCCGCTTCCCCGGGAGCCACGGCTTTTGGATCTCCAACTATGTCAGATTGGATCCACCTGAAAGATATTCCAGCGGTAAAAATCGGCCCTGGAGATAGTACGTTATCTCATACAGCTGCTGAGCATGTAGAAGTCGAAGAACTCCAGCGGGGCGCAGCGATTTACAAAAATATTATCACCTCCTTTTTTGGCAAATCTGATGTCTGAACAAACTTCTTCTGATCAACCCATTTGGTTCAAGGGAACGGAAGCTGCTTCCTGGGTCACCCGTTTTACAGTGGGTGATGATCCTGTTTGGGATACTATGCTACTTCCGTTTGACGCTGCAGCTTCACTGGCGCATGCCTCTGGACTCGTAACGGCTGGAATAATCACGCAAGAAGAGCTCTCATATTTAGACATCGCATTTTCTGAATTAGGTGACGCGATTGAGAAGGGTGAAATCGTGATTTCAGTCGAGGATGAAGACTGCCATACCATAATCGAGCGATACCTGACGGCGAAAGTGGGAGATATCGGTAAAAAGATTCACACGGGTCGTTCTCGAAATGACCAGGTGCTAGCTGCCTTGCGGTTGTGGCTGAGACATCAGATGGAAGATCTTTCAGATCAAATGGCTGAACTCGTTGAAGCGCTCGCTGATCTTTCCGATGAGCATCAAGAAACGTTTCTTCCAGGATATACGCATACCCAGCGGGCTATGCCTTCTACTGTCGCGTTGTGGGCTCTTGGATATGCAGAGTGTCTTTTGGATGACATGGAAATACTGAGTGAGGCTAGTAACCGGATTAATGTCTCGCCTCTAGGTAGCGGAGCAGGGTATGGTATCCCGTATGTAGATCTCCCGCGCGAGGAGGTCGCTGCGCAGCTTGGCTTTCGAGGGATTCAGGAAAACGTAACGGCCGTGCAGATGAGCCGTGGCAAATACGAACTGCAGGTCGTGCACGCATTGTTGCAGGGGGCTGCAACGATTAATCGACTCGCATCCGATATCGTGCTGTATGCTTCCTCCGAATTCGGATTTGTTCAACTTTCTGACGTAATGACGACGGGAAGTAGCATCATGCCTCAAAAAAAGAATCCAGATATCGCCGAACTTGCTCGGGCAACCATGCATCGGCTTTCAGGCGAAATGCAGGTGCTCATTGGGGTACCTGCCAATCTACCGTCAGGGTATCACCGAGATCTTCAGCTGACCAAGGCAGCGGTCATGAAATCGGTTTTGATTACCTCAGACCTGATGGAAGCCGCACGTGGACTTGTTGAGGGGATGACCTTTGACCTTGATCGTCTAAATGGGTCCAAAGACCCCGCTCTCTTTGCAACGGCTGTAGCGCTCATGAATGTAGCCTCAGGAGTTCCTTTCAGGGATGCCTACAAAGCAGCCGCCGAACAAAAAGACGCATGGGCCCATCAAGCCGATTTAAGTCTTACCGAGGTGTATAAAACGTCCGGAACGCCCGGTAGAACGGACTCATCAGGCGTCAGATCTAGACTTCAGGGTCAGACGCGGAATACGTAGCTGAGCTTCATGAAGAACCCGTCGTTGAGGCGTTGGAGATCCTTGAATCGATACGTGTTGGTTTCCCTAGAGGAATTCCCATATCCAACGAACATGACGGTACCCGGGTTTGGGCGATACGAGACTAGCCAGTCCACACGGAATTGATTGGAACGGAAGCTCTGCGTACGACGAAACTCGCCAGAGGCAGGGTCCCGGATCAAGATGGGATCATTCGTTCGAGAATCATCACGCAAGGTGTCCCTCAAAAACGAATCATATTGCCCAACTAATCGCACAAATAGGGAAGGGGATACCTGGTATTCTGCTTTTAGCCGTGGCACGCGACGCATGGAAACCGTGCTTTTATCCGAATGTCGGACATATTGCTGATGGTTATACAGCAGATTGAATCGGAGTTGGTCGGTAGGATTGTAATTCAGGGTAAGCGTAATGAAGTAAATGTCTGCTCGTGCCCACTCGTTGAAGTTGTCATCTACGCCGCCTACGAGAAATATATTACCCGAGAAATTATTCAGGCGAGGGGTTGAGATCGACGACCAAAAGCCAAGATTAATCAAACGGTCTACGCCCACAAAAGCGGTTGTATCGGTGGCTACTCCATTGGTTTGGTTTTCAATGTAGTAGTTGTCATAAAGACCCGTAGGCATTTTGAATGACTCGTAAAACACAGACGTATTGGCGCTCCATCCCCCCCGAAAACTCAGGTTGGAATTGAAGTGCAGTTTTCGGTCGTTCGGTCCATTTCCTGCCGTAAAACGGTCATAGTCCCAAGTCCCGTCTAGCGTGAAACCAAGCTGCCACGATTGCATCAGGTCTCCTTCGTCGCCAAACCAGCGACGGTGGGGTTGAATATTCCAATGCACGATTCCGGTTCGATTGATGAATCCAGATTCTGCATTAAATCGGCCATGGACTCCTGATGATGAGATGGAACCACCGTATTTGCGTCCCGAAGCCCGAGCATTCATTGTCCACATAGGCGCAGAATCGACACTTCCTCCATTCGTCGAGGTGCCCGTATCTTTCGTGAAACTCATCCCCGTTTGATAGGTGAATGAATAGATCTCTGCAAAGGTCAAGCGCCCATCTACAGCTGCTACACGATTCCAGTGTTCCCCGTCCACCTTGTCTGTGTAGACGAGTCCGACCGTGTTTTGTCCAGAAAGATCTCGCCGCAATCGAACAGCATTAAAATAAACGGGGTCGAGGTCTGTGAGGTAAAGCTCAGCATTGTCAATGGCTGAGATTACCCCAATATTGGTGTTACCACGTTTCCCCGTCAGCTTTATGGCGTTTAGTGGATTAGAAATGCGTCGTGTATAAATCAGTTGAGCGGGTGACTGAAATAATTCAATTCCGTCAAGGAAAAAGGGGCGCTTTTCAGGTACGTATACAGCCTGGCGTGGATCGAACTGAATTTGAGCAACATCCGCTTCAACTTGTGAAAAATCAGGGTTGAAGGTCCCATTCAGGGTAAGATTATTGGTGATTCCCCAACGAACATTCATTCCTAGTGGATCTCTGGCTTGAGCATCAAACTTGGAATCTGTCCCACCTGCTCGATTCATAGCTCCTGTCAATTCTGGATTGATGTCGAGTACTAGACCGCGTCGTAGATCTGTGAGCTCGCGAAGTAATCCGTTTTGGGACATGAAAGATGCATTGTCCAGTTGGGAAGGGGTCCACGTAGACGTATACCCAGAGTGTCGCACGACTCGCATCACGTTGAATCCCCAGTCCTGCGTAAATGCACTCTGGTATCTCAGGCTCTTGAAGGGAATCGTTACTTCAACCTCAAAGCCATACTCCGTGAGTCGGCCTTTGGACTCAAATAGAAAGTCTGGACTGTTGTCGATGGAAAAAGGGGCGCTGCTATTTCGACTCTCGCCAGATGCATCTCTGAAAATGCCGTCTCCCTGTTGGCCAAAAGGATTGACCGCAAACATAAATGCTTGTCGCTGGTCATTGTAAGTGTCCAACAAGATCATGACTTGATCGTCACCTGCAATTTTATCTCGGTCTGCAAGTGTAGCTCTGACCTCACCATGCGATTCATACGCCCGGATACCGAAGTGAATGGCGGTCGGGGAGTACCAAACGAGAACCTGTGTAGAATCTTGAGCCGAACGTCCATCTACTGGCAGATAGTCGGTGAAGCCGGTCATTGAAAGGGCACGAGACCAGACACCTTCTGATAGCACGCCATCGACGACTAGTTCAGCACCTTCAATTCTGGGGATCTGTGATTCGTTTGGATCTGGCTCAGTGGATGCAGCCGATACAGAACCAGTCGCGAGGAATAATAGAGTGCCTGCAATTAGGCATCTTAAAGAGGCGGGAAACATGTTTTCTCGAGGTTGGCTTTAAGAAGTGGATGAACCGATGGCGGTGGGTTTCCCCAAACGTCCTTTTCGAAAAGGTGGAAGAAGAAATATAGACAAGATTCGTCCTCTCTTGCTCGCTACGGGCATTATCGAACAGTGTTGTACGAGAGAGAGGGCGCTAGACATGTGAAGGGGTAAAGGGGGCGAATTTGTGCCCTATGGAGTCATTCTGCAGATTTTCCTTGCAACTATGCTTCTAAAACGTGACCATGATGAAAAGAAAAGAGGTATAGTTATGAATTATAAGCTCAAGAAACAGCTGATTACAGCCGCTGTAATACTGGTCGCTGTTTTTGTTCTATTTGCTATAATTGGAAATATTGCTTGACGCCAGAAGTAGCAGAGATTTATCGGGGAAGGACATCATTCTGAGCAATTTATATTCGCTCCGAACGCGAATGAATGGGGTCAATACACTCTTTGGTTGGTGAGCGCTCCAAATCATGAGTTTATCACATCATGACGTTGGGGCTGGACCATTACTTGATTACATTGAAAGTCTCGATTCGATTGATATATCAAATCGTGATTCTTCAACTGTCAAACCAATCTCATTTCGATCCAAATGAAGTTTTTCATCGACACTGCAGACCTAAATGAAATCCGCGAAGCCAATGAAATGGGCGTGCTGGATGGAGTTACAACCAATCCTTCCTTAATGAGAAAGGTTGGAGGTTCAGATTTCCATGCTCACATCGCGAAAATTTGCGATATCGTCGATGGAGATGTGTCTGCGGAAGTGGTTTCGACAGATTATGACGGAATGATGTCTGAGGCGGCAGAGTTAGCCCAGATTCATGACAACGTAGTCATCAAAGTGCCTTTGATTGCAGATGGTATTAAAGCCATTCGGTCCCTTTCGGACAAAGGCATCAAGACCAATTGCACGCTTTGTTTTTCAGCTACTCAAGCCCTGGTAGCGGCCAAAGCTGGAGCAACCTACATCAGTCCCTTCATTGGACGACTAGATGATATTTCAACTTCCGGCATCGATCTTATCGACCAAATTGTGACCATTTACTCCAACTTCGGGTACCAAACACAGGTACTGGCGGCTTCGATTCGTCATCCGATGCATGTAGTTGAGGCCGCTCTGGTCGGTGCAGATGTAGCAACTATTCCTTTCAACGTGATTGGTCAGTTGATCAAACACCCACTGACAGATAGTGGACTGGAAAAATTCTTGAGTGACTGGAAGGCCTATGAAGCCTCTGCCAACACGTCGAATGGTGTTGGTTAATCCTCTTTCCGGATAGCTTGAATGATATATGCTTCCCTTGGCGCATCCGAAGAAATCGGGGCTAGTTGCCACTACATAAAGATTGACGGAACAGGCATCCTGTTAGATGCAGGGTCTGATCCTGAGCAGGAGGGAGCGGCGAGTGTCCCGGATCTCCAGCGTATTGATGCCAAGTCAGATTGGCCAGTAGATCACATCATCGTTACCCATGCTCACCATGACCATCTCGGGTCGTTACCTGTAGTGGTTCGGAAGTTTCCTCACGCGCACGTGCACATGTCCGGCGCAACGCGAACGCTGTCGGATATTCTGCTTCCTGCTTCAGCACGTCTGCAGCGCAAGAAGCTGAATGAAGGTTCCACGACGGCAGATCCACTGTTCGCCGAGGAGGATGTAGAAGCGTGTTCTTACTTGTATCTCTCTCATGATCTGGAAACGGGTATTGATCTGACCGGACTGAAAGGGGGGTATGCTGTAGAGGGAGAATTTTACGACGCAGGACACGTTCTTGGCTCCGTAGGTGTGCATCTTTCTTGGATGGAAGAAGGAAAGGAGCGCACCCTTTTCTACACCGGCGATACCGGACTGAGAAACCAAACCATCATTCCTGGTGCTTCGTATCCAGATGATCCCGTAGATGTTCTCCTTTTAGAGTCCACGTTAGGTGCAGATGCTGAGTCAGAGAATTTTGATCGGAAAGCAGAGGAAAAGCGTCTTGGAAAGGCGATGGCCAAGGTTCTCAAGAAAGGTGGTTGTGTATTGTTGCCCGTGTTTGCATTGGGTCGTGGTCAGGAAATGATCGCACTCGTGGATCGATTTAAATCACGAGGTTTAATCGACGAGAACGTACCGGTGTATACCGCTGGTATGATGCGTGCGATATCTGATGTGTACGACAAATCGCGCTTCAACACACCTCGGCTAAACGAGGAGTTTCAGGTGTATGGCGTACCTCAGAAACGGTTACCTCGTTCAGAAAATGGACTGGTTGAAGCGCTCAAGACTCCCTGTATCATTGCCGTGGGTAGCGGAATGATGTTCGAAAGAACCATTTCAAACAAGATTGCCCAAAAGATCGTAGAAAACGAGAAAAATGGCGTTTTCTTAGTGGGATATGCTAGGGAAGACTCACCTGCTGCGCTGCTACTTGAAGCACGCGAGAAGGGGAAAGGCACCGAAGTGACCATCAATAAAGGTCGTGGTCCTCAGGCAGCAAACTGCGATGTAGATCGGTTCCGGTTCAGTGGTCACAGCCACCGAAGAGATCTGCTATATCTTGTGGATGTTTTGCAGCCCAAAAAGATTGTTCTCGTTCACGGAGAGACTAAGGCCCGTGAGTGGATGGCGGACAATATTAAATTCTTTTATCCGGACGTCGAAGTCATCTCTCCGGATAGAGGCGAAGTCTTAGATCTTTAACTGCGTTTTCGGCTGAGACTTATCTCGCAAAGTTGATGAAGGGCATGATTCGAAATCGATCCTTATTGGATGCCACGTTGATCAAGCCAATCTGATATCCAGACAGCTTGCGAGCGTAATTCAGGATACCGATGGTAACTCCTTTCTGCTCTCCTTGAATGCGATTGTAGGAGGAAACGGACAATCCTCTCATTTTGCCGCCATGGTCCACCGAGAAGTAGGCGGGAGCAATAGACAAAGCATACACGTCATGACCGCCTGCAGTAAGCCCAGATACCATAACACCGCGCACATTGGTGCCTCCCACGCCCAATCCTGCAATATGTAGCCCCCTCAGCGTATCGCCGGCGCCCGTTCCCAGGCCACCAATGGAAATACCGGTTAAGTTGCGGCCGGCGCCCGTTCCAAGACCAGAGATTATAATTCCAGTGGCATCTCGTCCAGCCCCGGCACCGAAACCAGAAACGATGATTCCAGTGACATCTCGTCCAGCTCCTGCACCGACACCAGAAACCGCGATTCCTACTAGGTCATTTCCGGCGCCGGCGCCCAGGCCAGCCACCAAAATACCTTTGACATCGTTTCCTGCTCCGACTCCCAATCCAGCGACGGCAATCCCTTCCAAATTGCGGCCTGCGCCGGCGCCCAAACTTCCCGTAACGATTCCTTCGATGTCACGGCCGGCCCCAACGCCAAGTCCTCCCGCGGCCAAGCCCATGAGGTCATTCCCTGCTCCGGCAGCAACTCCCCCAAACATAATTCCTTTGGCATCTTCGTTGGCGGCTACCGCCATCAATGCAGAACCTATTCCCGTGATATTGTCAGCACCCGTAGACGGAAGTCCGAGCGCAATTCCGTGCACATCGCCGCCATGATTATTGTACGGGAGCCATATCGTAGCATTAATGCCGGTAACACGCCGCATGGCTCGGTCCCTAAAATTTAGGCGAAGGCCAGTAACCTCTTTTGAATCCCCAATAGACAGGCCTACGCCATCAACCATGAGGTCTATACTATCTTGCCCAGTTGCGGGGGCTACGAAAAGGAGGGAACAGATGACTAGAGAAAGAAAACGCGTCATGGGACTCTAAAGTTGATTTTAATAGTCTCTAGACGGATCGCCGGTCGAGTTAGTTACATTGGCTGAGTGAACATTATGTTGAGCAGGCCGCTCTTACATAGACTCCAGCATGGTCCGGTAGTCTGAGCTCGTAAGGGCCATTCTATTCGATGAGTTGGACCCATTGTCTTCAGCACCGGCTGCTAATTGATAGAAATGGATCGGAGAAATGTTCAAACTAGTCCAATCCGGCAAGGGCAGAGCGCTGATAAGCTGTTTTAGGCGTTCAATCAGGTTATCAAAAGGCAGGTTCAATTTGCTTGAAAGTAGCGGCCCGATAGCGTCTTTTTGATAGGTTAAGACGGGAGAAAGCAACAGTGTATTTAACAGTCCATGCGGCAGATCGAGCAAACCGCCGATGCTTTCCGAAAGACAATGCACGGCCCCCACATCTGCATTTCCGAACGCCATCCCTGCCAGCGTGGAGGCAAGCATTACATTCCCACGAGCAGCTGCATGGGATGGATCCAAGGCGCACGACGTCAAACTACCCATGAGCAGAAAGATGGCTCTCGTTGCTAGCGCGTCTGAAACGGGGTTGGCTCCCCGAACAATGAGCGATTCAAGCGCATGGGTCATGGCGTCCATGCCCGTCGCGGCTATTAAGTGCGGCGGAAGTGTGCGGATAAGGTTTGCATCCGACAGCGCAAAACGGGGAAACATCGCATCTCCCTTAATACTGATTTTTCGACCCTCCTTGGGCGTGCTAATCACGGAAACCCAGGTAACCTCCGAACCTGTACCACAGGTGGTGGGAACGGCGATAAATGGCGCTGAACCATTTCGGAATTGGTCTTTGCCTTCGTAATCGTTGATGTGTCCCGGGTTTTGAAGGAGCATGGCTACAGCCTTAGCGGCATCCAGCACGCTACCGCCCCCAATTCCAACAACCAAGTCAACGCCTCGGCTTCGGGCCACCTCAGCAATTGTGTCTACTTCTTCAGCTTTTGGATTGGGGCTAACCTGATCGTCTATACGGCACGAAGAGCATGTTGAGATCAATGGCTCAAACCAGTCGGTACTCCGCACTCCGGGATCGGTAATGACCAGCGGCCTGACCGATCCCATTTGGCGAATCAGTTCTGGAATACGGGAGGCACATCCGGGTTCAAAGTCCACCCGGGTTGGAAGACGAAACATTAGTTTCCGAGGCTATTTATGCTGTTGGCTTCGCTCCATAATAGCATCGCCTCTTCTATGACAGGATCCATTTGATTAAAAACGGGATACCAAGCCTCACTTCGGAACAGGCGTTGCGCCATCCTAGCTTTTATAATCGTCTCCATCGTAGATCTGGCCTGGTTCACTTCGTCCATGCTAAATGAATCTTCGCCTTCTCCGATGGTCAAACCCTCATTCTGAGCAAATTGAAGGTAATCCTGCCACATAGCCGGGTCTACTTTGAATTGCGACAGGAATCCATCCTGATCCTCGACCCAGCGAGAACGAAGCTCCTCTCCTTGAATATCAAATAGGTTGCGCATGAACAGAAAAGCGTATCCCCTAGCAATGGAATTTTGCACAATAGGAGCACTAAGTGCGGAGGTGGAATCTGGGGCAATTACGCGATCAGGCATCACTCCACCGCCACCAAATACATCTCGGCCGTTAGCCGTTTTGAATTTCAGCGAGTCGGGGATTTCGGAAAGATATTCTGCTGGATTATACGTGGCTTGCTCCATGTCTTCGAACTTATCGCGATAGTAGTCCTCTAGATCACCGTCTGCGTATGGGGTCTGAATGAGCCTACCAGAGGGCATGAAATATCGGGCTACTGTCATTTGGATGACGCTGCCATCTCTCATTTGGAATGGGCGCTGAACGAGACCTTTTCCAAAGGTTCTGCGGCCAACAATCATGGCTCTATCGTGGTCCTGCAGGGCGCCAGCCAGAATTTCGCTCCCAGAAGCACTGCTTTCGTCGACTAGAATCATGACGGATTCTTCTGTTAAAATCCCGCCCGCAGTGATCTGGTCTACTTCATTTTCGCGCTCAACTCTTCCTTCGGTCGAAACGATTACACCTGTTCCTCCCAGCATTTCATCCGCGACCATCACAGCTGTTTGCTTGATTCCTCCTGGATTCCCTCGCAGGTCAATGATGAGCCGCTTCATGCCCTGAGCTTTGAGTTCGGATACCTTTTCTACAAACTCTTGATGCGTGGTCATAGCAAATCGCCCGATACGCAAAAAGCCGGTTTGGTCATCCAGCATATAACTGGAATCAATGGAGTAGAGGGGGATTTTGGCGCGTGTGATGCTGAAATTGATTGAATCAGTGACTCTACGACGCACCACCGTTACATCTACATCCGTGCCCACAGGGCCCATAATCAGGTTTTGAATGTCCAACGAGGTCAAGCCAATGATGCTGGAATCATTTACTGCTATGATGCGATCACCGGGTAAAAGACCTGCGGCTTCACTTGGACCATCAGGTATCGTTGATGTGACGACTGTCGTGTCGTTGGCTGGTACCTCGAACCAGATCCCGATTCCTCCAAAAGAACCTTGGTAGTCCGCCTGGACCTTCGTCATGGAGCGCGTGTCGATATACGAAGAGTGCGGATCGAGTTCCTTCAACATAGCCTGAATGGCTTGTTCGGTCATCTCGGCTGGATCAACTTCCTCCACGTATTGACGATTGATGAGGATATAGGCATCCTCGAGCTTCTGTAATTGCTCATAGGTATCGTCCGAAAACAATCCGTCCATGGTCAATCCCACAGCAGTACCCATTACAAAAATGAGTAGTGCGGGTAGAAAGTAGCGTTTCAATGCAGACATCAGTGTCCTTGAATTCAGGTAAATGGCGTTTGCGAAGGGCCGTGGTACTCTTTCGACCTAGACCTCGTTTTGTTTCAGGTTATCCCTAATGGTTGGCCATTTACCGAAAAGAAGAAGCCCCCGTGCGTGATGAGGCTCAGCTGTGTAACCTTTCAGGTGTGCTGCTCGTTTGGCAAGAGAAGTCATCATTCATCTCATTCGACCTGTTCACTTTTTGAACCCACTGGAATTCAAACGTTGCATGGCCGAGTACCAACAAAGGGTATTCAGTTTTACCGCCCACATGCTGGGTGATAAGGCAGCTGCAGCAGATGTAACTCAAGATGTGTTTATCAAGTTGTGGGAGCATCGAGAGAGAATGGATCAGGATAGAATGATAGGGTGGTTACTTCGAGTGGCACGCAATGCGTGTATTGACGCGATGAGAAAGCGTAAGGTGCGGCGAGCGATATCGGACTCTGAAGATTTTAGTCTGGACTCGCTTCCTTCCACTGGAAATGGTCCAGATAAGGAAGCGGCGGCCAGCCTGTTCAGAGAACGGCTGGCCGCCGCTCTGGACACCTTAGGTGAACCCCACAAGTCCATCGTGATTCTGAGGGAAGTCCAAGAATACAAGTACGAAGAAATCAGCGAAATACTGAGTCTTCCGTTGAACACGGTAAAGGTGTACCTGCACCGGGCCCGTAAAGCGCTTCGACAGGAATTAACTGAAGTAATGCGACATGACTATGCTTGACAAACAAAAACAGAAATGGTTGGACGATCGAATGGAGGCTTTTGTGGATGGAAGTCTCTCCGCTGAAGATGCCGATCACTTTGATGAGATTGCTCTTATGGACGAGGAGATCAAACGACAGTTAGATCTTGCCCAGGCCATTTCAGCTGGACTGAACGAAATGGATGACATTGAATGTCCTGAGTTTATTTCTAAACACGTCATGGCTCACGTGAGGAATGATGTGAAACAGTCATTTTTTGAGCGTTTTAGACTGTTCTTCGGTGCGTTGAGTGTGAGTCGATTTAAACCCGTGCTAGCAATGGCCTTATTGATAATCGTAGTTGTCTCATCTACTCGGATCGTTCAAAACACATCTGCTCCCACTGCTGAGGTTACTCAGGCACTAGACGAAGTAAAATGGACGCTAGCCTTTCTTTCTGATGTTGGAAATACAACGGCTAATGCGGTTAAGGAAAGCGTAATTGAAAACCAGATGGTTCTCCCGGTTAGCCGGAGCATGAGCACCATTATGGAAAACTGAAATGGACACCCCTATGAAGGACGTGAAGAAGAAACTGGTTAACCCGATGAAAATGATGCTTTTAGCATTGGCTTTGGTTGTGACCGCATGGCCCAATCAAGCTCAGGCTCAAAATCAGCGGAATGCTCGCTCTCATCCGGGCTACGTGAACCTCGAACGGATGGGTGATCTCTCCGATCTATTCGAAAGTGATGCCGTCATCGAAGTCAATGTCGAAGGTGCGCTCATGAAACTGGTTGCGGAAGCCTCCCGGTTTGAGGATCCTGAACTCGCTGACTTACTCCTGAAACTGAGGGGTGTCTATGTGCGTGCGTACACAGTAGATAGAGGGTTCCGAAATGCCGCGACACAACGAGCAAGCGAGATCGGGGAAGCATTAATGGATGAAGGTTGGAGCAGCGTAGTGCGTGTTCGGAATCGAGATGAACACGTTCAGATGTTCGTCAACTACGACGGTGATAACGTCGCAGGAATGGTGGTGATGACGATAGAAGAAGGCTCTGATGAAGCTGTGTTCGTTAACATTGTTGGAGAAATAGATCCTGCGCAGATTGGACGGATCGGCCGGAAATTCAATATTGGAAACGTTTCTGATTGGTAGAACCATGAGATAGAAACCCTATCTAATTGATTCCGTATGCGGAGAACGAGTGACAGGAAACCAACCTGCTGTTCATTTCTCGTTCCCATTCGCCTTACCCATCCTTATGCTATGAAACCAGCCGCACTGGTATCCGTCGTCATCCTAGTCGTACTTGGCATTGCAGTCTTCTCCGGATTCGGCACATACAATAGCCTGGTAGATTCAGACGAAACCGTCATTCAGTCATGGGCGGACGTTGAGACACAATATCAACGTAGATCTGACCTTATTCCCAACCTAGTTCGCACCGTTCAGGGAGCCGCAGACTTTGAATCAGAGACGCTCGAAGCCGTGACGAGTGCTCGGGCTCGGGCTACCTCTATCAACTTGAATGCAGATGATCTGGGCGATCCTGCCAAAATGGAGGAATTCATGGCTGCTCAGCAGTCCCTTTCAGGGGCGCTTGGTAGGCTGTTAATGGTGACGGAAAATTATCCAGATCTGAGGGCTACTGAAGGATTTAGGGACCTACAAGTTCAATTGGAAGGCACGGAGAACCGAATAAACGTTGCTCGTCGCGATTTCAATGGTACGGTTGCCGATTATAATCGGGCCGTGCGACGTTTCCCGGGATCGATCATTGCATCCATGACTGGATTTGATCGCAAAGCCTCTTTTGAGGCTGTTTCTGGTGCAGAAAAAGCCCCAGTGGTAGAATTTGACTAAATATCCTAGCATACACAGAGTAGCCAGCGGATTCTTATTTCTGCTACTTTGTAGCGTTTTTTCCGTCACAGCTCAGACCGTCCAAACAGTAGCCCCTTCGGGTCGCTGGGTTACTGATGCCGGTGATTTTTTGGACCGGACGGAGGAAAGTATTTTGGATAGGAAACTGTCTGGATATGCAGATAGCACATCTACTCAGATTGTGGTCGTGACGGTTAGAGATCTCGGGGGGTACGACGCTCAGGAATATGCACTCGCTATCGGCCGAAATTGGAAGGTTGGTCAGAGTGATAAAAATAATGGTGTCGTTATTCTCATTTCCCGCACAGAACGTGCTGTTCGCGTGGAAACGGGATACGGAATGGAAGGTGTGCTTCCTGACGCACTGGCTGGTAGACTCGTTCGAGATATCATGGTACCCTCATTCAAGTCGGGTGAGTTTTTTCAGGGCATTAACACTGCGGTAGATGTCATCATCGCGGTTGCCTCTGGCGAATTCGATGCAGACAGTATTGAGCAGCGTCGTAATCCTCAGCCCATCTCTCCGATCATGGTGTATTTCATCATCATGTTCATCTATTTTGTCATTTCTGCCATTAGGAATAAGGGAAATAGGGGCGGCAAAAGAGGACGTAGGAACCAGTACAACGCACTACCCATGATATTTTTTGGGAATAGTATGGGGCACGGCAGATCTGGTGGCTTTGGCGGTGGAGGAGGATTTAGTGGTGGCGGATTCGGAGGATTTGGTGGCGGTGGTGGTGGTTTCGGCGGCGGTGGAGCCGGCGGGAGCTGGTAGCGGAGATCAAGATGAATAGACTTGACCAGCTTTTAGCTTTTCACCTAGAGGATCCCAACGACTCGTTTATTCGGTTTGCTCTGGCCGCGGAATATCGAAAGCTGGGGCAACTAGAAAAGGCCCTCAAAAGTTTTGAGGATCTGATGGCGAAAGATCCGGACTACGTCGGCTTGTACTTCCACTTGGGAAAAACGTTGGAAGCTACCCTTCAGGTAGATCGGGCCAAAGAGATTTATCGCGAGGGCATCAGACGTGCGGGCATCCTGCGGGATTTTCACGCTCGGGCAGAACTGCAATCGGCTTTATTGGAAGCGGAGGGCTTTGACGAATGAAAACGACGCTATTTGCACTTTTGATGGGTGTTTGGTCTGTAACAGTCTATGCGCAAGAGGCCCGTTCTTATGAGGTAAAGCCCGGAGATACGTTATACGGTATTGCCCGCTTGCATCAACTCAGTGTAGACGAGTTGACTCAAATGAATGGTCTCGAAGACGGAGTCATTCGAGCCGGAATGATATTGAAGGTCAGTTTTACTGCACCCGTTGAGCCCTCGGACGATCGTGAAGAACTGGTAATGGGTTCGCATTCCATTCAATCGTTAGCTCAGCACATTGGGATTTCCGAGGAAGACCTTTTGGATCTCAATCCGGAAATAAATGTGGTCATAGAGAAGCTAAATAATTTCTCACTTGAAGACGCGGACATCCCCACGCGCTATGAAGTAAAAGCAGGTGATACGCTGTACGGAATTGCTAGGCAGAATCAGCAGTCGGTTACTTCACTTCGGGAAATGAATCGTCTTTCCAATTCAGGAATACGTCCTGGACAGATGCTTCAAGTGGGATCTGCACCGCCAAAAGGCGTGTCCCGATGGAAGTCAGATGGGTCAATTGGTGTGGGAGTGTATCCTGAAGCCTTCGATGGCCGTATGCTGCAAAGCGGCCTGACCTACCTATCCTCTAGTCTGATTGTAAGTCATCCTACATATCGGGCAGGAACGCTAGTGTTGCTCAAAGTCGCAGACAGTGATTCAGAGGTGCTATGCATCGTGGCTGACGAAAGTCTGTCTTTGGATTTACCTGTCATAGACATTTCCGCTAGGGTAGCGGAATATCTGAATGGGGCGCATCAAGTAGAAGTGTTCACACTGAAGTAGGGTATGGGAAGCACGATTAAGACACCGAGAGACCAACCTGGTCCAATCACTGGCTGGGTGACGACGGGATATTTTTCTTCCACAAAGACAGCGACCTACGGCTTCCTGGCAGCCCTTCCTCTCCTAGCCATGTATGAGGCGTTGATTCTTCTGGTTAATGGAGACCAGCTTGCACAGGTTCGCGTTGGTGCGGACATCTGGATAAAACAGACACTTGCATTGATTGGAGTATACGGGGTCTATGCTATCGGTCTCGTAGTACTTGTTGTTGGGATCTTCGTTTTTGTGCGAGAACGATCTAAAAAAATACCTTTAAAGCCCGAGTATTTCGGTTGGATGTTGGGGGAAAGCGCCATTTATGCTGTTGTTGTTGCCTTTCTTGTCTCTGGTATTGTCGGGCTAATGTTCTCGGGTATTGCTCCATCGTCAGCCATTGCTGCTCAAGCCGTTAAAGACAACACCGGCATGATGCTGGTTCTTTCGATTGGGGCTGGCCTATATGAAGAATTAATTTTCAGGGTGGTCTTGGTAGGCGGTCTATTTTTTGCCTTCAAATCGGTCTTCAGTTCCCGAGTAGCGGCCTACATTGTCGCTGCGCTTATAGGCGCTCTTGTTTTTAGTGCAGTCCATTATGTTGGCTCGCTCGGTGATCCTTTCGAGTTGCCTTCCTTCCTGTTTCGATTTTTATTTGGGCTGGCTTTGAATGGAATTTTCTTGGTACGAGGATTTGGAATAGCGGCATGGACACACGCTCTTTATGATGTGCTTGTTGTGACACAAATGCTGGGATAACACCGTAAGATGGTTTTCGATCTGCCTTTATCTTTCGACGCACCTATCTCTTTTAAACTATGAACGGAATGCGCACCGCTGCTTTGATGGCAGCTCTCATGGTCTTGTTTGGTCTGCTAGGTCAAGCCCTTGGCGGAAACGGTGGTATGGCGCTGGCTCTTGGGTTTGCCTTACTGCTCAACTTTGGAAGTTATTGGTTTAGCGCTTCGCTGGTCCTCAAAATGTACAAGGCACAGGAGGTAACCTCTCAGGATGCCCCTGAATTGGTTCATATGATCGATGACTTGCGAGTTAAAGCGGGGTTACCCATGCCACGTATCTATGTTATTCCGTCCAATCAGCCCAATGCATTTGCCACGGGGCGAAATCCGGAGAACGCAGCCGTTGCAGTGACAAATGGCATTGTGCGCATGCTCACACGGGATGAGTTGGAAGGGGTTATTGCACATGAATTAGCTCACATCAAGAATCGGGATATTTTGACCGGATCTATTGCTGCCACGGTCGCTGCTGCAATTACCATGCTGGCCCGTTTTGGTATGTTCTTCGGAGGAGATCGTGACAGGGGAGGAGCTCTTTCTTCTTTGCTCATGCTCATTCTTGCACCATTGGCTGCTATGATGATTCAAATGGCCATTTCTCGTTCTAGAGAATTTGCTGCCGATCGAAATGGAGCTGAGATCTGCGGAAAACCTGAGGCGTTGGCATCGGCCCTCCTGAAGCTTCAATCTGGTTCAGAAAACGTAGCTATGGACGCCAATCCTGCCACAGCCCACATGTTTATCGTAAACCCGTTCGCTGGAGCTGCGTCCGGTTTTCGATCTCTGTTTTCCACTCATCCGCCAACTGAAATGAGGGTTGAAAAACTGCGTGAGATGCGGTTTTAACCTTCGGATTCAGCGAATTAATTTCAAAACCAATGAAATCAACGATCAAGTTTGGCTCCGTGAGTGGAATTGACCTTTTTGTCCACTGGACGTTTTTGGTCTTGCTCTTTGGAATCTTCGGCTTTTACGTATTTCAAGGTTTGACCGTCCTGGCTGCCCTCTTGGGAGTTGGTTTGATCCTTTCTGTGTTCGGATGCGTAGTGCTACATGAGCTGGGACATGCATTCATGGCTCGAAAGTTTGGTATTCCGACCATTGATATCATTATGTACCCTGTTGGTGGCGTCGCGCGCCTCGCGCGGATGCCGCGCGAGCCGCGCCAAGAACTGCTCATCGCGGTTGCAGGACCTGCCGTTAATCTGGCCATTGCCATCGTGCTGTATTTGGCTCTACGTGTTTTTGGATCTGCCATGTCTATTGAAACCACGTTTGTGCCTCAAGCAAATGTGCTGTCTATGTTGATGTGGATCAACGTGGGTCTGGTCCTTTTCAATATGGTACCTGCTTTTCCAATGGATGGGGGGCGAGTGTTGAGAGCAGCGCTAGCTACTCAAATGGAGTATCGCACGGCTACTCACATCGCTAGTTTACTGGGCCAAGGACTCGCGCTAGTATTTGGTATTTACGGTCTTTTTTACGGATTCTGGACCCTTCCTCTTATATCTGTGTTTGTGTTCATGGCGGCTCGTCAGGAAGTTCAGCACGTAATGGAACGAGGCTGATTTCAAACCGCCTGTTAGCGCGATTCACTTAGCTCGGTTGCCGGATGAACTTTTGGTTGGTTACCTCTCTTACCCTTATCGGATTCACCGCATTGGCGGCTCTTTTGCTTATTCCCGTCTGGAAGTTTCTTTCAAGGGAAGAGAAGGTGGCCGAGAAGTGGACCAAGGAAACGCACACGGATTCCGAACGTGTCGACTTGTCCTCTTAGAAAGAGTTCGTAGAGTCCTGGACCACGATTAGGCTCAACATTTTTTCTAGTGTCTTGTCTCCGATACCCCGGACGTTTTTTAGCTCCTCAATGGTCTTGAACGGCTGCAATTTTCGATATTCAAGGATCCTACTTGCCATTTGGGGACCAATGCGGGGAAGAGCCTGAAGCATGGTACTAGATGCTGTATTGATGTTAATTGGGAAGTGGACCAAAGGCTTCTCGAGCGTATCCACCATTATATAGAGTTCTACCTCCGCATAGTGTTCGGCCATGGATTTTCGATCCTGAAAACTGAGGCGCGAGGTACTTGTGAATAGTGAGTCTATGCTATCTAGGGAGTCTGCACGAGCACTTAAAACGTTGAACAAGCTGTCAGATGATGCATAGTATGCGTCGTCGAAGGGTGATATGTTTGCTCTGAGTATGCGCATTCCATGCGCGATGAAGATCAAAACCACCAGCGAAAGGAATATGACGGCTTCCCGTTGCGTGCAATACAGACGTTCTTGTATCCAAAAAAGAATAGATGAGGTCTTGAGTCTGATGAAAGTCAGCTTCTTTTTCATGTCGGTGCAATTTTCTCTAGTTGACACCTTATCGAAAGGGGCGTAACCTCGAGGACTTCGATTACGAACTATGCCAGCTTCCTCTCACATTTTGCATACGGACGCCGTTGTTTTACGGGCCATCGACTACAGTGAAAGCAGTCGAATTGTGACGCTGTTCACTCGAGACTCGGGAAAAATGGGTGTTATCGCTAAAGGCGCTCGCTCGGGTAAACATCGATTCGGATCGACCCTGGAGCCCATGGCGCACATCAATGCAGTCATTTACTGTAAGTCGGGACGAGATCTGCAAAACTTGACGGAGACCACTCACATTCAGACCCATGAATCGTTGCGGCATTCATTGGAAAGAATCGAGGCTGGCCTGCGAATTGTCGAGTTTACCAACTCAGTTATGGAAGTTGACCAAGAGCAGCAAGACGTATTTGCTCTGCTGGTTGGTACTCTCGCAGCACTGGAAAACGCCCCTGCTAGAATCGGAAATGTCTGGCTGTTTTTCCAATTACGTATGGCGTTCATACTGGGCTTTGGACCTGCATTCGATAGAGATGTGGTAAACAACATGCAGGTTGATGCGGGCTTTTTGGATCTCAAAAACGGTGAGATTGGTGAGCGACCTGAAGAAGGTCAGGCACCAGTACGAGCTACACGAGCTGCGCTCAGAGCATTTGCCGTACTATCGAGGGCTCAGTTAGGAGATATTATGCGGATGGAATTGACCACTACGCAGATGGGAGAGGTCAGTAATTTGGTTACCGCCTATCTGAAATATCATATCGAAGATGCCTATCCCTCACGCGCCGCAAAAGTCTTTGCTCAGTTAGACGCACCTAGCTAATCAATTTTATCTGTTTGCTTGACAGGGACCTGAAAGATGTGTAATATATGTGTTACACATGTTTTATTGAGCGTGTGTTTCACTGTTTTCAGCATTCAACACTCCGGAATCATGGCTCGCCGAGGACTAACTAGCAAGCAGGAAGATTTTCTGGATTATCTGAAATCATATGTGCGGGATGAAGGCATGTGGCCAACGTACAGAGAGATTTCGGACAAATTTCAGTTCAAGTCACCCAATAGTGTGACGCAGAACCTTCAGGCTCTACATCGCAAAGGGTATCTGTTGAAGGAAGATGATGGATTTCTTTTCCCGGAAGAGGCTGAAATGGACCGAATTGCACCGGGCATTCCAATTCGTGGAATGATCACGGCTGGGAAGCTTCAAGAAGCAGTCGAAGAGAACTTGGGCACCATTACGCTGGAGACCCTTTTTCCTGGACTTGATCGGATTTTTGCTATTCGAGTTTCTGGAAATTCTATGATCGGGGTTGATATCAATGATGGTGACTATGTGTTACTGATGGACGATGATATTCCGAACGGTGGGATTGGCGCGGTGCTTTATGATGGTGAGACCACCTTGAAAAAGGTGTTTTACGATGAGCACGGATTGCGATTGGAGGCTGCTAACGAGGAATACAAGGATATTCACATTCGTCCAGATGTTTTTGAAGAGGTGCGGGTTCTAGGTAAATACGTCGGTCACGTGAACCAAAACGGCATTCATAGGTCCGGTAGAAGGGCTTTAGCATAATGCCGGGGCAAATTTGAATGCGGACTAAGACGTTTAGGATTGTTTGTCTTACCTTGGGTCCTTCCAAATTTAGCTCATCTTTCCCACCGACTCATGCGATTCAGCCGCCTGACGGCCGTATTCGTGCTGTTGCTTGTCCCCGTCTCATTTGCAGTCGGTCAGACCACTGATTTTCCTTTTTCTTGGGATCAGGCAACCGTATATCAAGTCATTACTGATCGCTTTTCAAACGGTGACAGTGGAAACGACGGTGCGTACGGACGTGGCCTCGATGGCAACGGCTCTCCCTATGCGATCGATTCGACCGGACATTTTCTTGGAGGAGACTTTTCGGGCCTTCAAAGTTGGATTGAAGAAGACTATTTCAACGATCTGGGAGTAAATGTTCTTTGGATCAGTGCTCCGTACGAGCAGATCCATGGTTGGGTAGGCGGCGGATCGGGCGAGTTTCAGCATTATGCTTACCACGGATACTGGCCGTTAGACTTCACCGAAGTAGATAAAGCCTTTGGTTCTAAGGAGGACTTCGCCTCTCTCGTAGACTCTGCTCATGAAAAGGGAATTAGAGTAGTTCTTGATGTGGTGTTGAATCATGTTGGTTATGCCACTTTAGATGACATGGCTGCATTCGATTTCGGCGGTCTTACAGATGATAATTGGAGAGATTGGCGACCGGCTAGCAAAGTAGGATGGCAGTCTTATCATGATCGTTTTCTGACGTATGCCGACTCCTCGGATGCATGGCAGCGTTGGTGGGGTCCAGATTGGGTGCGCAGTGATCTACCCGGCTATGAACCGTGCGGATCGGATGAGTACTCGGAGTGTGTTCATATGCTTCCCGACATTCGAGATGATATCGCAGTTCGTGGTCTTCCAGCACATTTGATGTTGAAATGGGGTGCCGATAAGTCAAGCACAGAACAAGCTTCTCTGGATTCCTTTTTTGAGCGAACTAGACTTCAGAGAACCGCAGCTAACCATGTTATCAAATGGCTTTCAGATTGGGTCGGTGAGTTTGGTATCGATGGTTTTCGACTGGACACGGCTAAACACATTGCACCAGAGACGCTGAACCGTTTAAAAACCGAAGCTACGCTGGCACTTTCCACGTGGAAAGAAGCTAACCCCGAGAAAGCGTTGGACGATAGCGACTTTTGGATGACGGGAGAAGTTTTCGGGCACGGTCTTGAACCTTCTGCCTACTTCGACCATGGGTTGGATTCCGTACTGAATTTCGATTTTCAAACTGATATTCAAGCTCAGCCTGAAACACATTTTTCTTCCTATGCCGAGCAGATTAATACGAACTCATCGTTCAACGTATTGTCGTTTATCTCGTCTCATGACACGAGTCTGCATGATCGCTCAGACCTGATGGATGCAGGTACGCGTCTAATGCTTTCTCCCGGCGGTGTTGTTCTCTTTTATGGGGATGAATCAGCGAGGCCTCTAGGAGCCGGAAATGCGGAAGAGGTGGACCGGACCCGTTCGCTCATGAATTGGGCCACGGTTGACGAAGAGGTACATGCTCACTGGAAGAAATTAGGCTCATTTAGAGCAGCACATCCAGCTATAGCCACAGGAGGGCATGATCAGCTTCAAGATGAGCCTTACGCCTTTTACCGAGGTGTGCGAGTAGGTGCAGAAGAGGATCAGGTTATCGTTGTCCTAGGGGCTGAAGGCAGGACACGTCTGAATGTATCGGTGGTATGGCCAGATGATACCGTTCTAAGAGATGCTTACACGGGTAAGATATCCATTGTCTCTTTTGGGCAGATTACCCTCAATGCAGATCCTTCAGGCGTGATGTTGCTCGAAGAAGTGAAGTAAGCGTAATACAACGCAGCTTACTCGCCGTTTCCAGCTCTAAGTACCCTGTTATTAGGATCAAGGACCAGTTCAGCAGATTCCGATACAGTGATAACAGCGCCTCTTTCTGGCACATCTATCCTGCGAATCTCTCCATCTATCGATATGTCAATAGGCATAGGAAAGGGTAGGCCATCGGGTGTTGTCCAGCTAATTAATGCCGATGTTGCATCCCTGGTGATACTCAATCGGGGTACTTCTGGTTGGCGCAGATATAGATCGAAAAACCAGCTTAAATTCTGTTTGGACCACGCCTCAGCGAGTCCCTGAAAGTCTTCGGAGGTGGCAAACCGGGTTTGAGATCCGTCCGTGCGCGTTTCCCATTCAGGAGAGGGATAAGCCTGTCGCCGAAGAATGGTGAAAAACGTCTCATCACCAACCAAGTACCGGAGGGTGTGTAGCACCCAAGACCCTTTGGAGTAAATATCGTGGCCGGCATAAATGGACTGGCTGGTTAGAATAGAATCTGGAGCCAATGATTTGGTGTTCCGAATTCCACGCCGTTGTTGCATCATGGCTTCGTCATACGAATCGGCTCCTAACAGGTATTCCCGATAAAGAGGCTGCATATACGAGCCGAACCCTTCGTGAAGCCACATGTCTGACCAGTCAGAATTAGTGACCAGGTTGCCCCACCATTCGTGCGCTAATTCGTGATGGTGAAGTGCATCAAAACCAAGGTCAGTCCCCCGTGTCATGGACGTATTATCAAACCCGGCTCCGTAGGCAATGATCGTCTGATGCTCCATCCCCAGATGAGGCGTTTGAGCAACGCCGTATTTATCCGACCGAAATGGATACGGTCCTACAAACTCTTCATAGAAAGCGAGGTGATCTTTGATTTCCTCAAATAACTCTAGTCCCTTTTCATAGTCCTCTGGTAAGACGTAAAACTGAATGGGATAAACATCCCCCGCTACACTCTCCATTTCGTCTTCGATGACCCGATAAGGGGCAATGTTTAGTGCAACGTTGTAGACGTTAATCGGATTGGAAACATGCCAGTGATACGTTCTAGTTTGGTCCTCGTGCTGTTCAATATCCCTAAGCCTGCCGTTCGAAGCAGCCACAAGGGGCTCCGGTACACGGATGTGGATATCCATCGTTGCAGGTTCATCTGAAACGTGATCTTTTACCGGCCACCAAACATCAGCTCCAATAGTCTGACAGGATGTAGCAATCCAATCTGCTCCAGAAGGCGTTTTTTCCCACTGAATACCGCCATCCCAGGGCGGGTTAGGGGCGATTCGAGGACTTCCGCCGTAGGCTACTCCATAAGAAATAGTTTCCCCAGGTTGGTGCGTTCTGAATGGCCGAATCCAAATTTGGCCACCCCGGATTTCTACCTGCTCCTTAGGAAGACGCACCTCATCTCCCTTCCAAACCTGCCACACGGTAGACACCGTTAATAGCGGATCCAGATCCAACACGAACCAGGAGAGGGGAGCATGGACACTCGCCGTGACCACTACCTCTCCCTCGACCGTCTGGGTCGTTGGGTCTAGCGATATACTGAGGTCATAGTGGAGGACATCATACGAAGCCTGCTCGACGGATAGCTCTCCGCCTGAATCATACGGGTTGGTTGATTGAGCCTGGGAAGGGCTTGACAAACTCAGCAAAAGAGCTAGGACCACACCAATATGGATCGAGCGGAGGGGATGCGTCATGAGGTCACGGTTGAAGTATTTAGAAACTCTCGTAATACGAAGTGCAAAATGCCACCATTTCGGTAGTACTCGACTTCGACGGGTGTGTCTAGACGGCAGGCGGTATCGAATTCAATCACAGTACCATCCGCACGCGTCGCCGTGACCCGGATGGAGCTGAGTGCCTTTACGTCATTTGTTACGGGAATGGAGAAAGACTCCGTCCCGTCCAGCCCGAGTGTTTCAGCGGTTTCGCCTTCTGGGTACTGTAATGGAAGCACGCCCATACCGATTAGGTTAGAGCGATGGATGCGTTCGTAGCTCTCGGCGATAACGGCATTGACTCCCAGAAGCAGCGTTCCTTTGGCCGCCCAGTCGCGACTCGAACCCATACCATAATCTTTTCCGGCAAGTACGACGAGCGTTTGGCCAGATTTCTGATACAGCATGGAGGCGTCGTAAATAGACATGGTCTCGTCATTCGGGAAATAACGGGTAACACCACCTTCGATCCCAGGAACGAGGTGGTTTTTGATGCGGATGTTGGCAAACGTCCCTCGCATCATGACCTCGTGATTTCCTCTTCTGGACCCGAATGAATTGAAATCCAGATACGACACATCATTCTCCAGCAGGTAACTCGCTGCGGGTCCGTCCGGTGCAATGGCGCCGGCAGGCGAAATGTGATCGGTCGTTGTGGAATCACCCACTTTTACGAGCACACGGGCACCTTCAATAGAATTGATCCTAGGGGTTTCTGAAGTCAATTCCATGAAAAATGGAGGCTCCTGTACGTAGGTTGAAGCCGTACTCCACTCGTAAATGGATCCTTCAGGAATGCTGATGGCATTCCACATTTCGTTGGACTCTTCAATTCCATCATATTCCTTACGGAACATCTCAGGCTTAACACAGGAATTGACGAGGTCTCGAACTTCAGCTGTCTTAGGCCAGATATCTTTGAGATATACCTCATTTCCATCGGAGTCCGTACCGATGGCATCCTTCGAAAGGTCTAGATCAACCGTGCCAGCGAGCGCATAGGCTACTACCAAAGGTGGCGAGGCCAAGAAGTTGGCCTGAACCAATTGATGGATTCGACCTTCAAAGTTTCTGTTTCCAGACAACACGCCCGAAACGATTAGATCCCCTTCCTTGACGGCATTGGCCGTGGCTTCGGGAAGCGGGCCTGAGTTTCCGATACACGTGGTGCAACCATACCCAACAAGATTGAAACCAATAGCGTTTAGATAGGGCCACAATCCAGCTTCTTCTAAGTAGTCGGTAACCACTTTAGATCCTGGAGCAAGACTGGTCTTGACGTACGGGGCGACTTGGAGTCCTCGTTCGACAGCCTTTTTGGCCACCAGACCCGCACCAATCATGACAGATGGGTTGGAGGTATTCGTACAACTGGTGATGGCAGCAATGGCTACGTCACCATGATGCATGGTCAGGTCTTCACTAAATGAGCCTGTTTTTTCGATACGCTCTTCAGCAAGTCCAAATCCCTGCGGTCCAGCCGGGCGTTTCAGCGATGCGTGAAACTCCTTCTGCATGTCAGGCAGTTCGATCCGGTCCTGAGGGCGTTTAGGCCCAGAAAGACTGGGGACTATGGTAGAGAGATCCAATTCCAGCACATCCTTGAACTCAGGCTCTGGCGTCGAATCGGTTCTAAATAAGCCCTGAGCCTTGGTATAGTGGTCAACCATTTCAACCATTTCGGCGTCGCGGCCGGTACGGGATAAGAAATCAAGCGTTTCCTGGTCGATAGGGAAGAAGCCCATGGTCGCACCGTATTCAGGTGCCATATTGGCAATAGTCGCTCGATCAGGAATGGTCATGTTGCTCACGCCCGGTCCAAAGAACTCGACGAACTTACCAACAACGCCATAAGAGCGGAGTTTTTCGGTAACTGTCAAAACCAAGTCGGTAGCAGTGGCTCCTTCTGGCAGGTCTCCAGTTAGCCTGAAGCCGATGACTTCTGGCATGAGCATGTAGATAGGCTGTCCGAGCATTACGGCCTCGGCTTCAATACCACCTACGCCCCAACCGACGACACCTAGGCCGTCGATCATAGTCGTGTGACTATCAGTCCCGACTAATGAATCAGGGTAATAAACATCGAGTCCGTCGTCTGTCGGCTTGCTCCAAACGCCACGTCCGAGATACTCTAGGTTGACCTGATGGCAGATGCCAGAACCCGGAGGCACCACTGAGAAATTGTCAAAAGCATGCTTGCCCCAGCGGAGGAATTCGTAGCGTTCGGCGTTGCGCTCAAATTCTCGTTTTTCGTTGGAGGCTAACGATCCATCACTTCCAAAAGCATCTACTTGAACAGAGTGATCAATAACCAAATGTACGGGCACACGCGGGTTGATTTCATTGGGGTCTCCACCCAATCGGGCCATCGCACTTCTCATCGCAGCCAAATCTACAACAGCTGGTACGCCGGTAAAGTCTTGCAACAATACGCGTGCCGGCATGAAGGGAATTTCAACTTGTGCCGGTGAAGCAGGATTATAATTGGCCAGTTTCTCTACGTCGCTTTTTTCGACCAAGAAGCCATCGCAATTTCGAAGGGCACATTCGAGGAGTACTTTGACGGAAAAAGGTAACCTATCAATGCCTTCGTATCCTTGATCTCTAAGAGCATTGAGCGAATACAAATAACCGGTGCCGGAGCCGGTATCAAATGTCTGGCGAGTGCCGAAAAGATCTTTATTGGTGTCTGGAGCGTTGCTCATGACGATTCTGGTTGGGCCTCGTAAGGCCGGTTGGAGGAGCCTGAAAGATACCAAATTCGATAGAGTGTTGTCGGCTACTCATCGACCTTCCGAGGCTCTTGAAGGCTACTAGGAATGAAAATAGAATGAAGCGTTTCTGGAAAAATAGTAGCCGGTACTCCATCAAACGAAAAGACCATCCTATCTGAGCTCGAACTACTGAGACAACGCGCCTAAATCAATGGTATATGGGTTAGCGCTCTAGATGACATGTGTTTCGATGTATTGAACCCGTCCGGAAGCAAGAAGCCTTAAGAAATTATGATCCACTCTCGGAAAGATTCCACTTTTACTGGGATCTAACCGGAGTTTTGTGTATCTAGTTGGCTTCTATTTAAGACAAATTTGTCTTGAATAGGTTCTAGGAGGAATTCAATGAGCAGAAGTCCCGCCAAGACTTTCGATGAAAACCTCATTTTATACCGCCACACTTTTAAGGATACCGTTATTCGATCACTCTGACGGGTCTAAATATACACGCTCATAATATCAATGAAAATTAAAACCAAACGAAAAGAGTCAATCGATATTTTGAGAGGATGTGTAATGGTAATAATGGCTTTAGACCATGTTAGAGACTATTTTTATTACGGCGCATTTTTTAATTTCCAACCAATTTGGAGACCACAACGCCTATACTGTTTTTTACTAGATTCATTACCCATTATTGCGCCCCAGTATTTGTATTCTTAGCAGGCACATCAGCGTTTCTGTATGGATCCAGAAAAACAAAACCGGAATTGTTTAAATTCCTTTTTTCACGAGGTATTTGGCTAATATTCCTCGAAATCGTGGTTAATAATTTCATTTGGACATTTGACTTTAGTTTCAGTTTTCAAATATTTCAGGTTATTTGGGCTATTGGATTGAGTATGGTCAGCCTTTCTTTTTTAATTTTTCTCCCGAAGAAAGTGCTCCTTGCTACAGGTGTCATTCTTGTTGCTGGACACAATCTGTTGGATGGAATCGTTACAGAAGGCCAAAGCCTGCAAAGTATAATTTGGTATTTGCTGCATCAAGAGCAATTTTTGGTTATTAATCCAAATCAATTAGTTTTACTTAAGTACCCCGTTATTCCATGGATAGGTATTATGGTACTCGGCTATTTATTTGGTACGTTTTATCAAAGAGACTATGCTGTAAACAAACGGAAAAGTGGCTTTTACACCTAGGTCTTGGGGCACTGGCCGTATTTTTTGTTCTAAGAGGGTTGAATTTTTACGGCGACCTAACACCTTGGAGTGTCCAGGATACGTTAACAAAAAGCATTTTATCGTTCTTTGATATCGCTAAATATCCACCCTCATTGCTGTTCACCTGTATAACCTTAGGACCAGCATTACTATTTTTACGGACAATTGAATCAACCAAAAATAGAGTAACAGACTTCTTTCTGGTATTTGGACGCGTACCCTTGTTTTATTACTTCATGCACGTTCTTGTAATTCACTTATTGGCTATCGGAGGAATTGTGATTTATGGAGACAGCTGGCACAATATGATCTTAACCGCCGATGTATTTTTGAATAAGAAACTCATAAACTATGGTTACTCACTTCAAATAGTATATTTGTTGTGGATAGGTGTTGTGTTATTTCTGTCCCCTTTTAGTAAAAGATATATGATTTATAAGGCAAATAATAAAGACAAATGGTGGTTAAGCTATCTATAGCGAATGAAACAGAAAGTATGCCTACTGTATTGGAGGGCTTTAGCAAATGGAGGTTCTGGCTCTCGATAGGAAACACGGATGGGTATTGGTGTATTCAACCCTCGGATTTCAACCGGCCCTTCCATCTCATTTGTATCAATCGGATGTTTGATTTGAACAATTTTGCCGTCAGAATCGGTTTTGCGTCATCGTTGTGTGGAATAGTCCTTCTACTCGGAGGTTGTTCTTCCGAAAACGTGGAATCCCCGGTGCAAAAGCTAAAATTGGCCGAATGGGAAGCGCCTGAACCGGTCGTTGTTGAATTATTTGCTCCTGGCGTGGTCAATTCTACTTGGCCTGAATTTGGCATTTCTTTTACTGCCTCAGGAGATACGGCATATTTTGATAGAACTATAAAAGATCGTTCTCAACTGGCTATTATGCGGACGGTCCGGCTAGATGGGGTTTGGCAGAATCCTGAAGTTGCACCTTTTTCTGGGCACTTCTTTGACGTAGACCCCTTCGTTGTTCCAGGCAAAGGCAGTGGCGTTTTCTTCAGTTCCCGGCAGATTGATCCAGACCGCGGAGGCGTGTATTCATTTGACCACTGGTTCTGGAGTGGACAAGGAGAACCTATCCGGTTACCCCGACCGCTGAGCAGTGATGGCAATGAGTATTTCTTAACGGCAACTTTGGACGGGACATTGTTTTTTTCCTCAGATCGTAGTTCAGCGTCTGACATTTATATCTCCCGGATCATAGATGGGATGAGAGTAGACCCGGAAATCGTGACCATTCCAAACACTGAATCGCCAGGTAATCCGCTCGTAACTCCGGATGGGAAGACCCTTGTTTTCCAGAATGATCTGTTTGGAGCCAGTAAGATCGTCTTTTCTTGTCGAACAGATAGTGGCTGGTCTGAGCCCCTGCTCCTGCCGAGAGCAATCAATTCGGCCTACGTTGACTTTGCTCCGGCGATGCATCCTGATGGCACGTTCTTTTTTACGTCCGAGCGGCCGGGAATGGTGACGGATGTAATTCCAGGGCAACGCCCCCCCGGAGATATTTACACGACTAATGTGAATGTGAATGACTTTTGCGGTACGCTCTAAACTGAAAAATGGCCCCGAGTACCCCCACAGATAGCGGTCCTTGTTTCGCGGCCGAGGTTCCTCGATACTTCTTGAAAGGACGTATTTTTAAGTTTGTTTTTTTGGCGCGTACATTGATCCACTAAACAAACCGATCTGTACTCCATGCTCCGATTAGTCTATCTCTTAGCACTGCTTCTGATAACCACTCCTGTTTTAGCTCAGGACTATTCTGATTTTAAAGAAGGATCCGATGGAGAAGGGCCATTCGATCGATTGATTATTCGAGGCGCGACGATGATCGAAGGGTCTGGTGCGCCGCCAGTTGGTCCTGTTGATATTGTGATCGAAAATGATCGGATTGTTGAGATCCGAGGAGTCGGTAATCCAGGTTTGCCTATCGACCCTAATCGTCGTCCAGCGGTAGGAACGCGGGAAATCGACGCCCATGGGATGTACGTGCTGCCGGGATTTGTGGACATGCACGGGCATCCACACACCATTGACTCTGGACAGGGCGTCCCACTCGAGTACGTATTGAAACTGTGGTTAGCGCACGGAATCACTACCTCCAGAGTCGTTGGTGCCAAAGGAGTGGACTGGATTCTTGAATTACAGAAACGCAGCGAAGAAAACACCATTACGGCTCCGCGAATCTACGCTTATCCGACATTTGGACAAGGGTTTGGCCGTCCGATTGTGACTCCAGAAGATGCGAGAGAGTGGGTCCAGTGGGTGAAAGAGAAAGGAGCAGATGGGGTCAAGCTATTTGGAGCTGCACCTGAAATTATGACAGCCACGCTCGATGAGGTGACCAAAGTGGGATTGCGGGCCACGGAGCATCATGCCCAGCTAGATGTGACGCGAATGAACGTCCTGAAGACGGCTAGTCTCGGACTGACATCCATGGAGCACTGGTATGGCTTACCAGAAGCACTTTTTGAGGACAAGGTGATTCAACGCTATCCGTTGGACTATAACTATGCTAACGAGGCTGACCGCTTTGGAGAGGCTGGGCGACTTTGGAAACAGGCTGCAGAGCCCTTTTCACCTCATTGGAATGCCGTAATGGACTCTCTACTGGCAATGGATTTCACCATCGATCCCACATTTATCGCTTATTTGGCTAGTCGAGATCTCATGCGTCAAAGCCGAAATGATTGGCACGCTATTTACACCATGCCTGCTCTTTGGGATTTCTATCGTCCTAGCCGGAATGCCCACGGCTCCTATTGGTTCTATTGGACCACTGAAAATGAGATGGATTGGAAGGAAAATTTTAATCTCTGGTTTACGTTCATTAACGAATACAAAAACCGAGGAGGAAGGGTAACCTTGGGTTCTGATTCTGGCTACATTTACAATCTATACGGATTTGGTTACATCCAGGAAATGGAGAATATGCGAGAAGCAGGGTTTCACCCGCTTGAGGTTATTCGGAGTGCGACCATTATGGGAGCTGAAGGTCTAGGAGCCGACAGCGAAATCGGTACCATTCAGGTTGGTAAGAAAGCAGATTTGGTGATCGTGCCCGAAAACCCACTTGAAAATTTGAAGGTCCTTTATGGGACAGGTTGGATTCGTCTTAACGATGAAACGCGTGAAGTAGAGCGCGTTGGTGGCGTCAAATACACCATCAAGAATGGGGTCATTTTCGATGCACGCGCGCTTTTGCAGGATGTGCGAGATATGGTTGAAGCGCAAAAAGCAGAGCGTGGAATGCCTGCCGGACCGATGCCCATGACTATCGAGACAGTAGACGAATTGACCCCTGCTGGTCCAAAAAAATAACACCCTTTGTCTGGTCTGATCCGTAGTGCTAGCTTGGGAAACAGTCTCTGGATATTTAATGGTGCCTAGAGAGAGAAATTCACTTTATCATTCTGAAAATAGTCGAGAATCGGTATGCTTTTGAAGAAATGGATTTTATGTGCTGCAGCGTGTGTGGTCATCGCACCGTCGTCATTTGCTTTCCAACAGGAATACAATGACAGCTATCCCAAAAATCTCGGCATTGACGTGCTGGAATATGTATTTGAAATTTCGGTATCGGATGACACAGATATTATCCGCGGACAGGCTACGGTTGATGCCCGATACGTGGAAGGAGGACAGTCGTCCTTTCGACTGGATCTGATTCAGGCAAAAGAAGAGCTAGAAGGGAAGGGCATGTCCGTTCAGTCGGTAACGATGAACGGGGAGTCTTTGACATTCGAGCATACGGACGATCAGGTTTTTGTGGATCTGGGAATGGAAGTGCCAGCCGGAAAACGTATTCAGTTGACCTTCGCTTACGAAGGAAATCCTGCGGCGGGACTTAAGATTGGCCCAAATAAGTACGGAGATCGCGGTTTTTATAGCGATAACTGGTCTTCCCGGGTTCGGAATTGGCTTCCAACGGTAGATCATCCCTACGACAAAGCCATGACGGAGATGATTATCACGGCACCCGCTAAATACCAGGTTGCATCGAACGGTAACATTGCGGAAGTCTCCGATATGGGTGAAGGTATGAGACGAACGCACTACAAAAATCCCGTCCCAACAGCCACTTGGCTGTATTTCATGGGTGTTGCCCAGATGGCGGTTCAGCAGGTGGATACCTATGGCGACGTACCTATTGAAACTTGGGTGTATTGGCAAGATCGCGATGCAGGATTTTATGATTTTGCAGTCCCTTCCAAGGACGTACTTGCTTTCTACAGTGACTTGGTTGGGCCGTATGTCAACAAGCGTTTAGCCAACATTGTCTCCACAGGCACGCCGGGAGGGGGAATGGAGGCTGCCTCCACGCCAGCTTATGCACCTAGCTCCGTGACGGGTACGCGTTCCAGGCGCTGGCAGCATGTGATTATCCACGAAATTGCCCACCAGTGGTTTGGTAATGCTGTAACACAACATCATTGGAATGATGTTTGGCTCAGCGAAGGATTTGCTACCTATTACACACTCCTCTTTAGGGAGCACCAATATGGGCATGACAACTTTATTGATGGGCTGAAGGACTCTCGGCAGCGCATTATCGACTTTTACAAAGAGAACTACGATTTCCAATTGGTACGTCCCTTCATCGACGATCTCAACAATGTATCAGGCGCAATGATGTACCAGAAAGGGGCATGGACGCTTCACATGTTGCGGGAAAAACTCGGACATGACGTGTACAACACGGGTATCAAGACATATTACGCCGAGTACATGAATAAAAATGCGCAAACCGCTGACTTGCGCCGCCATTTGGAGGAAGCATCTGGAATGAATCTGGAAGGGTATTTCAATCAGTGGTTATTTCAAGGAGGCATTCCCCACTTAGAAATTAACTGGTCTCAAAAAAGGGATGGATTTGAAATTCATATCGAGCAAACTCAGGATACCTATCGTTTTGACCTGAGTGTTGAGGTCGAATTGGTGTACGAAGACGGATCCGTGGAAATGGAGACGATTCAGGTAGGCGAGATGGGTCATTTCGCTGGTCAAAATGATTCGAAACTCGTTGATGTCGTAATTGACCCGCACACCCGGGTACTAGCTAGCTGGAATGTGAGTAATAAATAGCGTCTCAGCAGTATTCTGGATGTTTTGAGGTAATAAAAGAGGGCTGGCTGCAAGTGCAGCCAGCCCTCTTTGCCGAAACGGATGAAACGTTTACAACATCTTGAGTCGGGACTTTAGTCCTTGAGACACATAGTGCGTTCCATCGGAATAGACCCAGTAGCCCTCCACGCCAGGAAGCGATTCAATCAGAGATTGAGCTGCACCGGGTTGCATGACGGCCGTAGCCGTAGCCAGTCCGTCGGCTGTCATTGTGTTGGGGGCGACAATCGTTGAGCTCTTGACGTGATCTACAGGCCTTCCAGTACGCGGATTCATCAGGTGGGACACCACTTTGCCGTTGATGGTTCGAGTTTGAACGTACGTTCCTGAGGTGGCGACCGCTTCGTTTTCAATTTCGATTGTGGCAATCAAATCATGATCACGATTTGGGTGTCTGATGCCAATTTTCCATCGATTGTCTGGCTCCGGTCGTCCTAGCGCATACAAATCTCCTCCTGCGTCCAACAGAGCAGCCTTTACGCGTTCCTCCTGGAGAGAAGAAATGGCTTGGTCTACGGCATATCCTTTTGCTATTCCACCGAAATCGGTTTCAAATCCAGATTTAGCCATACGAACCGTCTGCCCCTTTACTTGAAGCTGGGTAAAATCAATACCATACGATTCAGATTCCTTTCCCGGAAGGAATTCAAAACGTCTCATAGCCGGAAGGATGGTAACGTCGAGGGCTCCATCTGTTTGATGGCCGATAGTACGGGCTGCTCGAGCTACATCTGAGATTTCCTTTCCCGTCGTCCATCGCCCAGCGCTGGAATTCATCTGCATGAGTTGACTTCCGTTATCGTGAACGGTCAGCAAGTCACTAACGCGCTGAATACGGGAAAATGATGCGTCAGCTTGAGCCGAATGAAATGACGCTAAGGGCATCGAAACACGGATTGGTGTACCCATAATGTGGGCACTGCGATGCACGAGGTCTGAAAGGGGAGCCCGAGTTGCAAAAGCCCATACAGGAGTTGCCTGAATGAGTGCAAGCCCGCCTAAGGCCTGACTGGAACGCTGTATGAATTGTCTGCGGCTGGTTTTGGACACGAGATCTGTAGTTGATTTCCGGTTCAGAAAAATGCCCGGACATAAAAAAACGGGCGTCGTAAGAGTACGACGCCCGTTAGTGTCCGGTCAACTAGTTGTTTTCAGCGCCTTCGGCAATCCAAGTAGCAACTGTTTGGTATTTATCGCTTCCAACGTTGAAGAAAGAGCCTCCGCCGTGTCCACCTCCGCCGGTAGCTTTGATGAGCAATTCACTGTCCTCTGGAGTAATCGTATCGATCACAGCAAGGACGGCACCATGTGCTTCAGCTTGTCCTGCATAAACCCATCCACCGGCTCCACCACTGTGACACGTGGCACAAACTTGGAGGATTGGTTTAACATCAGATGAAAATGAAAGGGGTCCGCTAGGAACTTCAAGGTTTGATCCACCGGGTAGATCATCTCCGCGGTCCAGAGGGTTGTATGTTCCACAACCGATAAGAGCGACAGAGAGCCCAAGGGCTAATAGTGTGCGTTTGAACATGATAAATCTCCAATTGAATCAGCTTTATTCGGTAATAAATTCTTTGTGTACGGCCAGCGCTCTTTTCACAGCCGTGGCAATAGATGTTGACGTCCAGGTTGCCCCACTGATACCATCAATATCTTCGCCAATCTTCACATCCTGCGTCACTTTGACGTTCATGAACTGCTTAAAGAAGGTCCAACTCATGGCTGGCTTACCTTTGTCTTCACCGAAGACAGTAAAGCCGACATCGTAGACTTTACCTTCAGGACGAACAGCGACGAGAACCTGGAGAGGGCCTTCTTTGCCTTCTTGGTTCACAATGATGACTGTACCCATAACACCACCACCAGAGGTCGTACCGTTGTAAATGGTGTAGTTGCCTTCCATCTCGACGCCATAGGTGGATCGAAAACCTGAGGCTTGCTCACCCGAAACAGCGACCGTCAACTTCTTCAAGCCTGCAGCACCCTCTTTCTGCAGCATGGATTTAAGGGCATCTTTCATCCGGCTGGCAAAGCGGGTCGGGATTGGAATGCCGAACTGGAAGCTCTCATGGCGGAAGTCCCAGTTGGAATCCAACGCTTGCAGCCGTTTTACGCCGAAGGTGATGAGCCTATCCGTTCAGGAGGACGCTAGGACTCGATCTGACTACAAAGTCTGAAATTTGATATGGTGCGGCCGGCCAAAGCCCGGCCACACTTTTTTATGTCCACGTTTTTGTGCGACTATTCGTACTATTGTGGCCAACACCCACTTGATAGAACTATCATGCGTCGCTCTTCTTTTTTTGGGCTTTTCGCTCTCTTTGCGCTTCTTGTACTCCTTCCAGCCTGTACTGAGCCGGAGAACTCGTTCGAAATCCAGTTTGCCGGATCTCCGGATCGAACCTGGATAGGTCCTCAGTTTTATGCCAATCGTATGCTGGATTGGGAATTGCGTGACGGAAGACTACTTAGCAAGGAAGGTCGCGCCGCCAAACCCATGCGCACCGTTCATTTGCTGACGCGATACCTCAATGAAGAGGAGGGTAGCCTCAATATGAGCATCGTGACGGGCGCGGTGAATGATCCTGACATGGCTGATGACAGTACATGGACCGGGTTTTTGATGGGAGCCGGAGGAGAAGGAACGGACTACAGGATATCCTCCCTCGTGCATCATTGGCCGGCGCCGGGAGGCGGTCTCATTGTTGGCGTAGATGGTAGTGGGGCCATAATGGTCAGGGATAACGAAAATCCGGATGCTAAACGAGGTGCACGACGAGACTTTACGTCAGATGATTGGCCTTTAGTGCCTTCCATTGAAGCGGTGGGCCGGGTCTCAGATATGACTAAATTCGGTATTCGTGTAATGGCTACGCCGTCGGAATCTGGGTATTCCATGGTGGTAGAAACGACTGATGCGCAGAGTGATGAGGTGATCAGCCACGCGGTATATACCGACTTGGATCCTAAGTATTTCACTGGGAATATCGCTTTAGTGTCACATAGAAGCCCTTCTTCAGCAGGCGCAGGATACTGGTTCGACAACTGGGCGTTAGCTGGGTCTAAAGTGGAAAAAGACGACTCTAGAGGGTTGGGACCCGTGATTGGTGTGCAATACACCATTAGCGAGGGAACGCTGAAGATGACCGCTCAGATGGGACCGTTAGGCGATGACGACTCTAAAGTTGCTGATCTTCAGATTCACCAAAACGGATCATGGAATACCATTGCTTCTGGTGAACTAGACACGAATGGATTTACCATCGGATTGCGGGTGGATGATTGGCCGTATGAAGAAGACGTACCCTTTCGAGTGATGTATTCTCTGTGGGAAGGCGCGCAGCCGGTGACACATTACTATGATGGGACGATTCATTCCACGATCGAGGGAGAAGAGTTCATTCTTGCGGCGTTGAACTGCCATCATATTTCGGGCGGCGATGGTACGTGGACGCATAATCATTTCTGGTGGCCACATGCGGATGTGGCCGAAGCGGTGGCCTACCACGAGGCCGATATGTATTTCTTTGCCGGTGATCAGATTTATGAAGGAGGATTAGCCGGAATCGTTCGTGGGCCTGCTGACACGGCCATTTTGGACTATCTATATCACTGGAATCGGTTTTTATGGGCCTTTGGAGACCTGACGCGTCATCGTCCAACGGTGACAATCCCGGATGATCACGATGTATATCACGGCAATGTTTGGGGAGCGGGAGGTAAGGCAGCTACCGGACCATACCGACCAGCATCTGACAATGGTGGCTACATCGAACCTCCTGAGTTTGTCAACGCCGTGCATCGAACACAGACCTCCCATTTACCGGACCCCTACGATCCCACCCCCATTCTGCAGGACATTTCTGTGTACTACACCAATATGGAGTTCGGTGGGGTATCGTTTGGGATTGTAGCGGATCGAATGTTCAAGAGCGCACCGCGCACGCTGCTCGAGGATGCACAGGTTAGAAATGGGTGGCCATCTGTTAGAGACTGGGATGCAGCGAAAGACGGAGATCATCCGGATGCGATTCTGCTAGGCGATCGGCAGCACGAATTTCTGGATGATTGGGCAAAAGATTGGGGTACACAGACTTGGATGAAGGTCTTTCTATCTGCCACCCTTTTTGCCAATGTTGCTACCATTCCCGAAGAGGAAATGAATGGTTCAATAATCCCGGGGCTTCCTATTCCACCAGCGGGTCAGATTGTAGAAGGGTATAAAAAAGCGATGGACATGGACTCCAACGCTTGGCCTCAAACGGGTCGAAATCGAGTGGTTGATGTCATGCGTCGAGCGCGGGCGTTTCATATTGCCGGAGATCAGCACTTAGGAAGTACGGTCCGCTATGGAAAAGATGATTTTCAGGATGCTGGCTACGGTTTTGTAGTGCCTTCCATCGCCAATATTTGGCCCAGAAGATGGTTTCCTCCAGAAGTTAGCTCAACTCGGGACCCGAACGCATCCTGGTATACTGGAGATCATTTAGATGGATTCGGAAACCACATGACCGTACTCGCAGCCGCAAACCCCGTAAATTCTGGTCGCGAGCCATCTGCTTTGTATGACCGCACTCCTGGATACGGTATTATCAAAATGAACCGAACCTCTCGTGATGTCGAGCTTACCGCCTGGCCACGTTGGGAGGATCCCTCGGACCCCAATGCCCGTCCCTACAAAGACTGGCCCATCTCATTTAATCAGGAAGCTGGAGATGGAAGGACTCCAGTCTCCATGCTAGCGGTTTTAGAGTACCCGGAAGGCCAGGCACCGGCCATCGAAGTAGTAAATGCGACCACGGGAGCTCATGTCTATTCGTACCGGCCAAACGGCGTCTCGTACTCTGTTCCGATATATGACGATTCTAAAAATTATGTGCTGAAGGTGACTTCTTCGGATGGAAACACGAAGGAATACCAGATGCCGGCAGGAGCATATCCTCTTACAGATCCCATTCGCATCCCTGACTCACAGTAAACCATCATTTGTATGCGGTTCAAAACCATTTTACTTGCGCTCCTCTTTCTCGGGGTCAGCCAAGCTCAGGCTCAAGAAGTTGAAAATGTATTCCTCATTACGTTGGATGGTCTTCGATGGGAAGAAATGTTCTCCGGAGCCGATAAGTGGCTCATGGATAATCCTGCTTACACGTCTGGAAAGGAAGAGATAGCAGCGAAATATTGGTTCGATGATCCTAGGGAGCGCCGGGAAGCACTTATGCCGTTTTTCTGGTCTACGATCGCGACAGAGGGGCAATTAATAGGAAACAGGTTGCTTGGTAGCAAGGCGAACGTGACTAACAAAGAGATCTTTTCGTATCCCGGATACAACGAGATTTTAACCGGTTTTGCCGATAGCACTATCACCAGTAATGACAAGATTCCCAATCGGAATACGACGGTTTTGGAGTGGTTAAACAACCAAGATGAATTCAAGGGAAAGGTTGCCGCATTCGGCTCTTGGGATGTGTTTCCCTTCATCATTAATGAAGATAGAAGCGGTGTCCCAGTGAACGCCGGTTTCGAATCAGCCACGGGAGAGTTGTCACCCAAGGAAGAGTGGGTCAATCAGATACAATCTCAGACTCCATCTCCTTGGGGTTCAGTTCGTCTGGATGTATTCACCCATCATTTTGCACTTGAATACCTTAAACGCAAGCGCCCGCGGGTCGTCTACATTTCCTACGGTGAAACGGATGATTTTGCGCACGATCATGACTATGATCATTATTTGAAAGCAGCCCATCGAACGGATGCCTTCATTTCAGACCTTTGGAATTGGGTGCAGTCGGATGCTGACTACAAGAACAAGACGGCCTTTGTAATCACGACAGATCACGGCCGTGGAGATAAAGATCGTTGGATCGGCCATGGACTGGATTGGATCGGTTCAGAAAACATCTGGATGGCACTCATGGGTCCAGGCATTGAACCACTGGGAGAAATTGCCGGCGGTGCACCTCGCTTTCAAAACCAGATCGCATCCACGGTGGCGCATCTTCTTGGACTCACCTATTCGAATCGAGTAGCGGTAGGGGAATCCGTTTTGAAGTAGGAATTCAGCGCATATTCCTATGTTCTGGGTTGTTGGATAGATGCTTCTGAGTCACCTTGCAGGATCGAGGTATTCTGTATGAAAGACTCAACCAACAGTACTGAATTTGAGCACGATCTAGATCTCTACTTTCTAGGTCCCAAATCAGAACAGCGACAGTTTCTGGAAGAAGCGCTGCATTTGGTGTTGAATGATCATGTATTCTGGCGGCGTAATTATTTTCCCAAAGACCCACCTGCGATTTCCTATCCCAAGGTCAACGGTTCGGAAGCCATTCATTTTAAAGAGACGTTCTTCACCGAGCTCTTCTCTTTGATTTCGGACCTCAAGCTGGATGTGCCTGTGTTTTCTCCGCGCTATATGGCGCATATGATTTCAGAAACCACACTACCCTCTCTCGTGGCCTATTTCGCCACGCTGCTCTACAATCCTAACAACGTTTCTAGTGAAGCTTCTCCCGTTACGAGCTTGAGGTAGGGCGGCAATTTGCTTTGCTATATGGATATGATCCAGATACTTCGTTTGGTCACCTGACGTCTGGTGGGACCATCGCCAATTACGAGTCTCTGTGGTTTACGAAGGCAGGACGTTTTTTACCACTAGCCATCGAGATTGCTCGGTATGCAGAAGGGACGGAGATTGAAACCGGTAAGGAGGCGCTCTTTCGACTGTTAAATGTCACGCTCCCAGATACCGAGGTTCTTCTGAACGAATTTTTGTCTGAGGGTGAGGATCCAGCCCAGCGTTGGACCTTTTTGACTCATCATATGATTTCCCATGTTGGGGACCTTGGATTTGCTCGGAATGTGGAACGTGTTTTTGGTACTCCTTGGATTCAGCCGGTAGTCTTGGTGCCTCGTACGGCACACTACTCGTGGTCTAGGTCAGCCAGTTTGCTTGGCGTCGGGAAAGACAGCTATCTAAAAATAGAGGTCGACGAAGAATTTCGGATGCGGCCAGCCTCACTTAAACAGCTTCTGGATCAGTGCCGAGAGCGCTACCAACCTGTTTGGCAGATTGTAACAATAGCTGGTACCACGGAATTTGGCTCTGTAGACCCAATCGATGAAATTGTCCACGTCCGAGATGCCGCAATCAAAGACGGGATATACGCCCCGATTCATGTTGACGCTGCGTATGGAGGTTATTTTCCGACTATGTATCGAGATGGGGAAGAGGGGCCGGACCCACTTGGACCTCAGGATTCGTGGATTAAAAATGCGTTTAGGGCCTTTCAACACACCGATTCGATAACGGTTGATCCTCACAAGGCGGGATATATCCTATACGGATCCGGCTCCATCGTTCTCAAGCACGGTTTTTTGAAAGATTTGGTAGCCGAAACAGCGCCGTACTGCTCGGATCGAGAAGACACCACACGGTTTGACAAACCATCGCCTCAGCTCGGCAAATTCATTTTAGAGGGCTCGAAACCCGGTGCCGCAGTCGCATCGGTATGGTTTAGTCACAAGTTGATTCCGCTCAACAAGGATGGGTATGGGCGACAATTAGCCAGCCTCTGTACTATTGCCCGCTCATTTGACAGCATGGTTAACGAGAGAAGTCGTTTGACCTCTCTGTTCCGTTCTCACACGAACCTAGTATGCATTTATGCGGTGAATGAGCAGGCCAAATCGCTTTCCGAGGTCAATGCCGTAAATGAATACCTGGCCATCCGATTTGGCGTCAAGGAAGTAATGAGTATTCAGAGTTACGACTATCTGATCTCCAGAACGACTGTGAGTTTGGATATGCCTTACGTGCAAAATGATCAGTGGCTCAGTTCCCTTGAGCAGGACTCAGATCACCTAGTCGTACTCAGGCTGGTATTTATGAATCGATGGGTAGAATCGAATGAGGCGTCCGGAAAGTCCTATATGATGGACTTTTTGGATCTCCTGGAAGGTGAACTTAAAGCTCTGTAAGGGGCCGAGGGTTGGCTATCTCTAGTCCTCGGTTTCCTTGAGTCACATTACTTAGGCTCACTACAGGATCGTGTTCAAAAAATAAGTGCCAGCCTTCATTGGTGGCTCTTTCGAGGATTTTTGCCTTTTCTGTAATGGTCGTCATTGGCCACAGATCATAGCCCATATTCCAGGCGGGAGACAGGTGAGCATGCGTAGGAAGCAGATCGGCGGTAAACAAAACGGAGTGGTGCTCGTCGTGCACGCGAACCAACTGCATGGCCAGCGTGTGGCCATCTACCGGAATGACCTCAATCCCCGGGAAAAGATCAAACGACCCTTCGATCAGATTCAACTGCCCGGATTCGCCCAAAGGATGAAGATTTTCATCTAGAAATGAGGCCTTTTCTCTGACATTAGAAGCTGCTGCCCAATCCCAGTGTGCTTTTTGCACGTGAAAAGTCGCGTTTCGGAAGGCGACTTCAGGTTTTCCGTTCACGAAGCGGGTACTTCCACCGCAGTGGTCAAAGTGTAAATGGGTCAAAATCACATCCGTGATGTCGTCTTTCTCGAAGCCAAGTTGTTTGAGAGAGGCATCCAGGTTTTCAGATTCATCATCTATGGCATAGATGGATCCAAATTTTTCGTTGTACTTGTCCCCGATTCCATTGTCTACCAGGATCAGTTGACCATTTCCTTCCATTAAGAGGCAACGGGCATTCAGTGGAATACGGTTCAGCTCATCTGCGCTGATTTTCCGCTGCCACAGAGGCTTGGGAACGATGCCAAACATGGCACCGCCATCAAGGCCAAATCGTCCTGTTTCTATGGAATGCAGGTGGTAGGATCCGATAGATGACATAATATTCAAGGCTGATTGGTATGGATGTCAAGATACTACTCGACTCGCCCAGTTGGAATGTGCACGAGTGAGGTACATATTTTCAATAAAGTGGTGGATATATGTTCGTCTAGACCCTAATCTCGTATGGACATCTTTAACTCGTTACCACTCAACGCATGGCCGTCTCAGAAACGCACCGCATCCAAACTAAAGATCTTGACACGCCGCCTCGGCTCTTGTTGGGTCCAGGTCCTTCAAATGCTCATCCAAGAGTGCTACGGGCCCTTTCAAATAGGCAGGTCGGACACCTCGATCCTACGTTTATCGATTTGATGAATGAGGTGCAAGAACTGCTGCGCTACGCTTGGCAAACGGACAACAAAGTGGCTATTCCTGTGTCCGGAACGGGATCGGCCGCCATGGAAGCCGCAATAGCGAATACGGTTGAACCCGGTGACCACGTATTAGTGGGGTGCAACGGTTATTTCGGAGAGCGCATGGTAGATATGGCTAGCCGATACGGTGCTCAGGTCCACCGTATGGACAAACCTTGGGGCGAGTCCTTTGACCTCGCGGAAATTCGTACTGCGATGGAGGCTGCTCGTCCGGCTGTATTGGGTCTTATCCATGCAGAAACCTCAACGGGCGCTCGTCAACCGCTCGAGGGCGTCGCAGAGCTTTGTGCAGAGTTCGATTGTCTGCTGATTGTAGACACGGTCACGAGCTTGGGAGGCGTGCCTTTGTTCATTGACGAATGGGGTATTGACGTCGCTTACAGTGGTACACAGAAGTGTCTGAGCTGTCCTCCGGGTATTGGTCCATTAACATTAGGACCGCGTGCTTTGGACAAACTGGAACGCAGGTCTACTCCCGTTCCAAATTGGTATCTGGATATGTCACTGGTGGGAAAATACTGGGGAAGTCAGCGAACGTATCACCACACGGCTCCCATTAATATGAACTATGGATTTAGAGAGGCGCTCCGATTGGTCGCCGAAGAAGGGCTTGAGCAACGGTGGGACCGTCATGCAGCCAATGCTCAGTTATTCTGGGATGGACTAGAAAACATGGGGCTTTCTTGTCATGTGGATGCATCCATTCGCCTACCAAGTTTGACGACGGTACGCGTGCCCGAAGGCGTAGACGCTGGCGCTGTGGCGCGTCACCTTTTGAATACCTACAACATTGAAATTGCGGGCGGTCTCGGTCAGTTAGCTGGAAAAGTTTGGCGGATCGGGCTCATGGGCTTCAATTCTAGGCCGGAAAATGTCCGGCTTTTGCTGTCTGCTCTGCAAGAAACGATTCAGAAATGAAAAGTCGTACACAGCGTGTAAACGCCTGTTTGTCTCACTTAAAGAAATGTATTCCCGGTTCCGTTCGAACCGATGCATACGAGCGAGCACTGTACGCAACGGATGCGAGTATCTATCAAGTAGATCCGTTGGCCGTGGTCGTTCCCCAGCACCGGGATGAAATTCAAGCGGTGGTTGAGGCCGCAGCCGAATTCCGTGTTCCAGTTACCGCGCGGTCTGGCGGAACGAGTCTTGCCGGGCAAGCGGTTGGTGAGTCCATAGTAGTTGACTTTACCAAACACCTAAATCGAATCGGGGAGATCGACGAAGATAAACGCACGGTGCACGTAGAGCCAGGCGTGGTGCTGGATCGCCTTAATGCCCGGCTTAAGTCCTCTCGCTTGTTATTTGGGCCTGATCCTGCCAGTGCGAATCGTGCTGCCATGGGGGGCATCATTTCGAATAACGCAACGGGAAGTCATTCCATTTGTTATGGGATGTCGGCCGATCATGTCCATTCGATGGATATGATTCTTTCGGATGGATCTCGGGCTCATTTTGGTGCGGTAAACAAGACTGAATTTGCTCAGAGAGCTTCACGACCTGGCCGCGAGGGGCAAATATATGCGGGATTGGGAGCATTGATTGGAGATGACTCCAATCGACGCATCATCCATGAACATACGCCTAGGCATTGGCGGCGGTGTGGAGGATATAATTTGGACCGGCTGACTCCGGAAGGAGTTTCTTTTCGAATGCCTCAGCCCGAAGGTCTAAACGTATCTCGCTTATTCAGTGGAGCAGAAGGAACGCTGGGTGTCATCGAGAGCATGACGCTTGATTTGGTATCCTTACCTACGCGCACTGCATTGGCCATCGTTCACTTCGACGATATTGTGCGTGCGCTCGAGGCGGTTCAGATTATTTTGGAAACGGATCCCTCTGCTGTCGAATTGCTGGACCACTTGGGCATGTCGCTTTGTCGGCAATCTCCGACTTGGCGCCGAAAGCTGGAATCTTTCGTTCAGGGAGATCCGGATAGTGTTTTGATCACTGAATTTCAGGGTGAATCAGAAGCCGAACTCAGGGCTCGTATTGAGCACCTTGAGACCTTTTTGAAAGGCCAGGGAGTTGCGGTGCGCACCATCGTTCCCGTGATGAGTGACGCGGGACAGGCTGACGTTTGGTCCGTTCGGAAAATGGGTCTGGGATTTCTAATGAGCGTTCGGGGAGATCACAAGCCGATTCCATTCATTGAGGATGCTGCCGTTCCGGTTGAGCACCTTTCTACGTATGTGACCGAAGTGGAGGCCTATTGCAATGATTTGGGCCTGAAAGTAGCCTATTACGCCCACGCAAGCGCCGGTTGTGTCCATATTCGTCCTCTGGTCAACACCAAGTCGGCAAAGGAAATAGCTCTACTGCCTAACATCGTATCGTTTTCAATTGAAATGTTGAAAGGGTTTGGCGGCTCGCTTTCGAGCGAACATGGTGATGGAAGAGCACGCAGTTCATTTAACCGTGCCTTTTTCGGGGAAGAGCTGTACGGGTTGTACGCGCAAACAAAATCTATTTTCGATCCCGATGGGATCATGAACCCTGGTATGATTACCGGTGCTAGGGAAATGACGGCAGATTTGCGGTTCGGGCCTGAATACGAGACGATTGAAATCCAGACAAATCTGGACTTTAGTGAAGAATTAGGATTTGCTTCAGCGGTAGAGATGTGTAACGGAGCCGGCGTGTGTCGCAAGCTGGGCAGTGGAACAATGTGTCCTAGTTTCATGGCAACGCGCGAAGAGGAACACTCAACCCGCGGTCGGGCCAATGCCTTTCGGAACGTGCTTTCTGGCAAGCTGCCCGCGTCTGAACTGCACGGAAAGCGACTCTATGAAACGTTAGATCTGTGCCTGCAGTGCAAGGCGTGCGCCTCTGAATGCCCGTCTTCGGTAGATATGGCTAAGCTCAAAGTTGAGTTTTTAGATCAGTATCACCGCAAACATGGGACACCAATGAGAGCGAAGTTTTTTGGCTCAGCAGCGGCGCAGTCCCGCCGCTTTAGCGGCCGGACTGCGCCGCTCGTCAATCGGTTATCTTCCGGCAAGGTAGCTCGTTGGTCATTGGAGAAGTTCATGGGCGTGACCCGGAAGCGAGATTTACCGGAATTGGCCCAAGAGTCGTTCTTAAGTTGGTTTGAGAAGCACACCCAGCAGCCTCGGGCTTCGGTTGTCAGACCGAGAGTGGTTCTCTTCAACGACACCTTTAATACCTATAACTATCCTGAAGTCGCTATTGCCGCGACTCACGTCCTCGAAGCGGCTGGATTTGACGTGATTCTGCCGGGTCATGGATGTTGTGGCCGCCCCATGATCTCAAAAGGGCTTGTCGATCAGGCTAGAGCCGCAGCTTCAGAAACGCTGGATAGGTTAGTCCCTTATGCCAAAGAGGGGTTGGCGATTGTGGGTTTAGAACCCAGTTGTATTCTGTCCTTTGAAGACGAATATCAATCGCTCTTACCGGGAGACCCTAGAGTGCCGCTCGTGGCCGATAAGGCTGTGTTGTTTGGTGACTTCATGAGTTCGCTGGATCCGGAGCTCTTACCCCAAATGCAGTTTGACAACGACGTGCTTTTGCACGGACATTGCCATCAAAAAGCGGCATCTACGGGTACGCGAGGAACTGTGTCTGCTCTAAAATCCACAGGGTGCGCGGTATCCGAAGTAGATTCCGGATGTTGTGGAATGGCGGGTTCGTTTGGATTTGAAAAAGAGCATTACGAGTTGTCCATGCAGATTGGGAATCAACGGCTCTTTCCAGCCATCAACGCAAAAGCCGATTCTACCCAGGTAGTAGCTCCTGGAATTAGTTGTCGACAACAAATTAAACATGGCACCGGACAGTGGGCCATGCATCCAGCGGAAGTTATGTGGGAAGCCATTCAGAATGCCCGCGATTTAAAAATGTCCCAATCATGAGCAAAACAAACTATCACATGACGGCCGATGAATTTCGGAAGGCTGGGCGAGAGGTAGTAGACTGGATTGCTGATTATTACGAGTGGGTAGAGTCCCACCCCGTGGTACCTTCAGTTGCGCCAGGAGATATTAGGGCCTCGCTTCCCGAACACCCTCCGCAGTCGGGCGAGCCTTTCGCTTCGTTGATGACCGATGTAGATAAGTTGATCATGCCGGGCATAACCCATTGGCAATCGCCTAATTTCTTCGCCTATTTTCCCAGTAATACCTCTTTTCCTTCGATACTCGGAGAAATGATGGCTGCCGGAATGGGCGTACAGGGTATGGTTTGGAAAACGAGTCCGGCCTGTACGGAGCTGGAAACACACGTGCTCGACTGGATGGTCGAATTGCTTGGTTTGCCAGATCGGTTTTTGTCGCAAGGAGAGGGGGGTGGCGTTATTCAGGACACGGCTTCGAGCGCGGTTCTTTGTGCCCTGCTTGCCGCTCGCGAACGCGCTACAGAAGGCCAATCTAACCAGCAGGGCATTCAGGACCGTAAACTCGTTGCCTATACCTCGAACCAGGCGCATTCCTCTGTTCAAAAGGCCGCTAGAATTGCTGGGATAGGAGATGAAAGTATTCGGCTTATTGGCGTAAATGCTGATTTTTCGATGGATGTGGATGCATTACGCGATGCAATTCAAACGGATCGAGAGAATGGTTTGAGGCCATTTTTCATTTCAGCTACCGTTGGAACGACCTCATCAATGGCGATGGATTCGCTAACTGAGATCGCCTCTGTACTGGACGAATCGATCTGGTTACATGTAGATGCAGCCATGGCGGGTTCAGCTACGGTGTGCCCTGAGCACCGATCCATACACAACGGGTTGGAGCAAGCAGATAGCTACTGTTTTAACCCCCACAAGTGGCTGTTTACTAATTTTGATTGTAACTGTTTTTACGTGGCAGATCGATCTGCTCTGCTAGGCGCCCTCGCTATACTACCGGAATACTTACGGACGGCCGAACATGATGCGGGCGCGATTGACTACCGCGATTGGCAGATTCCACTCGGGCGCCGCTTCAGGGCACTAAAACTCTGGTTTGTGCTTCGGCATTATGGCGCAGAAGGTCTTCAGGCTCACATTCGCCAGCACTTGGAACTGGCCGCTATGTTTGAACAATATGTTATGGAGTCCGACCATTTCGAGTTGATCATTCCAAGATCTCTCAATACTGTTTGCTTTGCTCATCGAGAAGGAAATGATTGGACTGAAGCTATTCTTGAGCAGGTGAACCGCTCGGGTAAAATGTATGTTAGTCACACGAAGTTGAATGATCGATATACCATCCGAATGGTCGTCGGCCAAAGAACAACTGAGGAAAGACATGTTAGAGGGGCATGGGAGTTGCTCGAAGAAGCTGCCATGCGGCTAAAGGAGAAAAACGATGCATAAGCGTGAACGCGTCGGGTTGTGGCTTGGGCCTATCCTGTTTGTGCTTTTTCTGATCGGTCCACCAGCCGAAGGGCTGAGTGAGCTTGCTTGGTATTCAGCTGGTATTGGGTTGTGGATGGCCACATGGTGGATGACTGAAGCCGTACCTATTCCCGTTACTTCGATGCTCCCGCTCGTACTTTTTCCGATCCTAGGTATTGCATCCATTCGGGATGCAGCGATGCCTTACGCGAATCCCCTCATCTACCTATTTATGGGTGGATTTATTCTGGCGCTGGGAATGGAGAAATGTGGATTACATCGCCGAATTGCACTCAACGTATTACGGCGGGTGGGGACACGCCCATCATCCATCATCGGTGGATTTATGTTAGCTGGAGCCCTACTCAGCATGTGGGTTACGAATACGGCCACCACGATGATGATGCTTCCTATTGCTCTTTCTATTGTGGCGCTAGCAAAGGACAAACTCACGCAAGAGCAGATGGAGCAGTTTGGTCCGGCATTGATGCTATCTATCGCGTATGCCTGTACCATTGGTGGACTGGGCACACTCATCGGGACGATTCCGAACGCGTTGGTTGCCGGGTTTATGGAGGAAACGTACGGCATCGAAATAGGGTTTGTACAATGGATGAAAGTAGGCGTGCCGTTGGTAGCCGTTGGGTTACCACTAACCTATCTATTGCTGACCCGATTCGTATTCAATTTTGGTAAGCGGCCCATCGAAGGCATGAAGGAGCTTATTCAGAAGGAGCTATCCGAATCGGGCCCACCTAGCCGAGATGAAAGAGCAGTAGCGATCGTTTTTTTGATGGTCGTTTTCTTGTGGCTCACCCGACCGCTTCTATCTGGATTGATTCCTGGACTTTCCGATACAGGAATAGCTGTATTGGGAGCTATGCTGCTGTTTGTAGTCCCGTCGCAACGACAAGATGGTCCTTGGTCTGAGCACTTTTTGATGGACTGGAATACGGCTAAGAAGCTTCCGTGGGGCATTTTAGTGCTGTTTGGGGGAGGATTGTCGCTCGCATCAGCTATTAACTCAACGGGGTTGGCCGTTTGGATGGGAACGTGGATTTCGGGCATCAGCGTATGGCCCGTCATTTTCATCATCGTCGCTATTACAGTCTTGGTTATTTTCCTGACAGAATTGACTAGCAACACAGCCACTACCGCTGCCTTTTTGCCCGTTATGGCATCCGTAGCGATCGGAATTGGACAAAATCCTTTACTTCTGACGATTCCTGCTACGCTTGCGGCAAGTGCCGCCTTTATGCTACCCGTGGCGACTCCCCCAAATGCTATCGTGTATGGCAGTGGGTTGGTTTCAATTCCTCAGATGGCTCGTACTGGCATATGGCTCAATCTAGCTTTCACCGTACTTTTGTCCGTTATGGTTTACTTTCTGGTTCAGTGGGTATTTGGAGTTGAACTGGGAGTCCTTCCTTCATGGGCTGCCCAATAAAAAGACGATATGCATCTCTCTTCTAAGTCTGACAGAATTTTTGTAGCTGGTCATCGCGGACTGGTCGGATCGGCTGTTGTGCGCGCTTTGAAAGGGGCTGGGTTCGCCAATGTCATCACCCGTACTCGTTCTGAATTAGATCTTTTGGATCAAGCAGCGGTGGAGACTTTTTTCAAAAGAGAGCAACCTGAGTTTGTGGTATTGGCCGCAGCGAAAGTGGGTGGAATCCACGCTAACAATACATATCCAGCAGACTTTCTGAATCAAAATCTGTGCATTCAATCAAATGTGATTGGGGCTGCGTTTGTGACAGGTGTAAAACGTATAATGTTTCTCGGGTCCACCTGTATTTACCCGAAAATGGCACCTCAACCGCTTAAAGAAGAGTATTTGTTGACAGGACCCCTTGAGCCCACGAACGAGTGGTATGCAATCGCGAAGATTGCAGGGGTCAAAATGTGTGAGGCATTGCGCAAGCAACACGGTGTAGATTTTGTATCCCTGATGCCGACTAATTTGTATGGGCCGGAAGATAATTTCGATTTAGAGACGAGTCACGTTCTTCCAGCGTTGATTCGGAAGTTTCATGAGGCCAAGGCCGGTAATGCTCCGGTTCAGTTGTGGGGGAGTGGCACCCCCAAACGAGAATTTATGTACGTGGATGATTTGGCAGATGCGATCCTCCATGTGTTGCAGACTGAAGAAGCCACCTTGTATGAAGCCGCTCCAGACGGCTTGATAAATGCAGGTGTGGGTGAAGATCTTGCTATCAGTGAGTTGGCCGAGAAAATTCAGCAAACAGTAGGGTCAACGAATTCGGTTGTTTACGATGCATCAAAGCCTGATGGCACCCCGCGTAAGCTGGTTGATGTTGAACGTCTTTTCTCGTTGGGCTGGCGGCCATCAGTTTCGTTGGAGGAAGGTTTGAGACGGACCTACGATTGGTTTATAGCCAACCATTGATGGGTCAATAATCTGCTCGGCAAATCGCAATTGGGCCGTTTTTTCTCGTTTATCGATACGTACAGATCGATTAATCGAGACCAGGTTAAGACATGTCCTTGTTGCTAACGCAATTTACCGTTGCTATTACTGTTGCCGTTCAGGATGCCATCCAAGCTGCATCCGACTCTTTGGGGATGGAGCCAGAAGTGGTGCAGGAATCTGGAGCGGTCTTAGACGATCTTGTTAGTGGCGATATAGATGTCATTCAGAGCCGATTCGCTGGATATTGGGACCGTTTCATATCGACTATGTTGCCGGGCCTTTTGAAGGCTTTGGTACTCTTTATTGTACTGTATTTGGTATTCCGAGTCGTTCGGTCCATTCTCGGCAAGATTCTTCGGCGCTCGAAAAAAGTCGATTCCGGACTTGAGAGCTTACTCATGAAGACGTTCTCCATGCTTGCTTGGGTTCTCATCGTGATTATGGTTCTGGATCAATTCGGAATCGATGTCACTGCCTTGTTAGCTGGTCTTTCTATCATCGGTTTAGCCGTGAGTTTTGCCGCTAAGGATAGCCTTGAGAACTTTATATCGGGGATCACGATTCTGATAGACCGCCCGTTCCGGGGAGGGGATCAAATTGTGGTCGATGGCACGTATGGAACCGTAGAAGAGATTACGCTCCGATCAACCCGCCTGCGCACCCTGAACAATGAGATGATGGTGATGCCTAATATGTTGATGATCAATTAGAAGGTCATCAATCATTCTCTGCTCGGCATTCTGCGCGTCGAAGTTCAGTTCGGAATTGCTTACAAAGAATCTACCCAGGCGGCTCGAGCGGTCATTCTAAATCTGGTTAAAGGGGATCAGCGTATCTCCAGTCAGTACGTACCGCAGGTGGTTGTTACAGGACTTGGAGACTCCAGTGTGGATATGGTATTGCGATTTTATATCGCGGACAGCTCCTTAGAAGTACCTATGCAAGCCGAGTATTATGAGAAGGTATTCGTTGCCCTGAAAGGTGCGGGTATTGAGATCCCGTTCCCTCATCTACAGTTGTTTATCGATGAGGCCAAGGGTCTATTACCACCGTCTCAGGTTGGTAGCCCCGTTGCACCCAGGCCGCCGGATTGGAATCCGATGTAGCCTACCACATCCTACCACATACGCGTGACGGCTGTTGATGCAATGGAATCTAGGCGAGAATATTCTTCAGCAAGCGTTTTAGAGGTCAGGTCGGTTCGCATGGGAGCCGCACCGTAATCGCTGTACAAGCTGCTGATCACGTCCATTCCACTGATTACTTTTCCAATTGGTGGGTAGCCTACTACTTGGGATGATTCGAGTGAATCCAAACGGAAGTTGTTTTCCAGGTTGACGTACATGATCATGGATCGAGTTCGTGCTCCGGATCGAGCAAATGCGATCGTTCCTTTTTTATTTGGCGCAATTACGGGTTCGTCATTGATGGATAAATCACGCCACAGTGAGTCCAGACCACCATCTCCTGATCCTCCAAACTGAGCCACAAATCCATCTATAACCCGATAAAATCGGGTCCCCTCGTAGAAGTTATGCTTGAATAGGTAAAAGGCACGGTCTACTCCTAGCGGTGCCCATTTACGATAGAACCTGAAATCTACGGTTCCTGCGCTGGTGACCATTTCTACATCGAATGAATCGGGTGCGGGGCGGGCCATATTAGCAAAAGAAGGCTTCCAGAGTGGATCTGATGTTCCGCAGGCGGTCACAAACAGAATGAGGCCGCCAACAATGAGGCCGAACAGAACAGGTTTCATGAGATCAAGTCGATTGGTTTCCGGGAAAGTAAACACAGATTACCAGATGAGAAACTTTGATGCGGCGACGGCCACAATCAAGATCAGCAATCGGTGAATCCACACATCTGCATTCTTGAAATGAATGACCCAGCGCACAGCTAGCCAGGCACCAAATGCCTGAAATACGGCCATCGCTAGCCCATAGCCGATGTGAACCTGGTCAAACCAGAAAAACACGGCTAAGCTAGGAATACAATACAAAAAGACGATTAATAGCTTGATACCATTACCCGAGCTAAGCCGATATCGGCTAATGAGTACGAGTCCCATGAGCAGGAAAATTCCCACGCCTGCCTGAATAAAGCCTCCATAAACCCCAATCAGAAAAAAAGCGCCAATCGTTAGCGGCTGCTTGTTTTTGTGGGTAGCTACTGGATATTCATGAATCCAACGGGAGGGCTTCATCAGCAAGACGAAAAACATAACCACCATGAGCCCACCCAGAACCAGGTTCATGGTCTCCTCGTTGAGCTCCACGGCAATGAACGCTCCTAGAATGGCCCCAAGTACGGTAGGAGTGACCAACCAGGATGCTCCGTCAAAGGTCTCTTTCCCCGATTTGACGTAGGTAGCCAAACCTACTCCGCTTTGCAGCAACACACCGATACGGTTGGTACCGTTTGCAATTGGTGCCGGAAGGCCACACACAAAAATGAAAATAGGCAGCGTGATCAGGGAGCCACTACCAGCGAGCGTGTTGATGATGCCCGTAGTAATCCCGGCGACCAGGAAAATTCCCCAGTCGAGCAGCGTCATGTCAATAGATAGAATATCCGGCACGCGATTAGGCCTGCGTTCGTTTGCCGTCTACCAAACGCCAGATTCCCAGAGGATTTCCGTCCTTCAATTCGGCCGGTAAAGCGTCCGAAACGAACGATTGGTAACAGAATGGACGGGTGAATCGGTGAATGGCCAGTGTACCAACGGAGGTACTTCGACCATCTGTTGTGGCTGGGAATGGACCCCCATGGATCATGGCCGCACACACCTCAACACCTGTTGGGAAACCGTTCAACAGTAGACGACCTACACGATTGCGCAGGGCTGAAACCACGCTGTCATTCAACGGCAGATCAGATGCTGCATATTGGATGGTTCCAGAAAGTTGGCCTTCGAGCGAGGCAATCAAGGCTACCAACTCATCGGTATCTGCATAGGTGATGAGCGTAGTAGATGGCCCGAATGTTTCTGCAGCAAGAGCTTCGTCTTGAAGCAGTGCAGCAGCTGTCGTGCGGAATACGGAGGGCGCAACTTCAGCGCCCTTGGTAGGCGAGGCTGCTACCAGCGTCTCTACGCTACCGTGTTGATGCTTGGCTTCTATCGAAGTCGCATAGGCTGCGGCGATACCCGCATGAAGGGCGACACCTCCACTAGCGCTATCCATTTGGGTGGAAAATTGCGTCATGAAAGCTTCCGCGGCATCTCCTTCGGGTAATAAGACCAGGCCAGGGTTAGTACAAAATTGACCCACTCCCAAACCAACTGAACCGGTCAGTCCGGCTGCGAGGCTCTCTGATCGTTCTGAAAGCGCGCCCTCAAGAAGGATTACTGGATTAATGGAACTCATTTCTGCAAAAACAGGGATGGGCTCTTTGCGTGCGGCAGCGATTTTTGAAAGAGCTAGTCCCCCCAAACGAGATCCCGTAAAGCCGACAGCCTTAATAGCTGGATGAGCGACAAGCGGCGCACCCACTTCCTGTCCCGTGCCTTGAAGCAGGGAAAACACACCTTCAGGCAGGTTACAGGCTTTAATGGCACGAAGGATGGCTTGGCCGGCCAACTCACTGACTCCAGGATGGGCATAGTGTGCCACACAAACGACCGGGCATCCAGCTGCAAGAGCGGAAGCTGTGTCGCCTCCTGCCACGGAAAAGGCCAGCGGGAAATTAGAAGCACCAAACACGGCAACTGGACCGAGTGAGATATGCATGGAGCGAAGGTCGGGCTTCGGGACGGGCGCACGATCGGGCTGTGCCGTCTCTAAGCGGGCATCGACCCAACTTCCTTCTTCAACAAGATCTGCAAACATGCGGAGTTGCCCGATCGTGCGCCCAAGTTCTCCATTCGCGCGGCCTTCCGGGAGGCCAGTTTCGAGGGGTACACGTTCTGCAATGAGGGGGCGCACGGCTTCTAGCTCATTGGCAATCGCACGCAGGAAGGCCGCGCGAACGCTGCCTGAGGTAGTGCTATAGGTTTCAAATGCCTTTTTGGCCAACATGGCAGCCCGATCTACGTCTTCCGCTGAAGCGGTGTAAAATAATTCTGGCAATTCGGCTCCCGTTACCGGATTCATGCCTGAAAACGTGCCATTTGAATTCGAGCCTTGAGAAAAACCAATGAGTGAGTGTCCGTGGAGTGCCATACCGTCCTTTTATATTGCGAGTGAGACTTAGAAAATAGGGTGAATCAGGCATTGTATGGTATGTTGTTCATATGAAAAGCGCCTATTTGTGTTTGGTAGGCTTAAATGGGTCCGAACAGGCTGATTTGATTGATTCATGGGCCAAACAATCAATCTTAACGTTCGTACAATGAGTCGATGATTTAACTCGCTTAAACAATCGAGATGAATGCGTGAATCAAAGCACTTGTCTGAAGAAGGTATTGCTGAAGAGCTACCTGAGGGCCAGATATTTCAGGCCAGGCACCTAAGCAAGGTGTATCAAATGGGCGAAGTGGAAGTGGTCGCTTTAAGAGATGTCGACTTTACGCTTCACAAGGGAGAGATGTTGGTGCTCCTAGGAGCATCTGGGAGTGGGAAAAGTACCCTTTTGAATATTTTGGGTGGTCTCGATACTCCGACGAATGGTCATGTGCAATACCGAGATTTAGTGCTTTCTACGGCCAATGAGAACGAATTAACGATCTACCGTCGGAAGCATGTGGGGTTTGTCTTTCAATTTTACAACCTGATTCCCAGTCTCACGGCGCGCGAAAACGTTGCGCTGGTTACCGATATATCAGACAACCCCATGACTGCAGAAGAGGCGTTGGAATTGGTTGGTCTGGAAGACCGATTGGACCACTTTCCGGCGCAGCTTTCGGGAGGTGAGCAACAACGAGTAGCTATTGCACGCGCTGTCGCTAAAAGACCTAATGTCTTGTTGTGCGATGAGCCAACCGGGGCGTTGGACCTCGAGACTGGAAAAATAGTGTTGAGGGCTCTCGATACGGTGAATAGGCAACTTGGAACGGCCGTCGCGCTCATCACCCACAACGCTGCAATATCTGCACTCGGAGATCGGGTGGTCCAAATGTCATCAGGTCGGATTACCGAGTCGACCTACAATGCACATCGAGCCTCAATGGACGAAATAGTCTGGTAGGTAGGAATGACCCCATTGACTAAAAAGATGTTTCGAGACCTCTGGCACCATCGGGGCCAGATGATTTCGATCGCAGCGGTAGTGGCAACAGCCATTATGACCGTACTGTCAATGCGAGGGGTGTACGAATCACTGGTGACCTCACGAGATGCCTATTACGAAACTTCCAAGTTTCCGGATGTTTGGGTGCAGTTGGAACGGGCACCTGAATCGCTTCGAAAACAAATTGCTGAAATACCAGGCGTGGCATCCGTGGATACGCGCGTTTCGTTTTTAGCTACCATAAATCTAGACCAGATTGAAAAGCCGGCGTCAGGGCTTTTCGTTTCCATCGATAATCCAGACGCGATGCTGGGACGCTTGCATTTGCGTTCGGGACGATTCGTCCGCAAATGGGACCGGGATAAGGTGATGTTGAGTGAGAAGTTTGCCATCACCAATTCATTCGAAGAAGGGGATTCCATTGAGGTGGTCATTAATGGACAGCTTCGTGCTATGGAGGTCGTGGGGGTCGCCATTTCTCCCGAACACATGTACATCGTACCTCCCGGTTCCTTTTTTCCAGACAATGAAGCGTTTGGTATTGTCTGGATGGGTCGGCAAACGCTGAGTGCACTGGACAATATGGAGTCCGCTTTTAGCGAAGCAGTTTTGACCTTGCAAGCCGGGGCCGTGGAGGAACAGGTTAAGGCCGACCTTGATGAACTGCTGAAACCATATGGTGGAAGAGGTAGCTATGGGCGTCCCATGCAGATCTCTCATCAATACCTAGAGAATGAGCTTAAACAAAATAAAACGATGGGAACGGCCATTCCTGCCGTTTTTTTGGCCGTCGTAGCCTTTCTGCTCAACATTGTTCTCCGGCGTTTGATTTCCACTCAACGGCAGGAGATAGCTGTTTTAAAGGCTTTTGGTTATTCCAATGCTGATATCGGTCGTTTTTACTTTCAGTTTTCTCTGGTAGCAGTTCTAGTCGGAGCGTTGGTGGGATTGTTTGTTGGCGTTTGGTTGGGAGACGTCATGATTGAGATGTACAAGGAGTTTTTTGTCTTCCCGAATTTGCAGTATAAACTGAGTGGATCGCTGCTGTTTTTTGCGTTACTCGTGTCCATCCTCGCGGCTACTGTTGGCGCTTTAGGCGGGGTCAGAAATGCGGTTGCCTTACCGCCGGCTGAAGCCATGCGCCCACAGGCTCCGGCTCGATTTCATCCGGGCATCTTTGAGCGGATGGGCTTGGGTACGTATTTGTCTGCCGCCACGCGGATGGTCCTTCGAAATATTGAGCGACGTCCGATGAAGAGCATTCTGTCGGCATTGGGTGTTTCCTTCTCTGTAGCCATCCTCATTATTGGACTATTTATGTTTGATGGCGTCGAGTACATGATGAATCTGCAGTTTAACGTGGCGCAGCGAGAGGATATCTCCATTTCATTCAATAGGCCGCTCACCCCAGATGTTGAATTAGATATCCTTCGTATTCCGGGAGTCGCTGTTGCGGAACCCTTTAGGATGGTACCGGCCCGATTTCATTCTGGCCATCTGAAAAAAGAAGCAGGTATTACCGGGCGATCGGTAGCGCACGAATTACAGCGGATTATCACTGCAGACGGTGATATCATACCTCTTCCTTTATCGGGCATCGTCATCAGTAAGTTCATGGCCGATCACTTGCAGGTCCGCAGAGGGGATCGCGTTTCGGTAGAAATCCTTGAAGGACGACGTCCGTGGAGGGAGGTGGAAATAGTAGAAGTGGTGGAAGACTTTATGGGGGTTTCTGCTTATATGGAGATTGGCCAGTTGCATCGATTAGTGGGAGGAGCGAGATCGGTATCGGGAGCCAATGTGAAAGTAGCCCTAGGCCAACAGGAAAAGGTGAGTCGAACCTTGTCGGATCTACCGGCCGTAGCTGGAGTTGCTTCTCCACGCAGCACGTATGAGATCTTTCAGAAACAAATGTCCGAGGGACTTTTCATCGGCATCTTTTTTCTGATTGGTTTTTCATCGGTGATCGCAGTATCTGTGATTTATAATGGCGCTCGAATATCCCTTTCAGAGAGGGGCCGAGAATTGGCAAGTCTTAGGGTGCTTGGTTTTTCTAAGCGGGAAGTGGCCGTTCTATTATTTGCAGAGCAGGGGATTATTACATTTTTGGCGATTCCCATCGGATGGTATATCGGGTATCTGTTGTCTCAAGCTATCGCATTGAGCTTGATTACAGAGAGCTATCGTATTCCATTGATGATCAATTTTGATACCTATGTGTATGCAGCCGGTATTACGTTGATAGCTGCCATTGGAAGTAGCTGGCTGGTACGTCGGCGCCTGGATCGATATGATTTGATTTCAGTATTGAAAACACGGGATTGAGCACATGACATTGAACAAACGCTGGATTTTTGTCCTTTTGGGAGTAATTCTGATCGTCGTTATCGGAAGTCTGGTGACGAATAATGGCGGCATTAATGTGGACACCACATCCGTCGAGAAAGCACCTATGGAAGTCAGTATTAGGGCAGACGGATTCACGCGGGTGGTACACCAGTTTATGGTTACGGCTCCCATTTCAGGGGACCTGCAGCGGCTAACGCTGCGTGAGGGCGATCCCGTAACCGAGGGACAAGTGCTGGCTCGCATTCTATCTGCTTCAGGAAGCGAACAGTCTAAACGGGTTGCAGAGGCCAGTTTAGAAGCCGCTCGCGCACGATTGGTGCAGGTGGAGCTGACGTTAAAAGACGTAGTTGAGCTCGCCATGCAGGCTCGTATTGAAGCTGGAAGAAGGGAGTCGTTGGCTGAGCAAGACATTATCACACTGGAAATGTTGGAGCAGGCTCGGTTGGCAGCACAATCAGCCTTCCGACAACAAGCGGTTGCTGAAGCGGCCTTGGTAGCTGCGCGGGCCGAGGTGCGTGCAGCGGAAGCCATGTTGTTGAGTTATGACTCGATGGACCGGGACGGAGCGGCGTTTGAAATGGTATCTCCCGTGAATGGACATGTGCTGCGTTTGATGGACGAGAATGCTAGAACCGTGATGGCCGGAACGCCTTTACTGGAAGTAGGGGATACTCAAGATATTGAGTTGGTGGTAGATGTCCTCTCAGAAGATGCGGTACAGATTGCTGTTGGAAACTTGGTTCATATCACGGGCTGGGGCGGGCCTAGTGTGTTGAGCGGATCCGTACGACTGGTAGAGCCCTATGCCTATACCAAGATTTCGACATTAGGTGTCGAAGAGCAACGAGTCAATATTATCATCGATTTGGATCAGATTCCAGAGGCCCTTGGTGTTGGGTTTAGAGCGGAAGCATCTATCGTTATTTGGCAATCAGACGATGCGCTCTCCATTCCTGTCAGTGCTGTATTTCAGCGGAAGGGAAGCTGGTATACATTTGTTGTTTTAGGAGAGGTGGTGGAAGAACGGGAGATTCAAGTTGGTGCTCGATCTGCCACACAGGTAGAAGTGATTTCCGGACTGAATGAGGCAGACGAAGTAGTCGTTTTTCCAGGCCAAGATGTGCAGGATGGGGTAACTATTAGTGGCTGACGGAACAGAGGGGTGAGGCTGTAACGTATCAGCCCTAATTGTCTCCAAATCAGACCAACGAGCTCCGACTCACTTTTGTACTGTTATGCTGATTAAAACCTCGACTCCGATTCCCTATTCCGAAGTTACTGACCGGAATTTATTCGAAAACCGGCGTGATTTCATTAAAAAAGCAGGTTTGGCAACCGCCGGAGCTTCTTTGTTACCCGGTGCTGTGCATGCTTCAGCGCGAAGAGACGATGATCCGACGCCCTACGAGATTGTAACGGGATACAACAACTTCTACGAATTTGGTACGGGCAAGGAAGACCCCAAACGAAACGCAAAGAATTTTAAGACGGACAACTGGAAAGTTGAAGTCACGGGTGAAGTAGAAGAAAGCCGGGAGTGGGATCTGTCCGAGATGATCGATGGATTTGAGACGGAGCAGCGAATTTATCGGCATCGATGTGTCGAAGGCTGGAGTATGGTGGTGCCGTGGAATGGATTTGCGCTGAAAGATTTGATTGAAAAACTGAAGCCTACAGCTGAAGCGAAGTATGTCGAGTTTACCACGCTATATGACGTTCGAAGAATGCCGGGACAATCCCGAGCTGTTCTGCCATGGCCTTACGTTGAAGCGTTGCGCCTAGATGAAGCTATGCATCCTTTGACCATGATGGTTACTGGTGTATATGACGAGATCTTGCCTCCTCAAAATGGGGCTCCTATCCGATTAATCATTCCGTGGAAGTACGGATTCAAAGGTGGAAAATCGATTGTTAAAATTCGATTCACCAAGAAGCAGCCTAGAACTACATGGAATGAAGCTATTCCTCGCGAGTATGGGTTTTATGCCAATGTGAATCCTGAGGTGGATCACCCTAGATGGAGTCAGGCCAAAGAACGGCGTCTCGGCGAAGTGTTCAAGCGCGAAACGCTCATGTTCAACGGATATGAAGAAGTTGCCTCGCTGTACTCGGACATGAACTTGCGTAAGTACTATTAATGGCGAGTCCTTCTCTTCCTCCTTCTTCTGCCAAGCGCAAGCCGCCGATTCGCACGTTGAAAGTGCTTCTTTGGGTAGGAGCGCTCGCTCCGCTCGCGCTCCTCGGCTATGAACTACTTTTCAGTTTCGTGGTCGACCCCGTTGAGCTTATACAGCATCGGACGGGCACGACGGCGCTCATTCTACTTTTCATAACGCTTGCTAACACACCGATCCGGAGAATCACGGGACTTAACTGGATGGTAAAGTTTAGGCGGCCTATTGGCCTCTTTGCCTTTTTATATTCGACGCTTCACGCATTCAGTTATTTCGTCTTTGATCATAGTCTGAATATCTCTGAAATATGGGAAGACGTGGTGGAGCATCCATGGGTTTTGGTAGGTTTTTTAGCCTTTCTATTGCTGATTCCACTTGCTGTTACGAGTACTGGTGGATGGATCCGGAGGATGGGTGGAAAGCGGTGGAACGTGCTGCATAAATTGGTCTATCCAATCGCTCTCTTAGGTGTTCTTCATTTCTACTGGTTGGTCAAAGTGGATGCCGTTGAACCCATCATCTATGCGTCCATTCTAGGAGCGCTACTTGTCCTTCGCTTCGTATTTCGTAAAGCGTCCTAGTGAGCAACACGAGCCGGTGAATAGCGTCGAGTTGTGAGGAATCCCTGCATGTGCGTAAGGGTTTCCCCGCCTCGTATGAGACCCATTCCAGCGTACTCTTCAGGTGAAAATTAGGCCTCTCAAGAGGGCCTGAAATGAACCCACTCAAGACGAGGCGCATCGTGAAAAGTTACTGGCATCGAGGCGGAAAAACACCCCTGTTGGGCGTCACTATTCCCGAACATCTGAATTCGATTATCCAACAACACGGTGGCCGCGAAGCCCTCGTTTCTATTCATCAGAATGATCGTCTGACCTATTCCGAGCTTGCCCAGAAAACGGACGACCTCGCCAAAGGACTTCTTGCTATCGGATTCCATAAAGGCTCCCGCGTCGGTATATGGTCAACCAACCATACAGAATGGATTTTAATGCAACTTGCGACTGCGCGAATCGGCGTCGTCCTAGTCAATATTAACCCGGCTTATAAGCCTCGTGAGCTGGCTTACGCCATTGAGCAGTCTGAACTGGATGGTCTATTTCTCATTCCGAAGTTTAAAACGAGTGAGTACGTCAAGATGACTTCGGATCTGATCCCTGAACTAGCGCATACCGCGCCGGGCGCTCTTTCGAGTGCTGCGTTTTCCAACTTGCGTAGAGTTGTGGTCTTTGACCCGCGAGATGCCGAAAACACTGAAAGACCCTTGCCAGGATACACATTGTGGAATGAGGTGATGGATGCAGGTCGCTCCGTCACAGATGCCGAGCTAGATGCGGTGACCGATACGCTTGAGGTCGATGATCCCATCAATATTCAGTACACATCTGGCACTACGGGATTTCCAAAAGGAGTCGTTCTCACCCATCATAACTTGCTCAATAACGCCTTGGCTGCCGCCAAGGCCATGAAGTTTACCCGGTGGGATAAGTTGGCTGTACCTATTCCGTTTTACCACTGCTTTGGAATGGTCGTCTCCAATCTGATGTGTTTTTCAGTTGGAGCTACGGTCGTCATCCCTGGGGAGTATTTCCGCCCTGAGGAAGTGCTATTCGCAATTGAGTCTGAAAAATGCACCGCCGTTCATGGCGTACCCACGATGTTTGTGGCAGAGCTGGAGCACAAGGATTTCCACAATTTCGACCTCAACAGCCTGCGAACAGGAATAATGGCGGGCGCGCCCTGTCCTCCTGTCCTTTTGGAGCGGGTAATGAATGAGATGCACGATCGGGAGATTCTGATCGGATACGGGCAAACAGAATCGTCTCCACTGGCTCATCTGACTAAAAAAGACGATACGTTTGATCGGCGCGTGAATTCTATCGGTACCAACGTCCCGCATACCGAAGTCAAGATTGTAGATCCAGGTTTGGGTGTGACGATGCCTTTTGGAGAGGTAGGAGAGATCTGCTTCCGAGGCTATCACGTAATGAAAGGCTACTACAACAACGAAGAAGCCACTAGGCAGGCGATCGACGAAAGCGGCTGGTTGCACTCCGGTGATTTGGGCACGATGGATTCGGACGGATATGTCAAAATTACGGGTCGATTAAAAGACATGGTCATTCGGGGCGGCGAGAATATTTATCCCCGCGAACTGGAAGATTTTTTGTTTACTCATCCGAAAATAGCCGAAGTAGCCGTATTCGGGATTCCAGATGAACGACTGGGCGAAGACGTAATGGCTTGGGTCGTCCCCCACGATGGAGACCATATTAGCGTAGAAGAAATCAAGGACTTTTGTAAAGGGCATCTAGCCCATTTCAAAATTCCGAGACACATCTGGTTTGTCGATAGAGAGGACTATCCGATGACGGTCACGGGTAAGATCCAGAAGTTTAAAATGCGAGATATTGCGGTGGCTAAAATGAACGAGGAGCCTGTGCTGATCTAAATCAGATCTTGAAATAGATTTTGTTTTTATCCAGTAACCAGGCGATTGTCGCCCATAGGGTTACGAAGGAGATACCGAAAATGAATGAGGCCATCTCAGGCGTACCTGGCATGGCTTCATAGATCATCGTTTTGAGCGTGGTACCGTCCGCCATTCTGATGCGGATCATGGCTGTAGCCATCATTCCAGAGGCTACAAAGGAGAAAATTGCATTTCGTCCGTACGCGAGCAGGGGGTAGGCCCACTTTTTCCAGCCTCTCATATCGATCGCATGATAGAGAACGCCCAGGGTAGCTAGTGCCATTCCAGCTGTAAAAATGGTGTAGGAGCTTGTCCAGATTCTCTTATTGATGGGCATCCAGATACTGAACAAGAGGCCTAGGATCATGAGCCAGCCAGCCGCTACAAAAAGGCCATTTAGTTTCTCTGAGGGATTTCGGTCTTCTCGCGTTAACCACTGTCCGGTTAACATGCCAAGAAGCACTGAGCAGGTTGCAGAAATGGTACTGATGATTCCTTCTGGATCGAACGACCAAATCAGCTGGCCGCTTGCATCCTGTAGCTGTCGAACAGACCACGTATGGGAACCCAAGATGTGATAGTCGAGGAAAAAGGCCCAATTGGAGAATAATTCGCCGACGGGTGTATCTCCGGTAGGAAATCCGCGACTCAAGTCTGGCATTCCAAACCCTGGGATGGGTACGAACATCATCCAAAGGGCATAACCGCCCAGAAGTCCTATGGTCCACTTGATGAGCGCATTGCGATCTGGTGTCAGGAAGTAAATGCTGGATGCAAGCAGGTAGCACCATGCGATTCGAACGAGCACGCCTGGTATTCTGATATGAGTGATACCCGACCACACCGTGTCCTCAAAGCCGAGAAGTACGCTTCCAACTGCAAAAAGACTAGCCCCTCCAATAAAGATCCATTTCCAGATTCGAGTCCTTTCTGTGCCCGCGAGAAGGACTACGGCGCCCAGTATCAGCCCGGTGAAGCCCACCCGCAGTACAATGGCTGCCACATCGTTCAGTCCGCCTCCGGTCCAGAACATGCGCCACCACACGGAGCCCCACCATCCCAAAAGCATTAGGGCTGCGGATCTACGCACCACGTGTGTAAACAGCGCACGTTTGGAGTCACCTCTTGCCAAGCGCCTCGGAAAGGAGAACATCATGGAGACGCCCACCATAAAAAGGAAAAAGGGAAAGACTAGATCAGTGAATGTCCATCCGTTCCACGCCGCATGCTCCAACGGCCAATAAATGTGGCTCCAGGAGCCGGGATTGTTGACAAGCAACATGCCGGCGATGGTTAGTCCGCGCAAGGCGTCAAGTGATTCTAGTCGGGTAGATGTATGAAGGGTAGTCAAGGGCGTGGGGTAAGATTGTACCCAGAATCTGAATTCGTACAGTGATAATCAACTGCTAGTAACCACAATCCTTTACTTGAATACTCAAAACTTCATCATTCAAGCGGTATGATACCCGCCAAGTCTTCTTATTTTCCAATCGAATCCACTTAATAAGGACATCATGGCTTTTCAGAATAAAAGTATTATCGGCTGGGCTTTTGTAATGGTTGCAACCCCCGCGCTTCCACTGACTGCTTCTTTGGTTGCAGAACCGAGTACTGTTCTCGTAGTCGGGATTTTGGTTGCTATCGCGATTGTAGCTGGGTTTATCGGAAATATGTTCAAAGACGAAGACTGATTTAATCAGTATCTCATTGTTTTGGAAGCCTTAATACATCGCCTTAATGGGGTTATGTATTGAGGCTTTCGTTCGTTTATGCTTTTGGCTCTGGATCTGGCTTTGTTTGTTTTTGTGCTTCGCCCACGCCTACTGTCGTACACCTGGCATCAGCATTTGGAGGGCGATCCGCCTATCTTCGGCAATAGGTTTGCCTGAAGTCCAAAGCAAAGAGGCCTCATTATCAAAGCATCTTGTCCTTCTTTTAACCTGCTTCTCGCGCTGTTTCTAGCAGTTTTTATGGCAGGATGTTCGTCCGAATCGATTCCGGAACGGCCCAATATTCTATTTCTCTTTTCGGACGATCAGCGCGCCGATGCAATCGGCGCGTACGGAAACGATTTCGTTAAAACACCCGAATTAGACAAGTTGTCTGAAAGTGGATTTAACTTTCGAGAGGCTCATATCATGGGCTCTATTCATGGAGCCGTCTGCATGCCCAGCCGCGCAATGCTAATGAGCGGACGCAGTCTCTATCACGTGTATGACCAACTAGATTCGGTAGCCACGTTTCCTGAGCGAATGGCTGACGATGGGTACATCACGTTTGGAACCGGCAAGTGGCATCAAAGTCGTGAGTCCTTTGCTCGCAGCTTTACACAGAGTCGAAACATCCTTTTCAGCGGGATGGCTAATCATTTTGCTTTGGACATCCAACAGATGAACTCAGAGGGTGAGTTCTCTGAGAAAGAAAATCGAGGGTTTTCTACGGATTTATTCGCCGATGCCGCCATCGACTTCATTGAAGATTATGCCCAAGCAGATACCTCGGCTCCTTTTCTAGCTTATGTCTCGTTTTCTGTGCCTCACGACCCTCGCACGCCCAAACCCGAATTCATGCGTGAGGAGGAGAACTATGCTCCATTACCGGACAATTTCCTCCCAGTCCATCCCTTCCACAATGGATGGATGACCGGGCGTGACGAAAAGCTAGCAGGATGGCCGCGCGAGCCTGAAGTAATTCGGAGTCAGCTAACCGAGTACTATGGGCTAATCGATCATATGGACACGCGCATTGGAGACATCCTAGGTGCGCTGGACGTGAATGGGTTGCGCGATGACACTATCATTATTTTCTCTTCTGACAATGGGCTGGCCATGGGAAGTCATGGATTGCTCGGCAAGCAGAGCCTCTATGAACACAGTAATCGCGTACCCTTGATCATCTCAGGTCCAGGCATACCAAGGGGAGAGACAGATGCTTTTGTTATGCTATACGATCTGCTGCCCACCTTAGCAGAGTTCACGGGTTTTGAGGTCCCCGATGGCGTAGATGGTGAAAGTTTGATTGGACTGCTACAGGGCCAGCAAGAATCCATTCGCAATGAGATCTACACCACCTACGAAGATCTCCACCGAAGTGTGAGAGACGAACGCTGGAAACTGATCCGCTACCCAAGGTTAGATCGTGAGCAATTGTTTGACCTCCAGAGTGACCCACTTGAAATGAACGATCTTTCAGGAGACCCCACGTTTTCAAGTCATGCCGACCGTCTCCGTGCTCGCATGGAGGTTTACCATGTTGAATTCGATGACCCGCACCCGCTTTACGTAGACTCGCTGGATTCAGAGGTGTTTGATTACAGCAACATAGTGCGAAGTCCCGATCGGTGGCAGCCACAGTGGGTAATCGACACGTATTTCGACTGACACCGCTAGCTCTGGCTCAGCGCCCTGGTTTTGGATCTGAAGCCTTCAAAGAGGGTGATATTCAGTCCAATGAGGAGGAAGGCATAGTAAAAATCGTCCAGAGGGATCGAGAAAAGTCGTATTCCTAGATTTTCTGTGTTGTTGTACCACACAATGGAATCCGCTATGGATGCGGGGTCTGAATTCAATAGTGGATACGTCCAGAATTGAATTCCCGTCAATATGCCATTGGTAAGCACAAAGGGAATGATCAGAATGAGGAGGCTTTTGAAAAAGGCGGGTAACCAAGTTGGGCCTTGGACCATGAGCCAAAGAATGAATAGGATCGCTCCAATGCCCGTTACTAGCGTGTACATTCCATCCCCGTTCAATAAGACGGTAGCACTAACCAGGATGAGTAGTATCCAAAGGATGGCCTTGTGGAAAGGACCGCTCTGAGCCCCATTGCGCGACAATACGAAATACGTAAATACGCACGAGTAGGGAATGCAGATGAAAAACAGCCACTCTTCGATGGGAAGCCCCCAGAGCGCCGGTCCTAGCAAATAGTCCGGGTTAAACCCCCAAAACCCACTATCTGTGAACCAAACATCCCACGCAATAAACGGGATGAGCACAAGAATACAAGCCGGCCAAAACGCGCCCCATGACTTGGCAAATGACCATTTGGGATGCCAAGAGAATAAAAGAGGTACGGAGATGACTCCCAGATTGATAAGCAGGTATGCTGCGCTCATTGGGTCTTCTGAGCAGGCTTCTTTTTATCCTGCGTCATCCAAACATGAAAAGGAGGCCACAACATGCCAAAGCACTCACCGTCTTCTGGCCCTAGGTGCTTGTGATGCAGGAGATGTGCCTTACGGATTGTTTTAAGGTATCTGTTGTCTGTGCGTCGCAATAGCTTGAACCGCTGGTGGATAAAGACATCATGCACCACTAAGTAACAGATTCCGTAAAGCAGAATGCCGAGTCCAATCCAGATACGGAAATCGCCATTCAACGTCCCCGTAATAAAGAAATAGGCAGAAGGGATGGCAAAAATCAGGAAAAAGGCATCGTTTTTTTCGAAAAAGTGATCGTCCCTGACGTGGTGGTCCTCGTGAAACCACCACATGAAACCATGCATTACGTATTTGTGGGCGGCCCAGGCAACGCCTTCCATAACTATAAACGTACCCACAACGATCAGGAAATTGACAAAGATGTCCATGCTATGCTAAAGGGTCTTTCTGTGAAATGTGTGTCGCAACTTGTTCAAAGCAGAGTTTGAACCAAACGGTGAACTGGCCCGGATTGTTTTTGATTTCTGTTCGAATATCGTTAATCGAAGCATAGCGCCAAGAGGCTACCTCCGAGGCAACCGGATTGGGGATGCAATCCGATTGACCAATTAATACATGATCCAATTCATGTTCTGTAAGATCATTCTCCAAAGGTGCCCGGTAAATAAAATCGAATGCTTTTTCAACGTCACATTCAAATCCCATTTCCTCTTGCATTCTTCTCTTGGCCGCCGATGGCAAGGATTCTCCTACTCTCGGATGACTACAGCATGCATTCGACCATAATCCCATGCTATGGTACTTGGAAAATGCACGTTGCTGAAGGAGCATTTGGCCTTCTGAATTAAATACAAACGCAGAAAATGCGCGATGCAGCAGACCCAACTGGTGAGCCTCCAGCTTTTCCATCACTCCAACATCGTTGTCAGATTCGTCCACAAGGACTACGTTATCTATTGATTCTACAATCATAAAACAAGGTTCTCAAACTAGGTTGAATTGGTGCCGTGCATAACTAGAGGCCCATAGCAGCGCTTTGCGCGAGTCGGCTACACGGATTCGCTGTTTAAGGAGTTGAGAGCTCGGGGCTTTTTTTATTTCTATCAGCAGCTTTTTGTAATAGCGGTAGGCTAGGTACACGCCAAAACGAGCATCTTTCGGTAATTGGACAATACCCTTGTACGCTTCGGCTAGGTCGCTCTCAATGTCTAGTTCAATTTGCTGCTTGGCTTCTGCGTTCATCTCGGAAATAGTAGTGCCTGGGAAATACGTGCGTCCAAGTTGTTCGAAATCCTCTCTGATGTCGCGCAAGAAGTTTACTTTTTGAAAGGCTGCCCCTAAGCGAATGGCTGCGGGCTTCAGACGCTCAAATTGAGATTGGTCGCCTCGCACAAATACTTTTAGGCACATGAGTCCCACAACTTCCGCTGATCCCTTGATATACTCTGCGTATCCGGATTCATCGTATTCCGTCTGACTAAGATCGCGTTCCATGCTGTGCATGAACGCGTCCACATAGCTCTTTTCAATTCCGAAATCGTGATACGACTTTTGGAAAGCGTGTAGTATTGGGTTGGTACTGAATTGTGTTGCTAGCGCCTGTTCTGTTTGTTGTTTTAGGTCATCAAACATGAGACGTTGGTCGTATCCGTGGAAGGAGTCCACCACTTCATCCACAAGGCGCACAAATCCATAAATCGCATAGACGGCATCGCGAATATCACTTCCTAAGCCCTTTATAGCCTTCGAAAATGAGGTAGAATACAAGTGTGTGACACTCTTACTCATCTCCAAGCAGGCATCTCCGTAGAGATCTAGACGTTCATTTCGTTTTTTCACGATGATGCCGCCTCCTTACGTTTAGGAAGTGAGGTTAACCATTCATTTGCTTCTCGCGCGGCGACAGATCCACTAATTAAGGAAGGGGGAACGCCAGGCCCCGGAGTGGTCAGCTGCCCGGCAAAGAACAGTCCGGGTAACTTAGACCTCATTTTAGGTTTCAGAAAGGCGGTTTGGTTTAGTGTATTGGCAAGACCGTATGCATTGCCTTTAAATGCGTTGTAGTCTACCTCAAAATTGGCGTGTGTGTACTCTCTACGGTACACGATATGATCGCGAATAGGGATGCCTGACGTTTCGGAAAGACGGTCTAAGATATTTTCCCAAATGTCGTCTTGGGCTTCTCGATTATCTGCTAGCCCAGCAGCGAGAGGTACTAGGATGAATAAGTTTTCATGTCCCTCTGGGGCAACGTTATCATCTGTTTTTGACGGGGCTGCTGCGTAGAACAACGGCTCTTCCGGCCATCCCGGCTCGGAATAGATCTTATCGGCATGCGCATTAAAAGGAACGTCAAAGTATAGGTTATGGTGTTCCAATTCGGGGACACGGGTATCCAGACCTAAATAGTAGATCAAGGCGCCTGGTGACATTTGTCGGCTATCCCAATATTCGGCTGAATAGCGTCTCCACTTTGGATGCAATAGCTGTTGTTCGACAAAATTGTAATCTGCGGCTGCAATGACTGAGTCACATTCCATCGTACCAGCAGATGTTCGGACGTTGGTAACTTTTCGGCCATCGTCCATTATCTCTAGCACCTCAGTGTCGAATTGGAACTTGACCCCAGAGGTGGTGGCGATTTTTTCAAGCGCACGAACTAGCTCGTACATGCCTCCGACCGGGTACCACGTTCCAAGAGCAATATCAGCATGATTCATCAGGCTGTATAGAGCCGGGGACTGAGCTGCTCGAGATCCCAGAAACAGAACGGGGAATTCCAGTAGCTGCTGGATCCTTTCAGATGAAAAGAAGGCCTTTACATGTCGGCTAAGAGATCCAAACATGGAAAGGCCGAAGGAGCGTACCACGTTCATCGGATTGGCGAATTCTGAGACACTATGTCCCGTCTTCCACACATATTCGTCCATACCAAGCTCGTATTTTTCCCGAGCTTCCTTCATAAATGCATCGAATGACCGTGAACTCCCCGGTTCCATTTCCTCAAACAGGTCGCGAACGGCTTCTAGCCCCGCAGGTACGTTTACGGGGCCGTCCGCATACCATACCCGATAGGAGGGATCTAGACGAATCAAATCAAAATGTTCTGAGACAGAAGTGCCAGCTGATTGAAAAAAGGTCTCAATGACGTCGGGCATCCAATACCAGCTAGGGCCCATATCGAAACGGTATCCGTCTGCTTCAAAGACTCTTGCGCGCCCACCCGCTATGGCGTGTTTTTCAACCACAGTGACATCATGTCCCTGTTGGGCTAGCGTGATCGCCGATGCAAGGCCGGAAAACCCAGCCCCGACAACGACAACTCTGTGATGTGATGCATCAGCATGTATCATGGAGCGTCTACAAATGAATGAAATGATGTAAAATTGTGAAAACGGCGGGCGCTGTGAACCTCCATAGGCCACTGCCCCATACCCCCAAGAACGAGCGTTATTCCTAAGTCCCTGCACATTGCAGCCACTTCCTCAGCCTGAGCCTCAAGAATCTCGGTATTTCTGGACGAACGAGAGGCTGAAAGTGCTACCATCGAAACTTCCTTCTTTGCGATAATCGTGCTCAGTTCAGAAACCGGCGTAAAAGAACCCATCCAGATGCTTCTCCAGCCCGCCTCTCTCAAAACGACACGGAGCATGGATAGTCCCAGCGTGTGCAAATCGCCTTCAACACAGGCCAAGAGGCATACTGGATCTTGCGACGTTTCAGGCACCATGTCATATAGATTGGACAACACGCTGGAAAGTTTTTCTGTCGCAATATGTTCTTCTCCAAGACTGATTTCCCCTTCCGCCCAAGCATCGCCCAGCGATTTTACGCCAGCGCCAAGTTCGTCCATAACCCGATACCAAGATCCGAGACGTCCGCGGGAGGACAATAATGCGCCTTGTAATTCAAACGTATTCATTGTCAGCAACGCTTTGAGCCAGGATTCACCTGGATTCTCGGAAGCGGGGGATGATACCTTGCTGCCATTTTTGAGGTAATCAACGAGGTCTGTCTTGACAAATCTACGATGGCCTCCGGGTGTTTTGACTGCCCGTATTTTACCCTCGTCGGCCCAGCGTTTTATGCTGGAAACGCCAACGCCGGCCAGCTTTGCAGCGGAAGTACTTGTCAGGAGCGCTTTCACACCCGCAAAATAAACGAAATGGTCGATTAAAACCGATAAATCGTTCATTCATGGGCGATTTTAATGATTTCTATGAGCGAAACCGCTGTTTTGGACGTTTTTAGCGCTAAAAAACGTCCACGTCTCACTGGGAATTGCTTAGAATTCCTGAAATACGGTGTCCCAGCTGGTCCGTAGCGGACGAATCGAAGGAATGGTGGGTACTGTGATGCGTAAGGTTGCCTGAGGGATTGAATAAAAAAACGTCAACGCTTTGCTCAGAAAGGGGATACGATGCCTGGAATATCCCTCGCCAGTCTAGAAGGACGGGGGTTTTATTAGATCTGCGAATACCTTTTCGGATGAGCGAGCGAATGAGACGAGGGGCCCCTTCTAAATTAGCTACAGCCATGAAAACCATATCGGGATATAAGGGGGACAGGCCAGATTCAAGATAAGCACCTAATTCTGAAGAGAACGTGCTACCCTGTCGATCGGCAACCATCATGACCGTCCATTTGCCATCTAGGTCGGTATGGGACACTTCTTCTCCGAACTGGTCAGCCATTTCGAAATCTGGTATGTGCGTGGATTGTGCCGCGACTGTTCGGCTGGTCCATACGGACATCATCAGTCCCAAGAATAGAAATGAGGCTGCTATACTAGGCCTGAAATGTGGGATAACCGATCTCAAATTCCAATTCGTCTTTTCAATTTCCATCTCTCCAGATCCCGTCATTTGTCCGCTGAACAAGCAAAAGCCTCAACCTGCCTACGGGCAAGTTGAGGCTTTGTTATTCCCTTGAAGAGAAAATACTTAAAACTCAAAAAAGGTGCTTGCAGATCTAGCCTGAAATCAATTTTTCAAACTAGGATGCAGATCCGAGTTAGCGTCGCGAGCGACTACTCGATTGACCACGAGACTTACGTGAGGAGCTATTTTTGGGTTTTGATCGAGATCCGTTTGAGCGTGAGCCATTTGAGCGAGAAGATCCGGACCGGGACCCGTTGGACCTTCCGTTTCCATTCTTCGACCTGCTGGAAGACCGAGCTTCTTGGTCTGGCTCAAAACCTTCCTCACGACGACGTTCAATTTTTGAACCAATCATGCGTTCAGTCGCCCGAACCCATCCGATGTCTTCTCCGGTGACGAAAGTGAAAGCAATGCCTTCTCTTTCTGAGCGACCGGTACGTCCAATGCGATGGGTATAGGCTTCTGGCGTGTTGGGTACGTCGAAGTTAATAACGTGAGATACCTTTTCGACATCGAGTCCACGAGCGGCAATATCCGTAGCGACAAGAATGTCGAACGTTCTTTCCCTAAAACCACGCATGGCGCGGTCTCGCTGGGATTGAGACATATTTCCCTGAAGGGCGGCACTACGATGGCCTGCTTTGCTGAGTTGATCAGCTAAGCGTTTTGCGCGATGCTTCGTGCGGGTGAATATGATGGCTGAGTCAAAATCGTCGCGATCAAGAATGACATGTAGTAAGTCTCTCTTGCGCTTTTCCGGAATGCGGTATAAGGCATGATCGATCGTAGAAACCGGAGCTTTGTCAGCTAGCTCGACGACATGAGGGTCTGAAAGGAGATCCGTTGCCAGGTGTCGAATGTCCTTAGGCATGGTAGCCGAGAACAGTAGATTCTGACGATTCTTAGGTAGCCGACTTAGAATCTTTTTGATATCGGGCAGGAATCCCATGTCAAACATGTGATCCGCCTCATCCAGGATGAGCGTGTCAAGACTATTTAGCTTGAGGTGCCCTTGCTGCATAAGATCTAGAACACGACCTGGACAGCCCACGATCACATCGGGGCGGCGGCGTAAAGAAGAAATTTGATTCCCCATCGACACACCACCATAAATGGTCATTCCTGTGACGTCGGTGTATTGGGAAAAGGTTTGGAACTCTTCAGCAATCTGATTGGCTAGTTCTCGAGTTGGAGCCAGGACTAAGACACGAGATTCGCGTGTCGTCTGGTTCATAATGTGATGAATGACGGGAAGCGCAAAGGCGGCCGTCTTTCCGGTGCCCGTTTGGGCAAGACCTAACACATCTCTTCCTTCGAGAATGGCAGGAATGGATTCGGCCTGAATAGGACGAGGGTTTTCATAACCTGCTGCGCGTACGCCGCGCATAAGGTTCTTGTGCAAACCGAACGGAGTAAACCCGTTCGGGTCGTTTGAATTAGGAGTAGACATAACAATGAATTGAGGTCGCGCGTGGTCAGAATACTTCTGATCCGTTAGAACATGGGTGTTCGAAGCGACGAATACTGCCCGCCCGTACAACAGTGATGGGGGGAGAAAAAATGCGACTCGACCTCGCTAATGTGTAGAGGTCCTGCTGTTTGCCTTAGAAGGCGAAGTGCCGAATTGAGGCGCTAGAATGCAACTCGAAAGGTTAATGTTCCCCGGCAACACGTAGCTGAGGGTCTGGGCATCTGAATAGGACGCTAAAATTGGAGCCATTTTAATAGAATAGAAAAAACCCCAACCCATTGCGTAGCAATAGATTGGGGTTTTAACATGTACCTCGGGGGGGAATCGAACCCCCACACCCGTAAGGATATACGATTTTGAGTCGCATGCGTCTACCAGTTCCGCCACCGAGGCAGGTAGATCGACTAGTTAAACTAGTCCGGGCGGCAATGTTACCCTATCCGCAGTTTTAAAGCAAAGCCTTTGGCCTGTTTCACAAGAAAACCAAAGGAGAGAACTTTAGAGTTTAAGCTGGGGCGGGACTTCTTTGAGCCACCCCAGATATTGTACGCTCCAAAAACCGATGCAAATAGCTTCTGCGGCGTCATGGCGTAGGGAGGTGGGGCGCTTCGCGCCCGACCATTCAATGATTTTCCGAGCTAATGTATCAGCGTGATACTTGGCTTCCACGCCATGACGCCGCTGTCTATTCAACAAGAGCTCTTTGCGCCAACGCTCAGCACCTATCTGAATCAAGCGCAAGCCTCGACGCTCGATTTCCTGCGTCCACGGTGTGGCATGTTCTCCACCACCTTCAACAGTCACTACCGAGATGGGCGCTGCTTCATTGAGCACGGAATATGCGGCCTTCTTGAGGCGGCTTCTGTTGCCGTAGTTTCGCGAACGGTACCAGATGAGCTTACCGTCCCTACCGAAGACGGCCAGACCGGCTCGCAGTCCCATATCAATTGCGAGTAATCGCTCTTCAGTGGGCTCAGACACCGAATTGGGACAAGTGATGGTTCAGATGTTTGAAGGCAGCCCAGCCTCGTTCTTCAGCCGATAGGCGGCCGAAAATAGGATGTTTGAGTTCCGATTTTCCCAGAGCCCGAAAAGACCGAATAGAATCACTGAGGCGATCTTTTTGCGTCTCAAAGTCCTCTGAATCCGTCATTTTATACTGCGGATGGGTTCGGAGATTACGTTTGTAGGGCTTCGTGTCGACCACAAGACGTTTAATTAAAGGTCCGATTAAACGAAAGAGGAAAGGCGTGCCTTTTAGGGGCTTACCATTCATCACATCCTGTACTTCGGCCGCGTGGGCCAACATCTGGGCAACGCTCATTTGGCCCCATTCAGGAGTTGATGCGGCGGTCAATTGGTGTATTCGAGCTACGATTTCTTCGAAGGTAGCTTCATCGTACAAGTCTTTGCGTTCCATGAAAGGCTAGTTGCTAGATATGAGAATCAGGTCTTCTTGCGGCGGCGTGAGCCATTCGGCACCTGTTTCGGTAATGACCGCCATTTCTTCAACAGAAAGTGTCTTGGTGGTCGAATCGGTCAGCTGCCAGGAGTGAAATCCGTCAAAGGCGAACGTCATGCCCGGTTTCAGAATCTGGGTAGGTGAGACCCTGAGTTCTTGTCCTAATCGGCCACCGCTGAGTCCAGGCCCGCTGTCGTGCGCCCAGTATCCTACTGGATGTCCTGTACCCCACATAACTGGTATGCTTCCATTTTCTTCCAGTAGCACGCGTTGAGCCCGGTCCACTTCATTTCCGGTGGCTCCCGGTTTCATGGCTGCAAATGCAGCGCGGTTTCCTGCTCTTGCAGCCTCCCATTTAGCAAGGTCATCAGCAGGAGGCTCCGTTTCGCCGGGCGCTAGCACATAGGCAAAGCGCTGAATGTCCGTTACCCATCGATCGTAAACGCGGATACCAAAGTCGGTCTGAATGAAATCACCAGGTTGAATCACGCGTGCGGTAGGGTGGGAATGCCCTCGATCTTTACCTGAGTTAACGGCTGGATTTTGCTCTGCTGCCCAACCATCACCTACACCCATCTCCGCCATCTTGGCTTCGAGGAAGTCAGCAATATCTCGATCAGTCGTTTCGCCTGGAATGGCGGCGGCGTACGCTTCCACCTCCCAGCGAGCGGTGATCTCAGCAGCTTGACGCATGATCTCTACTTCAGCCGGGATCTTAACCGAGAGCCAAGAGCGAATCATGGGTTCAGCAGAAATCATCCGGTTGGTCCAAACGGGATCTACCCCATTGATCATGGACGTGTACTGCGTATGCGATAACCCATCGGCAATGGGTGTACGGCCCGTATTGATGGCAATCTTTGAGGGCTGAAAGCGTTCGAATTGGGCCTGCACGCTTCCCCAAAGACCAACACCTCGTGCAATCTCAATCACTTCATCCATTATTTCCGTTTCAGCTAGAGAAGTGGCTTCTCCGGATGGGGAAATCGCGATTGAAGTCAAGGCTCCTTCTTGGAGAAAGAACATGAACGCTGCTGATCCACCTGCATTTTCACATCCAACATGGCTAGCCAACGGGTCATTGTTGTTTTCCCGGCAGATAACCATCCATGCATCCATCTCGTGATCGCCCATGGCGGCGGGGAGAAGCGTCTCAATGCGCTCGGTGCGGATCTCGGGCCAAGGATTGCCGGTGAACGGAGATTTTTCGGCTACTTCAGGGGTGGAGCAACCCACTAGGAGGGCTATAAAGACCACCTGAGCGAATACATATTTCATAACGCTGGTTCGGGAAGTGATGAGAACTATTTGGTCGCGTAAATGGACATGAAGCGGATGATGGTATCGATTCCTGCGCGGAATCGATCTAGCCCAAATTTTTCATTAGGGGAGTGGATGGCATCTGAATCGAGTCCAAAGCCCATCAATACCGTTTCCTGACCTAGAATTTTTTTGAAATCTGCTACAATCGGGATGCTACCGCCACAACGCACCATATATGGTTTTTCGTTGTAAACCCCTTCCATGGCTTCAGAGGCAGCTTTCATGGCATCACTATTGGTGTCAACAAGGGCTCCGTGGCCACCATGCAAATCTTCGAAAGTGAGCTTCATTGTAGGAGGGCAATGCTTCTCGAAATGCGCCTGCAACTTGTCTGTAATCTCTTCTGGTGTTTGTCCAGGGACGAGGCGGCAGGAAATCTTGGCGTGGGCCAGTGAAGGAAGAACGGTTTTAGCTCCTTCACCCGTAAATCCACCCCAAATACCGTTACAGTCTAGCGTTGGGCGGGCCGTCGTGCCTTCTAGTACAGAATAGCCTGCTTCCGTTTTGGACTCTGAAGCACCCACCTCAGCAACCCATTCGTCCGCGTCAAACGGTAGGCTAGCGAACGTTGTTCGTTCTTCGTCGGTCAGCGGCATGACCATATCGTAGAACCCATCGATTGTGATACGATGATTTTCATCGTGCAGATCTGCAATCATCTTTGCGAGCGCATTAATGGGGTTCTCAATGGCTCCACCATACACACCAGAATGAAGGTCTCGGTCGGGTCCTTCTAAGGACACCTGAACATAAGCCAACCCGCGAAGGCCGTAGGTTATGGATGGAACACCCGTCCCGAACAATGCTGTATCAGAAACGACCGCAACATCGGCAGCGAGCATGTCTTTGTTATCTTCCAAAAACTTGGGAAGGTGGACGGAGCCAATCTCTTCCTCGCCTTCGAAGATCCACTTCACATTCAGAGGCATGCTTCCTGTGCCTTTGAAGTAGGATTCGGCGGCCTTGGCATGCATGAACATCTGTCCTTTGTCATCGCATGAACCGCGCGCATACAGGTCTCCGTTTTTGACTACTGGATCAAACGGTTCGGAATCCCACAACTCGAGCGGGTCAGGTGGCTGAACATCATAGTGCCCGTACACCAGAATAGTAGGTTTGGATGGGTCCACCATGTGCTCCGCATACACGATCGGATGCCCATCGGTCGGCATGATTTTCACATGAGAAGTACCCATGTCCCGCATGTTCTGAGCAACCCACTCTGCCGCTGCGTTTACATCGTCTTTGTGGTTCGGATCTGTACTGACTGAAGGAATGCGAAGGAAATCTTTGAGTTCTTCTACGAATCGGTCAAAGTTTGCATCGGTGTAGGAAAGAGCCTTTTGCATGTGCGGATACGCTATATATCAGATAAACGGGGGCTGCCAATTTAGCTCTAGAGAGGTGCATAAACATGTAAAAATTGTCAATTATGCCGGGGCAATCTTGGACGGTCGAGGAGCCGTTTCCCAGCTTTGAACCCTCTTTACAGTTCACTTTCATCTCGCCATCGTCTCAATCGCCATGATGAAACAGAATCGGGTCTAACGAGCTGGAAGTTGACGTTCCCATCCGTCCTGAATACGTCTCCTTGCTCGAGCGTTACCGTTAGATTGAAGGAGCGAACGATACGCATTTTAATGAAGCGTTCCAGTTCGTCTTGAGTGATGATTTGATTCCACTGCAGACGAATCAGTGACGAGTTCTGAAAGAGCCGCCGAGTGGTTTCAAGATCCTGTGCAAAGCCCCATTCCCGGTCCACTTGAGCATCAAAGTCATGCCAAACAAAGATGAACGAGGAATCTAGCAGCGTTTCGTAAAGGGACAGGTCTCTCAGTTCGTAGGCGTTTCGGAAATTGGTAAAAAAGCCTTCGACCGTTGTCGGATCCCCCAGCAGGTCACCGAATGGATTGCCCTCTTCAAGGGCCGGCGCAAATGGATTGCAGGCGGCGACACTTGTGCTGAGAACCAATATGATGAGGGCAATGCGCATTGCTCAATATCGCAACAAAGGTGCTATTTCATGAACTCAGCCTTGAGATCGCTCCAGGAGGGCTCGGATCCCAATTCCTGATCAGTCCACTCTAAAATAGACCATAATCCGTCAGAACCCTGTTTTAAGACCCATACGAGTCTCCCCTGCACCTGTTTGGGTACTTCAGCGCGACTGTGATTGATATTCAATACGTAGGTAGCGTCTAAAACAAATTCATCAGGAGCAACGAGGGTCAGGCTCCGGTCATTGAGCGCTAAAACATGCCCGACATTGAGGGCGGCTGCAGCCGTAAGGGCTGAAAAATACTGCTCTTCCTGAGACCGAGTCCATGAGGCAAATACGGATTCCCGAGCTTGGGCCGAAGCAGAAGGGCGAAACGTGAACGACTCAGACAGGGATCTTCGATAATTGAGGGTATTCAGTTCGGCGATAGAGAACTGAATATTGTCTATCACTTGCTCCGGCGTGTCAGGCTGATCAAACGTCCCTGATTCGGCCAATGGATCTTCCGGCTCACGAGTTGAAAAAACGGAGCATGCGGTTAGAGTCAATACGGCAAGCGTGTAGGTCAATATGAGGAAGAAGCGTGTCCGCACAGCGCTCAACTGTTGAGGTTCATAAACGGTTGCAATGTTTCCTCTGCCGATCGGGTATCTGGAAACCAAGAACAGATGCGTTCCATTACTCGATCTAGCAACACATCAGGACAGGAGGCACCGGCTGTGAGGAGGATATCGACAGGCTTTTGGTTGGGAAGCCAATCGTGGGACCTTTCGTAGCGTTTAAACTCGTAATTGAAATGCCGGATCTCTGTATTCGATATCAAATTACTGTCCCCACTGACGAAATAAGTAGGCATGACTTCTTCGCATAACTCAACAAGGTGGCTAGTATTCGAAGAGTTAGTGCCTCCCACAATGATGGCTAGATCTGCTCCTTCATTTATCAGAAAGCGCGTAGCATCCTGATTTTCATTGGTTGCATAGCACAAGGTATCACTGGTGTCTGCGAAGCTATCTAGCTCGGCACCTCCATCTCTGTCCAAAACGGCCTGTTTTAAGAGGGCGGCAATTTCAGTCGTTTCCGTTGCAAGCATTGTGGTTTGGTTCACCACACCTAGCCGTTGCAGATCTCTATTTGGATCGAAGTCCGGGCTATATCGCTCTGAAAAGTGCTCAAAGAAATAGTCAGCGTTCTTTTCTCCACGAACAACGGAAGCTAGTTTTTCAGCTTCTTCCAGATCTCTAACTACGATGACAGGCGCGACAGCCTGAGCGTGGGAAACCGTAGCACGTGTTTCTTCGTGGTATCGTTTTCCGTGCACGACCACCGTGTAGTTCTTCGTGCCAATTTGCAAGGATCGGTTCCAGACTTTCTCCACAAAGGGACACGTCGTGTTGTAGGCCTCAACGTCAACTCCGATATCAGTTAAGAGCTGTTGGGTCTCTAGGGTGGTACCGAACGCTGGGATAATCACGATATCCTCTGCCTTCAGTTCACTAAATGGGATCAGTTGCTTTCCGGATGTGGTGCGCAAAAACTGGATGCCTCTGGCTTTAAGGTCTTCGTTTACGTGGGGGTTGTGGATCATTTCTGAGAGCAGAAAAATCCGTCTCCCGTTTGCTTCAGAAATTGCTTTGTAGGCGATTTCAATTGCATTTTCCACGCCATAACAAAAGCCGAAATGTCTGGCCAGCTTAAAGCGCACGGGTCCAAAGTCTAGGACGGAAGGAGACAAATCCTTTTTCCTCGGATCAAGGAGTTGACGAGCTCCCTTGACCTTTGAAACCAATGGGCTTTTGTAAAAATCTGGTACGTCGAATTGGCGAGCCATGCAGATCTAGAACTTGGGTTGAGTGGCGCGATAGTACGCTTTCGTGTGAAAGGTGTTCAGTTAAAGTCGGCGCTCAATGCGTGGCATGATTTCCGCTTTCCAAGAGGCAAATTCATTCCGGACAATCGCTTTTCTGGCCTCTCGCATGAGCCAAAGGTAGAACGTGAGGTTTTGAACGGAAGCGATTTGCATTCCAAGAACCTCTTTTGAGATGAAAAGGTGACGTAAATAGGCTTTGGTAAAGTGTCGTGATGCGTATTTATCCAGACCGGGGTCTATTTCCGAGAAGTCCATCTGCCACTTCTTGTTACGAATATTGATAATACCCTCGGTTGTGAAAATATTACCGTTTCTCCCGTTGCGAGTAGGCATTACGCAGTCAAACATGTCAATTCCACGGTGCACGTTTTCTACCAAGTTCGCGGGTGTGCCCACGCCCATGAGATATCTGGGTTTCGAGGTGGGAAGCACTTCTGTAACCACATCCACCATGGCGTACATCTGTTCGGCGGGCTCTCCGACGGAGAGCCCGCCGATGGCATAACCGGGAAAGTTCAGATCGACTAACTGTCTAGCTGATCGGCGACGAATCTCGGGATAGACCACGCCTTGCACGATGCCAAATAGCGACTGATCATGTCCGTAAAGGGGAGTGGTTGCATTGAATTGTTTCATACACCGTTCGGCCCAGCGCACGGTCAGTTCATTTGAGTTTGCGGCATAGGTTTCGGTCGCGTCGCCGGGAGGACATTCGTCTAACACCATCATGATATCCGATCCGATGGATCGCTGAATATCAACCACGGACTCGGGAGTAAACTGGTGATATGATCCGTCAATGTGAGACTGAAACCGGACTCCTTCTTCGGTTAATTTGCGTCGCTCGGCTAGCGAAAAGACCTGATATCCACCAGAATCAGTCAATATTGGACGATTCCATCCTTGAAAAGCGTGTAACCCTCCGGCTGCTTCCATTACTTCCATCCCTGGACGTAAGTACAGGTGGTAGGTATTCCCAAGAATGATATCGGCATTGATGTCGGATTCGAGTTCTCGGGGCCAGACGGCTTTTACGGTACCGACTGTGCCCACCGGCATGAAAATGGGCGTCTCAATGCGGCCGTGACTTGTTTCGAGAAAACCGGCACGGGCTCCAGAGGGATCCGTGGATTCGAGAGTAAATTGCATACGTCGTGTCGAAAAGCCTATTGCTGGCGAGTGGAATCGCTTCGCGTGTTTAAGTCTCCTTCCAGTGCTTCGAGTCGCTGCTGCCAGAGCAGGAGCTCCCGCTCCCGTTGGGTAATCTGATTGAAGGACTGTCTAAGAGCCTCTTCGCGTACTTCGAACGGAGCGGCCTCTACACTTCCTCTTTCTTCGAAATAGCGTCTGAACAACCAGTTGTGCTTGGCCGCTTCCATGAGCTCAGCCATTCTAAATGCTCCCATTTCACCCCAAAAAGCAGCGTTCTCAGCCGACTGTGACACCGACTTGAGGTCAGTAGCGATAACGGCAAGTGTATCTGTGGTGGCAACGAGAGCGTCAAACAAAGCGGGATCGTTTAAGAGCTTGGCAAATGAGCCATCTCCAGAATCCGCCTTCGCCAAAATAGACTCAATGCCTTGGGTGGCTTGAGTAGCCAATTCTACTAGAATGTCAGCGTTCGCTTCAGCTGATGTAGCCAAAGCTTGGAGCACTCTTCGGGATTCGCTCGTTGTTTCGACAATTTCGACATACAGCGTAGAGTCATAGATCACTTTGCCCAGGGTGCCCTCGCCGCGCTGTACATCTCGCATGATTTCCTCAAATGCGACAGCAGCCGTTTCGAATGTTGTGACGGAAGCCATGGCCCGGTCCGTGATTTCAAACAAATCGAAAGGGTCTACACCCGGCAGTAAATCTCCGTCTTCAAAGAGGTCGTCAATGTCGGCTGGGTTGATCAGAACGATGATCTGTTCACCCACAAGGCCATCACTTTTGATCTGAGCCTGGGTGTTTTTTCTAATTAGATGGGCCGCTTTTGTAGTGATGGACATGGACACTAAAATGGGCTCTCCTGGCGCAGAGGGTAGGGATACGTCTGAAACGCGGCCCACATTAATCCCCTGAAACTGTACTGGCGCCCCTTCCTGAAGACCAGCAACCTGCGTAAACTGGGTTTGCACTCGCAGCGTGTCACTGAACATAAATGTCCGGTTTCCGATGGTAAATAGCGCCACCACAAACAGCAAAGATGCTGATGCAATCAAGACTCCTGTACGAGCGGTGCGATTCATGGGCGGGTGCTTTTGAGGTCAGTTTTGTTGAATAGTTTCACTACCGAAGAAGGTAGCAATTGCAGGATGATCGTGCTGACTGATTTCGTTTAATGGGCCGGTTGCCAGAATTTCGCCGTGATGCAGGAAATGGACCTGGTCGGCAATGATCTCAGCGCACAGCAGGTCATGGGTAATAGCCACCGAGGTGATGCCCCGGTCTTCCTGCAAGCGAACAATCAGGTCCGAAACCATCCGTACCGAAACTGGATCCAGTCCGGTAGTAGGTTCATCATACAGAATGATCTTTGGTTCAAGAATAACCGCTCTCGCTAGCGCAATACGTTTTTTCTGCCCCCCAGACAACTCGGCAGGGTAATGTCCCACTTTTTCGGGCAGACTTACCCATTCCAGCGTTTCCACAATCCGATCTTTGGCCTCGGATGAAGTCAGTTCGGCATGACGATCAAGGAAAAACATGAGGTTTTCAAACACCGTCATCGAGTCGAATAGGGCTCCGGACTGAAATAGATATCCAATAGACAAACGGAGTTCATCCATTTCATCCTCGCCTAGCTCTTCAACCTGTTTATCCAAGACTCGGATGGTGCCTTGATCCGCTTTGATCAACCCAACAATGTGTTTGATAAGCACACTTTTACCCGAACCGGATCCGCCCATTACGACGGCAGATTCACCCTTGGATACATCTAGGTTTATCCCCCTGAGTACATCTAGCGAACCAAATGACTTGTGGATATTGTCCAATGATATGATCACGTTCTGATCCACTACCCAGCCGTACCAAAAATCATAAGGGACAGACGAACGATGATGACATCGGTAAGCAGAATGAGTAGGGAGGAGCCCATTACAGCGCGCATGGCTGACTGACCCACTTCTCGCGTGCCACCCCGAACGGTAAAGCCAAGATGACAGGAAACGATCCCTACAATAAATCCAAAGACAGCCGTTTTACCTGTATCTACGATGACGTCACTGAACCGAAGGGACTCAAATGCGGTGCTTATAAAGATGCGATAGTCCATTCCAGAGGCCATCAAGGACTCAATGTACCCGCCAAACACGGCGATAGAGTCGGTCCACAGTGTCAAGATTGGAAACATGATCATGCAGGCCAGCACCCGCGTGATAACTAGAAAATGGAATGGTTTGAGCGCTGCCACTTCGAGTGCATCGATTTGCTCGGTAACTTTCATGGAACCTATTTCAGCTCCAATTCCGGCTCCTAACCGTCCAGCTAGGACGAGTGCCGTAATCACCGGCCCAATTTCCTTAATTACCGAGAGGGCTAGCATATTGGGCAAGACCGCTTCAGCGCCGAAACGAACGAGTGTGCCACGGCTTTGCATGGCCATCACGATCCCGATAGCCAATCCTGTTATTCCCGTTAGAACAAAGCTCTTGGTCCCTACTTCGTCCATCTGACGAAGCAACTCCCGGCCTTCAAATGGCTTTCTCCAGACACGGGCAAAAAACTGACCCATGAATCGGACCAAATCAGCGAATTCTGCAAAGAAGTCAGTTAAGGGGTGGGCGCTATTTTTTGTGCGAGAGGTTATAAATCAATCCAATTAAAATGCATGCTGCCAGCGTAGGTTAACTCGCAATATCGTGCCCTTGTTCAACAGACTTAAAAGTAACTGCTGGACGAGTTCATATTCTATGGAAACCTGAGTTCGTTTTTCATTAGTTGAACTGGTGGATTCTGTGCCAGCAGCGAGACTAATAGGTAAGTTCACGGATACGTAAAGTTTCGGAGAGACGTATTTCCCGGCAGTTAGTGTGAGTCCCTGCAATCCGGAAGGGACTATCTCAATAACATCCAACCCTAACCCCGACCCGGCCATGTTCTCAATTAAATCAGTTACAGAGCCAATGGCTAGACCGGCTGCCGATTGGAGGTAGGCGTCCCCTTGGTTATCGCTGATCTGAAGAGCAGAGAAAGCCGGACGCCCTGTAGCGATATAGGAAACAATGTCGGAGAGTTCCATCGTAGGCTCAGAATCGAAGGTTACATTCAGCTCATCTGGAGTGCCCTCGGCAATTAATCGGATGGTAACCTCCTCGCCTCCTGAAGAGTGGGAGGTAACGGTATAAGAGGCTTCCAGACTCATATCCGGTGTTTCTGCGGCGCCATTAAAGGTCAATTCACCCCGTTCGAGATCGAATCGCTGCCCAAATTGTACGATGCGGCTTCGTTCTGGCAAAACGGATACGGATCCAAACACAAGAGCGTCTTCAAAAGGGGCTTTGGACACATCCAGGTCTCCTGTTAATTGAATGTCCAATCGAGGATTGGATTTCGATCGAACCCAGGTATCTCGCCTCATTTGTACCGTCAAGTCCTTTATGGTCAGCGTTTCATAGGCATCGAATGAAACGGTATCGGTGGCTGCAACGCGTAGTCCGAATCTCTGTTGGAGGGTGGCTAGGTCTGCATCTGACAACGTAATCGGCTCAAAAATGTCTGAAGAGGTGGCGTCGGACAACCAGAAATCTCCTCGGTTCACGGTTAACGTTCCGCCTAGTTCGGGGCGATCGGTCGTTCCGTCCAAGTGCATGTCCCCGCTCACAACGGCTGAGTACTCGTGATTGTCAACGGCCCGAAAGTCTTGGGCCGAGAGCAAGACGTCAAATTCCCCGAGTTGTAGCTCCGGAATACTGATGGACCCTTCTCCCGTGATGCGTCCATCTCCGGAGGAAGCAGAAAGACGGTCTACAAGTATTTGGTCTCCTTCAAAACGAAAAGCTGCCTGAATATCGTCAACGATCATTCCTCGACGTTTTCCCAAGACAGGAAGGCCTAATTCTCCGTCAGTTAGGCTCAAGGAGCCTTCTAAAAATGGGGCTTCGGAGGTTCCTTTGACATCTACCGTGCCAGAAATACGCCCCTTTAATCGGTCCATCAGTTCAGGATCCATGATTCCACGAATCCAATCTATTGGATAGTCATTAGCTTTCAATTGAAGGCGGACGGGGAGCGTTGATTCTGGACTTGGAATAAGGCCCGATAGACTAATCACTTGCTCATCCGTCACATCCATACCAGCACTCAGTCGGGTGCCTTCTTGGTCTGTGCTAAATTCCAGATGCAGCGCCCCGGCTGCTTGCTTAAAGGCCTGTATATCTCCATCTAGGGATCCCTGAAGCTCTATTCCGGAGCTGTCTTCGGCTACCGTGATCGTCCCGTCGAATGTACCGTCTAGGTGTGGATAGCTAAATAGTTGGGCCCACGGACCTATATGGACTTTTTGAACGCTGACTAGGTTTCTTGAAGCCGCTCCCAGATTTGAAGAAACACCGATGATTCGCTGTTCTCCTGATATCAAGACGAGGGGGTTTTGCAATTGACGGGTGTCCAGATTGAATGCCGAAGTACCGACCATTTCCCAGGAATCATCTGCGAGTTGAGCGTTGAATTCATTGAGATAAATGCTGATCGAAGAGTCCATCGGAGAAAAAGAGAGGTTAGCCTCTCCAGATCCATGATCTCCAAGATCTAGTTTAGCACGCGTCGTTATTTCCTGGCCGTCATAAAGCGCCTTTATTTCTATCGACTCCGAGTTGATCATTCCGAATTCGATCAGTTGCAGACGAGCGGTCAATTCGGCTGATCCGGGCCGCAGATCTTCTCCTAGTTCAGCTAATACACGGGCCTGAACGCTATTCGCTGTTACCGCTGGATGATGGGGGCGCATCAACGACAGGTCTGCAATGAGTCTTAATGCACCAAAAGACCCCAAAACCTCGCCATCAGACGTCAATTCAGTAAATCTGATCTCTTGATCCTGAAGGAAAGAGAACGAATTGAAAGAATCATTTAAGGTAAGTTCATACCGCAGGTCAGAAGCCTGATCCGATGGCGAAAGAGGTAGGAAGCCAGCAGCCGACATCGTTCCAAATTGGGTCGAGATGTCGAGTGAGTCAATTTTAACCCCTGCATCATTGATTAAGCCTCGGGCGATTCCCGTGTGTACGTCCAAATCTTCTATGGATCCCGAGAGAGAATCTACTTCCATGCTGAAGTCAGAGAAATCTGCTTCGCTACGTTCTGCATTGAGGACTGAATTGAAGGTGATCGATGAGACCATGTCCAAACCGGCGAGCGCGGCGAGGTCCGCATTCTCGACATTTACGGTACCGAAAAGGAATGCATCTGTTAGCCCATACGAAGCGCGAACCTCGCCGCGCTCTAATTGGGCCTTCAACTCACCAGCCGAAGAGGTAGTGTCTCCTCGCACGGAACCCGACAGAGCCTCTATTTCACCCATGTTCAACCTGGAACCTGCTTTGAGATCAATACTGGCCTCGAAGGGAAACGCATCGACTAGCTTAAGATCGGCCTCAAACTGCCCGGTAAGCAGGGATTCGTGATCCAGGTCTAGTAATAAAAAGGGGTCAAACTTCTGCAATGCCCCTTGAATGGTCACCCATTGGTATTCCGGATTCCAATTCAATAGGGCGTTAAGGTGCGCATCTGGACCCGTTTGAGAGGATATCTGCGCGGAGATCTTGCCTTCAGATAGGCGCAGGTCGGCTGAACCTTCAATTGGATGACCATTTAACTCCGATCCATCAAAATGGAGAACCAGCGTGCCCATCTCCGCTTGCAGATCAGATTCACCGGAGAAAAATCCATTCAACGCGGAGTGTCCGGCTTCACTTCCAGCCAGCGAAAAGACATCTACGTTTTGTAGTGTGCCTTCCTCGATGATGAATTGAGTTTCATCCAGACGCGCCTTAAGAGTTACCGACCCTGCGTTGTTTAAACTGAAAGCAGAGGTCTGCAGGTCGAGATTCGACATCGAACCGTCGGCGCTGAAAAGGAGCTTGTCAAGTGGAATGGTTGCGCTCCTGCACCCAGCCATTTGGCCCTCCACGGACACATGATCCGATGCGTATTCTCCGCCGAACGGTCCACCCTTTATGGTGCAGTCTCCGATCGAGGACGGCTCGACTCGGCCACTAAAGGTGGCATCGGTCAAGGTATATCCATCGAGATGCATGATGAGATCTAGAGTCGCATTCACATTACTAGAAAGGGAGGAGGTTGGGTCTCCCGGCATACTCCAATCAGAAAAATCCCAATTTGAGGTCATTTCACCCTCGGGGGATAGGCTGCCGCTTCCGACAAGGCGTCCATTCGATGTATTCAGGTCGGTAGAAAAGGAGACATTATCGTTTTGAAGCGATGACTCAATTGTGGATGGGAGCAGCTTCACGGGGCCCAGCGTCCCCTTGGTCATCGAGAGGGCTAGATATCCGTTTCCTTCAGATAGATCTACGTTTAATTGCCCTTCTAAATCGGTCAGACTCTCAAGGGAGGCATGAAGATGGCTCGGTTGTAGGCCATTTATGAAAAGGTTGATGGCGTGGGTATTAGGAGTGCGGTAGTTCGTCCAGCCCTCAGCCGTCGCCGTTCCCGATTTCAACGTGGTGAAAACTGCCTTGAACCCAGCAGAATCTGGCGTTCCAAAGTGCGTGATGTCCCAGTTCACTTTCTCGGAGTCCAATAATCCGGGCACAAAAGGAACGACATCTTTCATATCAAGGACTCCCTGGCCTTTTAGGTCAAACGACTTGAGTCCTGCATCGTCTCTCTCCATGGATCCTGATAGATGACCTGAACTTCGCTCTGTATCGAGGGAGAAGGCAAACGATGAGGGAACATCAGTCATGAAGGAGCCAGAAAGGCCCAGTAAACCTTGAGAGTCGGTATCGATATACTCAATAGCCGCCCAAAGAGTATCGAGCCGAGCTTCAATGGATTCGCCAAGTACGAGGCCTTGAAGCTGGATAGCCGAGTCGGCGATGCGGGCCAGCGCAGACGAATCTGTTCGAATAACGGCGGATGCTTTGGTTGCGTGTATCTCTTGAACTGAAAATGATGTCTTGCTCTCGGACGGGGGCAGTTCAGGAAACACAAATGATCCATCTGCTCGGCGAGTCACATCGGCTCGAACACCCGCAATGTGCACAGCTTCAATGGATCCGGAAAGAACCTGTAATAGCCCAAAATCAATAGAAACCGAGTCTACTTGGACCTGGGTCGAATCATCCGTAGTGGCTAGCGTCGTGCCGGTGATGGTCACATGACTAAACGCGGAGCCTTCGACTTTGTCGATGTGAAGAGACCCCGTCGCCAACAGGTCTTGGGTGAAATATCGGGCACCCCATGTCAATACAGCGGAGGAGTGGGCTAATCCCCAACTTATTATGAGGACCATCACCGGCACGAGCCACCATCTGGAAAGGTGATATGTCTTGGCGTCTTGCGTCACGCTCAAAAGGTCCTGTCGATACTGAGATGGATATTGAACCGGCGAATCTGCTTTTCCTTTCCGAGTGTGTCCGTGATGCCTGATTGGAATAACCACGCATCTTCTGCCGTCCGGAGGTCGGTTTGTGACGGGTTGATTTTATAGGCTAAATCGAATCGGACAAGCCCTACCGGCGTCCGGTACCGAATACCAGCGCCCGTTCCAAATTGCATTTTGTTGAATGAGATGGAACCCGAATCATCAAAAATCGCTTGGTTTTCAGTCGTGTAAAGAGGGCGTCCATTTGCGTCTTTTCGAATTTCAGAAGACATCACTCCACCGTCCAAAAATGTACCTAGACTCCACGATGGTCCTAACCCCGGAACTGGAAATCGCAGCTCAAACCGAGTAGTTAGCTTGGTTTCTGCACCGATAGCCTCAAACCGAGCTCCATTTGTTGACCACGTCCCGTCAGGTTTTTGAAAGACGGAATCGACCACTGAAATCTGCTCGCCCAGACCATTTAGCCCCCATCCTCTCACATCTGAGGCGCCACCGGCGTAAAATCGAATCGGGTCGAATCTAAATTCTGTTTCTGCATTAACCTGATCTCGACTCCCTCCCATGGGTAGCAAGCGTCCAGTCGTCATCGAAAACGTAAAGGAGATACGGTTGTAGATGGGAAGGTAGAGACCCAGGTCCAAGCGCCCTTTCAAATACTCGATGCCGGAAGCACCCACTAGGCCTCCCGATTCAATGTGGGGGTGGATTAAGAAGCCCTTCCGAGGATTTAGAAAGTCATCAATGTCGCCAATGGTGGCCGTCAGAGACAATAAGCTCAGGTTGTAGACGTCGAATCGTTCACCCAGACTACCTTCTAAAAGAGGGACGGTCCTTGAAAACCGATGTTGAACAGAGATCGTGCGGAATGGTAAAAATTCGAAGACCATTCCAGTCGAAATACCCGTTTCAAAAAAGCGGGAGTATAGATTCGGGTCATCATGCCATTTGTAAAAGGGAGATACCGAACCAGACAGTCGTGTCGAACCTAAATAAGGTTGATGCAGATACAGGGAGGAGGACACCGAACGGATCGCAAATCGATTGTCTGTCGGAACAGATAACCAACCCGTATTTGAGGAAACGGCTGCGGTCAATTGCCGAGCGCTACCGCCAAAATTCCGGTGCCTAAACTGGCCTTGAAACGCGACCCCTGATTCCTTAGAAAAACCCGTCTCGCCAAATATAAAGCGGGGTTTCGACTCTCGGATACGGTATCGGATGAGGACTGTTGAATCCGTTGGCTGCGTCGGGAGATCGGATAATACCAGGCGAAACAACCCCAATTTGAACAACTCCTGTTGTCCTCGGGATACTTTTTTCTGGGAATAACGGTCGCCTTCTTGAAATGGCAATTCTCTGAGCACCACCTTTCTTGAAATCCCTTCATTACCGTCAATTTCGATTTTCTCTACGATTCCAAGTGGGCCAGGATGGACGAGAATGGATACATGGAGATCCTTGTTAACGGGCTCAACAGAGGATTCAACACGAGCAAAAGCGTGTCCTCGGTTTTGTAGTAATTCTAGTATGTCACTTTCAAGACTTACTTGATCTAAGTCCGTGAAGCGCTCGCCGATGCGTTCCTGGAAATCATCCACCAACGTATTCCACCGGGTCTCGATTTCTGGTTCCAAGGGGGAGGCCAGGTCAATGTCTAGCTCGGATAGTGTTACCGGCGGGCCTTCGGCAATCGAAATAATTACCCGAATAGAATTATCCGATGCGCGATACTGCGAAGCAGGGTAGTCCACAATCGCATCAGGAAAACCATTCCGTTGATAAAAACGCTGCAACCGAATCACATCTCGCTGCAGCTCAACCGGATGGAAGGGGTACTCCTTTTTGTCGATGAACGGCAGGAAGTCTAAACGTTTTCGCCAACTGAACAGCGCTCCTGGAGCCTTGCTGGACATGCGCGCTTCCAATTGCTCAGACGTAAACGTTCTTGAGTCTGTGAACCGAAAGGAAACGCCCCGAATGGTCGTTTTATCATTACTAAGTGATAACGGGTCCTGTGCCTGGGCGGGCACGGCGTAGCAAATAACCAAAAATATGATGACGAGTGCCCGGTACATGTGGTCCCAATGCGCTAGAAGGTGAGGGGATCCTTATTCGTCATCCAATTCGCGAGCTGTCAGCGTTCCAGATACAGCAATAGTTTCGCCTTCATTGCTCAAGTACGTCGCGATTAGCTCTGGTTTCCGGTGCTTTCTTTCGTGTAAAAGCGTGGTTATAGCTCCTAAAGTGAGAATGAGCCCAGAGAAATACGCCCAAAACACGAGAACGATAATAAGCACGAATGAATCGCCTAAGGCGGCGAGTCCGGATTGCTCAAAGCTTCCAAAGCGAGTAGCGTAGTCTGTAAATCCAATTTTTGCGGACTCCCAAAGCACGGCGGTAAACGTAGCCCCAATCAGAGCACTTTTCCAGGGTGGTCTTGGCTTCGGGGTGAAGAAAATCAATTGGAAAAACATGGCTGTGCTCAAAATCAGTGGCAGGACTACACCAAACGTATCCAATGCACTTTGAAATCCTTCTTGCAACCAGGGATAATCCAAGCCCAAATCCCTCAAGCGGCCCACTGAGTTTTCGTTAAGCGTTTCCCTTGCAATCGTAATAAGGGTAGAGGCGATAAACAGCAATCCAACCTGAAGAGCCATGCGAAAATCGAACATGTACCCCATTAGGACGCCACGATGCTCGTGCCATTCTTCTTGAAAGACGTTGGCTAAAACGGTTCGGAGCGTGGTAAATAAAGTGACGGCTGAAAGCGTAAGTCCTATAACTCCAATAAGAGTCAACGTACCGCTCGCGGACTGTAGCTGACTAAGGAAAGATACAATTTGATCAGATTGATAAGCCGGCAGAAAGTCGCGGATAAGCGCTTCAATGGTCGAAAATGGCCGTTCTTGCTTTAGTATGCTACCGGCCAGTCCCGTTCCAATGAGGATGAGGGGAACGGTCGTAATCAATACTTTAAATGCAATCGCCTGCGCCCATAGAAAAACGGTCTTGGTGTACAGTTCTCGGAGCATCCCCCGGACGTAATACCGGGGCAACGCAACAATGCGATTCAGTCGGTTTTTCCATTCCATACCTGAAAAGTAGACAGCATCCGGCTCGAATAAAAGAGGACTTGCATCTTCGTGTCCGGAAATGGTATGATTTACTCGGTAGTATGGCCCTTTTTCAGCTAACCCCCTCGCGCCATGATCATGCACATACTTTCAATAATTTCCGGATATGCGGTCTGGACAGTCATTTTTTTAGGTGGGTCCGCCGTGGTCCGTAGTGCCATGTCTGATGTACACGATGCGGAAGGACTGACTACGGAAAACACAGCATTATTCGCATATCTAGTAGTCAGTGTTTTCGCATCTATTGTAGCAGGGTACACGTCGGCACGCATTTCAAAAATCCATCAGAAACGGGACGTTTGGATACTCGCTGTTGCTCTTTTAGCAACCGGAATTCCGGTTCAGTTGGGTGTATGGGATGTTATACCGGTTTGGTATAACTCGACCTTTCTCATCTTGTTAGTCCCCTGTACACTACTGGGCGGTACATTTTATAGGCGCCAACGCAAGGTTTAAGCCGTTGCTTTCTTGGCTTCAAACGTAGGCTCGGCCTTGTGTTCTACGGTTTCCCGAGTAATAATACAGCGGGAGATATTTGACTTGGAATGAATGTCAAACATGATTTCAAGCATTGTCTTCTCGAGCACGGCACGAAGCCCTCGAGCACCTGTGCCTAGTGCTTTTGCCTTAGAAACTACCGCTTCGATGGCGCCATCATCAAAGATGAGCTCCATACCGTCCATTGAGAATAGTTTTTGATACTGCTTCAAAAGGGCGTTTTTGGGCTCCTGGAGAATACTCCGCATCGCTTCCTCGGTGAGGTTGTCTAATGCCGAAATCACGGGCAAGCGACCAATCAATTCAGGAATCAAGCCGAAGCGAAGTAGGTCGTCGGGTTCGACATGGCGGAAGATTTGTGGATCAAACTTATCCAGTTTGTGAACGGGATCGGCACTGAATCCAATAGAGCTTGAAGAAATACGGTTGGCTATGACTTCGTTTAGGCCGTCAAATGCACCTCCTACAATAAAGAGGATATTTGAGGTGTCAATGTTAATGAGGCTCTGTTCTGGATGCTTACGTCCTCCTTTCGGGGGAACGCCGGCTACAGTACCCTCTAAAATTTTCAAAAGTGCCTGCTGGACTCCTTCTCCAGAGACATCTCTGGTAATCGATGCGTTGTCTGCTTTACGGGCCACTTTATCGACTTCATCAATGTAGATAATGCCTCGTTCGGCACGTTCAACGTTAAAGTCTGCGGCTTGCAGGAGGTGAGCTAGGATACTTTCAACGTCTTCTCCGACATATCCAGCTTCAGTTAGGGCAGTAGCATCGGAAATAGAAAAAGGTACATCTAGTACACGAGCGAGCGTTCTGGCTAGCAACGTTTTACCGGTCCCGGTAGGTCCGATAAGCATGATGTTGGATTTTTCCAGTTCAACGTCTTCGTATTCGCTGTAGTATTCAGCCGAATCGATACGCTTGTAATGGTTGTACACGGCGACGGAAAGCGCCTTTTTGGCTTGGTCCTGTCCGACTACATATTCATCCAGTGCACTTTTAATTTCATGCGGGGAAAGTCGAGCCGTTTTTCCCGAGTGGCGGGAAATAGGATTGCTTGGCTTAGCTGCGGACAACGGAGCGTCCGTACTGACAATTCCTGAAGCGTCGTTAATGCATCGATCACAGATATAGACATCAGGGCCAGCCACCATAGAGGAGACTTCATGCGCGGTACGACCGCAAAAGGAACACCTGATAATATCTTCGCCGTGGTTGTGAGTACTCATTTCGGAATATTTGCTTCAGTAGTTGGACGTGTCTCCACATCAAAGTGACTTCAGACGCTCTGTTTTCGGCAGCACGTCATGGTACATATATCGCACCCTTTACACAATCCCTTAAATAGGTATTTTCATATTTTCACCGGCAGATACAAGGTAGGTATAAACAATCTCCATCATTTATGAAGTCAGACGTACCCCAGTCGTTCCCGGAGGCCTTTTTAGATCGTTATAACGCCGTTTTTGGTGAAGAGGTATTAGGTCGCATCTTATCGGGCTTCCGAATTCCACGTCAGACTTGGTTTCGAATCAATACGCTGAAATCAGATATAGCATCTGTATTTCGTGATTTGAAACGCTTGGAGATCGTTTATTCTCAATCTTCGGAGTTTGAGGATGCAGGATGGGTTGAGCCGGAAGAACGGGATCGGCTTTTGGGGTCTGAACTTTTTGCCAATGGTCATATCTATGTTCAAGGAATGGCTAGTCAGCTCCCCGTCCGGCTACTTGATATTGAACCCGAACATACAGTGCTTGATTTGGCCGCCGCCCCGGGAAGTAAGACCCTGCAAATTGCCAGTCTCACGGATGTGACAGCTGAAGTGGCAGCCGTAGAAATTGTTCGGAAGCGAATGTTCAAACTGCAGGACAACCTAGCGAGAAACGGCGCCGAGCATGTTCGGGTCTTTCTCCAAGACGGAACGAAGGTTTGGAGATACCGCCCTGAGCATTTTGATCGCGTCTTACTGGATGCTCCCTGCTCAAGTGAAGGGCGTTTCAGGCTGAATAACGATGAGTCGTTTCGCTACTGGTCTCCTTCAAAAATCAAGGAAATGGTACGCAAGCAGCGCCGCCTATTGTTTTCTGCTATTCACTCGTTGAAGCCCGGAGGAAAGCTCGTCTACTCCACCTGTTCTCTGTCCCCAGAGGAAAATGAAATGGCTGTTCAACATGTGCTGGATACCTTCGGAGAGGTTGTAGATATCGAGCCGATCGCATTTCAAGCTGATGAGCGAATAGGCACTATTGCTGAATGGAGGCGCAAAGCTCTTGATGACCGTATTAGAGGTGCATGCCGGCTAATGCCTTCTAAGAGAATGGAGGGCTTTTTTGTCTGCCGATTTGTAAAAACATCTTCGTCGAACCCACCGCTAAAGTTCAAATGATGATTCCCGAACCATATTTGACTTCAAGAAAGCGCTCACGGTACAAGAAGTGCGCGGTCTGACAGACTTTAGTGGTGTAGAGGTAATTCAGACTTCCTCCTATAAATGCTCCTGTTACAGGGACCATTTGAGCGAGCTTCTTTTCTGTCAGATGAATTCCTAGGCGTCTTGCTACGGCCTCAACCGCGCTTCCAACCCCTACCTGCTCCATCACCTCCATACTTTGCTTGCGCGCAACGCGAGAGGCTGTACGCATAGCAGGGGAGAGCGTAACCTCTTTTCGTTTGTTGGATGGCTGAGCCACTTTATCCAGTAATTCGAGTGCAAAAAGGCGCTCGTCACCAGACATAACATCAAAACCACAATAGGTCGCATACTCACCGGCGGCTCGTAGATTGATGGAAACTAAAGCCACCAAATCGGGAACGATCCCTGCGGCTCCGGCTGCGCCCGTCGCCGCACCTTCAACGGTAGCTAGTCCTACATACTTAGAATCGAGTCCTTGCAGCGTCGCATCGACCTCCTCTAGATCCAGACGATGAATTTCTGCAAGGTTGCTCAATTCGTGTCCATTCTCACGGTACTCTTTCAAAACGGCATCCGTCCAGACTGAGTCCTGCGTGATTTCATTGGTCAATTCAAGCAAGCCCGTAACCACATTTTCCATGGTCCAATCCACACCAGGGATTTTATAGACCTGATCGGTAACAACATTCCAGGCTTTTGATGCTGTCTCTTGAGCATCCGATAACCAGGACCGCTTAGGATTTCTCCATGCTCGGATCTCGCTGATTACCTGCCTTTCGTACGCGGATGGAGACGGATTGCTATGTCCAGTGTGTGTCGTCATTGAGCGGCGTTATACGACGAAATCGAAAAAGGTTATCGAAGAGGGCATTTCTGCTCGCTGTAAAAGGTAATGCTCAAAACCGTTCGTGCGAGACGGTGCACCGTTGAACCCAGCTTCAGGTGCAGTGACCTCAAAAAGAAGGTTTAACAAAGGGGATGGTAAGTATTCTTCCTTCACCTGACACGACATAGGTATCCACTGATAAATCTGACTTTTCACGTCAACGATTTACCATCATGGTTACATGTCGAAAAAAGCTTGATTACGCTAGACTATTTTGGATCACCTTGTGCTTCTGCTTTAGGGGCCCAGACGCGAGCGCTCAGTCTCTTTTTGGAGTGCAGCACCCTATATCTCTCGAACCCGACCAGTCTGAGGTTGTGGCATCTGGAGATCTAGATGGGGATGGTGACATGGACCTTGTCGTGGGCTCCAGAAACGCTGATAGAAAAACGAATCGGGGATTGATCTGGTATGAAAATCAGCATGCCTCAGGCTACTATGTCGAACGATCCATAGAGTTTAGAAATATTGCTGTCTCTGATGTCCAACTCGTCGATTTGGATCAGGACGGGGATCTGGATATCGTCGCTTCCGAATCGTGGAGAAACAACCACTACGTTCTTTTCTGGCATGATAACCTAGATGGGAAGGGGACTTTCGGCCCCAGGATTAACATATCATCGGCTAATGATCAGCAAATAACCAGTCTGCATGTTGCCGACTTGGATAGCGATGGGGATAACGATGTTGTTTTTGGATCTATTCAAGAACGATACAGAGGCTCTTTCCAGATCTCATGGTACCAGGATGTAGATGGGAAGCAGGGCTTTCACTCGAAAAAAAAGATTGATTCTATCACACATTTTGGAGCAGCTGTATATCTGGATGTCTCAGATGTGAACGGCGACTCCAAGCCCGATATCATTGCCTCTTTTGAAGGAGACAAAGGCCTTGGGTGGTATAAAAACCGAATCGGAACGTCGGAGGTCGCCCCTCCAGCTTCCGGTTTTTCTCCATTTAGCCCCACGGCTGAAATTCAGCACTACGCTAGTAGATTCACACTTGCTGATATGAATGCAGATGGGATGGGAGACCTGGTAACTGCAAACGACCATGTCGTTGCCATCTTGATGAACGATAGATCGTCATCAGGATTTGGGACAGAAACCGTTGTTGACGGGTACTTTCAAGATGTTCTCTGGGCTCATTCTGCGGACTTAGATTTGGATGGAGACTTAGATGTTGTGGCAGGGTCTGCCATAGAAATACGTTTTTATGAGTATCTAAATGGTCTGTTAGCATTCAATTCCAGTCAGACCATCCCTTTTGGTGGAGAAGCATCCACGCTTAGTGATGTAGATGCTGACGGCGATTCGGACCTCGTCGTATTCTCAAAGTCATCAAAGCATGTAAGTGGACAGTCAGGAGTATCCTATTGGTTCGAAAACCAGACTAGATCTGCCATTTCCCTTTGCCATATCGTGGCACAGGATCTCGTTTTGCAAAATGACACGGTTGTCCGAGAGGAGTCCCTCTTTGTATCAGTTGATCTGGTGAATGTGGGCGGTTTGGTTTGTGGGAAGGGCTGGACCATGGAAGTCGTTCTCACGCTGCCCGGTTCGCCGTCCGAGTTCGTCTTTTTGGGTTCGGTGGAACGACTGACGGAGGATCTGGGGCTGGGAGAAAGCAAAAAGGTAGAGTTCACATTCGTGCCCTATTCGGCCAGGAAAGATGTGGGAATCAGCCAGATCACGCCGGGAGAAATTGGACTTGGTATCCGATATCAAGAAAAAGGTAAAAGTAGTATCAAGTCGACTCAATTTAGAGTATTGGGAGAGGCTGAGATGGATTTACACTCGTCGGGAGTAACCCTTTTTCAGCCTACTTCTAGTGCTGGAAAGCGAACTGATCCGGCTACTCAATCTGAGGATTGGATACGCTTGAAGAGCAGGGTGTTTCGACCAGAGCGAATGGTGCCTTCCGGGGAAGCTCCAACGGGTGGTTTCCGTCTCATTCAATTTGACGTGCTGCCTTCCGATCATCAAAAACGCACTCTAGAGGGGCAAGGGGTTGAGTTTGTCCGATTTGTACCGGACAAAGCCCTCGTTGTATGGATTCCTAAGGGGCTCAATCTGAACCAATTTTCGAATGTCAGATGGTTTGGGAGACTGGAGGAAGCAGATCGGATGAGTGGACCAGCCGCGCTTCGATTCCGTGGTAGAGGAGCTCTCGATCCTGAACAAAAAGAAATATTTATGATCGAAGCATTCCGGGATAAGGATGTGTCAATCCTTCGCCGTGAGGTTCATCGGTGGGGAGGACACTGGGAATCCGGGAGAGGATTACCTGCAAATCATGGAATGGTTAGGGGAAGCCGAGAGATGTTTCAGGCTCTACTGAGGTTCGATGAGTTGGCCCGCATAGACATCATCCCTGCTCGCTCTCGAGGAGACGATATCGCTCTCTTTTGTTCGGGTGCCATGACGGAGTTTGGCGCTGTCGCCTCTTTTGCAGCTTCTGGAGTAGGCTGGGATGGTCCAGGTCAGGGAAGTGCTCGTTTAACCTATCGGTTTGGAGGGGGCACAGAAGACATGTCGGGCTCCGAAGAATTCGATGAGTTTCGGCGGGCTCTACGGGAATGGTCTGACTACGTGGATTTTGACTTTCAAGAAGTTGTTGATCCCTACCGAAAACGTAGTATCGATATCAACTGGATAAACATTGATGGGCGAAGGGGCGGTACGCTCGCACAGGCTTACCTACCAACGGCCATGGAGCCGTTGGCAGGCGACATTATGTTCGATGAAAAAGAACTTTGGTCCACTACTGGTAATCTCGGCGTCGGCAATGATTCTATTCAAGTATTTGCTGTGGCGATGCATGAAATCGGTCATTCAATAGGGTTGTTACATTCCGAAAACCCGAATGCCATTATGTATGGTAATTATGTAGGCCCTAGGGTTGGTTTAGCAGCGGACGATATCATTGGTGCTCAAAGTCTATATGCCTCAAGACTGCCGTTGCTCGTGATTTCAAATCGAGGAGATGCAGATCTGATCGTGACGTCCATTGATGCTCCTAATTGGTTAAGTGTCGGGATTCGTAATACGGTAATTCCAGCAGATTCTAGTCTTTCGCTCGAGTTTTCGGTGGACTGGGCCCTTGTTACGGATCCTGTAGCCGTAGGTGAGATAACCGTTTACAGCAATGATAGGACTGGTTCAGTGTCATCCATGAACGTCACGGCCATTTCTGAGCAGGCACAAATGAATTTCACCCCAGAGGCGCTGACTATTTCTGTGCTGAAAAACGAGGCGACGCTGATTCCGTTGGGATTGAATGGACTGCCCAATAGTGGGGCTTTAATTCAGGTTAAAACCAAACCCAGGCATGGTGAGATAACCATTGTAGGAAATCAAATCTGGTACACGTCCGATACCCATTTTACAGGACAAGATACCTTCACGTTTCAAGGGCAAATTGGATCATACATCACACCTGAGGCAACTGCCACCATCCATGTGGTTTCTCAAGAAAAGGCTGGAATGCAAATAGTGAATAGCTTGGAGGGCCTACCTATGGATGTGTATCTCGATGATCAATTGGTGGGTGACGATGTGTATGCAGGCTCGGTTACGGCTTTCACCAATACGCTATCGGGTTTTCGGAAAATTGGAATTGCAGATAGTTCAAGTACCAGTTCAACTGCGGTAGTGTACAGTCAGTACCTGAACGTTTTGGAACACGCTAATACGACCGTAATCCTGAGTTCCACAGCCGGTAATACGTTGAGGTTGAAGTGCTTTACCACGTCTGACTTCCTCGACTCAACGGGTCATCAGATTCGGTTTTACAATGACTTGTCAGCGATTCCGGTACGTATTAGTCAAAAAACGGATCAGGGACAGCGCCCGAGTTACCAACCCTTTGCACAGGATCTGCAGCCGGGTGAAATGAGTCCTTTCGTGGAAATGGAAACAGGATTGTCATTATTTCGGGTCTTCAATACTGCTCTTGGCTATGACCAAACACACCGAGTTAATCTGATGGCCCTCGTAAAATCGACACAAGCTGGAATTTTAGGGTGGATCAGAGATAGCGAACTCATTTTTGTCGATTCCACGGGTACGGTGGTGCATTCTTTGACTGCGACAGCACAGGAAATACCGGAAGAGCTACCCGTTTCCCTATCTGTATCGTCAGCCTTTCCAAATCCCGCGACGAATCACGTGTTCCTTGAATTAGCACTACCGGAACACGCGAACGTTATGATCCAACTCTTCGATCTACTGGGCAGAAGGCAATCCGGATCGATTAAATCTGTTCTGACGGCTGGTCGAGGCAGGCGGGTTCGCTTGGACACGAGTCGACTTGCCGCTGGGGCGTACATCGCTCGGGTTACAGTGAGTGGACAAAGAGGGCTGCAGAAATCTGTCCCATTGGTCGTGATACGCTAGTTCGCGATAGGCCAGTAAACGCCAAATCGGGTTCGCTGTCTGGGCAGGGGGTAATCGGGAACGATCAAGTTTCCAATCTGCATGGTCGTACCGGACGTGGCGTTTTCATAGGCAACGAAAATCGTGGCCTCTCTCACACCGGCTTCAACCACAAAATCCACCAACCAATCGGCAGGAACTTGAGAATCCAGATTAGCCGGCAGGGCCAGCAATCCGGTCGGGGTATGAAGCCTCAAGCCTCCCATCTCTCCCCAGTATCTGGCTCGAATGTAGGCGTTTAGGTCCAGATCCTCAGAAAACAACAGCGCACGAATACCAAAGAAGGCCGAAGCCCAGAAATCAGGCATACTCGCGGACCAAGCGCGGGCCGCATTCGAGGTATCGTCTGTACGAACAGATCTAGACACCGCATTAATTCGAGCCCAAAGACCGCGCTTTGAGAGATCTCGAAAACCGATATTCAAAGATACTCCGGTTGATCTGCTGGACCCCGGCAAGTACTCCACGGCGGCCAGTGTTGCATCGGTACCTAGGCGATTAATCAGCAGGTCGCTATTGGATTGTACAAATCCGGTTGCTTCAATAGAAAACAGATCGAATCGGACGCCGGCTCGAAGCGAGGCATCCTGGAAGATAGGATTAACATCGAATGCAGATCGCAACATGACCGATCCAAACCCGATCGCTTCGTGCATGGTGTAAAACCTGGGACTGCGGGAAAAGGATATTCCAGCAGAAAAAGGCGCTTGATCAACGGATGCAGAGGCGCTTAATCCAAAGGTAGAATTCCCTCGCCCTGATTCAGGTCCGGCGCTCAACGAGTAGGAAAAAAGAGGGCGTGAGCCCGATAAATGAACTTTGGCAGTGGTAAAACTGGCGGCTTGGTTCGGCGAACCATCGAAGGCAGATCCACGCACGACGTCGTCATTCCACGATCGGAGGGTGAACGTAGCTTGCTGTCCCGAAAACATTCTGCCGGCCGATACATCCAGTCCAATACGTTGCAAGACTCCTTTTAATGAGGTGGTCTCTCCTTTGAAATCAAGCGTTTGGAGGGTCCAGAATGGGGCTGTAGATAGCTGCCAATCGCTCCATGTCGATGAGGCCTTCACGGTTAAGTCATTGCGCAGGGTACGTCGCCGAGCATCTTCATCACCGACCTGAGCACCCAAGCGTTGGTAAATAGATTCGTAGGTGGCCCCACTAAAGGGAATCACTCCTGTATGTGCACCCACACTCCTACGGCTAGCTACCTCGAATACTTCAAATGAGTAGCGGGGGGTAATGTATCGGATGCGGGCAGAAATCTCTCGTGCTCTGCGCAATCGCATCCCATCGTACTCGCCTCTTCCTCCTTCGCCGGCGTACCCGAACGCAGTCTGCAAATAGTGGGTCGTCGTCGAGTCAATCTGAAAGCTCCGATTCTGAACATGAAGGGAGCGTACGGCTTGAGATCCATTTCCGGCAGACTGATATCGAATCGCGGTTAGGGGCACTGGCGTGTTCAGAGAATCAAACCGTCCTGTTACGTCGCCTTGTTCATTTAAGGAAAGCGATGAAAGCCATGTGGTAGGGAGTAAGTCGAATCTGGGGCGTCCCGTAAATAAATCGTCAAATGACAGAGCACCGGCCCGCAGGCCTACTTTTGCCGGGTTTCGCCCAAGGGGCGAAACCCCATCAGGCCATCCTTGGGACCCAAACGTATACCCGAATACTCCGCTTTCCCAACTGAGGTTAGAGGCCGGGTTGAGGTCAAGATCCAGCAGTGGAGCATTTTCCGCGGGCGCAGTTTGCGCCCGCGCACTTCCAACTGCAAGGACGACAAACAAGCCGGTCAGTATCCGCTTGTTCCATTTCATGCTACTCAGGGAAGAGACCAAATAATCTTGATTCAATCTGAGAAACGATTTGTGCTTTGTCTTCATCGTGATTGACAAAATCCAGTTCATCCACATTGATGATCATTTTTGGTCCCAAATCGTAGCGGGATACCCAGTCTTCGTAGTGTTTGTTCAATCGTTCGAGATACTCGATGCGAATCGTGGATTCAAATTCGCGACCACGAGATTGAATATGACTCACCAGCGTAGGAGTCGTCGCTTTTAGGTATACAAGCAAGTCTGGCGGCTTCAAATAAGACGTCATCGTGTCGAACAGGGTATTGTAATTTTCAAAGTCCCTGGCAGACATCAGTCCCATTTCATGCAGATTGCGGGCGAAAATTTCGGCATCCTCATAAATCGATCTGTCCTGAACCACAGAGTGAGGTGAGTTCTCAATGGAACGCTGATGTTCGAATCGGCTGGATAGGAAAAAAACCTGAAGATTAAATGACCATCGATGCATATCTTCATAAAAATCAGTGAGATACGGGTTGTCGTCTACCCGCTCGAAATAGGCTTCCCACTTGAAATAATTCGATAGAATGCGTGTGAGCGAGCTTTTCCCGGCACCGATGTTACCAGCGATCGCGACGTATTTTTTTCCGGAGTATGGCAAATCAACAGAGTTCTAAAGTGCTAAGTCTTCCGGCTTAATCTAGTATAAAGACAGTCCAGTTGCTTTAGGAAGGACGATGATTCTAACGCCAAATTCGTGCAGTTTCAGTCAAGGAAACATGGAAAGCCCTTATCTTCGCAAATCAGATTGAAATCAACCCGAACCCAAATTCCATGGCCCCCCAAGCCAACGGCAAAAGATTGAGTGAGCGCGGTAAATACGATCCGGCTTCAATTGAGAGTAAATGGTATGCGTACTGGGAAGAGAATGATCTCTTCTCCTCGGATGCTCACTCGGATAAAGATCCGCATGTAATCGTCATGCCACCTCCGAACGTGACCGGTCGTCTCCACATGGGACATGCCTTGCAGGACACGGTTCAGGACGCCCTGACAAGATTGCGACGTATGCAGGGTATGGAAGCCCTCTGGGTCCCAGGTATGGATCATGCAGGTATTGCCACGCAGAATGTGGTTGAGAAAACCATCAAGGCCACTGAGCACAAGAACCGATACGATTATGGTCGGGAAGCCTTTATTGAAAAGGTTTGGGATTGGAAGGAGGAATACGGAGGAATCATTCTGGAGCAAAAACGCCGTTTGGGCGACTCCTGTGATTGGTCAAAAGAACGCTTCACCATGGACGACGGGTTTTCCCGAGCGGTTCAGGATGTGTTTGTTCGCCTCTATAAAGATGGTCTTGTGTATCGAGGAGAGTATCTCATCAATTGGTGTCCGTCGGATCGCACGGCTCTTTCAGATGAGGAAGTGGACAACGTAGAGCGTAAAGGGTCCCTTTGGTATATCCGATACCCTCTCGTTAGCGGAGATGGATTCATCGAGATCGCTACTACTCGTCCGGAGACTATGTTGGGTGATTCGGCTATTGCAGTGCACCCAGAGGATGAACGGTATGCAGGTCTGATTGGACAGATGGTCAAGCTACCCTTGACCGACCGTGAGATTCCGATTATCGCCGACGACTACGTCAAAAGCGAATTCGGAGCGGGTGCCTTGAAGGTTACTCCTGCGCATGACAAGAATGACTTTGAGATTGGACGCAAGCACAATCTGGAAATCATCAATATTATGAACCTCGATGCCACGCTGAATGAAAACAGCGGCGCGTACGAGGGGATGAATCGATTCGATGCCCGCAAAAAGATCGTTCAGGACCTTGAAGACCAGGATTTGCTGGTAAAAATTGAGGACTATAAAGCCACGGTGCCCATTTCGCATCGGTCGAAAGATATTATTGAGCCACTCATTTCGCGACAGTGGTTTGTCAAGATGAAACCACTGGCTGAGCCTGCGCTGGAAGCCGTGCGGGATGGTCGTATCAATTTCTACCCGAAAAGATGGGAAAACGAGTATTACAGATGGCTTGAAAACATCCGGGACTGGACGATTTCGCGCCAGTTGTGGTGGGGTCACCGAATTCCTGTTTGGTATTACACGGATGCAGACGGCGAGATCGACGAGTCCAGGGACTTTGTTGTTTCTGTTGAGCAGCCAGAAGCCGGGATGGTTCAAGATGAGGACGTATTGGATACGTGGTTTTCTTCTTGGCTCTGGCCCTTTGCTACGCTGGGATGGCCCAAAGAAACGGACGATCTGAAGAAGTTTTATCCAGGCGCCGTGCTCGTCTCGGGATATGATATCCTGTTTTTCTGGATTGCCCGAATGATTATGGCCGGGTTGTACTTCATGGGAGACATTCCCTACAAGGACATTTTCATTACGGGGATGATTAAGGACAAACAGGGTCGCTGGATGTCTAAGTCGCTCGGTAATGGCATAGATCCGTTGGAAATGATCGAGGAGTATGGAGCTGATGCCGTTAGATTTTCGCTTACTGTGCTTTGTGCTCAGGGGCAGGATATCAAACTGGACCCCACGAAATTTGAGATGGGTCGAAATTTTGCCAACAAGATCTGGAATGCATTCAATGTGTTCGGACAGTTCATGGAGGATGGCAAAGATTACCGGCGTTCTCGTTCGTTCGACGAGCTAGATTTTGCTGAGCGATGGATGGTCACCCGATTGAATCAAACGATCGAGGAGGTAAACGATGATCTGGCTCGGTACAGGCTGAACGAGGCGATTACCAAGATTTACACGCTGTTCTGGGGGGATTACTGCGACTGGTATTTGGAGCTAATCAAGCCGACTTCAGGATCAGAGATGCAGGAAGATCAGATTGCACTGGCTGTCGAACTGTTTGAAAAGATGCTTCAATTGTTGCATCCCTTCATGCCGTTTATCACCGAAGAACTCTGGACACATGTGCGTCCAAGAGAGAAAGGGGATTCGTGCATGATGTCCTCTTGGCCAGAACAGAATGCCACCGAGATGAATACTGAATTGGCCGGCCATTTTGGCACGATGCAGGAGCTTATTTCCGGTATTCGAAATATTAAAGCTCAGTACGGAGTCTCTCCGGGGCAGGATATTTCTACGCTTCTCATTCTCGAGCCCGCTCTTGTTGGACCTGTCGAAAGTCATCGCGATTATTTTGCCAAATTAGCACGGGTCCATGACCTGACCATTTCTACAGATGCAAAACGTCCGCCGGCGTCGGCTTCAGCCGTCGTGGGTCGCAATCAAGTGTTCGTACCGCTCGAAGGTATGATTGATCTTGAGGTTGAGCGTGAGCGACTACGCAAAGAGATCGAAGGGAAGGGAAAGTTTGTTCGTGCCCAGCAGGGTAAACTGTCCAATGAAAATTTTGTCGGACGGGCACCCGCTGCGGTAGTTGAAAAGGAACGTGTAAAGTTGGAAGAAGCCAAGGAAGAGCTTGGTCGCCTTCAGTCCTCATTAGACGAACTGGGTTAAAAAAAGCATCCGATTCTGATCTCACGCGTTACATAGGTATTCGACTAAATATCGAGCACTTATCCATTGGAGTACGATCATGAGAAGAGTGTTGGTAGCCTTGTTCCTGCTTGGGGTTTCGGTTTCTCAGGTACAAGCTCAGGAGGTAGAAGAGTTTACGCAACTGATTCTTACCGATGGGAGTCAGCTAGTTGGAAACATCTTGGATGAAACCGACCAGGAGCTCCGTTTTATGACGCTTTCTGGTCTCGAGTTCACGATTCGAGTCGAAGAGATTGAGTCTCGGAAAACCATCAGAGCGAGATTGAGAAATGGGAAACTGGTCAAATTTGACCCGAACGTTTCCCGATTGTTTTTTTCCGCCACGGGGCGACCCGTGCCAAAAGGGACAGGCTATTTTTCTCTTCATGAGCTGTTTTTTGCTTCTGGCGGCATAGGCGTCTCCGAGAGCTTCGTTTTTGCTGGCGGAATATCCCTATTTCCAGGCCTATCGGAACAGTTAGTCTATTTGGCTCCCAAAGCAACCGTTTATAATAAAAACAATCGTTCCTTTTCGGTTGGGGCCCTTTTGGGAACGGTTACCGGTGAATCAGGCTATGGCGGAATATTTTATGGAGCGGGCACATTTGGCCCAGAAGACCAAGCCATAACTATTGGTACTGGGTTTCTGTTTGGCGGTGGCGATGTGGTTTCTACCCCGATCATTATGATTGGAGCAGAAAAACAGTTAGGCTCGCGAACCAAGTTTATCACAGAGAACTATTTTATGCCCGGTATTTCGGCGAACGGTGTTTTGAGCTTGGGTATTCGCATCATCGGGGACCGATTGACCACCGATGTAGCTGCTCTTACGCACACAGCGGTGCTGAACGAAGGGGGCTTTCCGTTTTTTCCATGGGTAAGCTTTTCCTATAACTTTGGTCATTGATGTGAAATGGATTGCTTTGGTCGTGATGGCCGGTCTTTTGATTGGTTGTGGAGAAGCAACGACCGACGCTCAGAAACGCGTTCGGGTGCAGAATATTACCTATAAATTGCATCCCGGAGGAGCGCGGATAATTACCGGAGAAGTGAAAAACCTATCGGACCAATATATTTCGATTGCTCAGGTTGACATTTCCTTATTTGACTCGGACAACCGGAAGGTCGAAAGTATGAACGTAGTCGTGCGAGATATCGCTATAGACTCGCTGGTATCATTTCGCGAGCCGGTCCATTCCGACTTTGATGTACGCGGTGCGAGAGCGAGGGCCGTTTTCTTGCCATAGGTGTTTTTTTGCGACGTACCGCAAAAAAATAGATTTCTGTCGTTACAGGGAATAGGGTCCCCCCGCAACAAAGGGGCCGACACTAGATTTTTCACTCATACCAATTGACGTTGCCTGATCAACGCGACATAGCACATCCCCAAGTATCATTCTTGGAACCGGGTCAGAGTTTACACGCTGATCACAGCGAGGCCCTTCACTCCGAGCCACCTTCGCAGGGCACACGTGTTGTTAATCCAACCGAAGAGTCAGGCCAGCGGGAAGTTCCTACGCGTAGAGTAGAGTTGCCGGAAAGTCGCATGCGACGTTCATTCCGAATTCCGATTATAGCGGCGCTCGTCTGGATCGTAACCATGCTCGCGATTTTCTATCTGGGCAGACAGGTTTCCGGTTATTATGCTCCCGTCGTTCAGGGAGATCGCGTAGAATTTGTAGGCCGATCTTAAGCACCTTTGCTTAAATGCTGATTTCGAGTACATTTGTAGGGTAAACCAACCCCTTTTAGGTCCATGTACTCTCGTCGAAAATTTCTCGGTACGTTAGGATTGCCTGCTGCAGCCAGCATGATGGCAACGACGTTTAATCCCGCATCCATCCCCGGCTACTTTGAAATGCTGGCAAACAAATCTGGAACACCAGATCAGATTGCGCAGGATGAGGACTTTTGGCACGAGATTCAGCAGGCATTCACCGTGGATCGTTCGCTAGTGAACCTCAATAATGGTGGTGTCAGCCCGGCTCCAGCTATTGTTCAGCAGGCTATGAAAGCGCACCTGGACTACATGAATCAGGCGCCAGTATACACCATGTGGCGGATTCTTCAGCCGCAAGCAGAAGGCGTACGGCAACGTCTCGCTCGGGAGTTTGGTGCTAGCGCCGAAGAAATTGCCCTCACTCGCAACGCAAGTGAGGGATTGCAGATATGTCAGAATGGGTTTGATTTTGAGCCGGGTGATGAAGTCCTAACTACGACGCAAGACTACGGTCGGATGATTAATACGTTCAAGCAACGTGAGCGTCGGGATGGAATCGTGTTAAAGCAATTTTCAATTCCGATTCCTGCCGAAGACCCGGACGAAATCGTTCGTTTGTTTGAGGCGAACATTACGCCCAAAACGAAGGCCATCTTGATGTGCCACATCATCAATATCACGGGGCAAATACTGCCTGTGAAAGGAGTGGTACAGATGGCGCGTAAGCGTGGTATTCCAGTGATTGTAGATGGAGCTCATTCATTTGCACACTTTGCATTCAAACAAGAAGATCTGGATTGCGACTATTTCGCGACTTCCCTGCATAAATGGCTGCTCGCACCCATCGGGACCGGCATGCTGTACGTGCGTAAAAACAAGATCAAAGACCTCTGGCCCATGCAGGCGGCCACTGAAGCTAGAGATGAGGACATCCGTAAGTTTGAGGAAATCGGTACCCATCCGGAGGCCAACCAGATTGCGATTTCCGAAGCGTTAACATTTCACCAGGGAATCGGGGCAGAAAACAAAGAAGCTCGCCTTCGCTACCTTCGCGACTACTGGGCGAATCGACTTCTTGAGCACGATCGTATTTACCTCAATACGAGCCAAGACCCGAGATTTTCCTGCTGTATTGGAAACGTCGGTATCCGGGGCATTGATACGACTTTAGTTGGGAAGTACATGTGGGATGAACACCGCATCATTATCACGCCCATCAAGCATAAAGAGTTTGAAGGGGCTCGGGTCACGGCTAACGTTTACACGACGATTGAAGAGCTGGAACGCTTCTGCGATGCCATGGAGTACCTAGCTAACAATGGTCTCCCCGCTAAATATCTTCCTGCCGACTAATTGGACTTCAGAAAGGTTGCTTTGATTGGAGGGGGGCTTGTGGGGCTCTCGACGGCTTACGCTATTTCAATGCGGTGGCCGGACGTCAGGATAACCCTTTTTGAGAAGGAGCCCGATGTTTCAGCTCATCAATCGGGTCGGAATTCGGGCGTAATCCATTCCGGGATTTACTACACACCAGGTTCCTTGAAAGCTGAGCTGTGCCGGGAGGGTCGAAAGAGACTGGTTGAGTTTTGCCGCTCCGAGGGAATCCAGTATGATACCTGTGGAAAGGTGATCGTTGCGGTCACAAAGGATGAAGTGTCTGGCCTTGAACGGATTTATGCGCGTGGTCAGGCAAATGGAGTTCGGTGTACGATGCTATCGGCCGAACAGCTTCAGCGTATTGAACCGAGCGCCGTTGGCCTCAAAGCGATTCACGTTCCCGATGCAGGCATTGTAGACTTTGTGGGGGTGGCTAAGCGACTCGCGGCCATTCTGGGTGAGCGGCATCACCTAGTGAGATTGAATGCAGAGGTGACGGGCTTGAGGCCGGAAAAAGAGGGCGCTGTAGTTCGTTGGGGGTCCGAAAGTGATTCATTTGACCTAGTTGTGAATTGCGCAGGGCTTCATTCGGATCGCATTGCGCGCATGGCAGGGGTGGATCCCGGTATGCAAATCGTTCCTTTCAGGGGAGTCTACTACGAACTGCGTCCAGAGGCGCGTCGTTTATGCAATCATCTGATCTATCCCGTTCCGGACCCAGCCTATCCATTCCTTGGCGTTCACTTCACTCGCATGATCGATGGACGAGTAGAAGTTGGACCCAATGCGGTGCTTGCTACTGGAAGAGAGGGGTATAGCCTTCGTTCGATTAATCTGCGAGATCTTTTGGAGGCGTCCAAATATTCTGGTTTTCGGAGCATGGCTCGCGCGCATTGGCGCAAAGGCATTACGGAAATACACCGAACCGTATCCAAACACGCTTATTTGAAGGCAATCAAGGTCTTGGTACCTGAAGTAACAGCAGACGATCTCGTGCCATGCCGATCCGGCATTCGCGCCCAAGCATTACGCGAAGATGGGTCCATGGTGGACGATTTCGTCATTATAGATCAGCCGGGAATGATACATGTGTGTAATGCACCATCCCCGGCTGCTACGGCTTGTCTTTCAATCGGAGACCATATCGCCTCACGTGTTGGAAATCGCTTATTCGCCTGATTGCTTGGCGTCAAGGCTCATTGGACCGGCTCCGAAGTGACTCAGAAGGAGTGCTGCGCCGGCCAAGGACATGTCTTTCATAAACATGGTCATGGCTTGTTGGCCACCTGTACTCAGCATAGGAGCCCAGGTTAAAAACGTGGTCGCCAATAAAAATACAGCGAGTCCGAGAGCAGCTTGTTTGGTCCGATATCCTACAAGAACGGCAACTCCGCCGAGGACCAACACAACGCCGGTTGCAATTACGATGAGCATAGGAAACGGAAGAAAGGACGGGACCATACCTCCATCGATCATAGCTTGTCCGTCTGTGAAATGGCCTATTCCAAACATGATGAACATAGCAGAGAAAAGGACTCTTCCGATCAAGGGTATAAATTTCATTGTAGAGGGAGGTTTGGTTCGTGGGTGATGGTGTTGGGTTCGAAACGCGCAAGTATTGATTTCTTGACCCAGGATTATGTGGAGTTAGCTGTCAAAGAGTTACGATAGGCTCTTAGTGCTATCAAGAAGGCCACTATTCGAAAAATGACGCAGGATAGAGTTCGGAAATCCTGATGAGACTTCTATACCGATGGGTACGCCCGTTACCGGGTGCATGAACTGTATTCCAGTGGCCGCAAGCATCATCCGATCTGCATACAGTGTTTCCCTAAGGAAGTGATTATGATCTCGATCTCCGTATTTCCGATCCCCCAGAATGGGGTGGAAAATGTGCTTGAAGTGGCGACGGATTTGATGTTTTCGCCCCGTTAGTGGGCGGATGTCTAGTAGTGAATATCTAGCTGTCTCGTATCGGCCAACCGGTGTGTCGATCTCCGTTCGACTAATCACGGAGTATTTCGTCGTTGCTTCCTGTGCCGGTTTGTCTTTGCGGGCTTTGCCGTCGGTTGTTTTATCCAAGCGCTCCTTGAGCGCATGGTCAATAATACCTGGCTCATGGATCCAGCCTCTTACAATAGCTCGATAGGTTTTTGTGATGGAACGAGATTGGAATAGTTCAGAGAGCAACCGCGCAGATGTAGCATCGAGCGCGAAAAGCAGTACCCCCGACGTTCCTTTGTCCAGCCTGTGGATCGTGTAGACTTGTTTATCCAGTTGATTTCGCAAGGTTTGCATGGCAACCACGCGCTCCTGGGCCGCCATTTTGGTGCGATGCACCAACATGCCGGCCGGCTTGTCAACGGCGACTAGAAATTCGTCTTGGTACAGGATATCTAGCGTCACAGGCTATAGATCGATCTCTTTCTTTTTAACTAAGAACAGGCCGTAATGCCCGCCAGTGACCGCGATCAAGCCACTTTTGTAGTAGGGGTAATTACTCCAGGAAACACCCCGGCCACCCACTGGTGAGGTGTCAAAGTAAGCCGTTTCAAAGGGGTTTTCTGGATCTGAAATATCAATAATGCGAAGGCCAGCCCCCGTATTGGACTGGTACATCAAGTCTCCCTTCACGTACAAGTTGTGATCTGTTTCAGTGGTTTCGGCAATGAATTCCCCTGCCAACTCTGGTTCATCCAAGTCAATTAGGTCCCAAATCAGGGTTCGCGTGCCGTCCACCCATCCGTTAGCCTCATCAATTTCATCATTCAAGTAGAAATAGCGATGGTCTTCGGTGAACCATCCCTGATGCGCATAGGCGACGCTAGGGTAGGTGGCCATGGAAACGGAGATGGGGGCATCCTTGTCCGTAACATCTGCAATTGAGATGGCTGTTTCGTTTGAACCGACACAGATTTCATGTCCGTTATAATCTGTATCCGGGCCGCGATAAATGATGCATTGAGCGTCATGCGAATAGCCCGTTCCGCGGCGGCCTGATTCGCCGTCTGAAAAACAACCGGCAAATTTTGGATTGGCAGGCTCTCGAATGTCGATCATATGCAGGCCGCCGCCACATGTCGTCCCACCTGCACTTGAGCCTACGGAATAGGCAAACCCCGTTTCTTCATTAATTACAATATTGTGCGCCGAAAAAATGCCCTCATAGTGGGCCGTTTCGTCAAAAGTGACAAAAGAAGTAACCGTTCTTAACTGCCGTAAATCGAAAATTTGGATGCCATGCTCTCCTGCTCCGTCGGCAACGATATAGGCGTGATCCTTGTAGACCTTCATGTCGCGCCAAACAGCAATGGTTGCCGTTTCGGTCATGGGCAGGACGCCCAAGGGAATTGGGTTGTAGGCATCCGTAACATCCACAAACGACGTACCGTTCGTAAGGCCCACAATAGCATATTCCTTGCCCGTTTCGGGGTCTTCCCATCCCCAAAGGTCATTGGTTCGGATACCTCGGTCAGCTCCAAGATCCTGCATGGATACAAAGGACGTCATATCGACATCTTTGCACGGGAATGCAGCCGCCTGGTTGTCTGTACATTCGACGAGACCTCCGGAAATGGACTCAAATCCATCTACATCATCAAAAAGCGGGTCTCCTTGTACCAGGGTCGAACCCAACAAAAACGGAATAACAGCTCCGGCTCTCACATCATATCCACCTGATCCGACCGCAGCAATGTGATCATTAATAGCCAAACTCGAGCCAAACGTGGCGCCAGAGGGTAATTCTGTAGCAGTTACCATTCGAGTTCCGGTTATTTCTTGGCCATCCATTTCAAATACGAAGGCACCACCGGTTCCTCTACGGCCTCCTCGTCCGGGACTGCCCACCCAAAGTTCTCCACTTCCAAAAGCCACCGAGGACCCAAATTGGTCGCCCAGATTGGAGGAAAATGAAGCAACTCGCCCTGAAAGCGTCCATTCATTTTCGCCTTTAGTGTATAGAAATACCGTCCCCGTGTTGCGATCAAAACCGGGAGAACCGACTGCTAAAACGACCCCATCTGTTGCCAAAGCAGTACCTGTACGCATACCGTCATCGATATACCGCGTACGAAGTGTCGATTCACTGTGAGGCATCCAAACACCCTCTTGCAACTGGTACACGAAAACGGATCCCGTCGCGTCAGAATGATTAGGCGCCCCTACGAATAATTCGTTTCCGATAAATGTCATGCTTGCACCGAACGCAGAATTGACCCCTAATGAATCGAGGCTGACGTCTTGCATATGCTCAAGACCAGTGGTTGTGCGTTGAAATACTGAAACGGTGCCGCTTCGTTCGGCATTTCCGGGATCTGACACAGCTGCAAATTTTTCGCTTATGGATACGACAGTGCCGAAACCTTCATATGAACCGCTAAGCACGTGCTGTTGCGCCCAGTCACCCTCGGTAGTTCTGTTGAAGACCGTGACGGTTTGTTGGAAACTGGATCCGACTATTAAGGCGTCATCTGTGGCTGCAACCGATTGCCCGAAGCCATCTCGCTCGTCGGTGGACAGACCCGAAGACAGTTTTTGAGTCGTTACTCCATTTCCTGAGTCATCTATGTCGAACACATACACAATACCGGGGTGTACTTGGCTTTCACCGTCACCAGCGATGATCTCATGTTGACTGACACTGACCGCATTTCCGAATCTCTGAGCGGCAGCCGGAGAAATGGTCAGTAGGAATAGAAGGGGGAAGATCAGGCGATGCATAGTAGTAGTAAGGTCAGATGTGGATAATGAGGGCGGGTTCAATGCGGGTTCGTTTCTTCTGGCCGACGATGCCGCCCAGGCTTTCTATGTTTTCAAAGCTTTGACGATACCTGAATCCCATAAGAAGGTGTTTTTTGAACAGGTAAGCCATTTCCATTCGGACTAACCCATTTTCATTTGCACCAAATATAATATCGTTCAAAGAATCCATGTTGACACGGTCAAAGACAAATCGGAACTGAAAGGGGAGGGTCGGATCCGTGACGCGAAAGTCGATTTCAAACCATCCGCTTCCTTTGCGGCTCCAAGAGTGTTCAAGACTCCATCTCAGTCGGTAGTGCCGGGTAAACCTGATCTCCATTCCTCCGAAAGAACCAAATTCCACTTTATCTCGGTCCCGAAGTAAATTTCGTTTGGTCTGTATAGCTTCTATTTGAGAATCATCTGCTAGGGTGACGGTGGTTTTTCGAATTCGATCCACTTCATACCGTGAATTGAAATAAGAAGGGAGGTATTCCCGTCCCAAAAGACGCTGCTCAAACCACCCTTTCCATTCAATATGATCCCTCTTTTTGTCGGCTTGAATTCCGATACCAAGGCCACTTCCGAAACCCAAAATATTTCCCATTTCAGCGTAGGCTTCCACCTGGTCAAACCGAGAGGATTTTATGGGCAGGCCCACATCAAACGCAATCATGGTGAGTGGTGAAAGCTGTTCGGTAGATCCGATGCCTAAAGTATCAGCACCGAGCGGGGCTTCATCCCGCACAAAAGCTTTCGCGTTCCTCTGGGAATTGACAAGTCGAGCATCTTCACTCAGATCCCCAGCCAAGGTGAAACCGAAGGACATATTTTGCCTTTTCGAACCGATGTCTGACAGAAAAGGAGAGAAGGAGCCCCTGAAAGCATATACCTCGGGACTGATGATATTGGAAAACAATCCCTCAAACTTCAGGGCCGGTGTCGAGTAGTCTGCCAAGACACCCGTTTCCGGCGTATCTAGACTGAGTGTATTTCTGTATTTATTGACGAACTGACCATATCCGATTTGGGCGAGGTCCAAATCTCCCACACGGATGTAGGATCCCACTGCATCCTTTTCGGAATATTGCAGAAACCGGAGCATAGCCATGAAGTCAGCTAGCTCGTCATAGTCTTCGTCTCTGACACCATTCTGATTCCACCTGTATCTTAGGCGGAGACCTGCTGACAAAATGCCCTTTGAGAACACGGGGGCAAAAACGGATGAAAGATACCGTTCTCCATCTCCGTCTGAATTATCGATAGAGAGTAATCCAATCTCTGTGTCCATTTCGAATGAAAGGGCAGTCAAATCCAGCGTTTCGGGGGTATCGACTACTTGAGATAAGGCCGCTGTTGCAGATCCTAAGCTTAGAATGATGACAAATATGATCTTCACGCTTCGTCTTTTTCCGCTCAGTTTTTAGATCGGTCAACTCCGGAATGTATATATTATTAGCAACAATCGTGACACTAAAATTCCCCTCCAATGAAAAACCTATCCGTGCGCATCGCACTCCTTCTCTTTGTTGCTTCTTTTATCGTCCCGACCGAAGCTCAATCTCAAGGTCTAAAAATTGGCCCACAGTTGGGAATCAACATGGACGGATCCGACCTGTTTCTGGGTCTGGAATCACATTTTGACATTCCGCTTATGGAGCGAGAAGTATGGGGCAATGTGGGATTTGATTTCTATCCGTTTATAGAGGATGAAACGAAAAGTAGTGTGAATGTGGGCGTACTTTTCCCATTCGGCATCGGCCATTTTGAGATTTATGGTGGAGGAGGTCTGGTAGTCTTGCTAGAGTCCTATGATTTGCCTGCGGGAAGCAAGCGAGATGAGACAGACACGGATATTGGATTGAACGTCAAAGCGGGTCTTCTTCTTGGAAGCAGAAGTGCTGAATATCGCCCGTTTATTGAGTTGGATCAAACCATTCTTGGCGCAGGATCCGATTTCCATGCGCGCGTGGGCATTTTTATGGCCATAGGCGGACGGTAGATTTTTTCAGACTTAGTATGAATGCAAAGGGGGCGCGGCTACAAGCCGCGCCCCCTTTTTTATTTGAATCAAAAAAAAACATCCAGTGACGATCTCCTCCAAGACGATTTTCCGTATTGTTAAGTGAACCAAACAGGGATTCCCTTGAAACGCTCTCTCGTTTTTATTGCCGCGCTTATTCTCATTTGTTCTCCTCTTCAGGCACAGGACTTTTCCTTGTTCTCCTATCGGACGGGCGAAATAATGAAGACAGAGGATGACGAATCTGTCAGGATTCAGGAAACTCAGATTCGATTGCCCATCCCCGCCAAAAAACTGGCGACATCAACCTCCATTCAAGGTGCTATCGGTTACCATCACGCGGATTTTGATGACAAACTGTCTTTGTTGAGTGACTCGCCCATTGATGCTTTTCGGGTTGATATTCAGCTCAAGCACCAATTGAACGATGATTGGGACGTTTCGTTAGCTGCTTCGGAGCGGATTAATCGAAACACCGAAACGAACTCAGACAAAAGAGAGGTCTTTTCACAGATTGCGCTTTTTGGCGAAAAGCAAGGGAGCATATCGCGGTGGGTTTTTGGAGTGGTATTTCGCACGCACCTAAGCGCTCCGATCGTGCCAATAGTTGGGATCACAAGGCCCTTGTCGGAAAAATGGGCGTTGGACGCATTGCTACCGGGCCGTCTCCATATTTGGCGTACGATCAAAGAGGACCAATCTCGAATCGGGTTCCACACGATGTACCAGACCCAACCCTTTGTGAATAACCTAGTCTATCTCGAACATCGTACCATGCGTGTTGGAGTAACGGGTGAAGCGCGTGTGTACAGCAACCTATTCTTGCGCGTCGATGCATCGCATACTTTGTTAAATACCTTAGATCTGGAATTTGCCAACGACGAGATTACCCAAGACATAGATAATGGCGTTCTATTCGACGTAGCCCTCCGATATCGAATTCCTTCGAAATGAGAACGGTAGACAGGCCTTGGACGGCAGCATATCCTTGATTATCGTGCCCTAGAGCACTCGTTCGTGTCATGGCGTGCCCTCATGTTCGTACCTGGCAGACGAGCCTGTTTTTTGTCGGAATCAGCTGCTTTTGGAACTGTGGTGAGCCGTCTTACTTAAAGGTCGATCCGATATTTAATCAGCTAGTCTTAATTCGCACCATGCCTCGCATCCGATTTGCTGCTCTGCTCCTTTTACTCTCTCTGGTAACAACCGCAACATGGGCTCAGGAAGAGCAGACCATGGAGGCGATAGAAGCGGCCCCGCTGGATTCCATCCGCAATTGGATGCCCATTTCAGATGTGTTGTTTACTGGTGGTCAAGTAGCCAACGAACAGGTCCCACTACTAGCCGAGAAAGGCGTACAAACGGTCATCAATCTGGCCACCGCTCGCCAAGAGGTAAATGGACAGGAAGGATTCCATGTAGCTTCCGCGGGCATGACGTACGTCAACATTCCTGTGTCATGGCAAAATCCAACATTGGATGATATCGACCAGTTTTTTCGGGTCATGAAAGCCAACGAGGATCGCACCGTGTACGTTCACTGTGTCGCCAACTACCGAGGATCGGTCTTTACGTTTCTGTATCGGGTCTTAGTTGAAGGTGTGCCAGAAGAAGAAGCCAGGCAGGATTTAGAATCTATTTGGAATCCGGCTGAGTCTGATGCTTGGACCGAACTGATCAACAAAGCGCTGAAAAGCCCGCGATTCTAATTCTGCTTAATACCGCGTAGAATCAAGGATAAAAGTCGGGATTAAAGTCCGAAGCATGAATTGCTTCGCATCATAAATGTACTTTATGATGCCTGAGAAGCACTTTCCTAGTCAAGAGCGAGAAAGAGCAAGGAACGTCATTTTTAGAAGTCTTCGGAGCTTCTTTCGTGGTGTCCTAGCGGGCATATCATGTCATCTTGCTGGATTAACAACTTTTGACAGGAGATGTGAAAATGGTAGCGGAGAGACAGTTGGAACTCGGTGACGTGTACTTCAAACGGGAATTAGCAGAGCTATTGGACGAAGATGATTTCTCCCTCGTTCGAGACGGTATTTACAACGGCTAATCTGAGGGTTATACCTTTTTGTTTGTCGACCTGGAGAAAATTGGAGATAAGGACCGCTTCCACCTTGATGATTACTGGTTTCGTTGGGACTCCCAAACCACTCAGCACCTGCATTCGAAAAAGATTCAGGAGATCATTAACGCGGAACGGCAGGTGCACCTTTTCATCCGATTAGTTCAAAAGGTTGAAGGCCAGACTCAACCTTTCGTCTATTGCGGTAGGCTCGCCTATGAGGTTGACATCCCGGATATGATCTCGATGCCAATCCGGATTCTCTTTACCTCACTCGACTTTAATGATAACACCTCAAATGAGCACTTGGAGGCGATCTATCAATGGATGCTTCGCAAGACCGGTAAGACCCCTTCATACATGATTCCACAGGGCGTCCTGTCCGAAAGTCTTGGTGCTCCAGTGGGAGTCCAATAAAGATAGAGCGGTCAGCAGTCGTCGCGTCCTCTTTAGATATGGCTACTTTTTACTACTTTAGTAAATATCGTTATTGAATTATGTACATTCAACGAAAGTAAAGGTTTTCCAGTTATCCCCACTGTAGAGATATTAGTAGTACAGAAACTGAACTAGTATTTAGCTGGGGGTGGGGGTATTGTTAATAAAAGCCTGAGTGGCAAGGGGCTAGCCGGGCTTCTAAAGTTGGTCGTCAAATGACTGAACCAATAATTTTATAAGGAAGATTAATATGATTTTTATGTGCACTTATCAGGTTGACCGAGACAAACAATCTGACACTCAAGCTTTTTTTTCGAGCATGACTGACGAGCAAATTAACGGTGAATTTCCCGCTGGGGTCACGCAAATTGGTCGTTGGCATGATGTTCCAAATGGTAACGGTTGGATCGTAGTCGAGACTGATGATCAAGAGGCGTTAACCACTTGGATAATGGGTTGGTCAGGACAATGTACCTTTCCGACTGTGACCCCAGTGGTAGAGGATGACACTGCTCGAAAGTTAGTAAAGGCGATGCTTGCGTCTCAACAAGGCTAACTAACTGCAACTGATAGGGTTTATATTTGCGTCTGCATTCCGGAGCAGGTGCACCTCTTCATCCGATTAGTACAAAAGGTTGAAGGCCAGACTCAACCATTCGTCTATTGCGGTAGGCTCGCCTATGAGGTTGACGCCCCAGAAATGATCTCGAGGCCAATAAATATCCTCTTCAGGTCACTCGACTTTTACGATACAACATCAAATGAGCACCTGGCGGCGATCTATCAATGAATGCTTCGCAAGACCGGTAAGACCCCTTCATACATGATTCCACAGGGCGTCCTGTCCGAGAGCCTTGGTGCTCCAGTGGGAGTCCAATAAAGATAGAGCGGTCAGGAATAGTCGCGTCCTCGACCAATGCCTTCTGAAGATCGCTAGATGCCATTCTGTACGGTCATCTCTACGATATTACTCTGAACACGGAAGGCTTTCTTCGTTCAAACGATTCCACATCGTCATCAGTTTGTCGGCGAAGTGTTCAACAAGGTCTTGATTCCCGCTAATGGGTCCCTTCGCGATGCTCCATTGGAAAGTGATTTAGAGTTTCCTGATGGTCTCGCCAGTTCGGCATAAAGTGATCCATCAGGCCTTTGAATCGGGCATTGTGTGAGGGCTCGAGGAAATGAACGAGTTCGTGCACGAGTACATATTCGAGACATTCTACCGGCTTTTTAGCCAATTCAGAATTGAGTCGGATCGTTCCCTTGGTGTAGCTACAGCTTCCCCAGCGGGTTTTCATTTTCCGAACGAAAAAACGGTCGACATGAACGTCCATTACGGCTTCCCATTTTTTGATCATTGCGGGAAGGATGGACTTCATTTGATGGCGATACCATGCTTCAATAATCGATTGCCGGCGCTCCTGATCCGTATTGGGTCTGACCTGTAATAGCAGAACGTTGCCTTCTTTGTTGACCTGTGGCGCAGCTACCTCTTCCACAATTTTCAAGGAGCACGATTCTCCCCAAACAAAATGCCTTTCATTCTCGACGTATCGCTTTGGCAATGCTTTAGGTAGGGAGCGTACGATGTGTTGCTTTTTGCGTATCCAATCCTGCCGGGAGACCACAAAATCCCGAATTGTGTTAATACTCATTCTTCTCGGGGCCGAGATGCGAACCACTCCGAATGGTGGATATACTCTGAGGTTCAGGTTCTTGGTTTTTTTAAAGGTGACGTCTACTGAGATGTCGCCGATTTCAAGACTTGTTTGTTTCACTCCGAGCTCCCTTTAACCAGTCACAAAAAAAGTCCCCTGGAATTACTCCTAGGGGACTTTTAAAGATATGCGCGGCCAAATAGAACCGCCAGTGTGCCCGAGACTGGAGTCGAACCAGCACTCCCTTTCGAGAACCGCCCCCTCAAGACGGCGCGTCTACCAATTTCGCCACCCGGGCAGATGGTGCAGCCCGAAGGCTGCCAATTGCATCAACACGCATGTTGGACACAATGTTGTGATCCCGCCAGGGCTCGAACCTGGGACCCTCTGATTAAAAGTCAGATGCTCTGCCAGCTGAGCTACGGGATCGACTTGGAACGCTCTCTCTAGTAAAGACCTTGAAGAGGCGCGCCGGCATAGAACAGAAAATTACGAAAACATCCTGATGGACTCCAACAACTGAGGTTTGAAGGTTCGGTGAGATTGTCAATTTACTTTCCAATCTACCAGAGATCTTTCATCAGGTATCGCATCAACAACCTACCGTGCATGAGGTTCGGCAAAAAGTTGATAAATCCGTTTACCAAATAAATTTCTTTCGGTGAGCAATCGTAAATGAGCTTGCATTCACGGTCGCTTTTTTGATGATCCTCAGTGAAAATAGCCCCAACCAGTCCGTTATTCGCGGTTCCGACGAAGATATCCTGCTCTTCGCCATCCGCACTCACGGTGCTATTCACGTATCCGTAATCTATTGGATAAACGATTTCTTCATATTGTGGATGGACAGAATGAAGGGGCCGATCAATCGTTATGCCCTTGAGACGAATAAATCCTTCCCAAAGCTCCCAGTCTACCCAACCAGCACTATTCATCGTCCTCTGTTGGAATTAACTGAATGTGCAGATCGTTGAGTTGATGGTCATCTACTATGTCAGGGGACTGAACCATCGGTTCCTGAGCACTCTGTGTTTTTGGAAATACTATGACGTCTCGCAATGAAGATGCACCGGTCAGGAGCATGACTATGCGGTCGAGCCCAAATGCGATGCCGCCATGAGGAGGCGCACCGAATCGGAAGGCGTCTAGTAGGAAGCCAAATCGTGCCTGCGCTTCTTCTTCGCCAATCCCTAGGGCATCGAACATCTGACTTTGTACCTCGGGTCGATGGATCCGAATAGAACCGCCCCCGATCTCACTACCGTTCAGCACAATATCGTAGGCCTGCGCGCGGACAGCGCCTGGATCTGTACCCAGTTTGTCCATATCGGCAGCGGCTGGAGAGGTGAATGGGTGATGCATGGCGTGGTAGCGTCCAGCATCTTCGTCGTACTCGAGAAGTGGGAAGTCGGTAACCCAGAGAAAATTCCATGGGCCCTCGGCATTGTCAGAGATCAAGCCAAGATCTCGACCCATTTTGAGTCGAAGGTCTCCGACTTGTTCAAATACCTTAGGAGCCGCGCCGGCCAACACCAAAAGTAGGTCCCCCTTGGAGGCTCCACTCTGGTCGAGGGCTTTCTGAACAAATTCAGTAGGAAGGACTTCGGCTTTGACAGAGGAAAGGACTTCTGATCCATCAGATGGGAGTCGGAAGTGCATCAAGCCACCGGCACCGAGCTTCTTACGTACAAAGTCTTTGTCCAGCTTGTCGAGCTTGCCTCGGCCCGTATCTCCTCCGCCAGGAATAACGATGCCGACGACGGCGCCGCCTTCAGCAATCACAGAATCAAACACCCGGAATCCACATCCTTCAAAAGAGGGGCTAAGGTCATGGAGTTTCATGTCGAAACGAAGGTCCGGCTTGTCGCTTCCGTAGGTTCGGATGGCTGCATCATACGACATGCGAGGAAACGGCAGTTCAAGATCCACTCCTTTGACATCTTTCCAAATGGAGGCTAGCATTCCCTCCGCGGTTGCATAGATGGAGTCTTCTGTTGCGAACGTCATCTCGACGTCGATCTGGGTGAATTCAGGTTGGCGATCGGCGCGTAAATCTTCATCGCGGAAACACTTCACGATCTGAAAGTACCGATCGAATCCTGAGACCATCAGGATTTGCTTGTACGTCTGAGGTGACTGTGGCAAGGCAAAGAATTTGCCAGCATGCACGCGGCTGGGGACGAGATAGTCGCGGGCGCCTTCCGGCGTGGACTTCATCAGGACGGGCGTTTCCACTTCAACGAAGTCTTGCCCGTCATAAAATCGGCGGACGGACTGATAGACTCGATGCCGCAGCAGAACGTTGTTTTTTAGTTCATTACGACGGAGGTCCAGGTAGCGGTACTTGAGCCGAAGGTCATCGGAGGCGTTAGTTTGTTTGCCTTCGTGGACCGAGACCATGAAGGGGAGGGGATCAGCGGAGTTCAACACGATCACGTCTTCAACCATGACCTCAATGGCGGCCGTGGGAAGATCCGTATTACGCGCTTCTACCTCGCGTGCCTTAGCTTTTCCTTTTACGGTTATCACGAATTCATAGCGCAGGTCCTCGGCCACCCGCGTGGCATCCGGAAAGTCCTGCGGATTGAATACGATCTGGGTAATACCGTAACGGTCTCGGAGGTCGACAAAAATGAGTCCGCCGAGGTCGCGCCGTGTATCGACCCACCCTTTCAGGACGATGTCCTGACCGATGTGTTCTGCTCGAAGTGCTCCGCACGTATGTGTGCGTTGGCCGTGGGAGTCAATCTGGAATTGGGAAACGGACATAAAAGACCCGATTAAGGTGTTTTGGGGCGACAAAAACGACAGGATTCAAATATAGGACCTTTCTGACGTCTGGTGGCTGAAAAATTGGTTTAGACAGCGTGCCTCTGAACACCTATCTTCTTCGCAGTCTAATCAGATCCCATCAATTATGTCTCACACAGCCTTGGCGGCCGATAAGAAGTTTTTTGGCCACCCGCGTGGACTCGCCACGTTATTCTTCACAGAGATGTGGGAGCGCTTCAGCTATTATGGCATGCGCGCCCTGCTCATTCTATTCATGACTGCAGCCGTTACCGGCGATAACCCAGGAATGGGGCTGTCAGATGGTACTTCTGCTGCCATTTATGGTCTCTATACGAGTTTAGTGTATCTGCTTGCTTTGCCGGGAGGTTGGGTTGCGGATCAAATATGGGGGCAACAGAAGGCCGTATTCGTAGGTGGTGTTATTATCGCCGCGGGTCACTTCTCCATGGCCATCCCCATGATGGAAACCTTCTTTGTGGGGTTAATCCTGATTGTAATTGGTACTGGGTTGTTGAAACCCAACGTATCGACCGTAGTCGGTGAGCTTTATCCCGAAGGCGGCGCTGAACGCGATGCTGGATTTTCTGTCTATTACATGGGCATCAACCTTGGAGCGTTCCTCGGACCGCTTTTGTGTGGATATTTCGGCGAAGGAATCAACTGGCATTATGGGTTCTCCTTGGCTGGATTCGGAATGGTGCTGGGTCTTGTGCAGTACAAAATGGGTACCAAGTACCTAGGTGACGCCGGTGCACTCAAGTCAACGGATACAGACGAAGAAATCGCTCGTAAAACGAAAAAATTCTATCTGATTTCTGGCGTATCTGCCGCTCTACTTGTGGTATTCGGATATCTCGTATCGAGTGGAGTTCTTGACTTCACGTTGACTGATATCGCTGAAGGCCTTGGATCAAGTATCCTGATCATCGTTGCCGTTTATTTTATCTACCTCATCTTTTTCGGTGGACACACTCAACTCGAGAAAAAGCGGCTTGGTATCATTTTTTGGCTCTTTATTCTGGCCGCCATTTTCTGGTCAGGATTCGAACAAGCCGGTTCCTCGTTGAACCTGTTTGCTGATCGAATGGCGGACCGTTCGTTTGGTGATTGGGAGATGCCTGCCTCTTGGTTGCAATCGGTCAATTCGACGTTCATCATCATCTTTGCTCCGCTCTTTGGATCATTATGGATTACGCTCGCTCGAATCAAGAAGCATCCCTCTTTTCTGGTGAAGTTCGCTCTGGGCCTCTTAGGATTAGGAGCTGGTTTCTTCGTAATCGCATGGGGAGCAGCTAATGCAGAGCCAGGCACAGTAGGAATCACATTCCTGATTGTGACCTACTTCTTGCATACGGTCGGTGAGCTTTGCTTGTCACCCGTTGGCATGTCATCTATTACCAAGTTGGCTCCTGAAGGGCGCGTTGGTCAGATGATGGGTATCTGGTTTGTTGCTACCGCGCTTGGAAACTTGATTGCAGGTCTGGTAGCAGGGGACATTGGCGCCCTTGGATTCGACGGCCTCTTCCAACAGGTTGCTATGATCAGTGCAGGTGCAGGTGTTGTAGCGCTGTTACTCGCATTTCCTCTACGTCGCTTCACCGGCGGTGTAGAGTAAGGGAAACTTGAAATGGCTTGAAGAGAAGAGGGGCGGTGCGCAAAGCGCACCGCCCCTCTTTCATATCATGCCCGATCCGTTCTAGAAGGAGGGGGCGATCCGGAGCCAAAGGGAAGGATTCATGCCCGTTCCCATATTCTTGAGTGGCCACGCCACTTCGAGTCGGAAGGTGCGATCATCAAAGGCGACACCAAAGCCCGCTGAAGAGACCATATCGTCTGTAGAGAACTCATTTTGTCCTGACATATTGGTCCAACCGGCATCAAAGAGGCCAAAAACAGCCACGTCGTCCAAAATGAAATCAAAGATATCTGGATCGAAAAGCATCAGCTCTGCATTGGCAAGTATCATCCGCGACCCCAAGAAGATGTTCTGAGGATACCCGCGGACAGATCCTGTTCCACCAAGCGTGAATGCTTTCTGGACCGGCACGGTGCCTTCCGTAAATCCACCGCGAAGACGAAGATTTAACCCCGCATCTCGAGTGAGTCGAGCATAACCTCGAAGGTCTCCGAGATATCGCGAGAAGTCAAAGTCGCCACCTAAGCCTTGTCCAATTTCAGCTTCCAAACGGAATGCCATTCCACTTGGATGGGAATTAAACGAACGGACCTGGCCGCCTTCGAGCGAGAAGACGAAAGACTTCATGTCGCCCGCAACGATTCCTGGGTTTGGACGGAAATCATCGCCACCAAAAAGAGACCAGTTTACTTCCTTGCTCAAACTTGAATAGGTGTCCGCCCGAAATCCTGCACTCAATTGTGCGAAATGAGTAATCCGCGCAACAGCATAGGCTGTCCATCCTTCCGTCTGGTAGTAATCAAAAAAGTCGTGTTTGAAAAGTGCGGCAGCCGTCGTGTTCTCCGCCCAACTAGACTTCCACAGGTCGTTGGTGTTGGTGTTTACATGATAAGAGCCGCCGAGTTTGAGATCTAGGTCATCATTGTGGTAAGCACGCCCCAGACGCGTCTCAGCGCCTGCCTCCCATCTCCAATCTTCAAGACCTAGCGCATACCCAACCTGACCGAATACACGACCTCGATCATAGCTAGACCAATCTAGCGGTGCTCGCGCAAAGCCAAGAAAGAAACCTTCCACACGGTTATATCTGAACGCTGGAATATTGCGATAAATACCTTGTTCTCTAAAGGGCCAACGATGAGTGAATTCGCCTACATATGTTGAGGCGTCACTGTGCCAGCGATCCGTATTGGGGAAACGATGTGCTTTACGGTCTTCTTTTTCCCACTCATTATCCTCGTCCCACCAGTCATCATCTTTACTAATGATTTTAACCTTGGATGAGCCTTTTCTGATTTCGTAGCTATCTTTGGAACTGCGACGGATCCGGGTGTCGCTGCCGGCCTCGTCGATGGCCTTCTCAAGGTCGTCCAAGACTTCGTCCAGCCTCTCAGCAAGATTGTCTTCACCTCGACGTTCCAATGAGCGCGAAATGCTGCGCAATTCGCGCTCCACATCTTTCAAGATTGCAACGAGGTCCTCGTCAGAACTATTCGACCTGAATCCTCCGGTAACTGGACCCGACATGGATAGTCGGTCACTGATAGATAAGATCTGGTTCGAAATAGGATCTGATGCGTGACGTTGAGTAACGTCCTGTAGAAGGCCCACTACACGTTGAACCGTATACACTACGGATTCATATTCGGGTGGTACGGTAGACGCGACGCGCTCCTGTGCGTTGGCAGGTTGCTGAACGAAAATGGCAGCAATTAAAGCGATGGCGGTAAAAGTCCGTTTCATACGTAAAATCCCTTGGATTCCCCTTATTGAACTGTGCTCTCATGGTCTAGCCGAACTCAAACGCTCAGACGTCACATGGAAGAACACGCAACATTTCATGCGTGTCGGGCTCAATACGTTTCACCTTGACAGACTGTTACAAACTTGAAAAGCATTAGTCATCCAATGCCCGTATTCTTCGGCGAACTCTACCGGAAGGATCGATTAGAATATGAGTCTTAAGAAAAAAGCAAAGAAAGCAATCTGGAAACTAGGATTGGACCTGGTTTCCTTTTCTCCGACTAAGCACCCGTTGGCGCGGCGGCGGCACATTCTAGCGCATCGCCAGATTGGCTTGGTGCTAGATGTTGGAGCCAATACCGGTCAGTACGCCCAACAACTTCGAAATGACTTGGGATTCACAGGGCGAATAGTGTCCTTTGAGCCCCTTCTTGATGCGCACATTGCGCTTGAACAGGCATCTAAAAACGATGCGAAGTGGCAAACGTTTAACTTTGCACTCGGCGATGAAAACAAGTCGTTAGATATTAATCGGGCTAATAACTCACAGAGCAGTTCTCTTCTTGAGATGATGCCTGCTCATGTGGAATCGGCACCACAGTCCGCCTACGTGGGGAAGGAAACGGTTCAGGTCAGGACGCTGGATTCCGTGTTTTCGGAAATAAAGTCGACCGGTGAACAGATCCTATTGAAGATCGATGCGCAAGGCTATGAACGAAATGTCCTGGAAGGTGCTTCGGCATCCCTTGAACACATTGATCTTCTTCAAATTGAGTTATCTCTGGTATCCCTATACAAAGGGGAAGACCTTATCGAGGATATGATTCAGTATCTAAGAACACTGGGATATGACTTGATTGCACTCGAAGATTCTGGATTCTCCGATCCTGTTTCAGGTCACATGATGCAAGTGGACGGTATTTTCAGCAGAAAGTGAATCTGCGGCCAACGTGTTCAAGATTCAACGGAATGAAACGCTTCTGAAGAAGAGCTAGATCGCAGAAGGCGAATCATGATGCGCGGAATGAGCGCGGGTTTGCGTCCTCTTCTTTTCATGGCCGTGGTCGCAGACTCAAAAAGCCCATGAACAAATCGGTCCAGTGTCCAATCTTTCATGATCTCTCTGGATCGAGCGCCTGCGCTTTTTCTAAAAGAAGCATCTTCGGAAAGTTTAACCATGTGCTGGGCCAACTGCTGCGCATCGTCCGGATGGAAGGTGAAACCATTCTGCCCTTCATCGACTAGGTCTTTGTGGCAACCTGTGCCCGTAGAAATCACGACTGGAAGCCCCGCCGCCATCGCTTCATTTACAACCATGGCCCATGTATCAATGCGAGCTGGGTGCACAAAAAATGCGGCCCGGTGATAGTAATGGGGAAGGTCATCTATTTGTCTAAAACCAGCAAGCTCAATTCCATCGACTTGATGCGCTTCGATCCATGCCTCAATGGCTGGTCTCAACGCCCCGTCACCCAGCATGATCATGCGATACGGGTGCGGGGTTAATGCACGATAGCTTGCATAGGCTTCGAGCAAGCAGAACAGGTTCTTCCTTTTTAGAAAACGATTGGATGCCAGAATGAAGGGACGGTCATTGCTTAAACCGGGAAGGTTGGTGCCGGCGGAATCAGGCGTGGTGGCAAAGAAATCATTGTCTACCACGTTGTAACCCAACGAAATGTGCTCTGAACTAAATCCAAGGTCTTCGAAATAGGCCTTTTGAGGTGTTCCAGCCAATAACGCAGCATCAAACTCCCCAATTAAGCGGGATTTTAGCAGCTCCTTCCATGGCGATCTTTTTGCGTCATCTGCCTTGGAATTGGTCATTACAATCGATGCTTTACCGTGGTCTTTGCACCATTCTAAACAGGCGCGGGAATCAGGCAACGAATACGTGTGAATGGCCACAACATCCGGGTTGAGTTCATTCAGTTTGGCGATGACCGCATCGTGCATTTCGGTCGGGGAAATATCTTCAAATGGTCGGTCTACGAACACTTGTTGACGATCAAAGGGCGTTTCTCCATCTTCGACCTTCCATTCATACAGGCCCGACTTAGCCGCAGTCTCTAAAGCAATAAATTCTATGTTCCGAGCAGAACAGGCTTTGTGTGCAGCGTGGAGTCGCGCCAAATGATAGGGTCCGAACCGGGGCCACTGGACGCAAATTTTCTCGATTCCGGTGAGGTCAATCTGAGCCATGTGCGGTGGAAAATATGGTTTGGGCAAAGGTAAGAGGCGTATTAAGCGCGGCGAAATCAGCGGCTCTCAACGCGTCGAAAGCTAGGTCAAAAGCCGGCATTTCTCCATCCAACACCTTGGAAAATGCATGCGCTAACGCGTGTTCAGATGTCGTGTCTACATCCATTCCGAGCTTGTTTGATCGAATGTTATGACCCACCAATCCGAAATCAGATCCAATTACGGGTATTCCGGCCGCTGCAGCGCGCAACAGGATTCCACTGGAACCCGTGTGCTTCTGGTAGGCCACCAAAGCGACGTCGGAGCCCTCGAATAAGGTGGTCATATGTGCGTCAGGCACGTATCCTGGCTCATAGATGATTCGAATGGACTGCTTGGAGGCAGAAATGGCTTGGTCAATAGCCTCTTTTTCGCCCGTACCTGTTTTGCCGGCAATGATTAAAACCAGCTTCAAGCGTTGAGTCTCCGTGAGTTGATCTAGTGCGCCTAGAACCTTGAAAACGCCTTTTCTAGCGCTCAAGGATCCGAAAAGAAGCATGGCCAGCTGATGGTCTTCAAGCTGATGGTCTTTTCGGAAGTCGTAGCGAGAAACACTTGAGGGCTGGATATCTATCCCATCAGGTAGGAAAACTGCTTTTTCCGCCTTGTTTAGTGCATTAATGGAATCCACCGCCAGTGGATTCAAACAAAAAACCTTTTGAAGCTGTCCAGCACGAAGCGCTCTCTTTAGCATCACCATCTTTCGCCATCGTCGGACAATCGATGAAAAACCAGAGGCAGCATGGTGAAGGTCGGGTCGAAAGAAAATGCCAGAGACCTCGATGTTATTGGCCCTTAATACTCTATTGAGTGAGGCGATAGCCAACTGCGCATGGTCCCAGAATAGGCATACGATGTGGGAGGGGTTCAAGCTAACGGCTTCTTGCAGCGCCACTTTGTGCGCGCTATTCGCCTGAATCATTCCCTTTAACCCAATATTTCCCCCGGAAGCAGAGGCTGACGCTGATAGGGTCTTCCACTGAATCGAATCTACGTGGCGAAACTCATCAATTGCCTTTGAATGGTTTTCCAGAAAGGGTTCAGAAACCAACACGGTCAGTTTTCCAGCAAGTGCTGTATCCGCCCAATATCGACACAGCATTTGGATATAGGACAGATGATGCCCTCTGTGATACAGATCCAAAAGTACAATATGAGGTGAGGATGCGGACATGAATCATATCCTCACTGATCGGCGATGCAGGGAATACGAACCACCAACTAATCCTGTCATAACGGCAAATATGAACATCGGATCATTGATGTAAAAAGGGTTAGAGGTTAAAGCAGAAATAGAGAACGCTGCAAAAGAGCCTATAACGGCAAGGCATACGATGGAGGGCAACTGCCAGTTTTCACTTTTTTTAATAACCAGGTATCCTCGGCGGAGTGTTATTCCGAGAAAGGAAAAGAACAGGGTCGGTCCCCAGATACCAAACTTGAACCAAAGTGAGATATACCCATTGTGGACGAACGCTTTCACCTTTGACCAGTCATAAATAATATCAAAAACACGATAGGGGACGCCCATTCCATACCCAAGGATGGGGTTGAATTTGATTTTATCCCAAACTGCTCCCGTTTCAATTAAGCGGTTCACAAGAGAAATATCTTTCGAGGATGCCGTGGCAATGGAAAGGAATCGATCCAAAAGGCCACTTACGATTAGAATGACGAAATCACCAAAGAAAAGTAGGGCCAACCCTAACAAGCTAAATCCGATCAATAGTCCGGTGCTGACCATTTGAATCTTTTTCTGAAGTGGAATAAGCAGGAATAGGATGCCTGATCCAAACAGAAACGCCGCCCAGTATCCTCTACTTTGAGTGAGTATGAGGCCACCAAGGAAGAGGGCCAGGAATCCTGCTATGATGACCTTTTGCTTAGTCCCTTTCACAAATAGCATGGATGAGAGCGAGAAAAATGCAGGGACCATAAGCAAGCCTTCATTCGTGACCACGCGCCCGCGTGTGACTTCCCATGCGTAGGAAGCGTCCGTCAGAATCTGGCGATAGCCCAGCATATTTCGGGTCAGTACAAAGAGGCCGACAAATAGGACGACTCCGACCATGACTTTTAGTCCGGAAGGATATCGCTCAACAGCGTCTTTAACTGGAAAATAGAAGGTCAATAAGGACAGCGAGATCAACTCGCCAATATAGCCTTTGATGGAGCCTCCCATGATCATCGTGAGAGGTAGGGATAGCACGACCAAGACGAGAAAAGTGAGGAGTAAGCGGTCTTCATGACGACTGAAGATGCGTTTTCCTTCCAGAATCCAACGGGTAAAGAACCAATGGGCTAAGAAAGAGAGGTAATAGAGGCCATAAATCACTTCTGTAAGCTGTATGCCTTCCTCAAAGTCGGCTATCAGGACAAAGAGACACAACACTACCGTTAGGTTCAACAGAGGCTTAGTAAACAGCCACAACCCAGCAATTCCCACTAGGAAGACCACGGGCACCACAGGAATGAGCCAGGAGGCTTTCAGGGTGATCATGAAGATCAGCAGCAGGCCGAATCCGAAGGCGGCCCACAGCAGGAAGGAGCCCCATCCTGTTAACCAATTATCAGATGGGCCCGCAAGAGATATGGACCGGGGAGTGCCCACTATGCAGATGCTTCTCTAATTCTAGAAGCAAACCGAGGGCTGTTACGTTTCCACCAATCGAGTAGCAAGACAAAGACCAGAGCTAAAATGAAAGCCGATAAGGTCGCTCCGATGACAATGATCATACGTTTCGGTTTCGCTTTTTCGAATGGAGCTACGGCCGCATCAACAACTTGAAGGGTTTCGGACTGCCGCTCTTCTTCAAATCGTGCTTGCTCTAACATGGGAGCTACCAACTCAAGAATACGTTCTTGGATGGTGCGTTCCATGGTTAGGTTCAAGAACTGCCGTACCATTTCAGGAGCTTCTTCTTGGGATACGGGCATGACCATTTCGCGTCCATCCAGTGCATCTTGAAACGATTGGTTTGCCGCTTCAACCATGGACTGCATGTTTTTGACTTGCTGATTGCCCTCTCCAAATTGAGCCCTCATTCCATTTAACTGGATCTCATACTGCAGTGTGCTTGCTCTCAATTCAGCCAACTGGGAGAAATAGGCTTCCGTCTGGGCCTCTAGATCAATGACGCCATACTTTCTTTGAAACGAGGCTAACGAATCTAGCATAGCGCCGCGCTCTTCTTCGGCTAGATCATATCGGCTTTCAACAAAGGCTCTGAAGTTACCGGCCGTTTGACGAGTCAATCGGTTGTTTTCTTCATCCAACAGCTCAATAAAATAGTTGGAGATGTCTGCGGCCCGTTGTGCATCCTGATCGAATACTTCGATGGACATAAAATCGTATTCATCATCAATGACGAATTCAATATTGTCAGCAAGCGCGGAGAGCGCTTCCTCTGAAGCAAATTCCTCCTCGGCTAAGTCGTACACATTGATGAGATCAAATCGCTCAACAATCTGCTCTTTGACCGCGCGGCTGTGTAAGATGGCCATATAGCGCACGTAGTCTCCGCCACCACCGCCAAGAAGAGATTCTGCTGCGGAGGAAAGGTCTCCTAGCAGCGCGGACGCAATGCCGCTGCCACCTGAGTTCGGAAGAAGAAGCCTCGAACTGGCTTTGTACCAGACGGGTAGCATGAGGCTAATGACGACTGAAACGACAGCCATTACTCCCGTAACGATGATGATGAAGCGGCGCCAACGAAACAGGACACCTAGCATGTGCCACCATGTGTCGTCAACATTAGTTGTGTTCTGATCGTTCATGTCAGTTTCGACGAATGCTGATGATTAAGGTAAGTACGGTAGCAAGCGTTCCGATGCTTTGCACCACGGCTTGAATGACCCGGATTCGCTGGTCTGCCCTGATGCGATCTTGCTCCATAATGAGGCGAGCCATTTCCGGGGAGCTGGCAATTCCTCCTGTACGGTCGACAAAAATCACATCTCCGGATTGAACCGGGACGGTAGTGTCTATTGAATACGTTCCAGTCGCTGGATTCACGACGAAGGTCGTTTCAGCGTGCTCATTCACCCCACCCGCCTTGGCAGCAAAATAGGCAGCCGTATGACCGGGCTCGAACGTGAGATAGCCAGGGTTATTTACCTGGCCGAAGACGTAAACCGTATTCAAATCTTTTGGAATGACAATACGATCGTCTGCTTGTAGAACGACAGCATCTCCATCCCCCAGTGCCGCCTCGATATCCACAGAAACGCGATTTTGTAATCGCATTTCCTGCGCGAAATAGGAGCGGCTCAGAAAGTCCATATCGGTAAGGCGAAGTTGCTGAAGAATGGCGAGCGTATCCGCTTGTGCCATCATTTCCATCAATGCATACGGGCTTTCAAAACGGTCAAGCGCTGAGTTGTCTCTTGGGTCCGGGAGCGCGCGGCGCTCAAGAAAAGCACCTCGCAAAAGGGCACCTTCAGAAGCGCCACCGGCCATCTGAACGATTTCCTTTAACGTTGTTTTCCCATCAATAATGGGATATTCACCTGGATAGTCGAGGTGGCCTTCAATTTTTACGGTTGCTCGCTTGTCTACTTGCTCTGCAACTGAAACGGCATCCGTTGCTTGGAGTGCAAAGTCGCTCGTGCTCGCGATCTCTGCTGTAAACAAAAATGAATCTGGCCCATCATCTCCCATGCGAACCACTCGAACGGAACGAACGCTTCCGTCTAGTTGAATACCACCGGCAAGCTGGATCAGGTCGGCAAGCGTATCACCGTTCTTGAAATCATAGGCGCCCGGGTAAGGGATATGACCACCGATGGTGATACTCGAGTACTTGGTGTTTAAAGCAGGAACGTGAATCACGTCGCCGTCTCGTAGAAACGGATTGGCGTCAGAATTTCCTGCTGAGTAGTACTTCACGAGGTCTACAGCCGATGTAGTCCCGTCAACATGCCGGAGCTCAATATTTCTTAGAGATGGACGAAATTGCGGATTAGCTACGGCAAAAGAGCTGGTGTCTGCAAAGGCAAATTCCAACACGCTGGAAACTCGGGCAACGGGAAGAGCCATGTAGCGTCCGGGCGTAGGTACCGCGCCCGATACGTGAACGTAGAATTGTCGTGACTGGGCGAGTGCGATGTCCACTGAAGCCTCCCCGAACGACGTGGACATGGCCTCCATCATCACCACTCTGGCCTCACCTAGCGTTAAACCGCCGATAATAACTGCGCCGGCATCTGGCAGCACGATTCGACCATCTAGGCCGACTACTGCAGGGGATGGTATCGCTTGACCGGACACAGAAATCGAAAAGTGATCACCAGGTCCTACGATATAGACCGTCTCATCTACCGTTCCCTCAAGCGGAATAGCCGATGCGCTCATCACGCCTTCTGCCATTTTTTGCTGCAGGAGTAGCAGGGGGTTGGATTGAGATCGATCGGATGATAGTCCGTTCTGACCTGCAATCTGGGCTGAAGCCGTTCCGGGAAACAGAAACAGGGCTGTCAGAGAGATGACGATTGCCAGTACTCGATGAGTCTGGGAAAAAATGGTATTGAACATATGGAATGTGCTCACTCGCTTACTCGTTGCGACTCTAATGTCAATTCTTCGCTTCTGGCCTTCGACGCCGCCCGAGAAAAACGGCGCGGGGTCATCAAGGACGGTTAAAACAGAAACTGGTAGCGATAAGAAATAGGCAGCTAAGCGAATTCCGGTGAGTTCCGGTAGGAGCTAACGAAAGAAATGGTCTATTTTGCGCTAAACTAAGGCAAACACCACGTGTACGCAATCCGGAAACAGACACTTCAACATGTTGACGCTTAAGGCCTTTGCCAAAATTAATCTTGGACTGCACGTCCTAAGGAAGCGGGAAGATGGGTTTCATGACCTAGAAACCGTGTTTTTGAAGGTGGGATGGCACGATGAGCTCACTTTTTCTTCTTCCAATTTGATTCAAATGACCTGTTCAAATCGGGATTTACGAATTGATGATGGAAATCTATGTATTCAAGCGGCCAGGGCTTTAGCCCTGGCCGCAGGCTGTGCTAAGGGAGTACAAATCCATTTGGATAAAACCTTACCCTTTGGTGCAGGCCTCGGAGGAGGATCCAGTGATGCCGCTTTAACACTGCAAGCGTGCAAGTCGTTGTGGCGCGTAGACAGTGAGTTAGGTCCACTAGCAGCTCATCTCGGATCTGATGTTCCCTTTTTTCTCGGTGATTCTATCGCGTTTGGAGAGGGAAGGGGAGAAGTGCTGTCGGTGATGTCCGAACCAGCGGCTCTTCGCGATGCCCATCTAATGATTGTCGTCCCAGACGTAGCCGTGTCAACTATGGACGCTTACTCGAATATCCGTCCTCGACTGGGAGCGGTGGATATGAACGAGTTGGTGACTACTGGCTCTCTAGATGATTGGCGCCGGGAGTTGGTCAATCACTTCGAAGAGAGTGTTTTTTCAGCGTTTCCTCAAGTGGCTGCTCTAAAAGCTACTGTGTACAAACGCGGAGCAGCCTATGCATCCATGAGCGGCAGCGGATCGGCCGTCTTCGGCCTCTTTGAATCTGCAGACCAAGCAAAACAATCCGTATCAGCCATCTTAAAGGAGCACCCCACCTATCAGGGATGGACCGGCCCCGCACTTTTATAGTTGCCCTACCAGTCTAGGCGGCCTCGTCTCCTCGGCCGCTCGTTGGTATTAAGACTATCTGATTGGAGAGGGTCATTTTCCAGGTTTGCTCCGAATCGCTCGGGTGCAGGAAACCTGCTATCTTTCGATATGAAGGTATCCTCTTCGTCTGTAATGCCGCGCATGAATCCGCCAACGACGTGCAATGCTGTATGAGCTCCCTGGCCCCACCATTCCGTCCTGAATCGAAAAACCGGATCATTGAATCCCACCCAGCTTCCCATCACGAGGTCTGGATGCATCATCATAAACCAGGTGTCAGCAGAGTTCTGCGTGGTGCCCGTTTTCCCAGCAATGTCATATTCCCCCATTTTATACTCAGCAACCATACGTACGCCGGATCCACCGTTCATGCGAATAACCGCGCGCATCATATCTACCATCGTATAAGCCGTTGCCTCGGACAAAGCCTCACTGGGGCTCGGTTGAGCTTCGAATAACAGATTCCCCATGCGGTCTTCAATACGCCAGATCAACGTGGGACTATAGAGTAATCCTCCATTGGCAAACGTGCTGTAGGCCGAGGTCATCTCAAGCAGTTTCACATCACTCGTGCCTAGCGCTAGCGAGTACACTTCATCAAGAGAACTCGTGATACCCATTCGGCGGGCATAAAAAGCAGCTTCTGAGGGACCTACCTGTTCAATAAGCTGGGCTGTAATCGTGTTTTTAGATCGGGCCAGACCCTCTCGTAAGGTCATGGGCAACCCCGACATATCGCCCGAATTACCAGGACTCCAGACGTTGCCAATATCGTCAACTATATGGACGGAGTCATCGACAAACGTTTCGTACGGAGACCACCCGTTATCGATGGCGGCTGTATAAACGAACGGTTTAAATGTCGATCCCGGTTGGCGTTCAGCAATAGAAACATGGTCATACCAGTCTTTGCCCAGTTCGCGCCCTCCAATCCATGCTTTTATAAAACCGGTTTGAGGGTCCATGGCCACAAACCCGGTTTCTAGCCTAGTTTTTTCTGATTTGACCGAGTCTAGGAAAGCCGCATCTGCAAGCAATTCCCTGGTCAATTCCGCTCGGTCCTGTCCTCTTTGAATCGCTCGGCGATATCGATCGGTATTACGTACTAGATTTTGGAGCAACGTGGGCTGTTTCTTCCAAAAACCGGACCACGGCTCGATATCAAGCTCCTTGTAATCACAGGAGCTAATGCTCCACACACGCTCATCCGTTCCGACGTCACTCCATTCCCAATCAGCAACAGCTTCCAAACACGGAAGTACAGAATCTACTGCGGCCTGTGCCATGGCCTGCATGCGCGAATCCAACGTCGTGTAGGCGATTAAACCATCATCGTAAATGTCCAGTCCGGTCTGTTCTGCAAAGACGACCAATTCCTTGCGGACCGCCTCCGCAAAATGGGGAGCAATACTTTTAGTGATTGCGCTCGACTGGTAAACCGCCCCAACTGAATCCGCTCGATGCTCTTCCAAAAATGATGCGTCCAGCAGATCTCTCTTGATCATCTGGGCCAAGACTGTATTGCGTCGCTGCCGGGAACGTTCTGGCCTTCTAATCGGATTGTACATGGTGATTCCCTTGAGCATCCCCACCAGTGTGGCACTTTCGAGTTCGTTTAGATCGATAGGATCTTTTCCATAAAAAACTCTGGAAGCCGCTTCAATTCCCCATGCATTGTAGGGGAATTCTACCGTATTGAGATACATCTCAATAATCTCAGGTTTGGTATACCGACGTTCTAATTGAACAGCGGTTACCATTTCCTTGAGTTTCCTACCAACGGTTTGCTCTTTACCTATCCGCTTGTTGTACAGGTTGCGGGCTAATTGCTGTGAGAGCGTTGAGCCGCCCTGAACGGCATATCCGGGGATATTCAGTTTGGCCAAGACGGTTTGGCCTACCGAGGAGACGGTGCGGAATATGTCCATTCCCCAATGCTCAAAAAATCGATGGTCTTCTGTGGCCCATAACGCGTTGATGACATGGGGGCTAATCGTGTCATAGGTGGCCCAAGATCGGTTTTGCCGTGCATAGCGCGCTAGTTCAACACCGTCCGCCGTGTAGGCAATCGTGGCAAGCTGAAATTCGGGGTTTTCGATTTCGGTGAGTGGAGGTAACTCATCGATCAAGGAAACAAAATACCCACCTAATCCAAGCGTAAAGGCGAGCATGAGCCCTATGAGGCATGATAGAATAGTGGCAGCCTGGACTTTGCGCTCATCACTAAATCGTCTTCGCCAAAAGCGGACCACGAAGAATTTCGACGGTTTGCCACTTCTGGCTCCGACGTCTTTGAAGTACGTATTTAACTCCTCATCGGAGTATTGCCATTCAGACATTAGGACCTTCGGGCTACTGGGTTTTTTCCTATTGCTCAAACGTCAGAACTGCCAGAAATGTTGTCTCTGGAGGAAAAATCTACTTCCAAAATCAAATTGGACCCTGTATTTGTCCATTTGAGCAGTGAAATACGGTCTGAAACCGTTAAAAACGTTCGGCTTTGATACCAGTCGCCTGTATTGGCATAGACGCCATCCGGTGAACGAGTTAAGGACGCTTGGTGGCAATGCCCCATAACCACAAGATGTGCTCGGTGCGACTTCAAGACGGATAGCGCATGATCATGCATTTGTTTGGCCGTCTCAGGGTCCGGATCCGAATTGGAAAACCTCCGAGAAACCCATGCGGCTAGTCGATGCCCTAGGCCAAATGGTAATCCAAGCGTGTAGAGATGAAAGGTGAGTCGGTGATCCGAAATGATTCGCCCCCAGCGTGTTGGCCACGAATTTGAAACGGATCGATCTCCGTGCTCCAGCCATATTTGGTTACCCCCATGAGAATCGACCGTAGAGGTTCGATGAACTGGAATGCCCAACGTATTTTCTATATGAGAGGAGTGCCAACGGTCATGATTTCCCTGATAATAGCTTACCCTCAGGCCCGACTCCTGTAGATTGAGTGCCATATCGGTCCAGAGGTGTACATTTCTGGGAATTCTACCGGGATACTCAATAAAAGCGTCAAACGTGTCTCCCAAGAATACCACATGCTCGAGTTCGGGCGAAAACGAATCGATACAGGTTTGTAAGTCGCTTAAGCTAGCCTGATCCGTTGCAGGATCTTTCCCTAGATGCAGATCGGATACGAGTAGAATCACTGTCCGTTTGAGCTGAACGATTGAATGGGAAGAGGCACTGATTGGCGAGGGGACATCCTCGATGGGGGTATTTTAGGAATGGATGAATCAACTTCACCCTTCTCCCTAGGTACAGGTCTAGAATATACTGGTTTCTTCGGGTACACATATCCCTCTGGCGCCGAGAATCGGCTTCTTTTCAAATACGGCCCCGGTCCGCTTGTAGCCTGCTTCATAAAATCACCTACGAGCAGTAGCGCATTGTGTCCGCCCTGTCCCCAGTAGTTCGATTGAAATGCAATGCGTTGGTCGTTAAATCCAACCCATGCTCCAGTCACGAGATCGGGATGCATGAGCACAAACCACCCATCTGCATTATTCTGAGTCGTACCCGTTTTGCCGGCCAGATCGCCCCGAATTCCGAATTTACTGCGCATGAAACTACCCGTACCTCCATCAACTACCTGCCGAAGCATGTCAATTATCGTGTATGAGGTTTTGCTACTTAGAGCCCGGGTTGGACTGGATGGGAAAGTACCAACTACGTTGCCTTCGCGATCTAGAATCGATGTAATAACGGACACGTTTTTTCTCTTTCCATAATCAGCAAAGGTTGCGTAGGAGCTGACCATTTCGAGCAATGTAGTCTCGCTTGTGCCCAGTGCGATAGACGGAACTGGCTTCATAGGAGACGAAACGCCCATTTTTTTTGCAAGATCAACGACGCGCTTTGCACCAACTCTACTTATTAAGTGTGCTGAAACGGTGTTTTTAGACCAGGCTAAACCTTGACGAAGAGATACCAACCGGCCACTGGCCCCGCCGCCTGAGTTCGTTGGCCTCCATCTTTCGCCACGTGCATTCGTCGAAAAGGTCTTGAGTTGATCTTCGACCATGTAATGAGGTGAGAACCCGCGCTCGAGAGCCACCGCATAAACAAAGGGTTTGAAAATGGAGCCGGGCTGCCGACGGGCAGATGCTACTTTATCGAATTGGTCTTTTCTGAAATCCCGACCGCCTACCCAGGCTTTCACTTGACCAGATCGTGGGTCAATGGCTACAAAGCCTGCTTCCAACTGGGTTGCGCTCTGACGAACCTCTGACACAAACTGGTTATCTGTTCGAAGCGCCAATAGAATGTTGTAATCCGTCTGGCCTTGTTTAGCTAGAACGCGATACGGCTCGGTCTTGCGAAGCAAGTCATCTTCAATAGATTTTCGGGAGCGCCAGAATCGTCCATTGACTGATGATCCGGAGGTGCCAAATTCTCTGGTGATGATGTTTTGCAGTTCTGGGTCTGACGGGCGACGGCGAGCGTAGCCATCTTCTGAAGTTCAGGATCTAGGGTAGTGTGAATCGTCAGTCCATCTTCTTTTAGGTTGTACCCATTCTCCGTCGCCCATTTCTCGGCTTCTCTTCGGACATAATTGACATATTGAGGAGCAATGGACTCTGCAGGGTCATAAATGGACGGTTTTAACCCGAGGGGTCTACTCTTTGCATCTAGGGCCGCAGATGCAGAGATCATTTCGAGATCTTGCATTCTCGTGATCACCACATTTCGACGCTGTTTGGCGAGTGTAGCATTACGAAAGGGGTCATATCGGGAGGGACCCTTCAGTAGGCCAATCAATAAGGCCGCTTGGTGTAATTCGAGATCAGATGCTTTTTGGGAAAAGAAACGTTGGGCTGCGGCTTCAATTCCAAAACTGTTATGCCCGAAAGCCACCGTGTTTAAGTACCACTCCAAGGTGACTTCCTTCGGATACCGTTCAGAAATGCGTCTAGCCATTAGCAACTCTCTGACTTTTCGGTCCGCCATTCTTGGGGCTCGAACCTCCGAGAAAATATTTCTGGCGAGCTGCATCGGGATAGTTGAAGCACCCTCTGGATCTCCCTGAAGAGTCTTCCACGCAGCGCCGGCAATTCGCTTGTAATCAACCCCATTATGCTCCAGGTAACGATGATCTTCAGCTGCCAATAGGGTTTTCAAGACCAGAGAGCCCATTTCTGCCGAAGTGATTGATGTGCGTCGCTCTCCAAAAACAGATCCGAGCTCGCTACCGTCAGCGGCCAGTATCGTGGAAGTCTGAGAGAGTAAAGCACCTGGATTATCGGGCAGAAGAGGCAGCGAATTACGCTGCTCTAGAACGTATTGAACGATACCAATCGTACCTGCGATGATCATGACCGTAGTTAGAAGGGCAAGCCTTCGCAATACGTTGGACTTTTTCGAGGAAGACGGAACGTTGAGTGGCGCGGATATGGATTCCGAGTCAGGATGAACCCAGTTGTGGAGCGGCTCAAAGACGAACTGTGGCTGTAATGAAACCGGTACGGACGCGCCATCTCCGGACGTGTATGCGCCGGATCGACGGCCCTCCACATGCTGCGCCGTCGTCGGGTTCTCCGGGCGCGGGACATGAATGGGATGAAATGTGGGAATGACGTTTTTTTCCCTCACAAAACCTGCACGTTTCGTAACTGAAATAGAAGCTGATTTTCTTGGAATCGGCTTCCAGTTGTTTGCAGGGGATGTCCAGCGAGAAACTTGGCCCCACTGAGGCCAGGCTCGCACTTCTTCGACAAGCAACAAGGAACGTGGCGCGTGTGCACCATAGATCTCGTCCGTAGGAGACGAAGACCCGTCCGATACTTCTTGCGTGTCGACTAAGGAATCCCCAAATGTCTTTACGGCAGGTTTCACCTTTTTCGCGGTGTGGTCTGATGGAATCTAGCAACTGACATAACAATCCCTATTGCTTTCACTGTAAAAAAGGTGGAATCTGTTTTAAATTTTCTCCCGGGTCTTCTGTAAATGAGAAGAGAACTAATCGGTCGGATGCCGGTATTTGCACGCGCCCAGAACCCGTCTCATCGCTTTTATTTGTATGAATCAAGGCTCCTATCAACCTCCGACCCGCTTTTCGGTCTTCCCACCGGTAATCAAGAATCTCTTGATTCTGAATGGGCTCTTTTTCATGGCCCAGATCGTCTCGGAAACCAACCAGACGTTGATCTACTGGATGGGCTTGTGGCCTATTGGTGACGCACCGATTCCGCTCGGTCAATTTTGGCCATGGCAGCTGATTTCTTACTCGTTTCTGCACGGCAATTTTACCCATCTCCTCTTCAATATGTTTGCCTTGTGGATGTTTGGCGTTCAGATTGAAAACACGTGGGGATCGCAACGCTTTACCGTCTTTTATTTTGTTTGCGTAATTGGAGCAGCTATGCTTCAGTTGATTGTAGCTTCGACAGGTGCGGGTTGGTATCCGACCATCGGGGCATCTGGCGGAGTTTTTGGCCTATTGTTGGCATTTGGAATGATGTTTCCAGACCAGCCTATTTACTTGTATTTCCTTTTTCCCGTCAAAGCGAAGTGGTTTGTCATTGGCTACGGTCTGATTGAACTGTTTGGCGGCGTGACGGGATCGAGTACAGTAGCCCATTTTGCCCACCTTGGCGGGATGCTTTTCGGCTTTCTCTTGATTCAATTTTGGCGTGGAAAGCTTCCTTGGAAGCCCGAGCGCAGAATGTATTGGTGATAGCCTGCCCATGATAGAATTAGCTGGTTAATATCTTGAGTCAGTTCCAACTGTGGTATCAAGCTCAGCCCCGTGCCATTCGGCTCTTGCTGACCATCAATGTGGTTGTATACCTCTTGTGGAGGGTAGTTTTTGTACACCCTGAGGTCACGGAGTTCTTCGTGTATCTGCATCTAGCATTGAATCCGGCCATTCCCGGTATTCTTTTTGAGCCATGGCAGCTACTGACCTATTCCTTCCTGCATCTATCAGGAGGCATGGGAGGTCTGCTGCATATTCTGTTCAATATGATGTGGATGGTCTGGATTGGTCGTGACTATGAGCGGATGTATGGTCCTGGCAGACTATTCGGTATCTATGTGTACGGCGCCGTCGGCGGGGCACTGCTCACCGTACTCCTAGGCGCTCTGCTTCCAGGTATGGAGATGTTTACGGCTATTGTGCACGGAGCCTCCGGCGCCGTCCTAGCTATTATGACAGCAGTAGCCATTCATCATCCTCAACAACGTATTGGACTCATGTTCATCGGGGTCGTGAGACTCATTCACGTCGTGATTGGGTTTATTGCTCTCGATATTTTATTTATTTCAGGGGGTGGGACGTCAGTTTCTGCCCATCTGGGTGGCGTAGTTGCCGGCCTCATTGCGGGTCGCGTTGCGCTGAACGGTGGAAATCCGGCACCGTGGGCAGATGCTTTGTTCAACCGAAGCACGTCTTCCGCTCGGTTTAGCCAAAGCTCAACATCACCTTCCATTCTCCAAAGGATGGAAGAGAGACTAGCCGCAAAGAAAAAAGGCGCATCTCCAAGACCAGAACCAAAACAAACGGCCCAGATCTACCCCATGGATGTCGGAAGAGGGAAACGTATGAATGAGACCAAGGCAGAGGTAGACCGTATTCTCGACAAAATCAGTGCCAGCGGGTACGAATCGCTGACGAGGAAAGAGAAAGAAGTTCTTCTAAGGGAGAGTGAATCCGATTGATTTATTTTCGTCGCGATTAACGATTGTGGTTCTCCTAGTTCTCTTTGATCTTTAATCATTGATAAGCCTTGATTAAGACGCTTTCGCGATGCAACACAAGAGACTTCATGCTGTTTGACCGAAACGGACTCGATTTTAACTATATATCTGATCTCAAATCATGACCAGACCTCGAAGAGAATCACGCAAAGTGATGGTGGGCGATGTGCAAGTTGGTGGAGGTGCGCCTATATCGGTGCAGTCCATGACCACATCCAAAACTCATGATGTTGAAACGTCGCTCAATGAGATTACCAAGCTTGCAGAGGCTGGTGCTGATATTGTGCGCGTGGCTGTTCCGCGTCCGGAAGACGCGGAAGCTTTACAGTCCATAGTTGAAGGATCTCCCGTGCCCATCGTGGCAGACATTCACTTCAATCATAAGTATGCCCTGAAGGCCATTGAAGCCAATGTTGCTAAGGTTCGTTTGAATCCAGGCAATATTGGGAAGCCGGAGTGGGAAGCAGAGGTTCTAGTCGCGGCCAAAGAAGCAGGAATTCCCATTCGAATTGGTGTGAATTCTGGCTCTTTGGAAAAGGATATTTTGGATAAGTACGGATATCCTCAACCTGAAGCACTGTATGAAAGTGCGATGAGACACGTTGAGATTTGTGCAGCCAGCGGATTCGAGGATCTTATCATTTCGGTGAAGCACTCCGACGTGTATTTCATGATTCAAGCCTACAAATTATTGGCTGAACGAACTGACTTTCCTCTGCATCTTGGAGTTACGGAGTCGGGCTCGTTGAATACAGGGACGATAAAGAGTTCAATCGGAATTGGAGGTCTTTTGGCGCAGGGGATTGGGGACACCATTAGAGTCTCTCTTGCGGCTGACTCCGTTCATGAGGTCGAGGCTGGGCACCAGATTCTGAAATCACTGCGATTGGGAAGACCCGGCGTCAACGTGATCGCCTGTCCTACTTGCGGTAGACTGACGGGAAATCTTTTTACCATCGTTGAGGAGGTCGAACAGGCCATCAAGGAGCGGAAGTTTGAAAAGGACCTGAATGTAGCGTTGATGGGTTGTGCCGTGAATGGTCCGGGCGAAGCTGCAGGTGCCGACTTGGGCGTTTCATTAGGTCGCGGTCGTGCACACTTGTTCAAAAAGGGAGAAATCGTACGAACCGTCCCCGAAGCAGAAATAGTCTCAGCCGTCCTCACCGCCATCGAGGAGTGGTAGAGGCCTAACCACGCTACGCATGAAGGTGGTACCTGGCTAGCCGCCATCGAAGAGCGGCGCAAAGCTCGCCATGCTACATATGGGGATGGTAACTGGATGACCGCCATGGCAGATTGGTGGAAAGCTTGCCATGCTACATATGAGGATGGTAACTACTTAACTGCCATCGATCCTGATTGCAGTCTAATCACCAGTTAAAGACCGCACCGGTCCCTCTCATTACTATTACAATTGCTATCACGATTGTAATAGCATGGGCGATCACTCCGCCTGATGTGGAATTGTCCTCAAGGCCTGATTTTCGTCATTGAGGAGATATCATCCTCATTGCCATTCCAGAGTAGCAACCATTTGACTGCAATTGAAGAGTGGTAACGGCTATCTCGCTGTCATCGATGAGTGGTAGGTGGTCATCTAGCCGCCACCCTGAAAAACCCGCCGTCTTCGTCTCGAAAGTGCTGTAAACAAATACACGCTATTCCTTCTAATTGTGGCTATCCCCAGTAACGTTGTGGCTATCCCCAGTAACGTTGTGGCTATCCCCAGTAACGTTGTGGCTATCCCCAGTAACGTTGTGGCTATCCCCAGTAACGTTGTGGCTATCCCCAGTA